>Ga0228535_1003505_pt1 | contig 11143 bp, 6 predicted proteins | sample SJ1metagenome_FD_168457 | JGI IMG/M metagenome (GOLD analysis project Ga0228535, IMG submission 168457) | Enriched culture of PCE-dechlorinating microbial communities from Ithaca, New York, USA - SJ1 | ecosystem: Engineered > Modeled > Simulated communities (microbial... > Unclassified | place... | reverse complement strand
CCGGGCGATCCCCCTCGATCGCTCTAAAAAAGAAAAAGGAGTTACCAGAAAGATTCCCATCCGTAAAGGAAAATCCGATAACTCCCCCTTCCTGATGTGGACAGCAACCTGACGCTAAAGCATCGGCAGGTAGCGGTCGATTTCGAACTGGCTCACATGGATCCGGAAACGATCCCACTCCACCTTCTTGTTATCGATGAACTTTTCGAAGACATGCTCTCCCAGGGTGTCACGGACGAGTTTGCTTCCCTGGACGGCGTTAAGCGCCTCGTAAAGGCTTCCGGGCAACGACGTGATCCCCGCCTTGGCACGGGCCTTCTCGTCCATCTCGAAGATGTCCTCTTCCACCGGTTCGGGCAGCGGATAGCCCTTCTCGACCCCCTTCATTCCCGCGGCCAGCATGACGGCGAAAGCCAGATAGGGGTTGCAGGAGGGATCGGGCGAGCGGTATTCCATCCGGGTCGCCTTCTCCTTGCCCGGCTTGTACATGGGGACGCGGATCATGGCGGAACGGTTGCGGCGCGCCCAGGAAACGTAGACCGGGGCCTCATAGCCGGGGACGAGCCTCTTGTAGGAATTGATCCACTGGTTGCAGATCCCGGTGATCTCCGGGGCATGGGCCAAGATCCCGGCGATGTAATGCTTGGCCAGTTTCGAGAGGTTGTACTTGTCCCGGCCGTCGTAGAAGGCGTTCTTGGACCCCTTGAAGAGCGACTGATGGACGTGCATGCCACTCCCGTTCTGTCCGAAGACGGGCTTCGGCATGAAGGAGGCGTAAACGCCGTTCTGGCGGGCAATCTCCTTGACCGTGGTGCGGTAGGTCATGACCTTATCGGCCATCCGGAGGCACTCGTCGTAGCGCAGGTCGATCTCGTGCTGGCTCGGGGCAACCTCGTGATGGCTGTACTCCACGCGGATCCCCATATCCTGAAGGGCGAAGATCGTCTGGCGTCGCAGGTCCGTCGCCCGGTCCACGGGGAGGCCGTCGAAGTAGCCGCCCATGTCAAGGAACTCGGGGGCCTTGTCCGAGGCGAAGTAGAAGTATTCCAGTTCCGGGCCGACGTAGAAGGTGTAGCCCTGGTCGCTGACCTTCTTGATGGTCCTCTTCAGGACGTAGCGGGGGTCCCCCTCATAGGGCTTTCCGTCCGGGGTGAAGATGTCGCAGATCATCCTGGCGACGGGGCGGTCGGCGGGCCGCCAGGGGATGATCTGGAAGGTGGTGGGATCGGGCATGGCGATCATGTCGCTCTCCTCGATCCGGCAGAACCCCTGGATGGAGGAGCCGTCGAAACCCATCCCCTCCTCCATCCCCTCCTCCAACTCCGAGGGGGTGATGGAGAAGATCTTCTGGACCCCGAGGACGTCGGTGAACCAGAACTGAATGAAACTGACGTTCTTCTCCTTGACGACCTTCAACACATCCTTTTTGGTCTTTAATTCATACATGGCCGAATCCTTTCTGTTGATGGTTATCCAACTGACCGCGGATCATAGCTTGAACAGCAGATCCGCATAGGTCGGCACCGGCCACATGTCCATGGGAACGATCTCCTCCAAAGCGTCGATGTCGGTGCGTAGGATCTTCATGGCCGTGACGACTTGATCACGATAGGCCTCCGCCTTCTTGACCGTGTCGGCTATCCCCTGCGCCTTGGCTGTTGCAGTTTCGAGCTTGCCGAGGTTCTTGTAGGCCGACGCCAGGAGCCCGCTGACCTTCTTCAACAGGCCCTCCTGGACGGGAGCTGAAACCGATACATCCTTGAAGCTCGCGATCGACTCGGCCAGGAAAGTGGCGTATTCGGTCGCCGCAGGGAGAAACTGCCGGCTCACCATGTCGATGGCGGTCCGGGCCTCGATGTTGATCTGTTTGGCGTAGGTCTCGATATAGATGTCGTAGCGGGAGTGCATCTCCTTGTGCGTGATCACCCCGTATTTCTCAAAGAGCTTTAGGGACTTATCCGAGATGAAGGCCTTGAGGGCATCCACAGCGTTCGTGACGTTGGGCAATCCCCGCCGGGCCGCCTCCTTGGGCCAGTCCGCGGCATAGTTGTTGCCGTTGAAGATCACGCGGTTGTGTTTCTGGTAGGTCTCCTTGATGATCGCCGCTGCTTCGGCGTTCTTGTTCTTGGCCTTCTCCAGCCGCGTGGCGATCTCGTCGAATGCCTCGGCGGCGATCGTGTTCAAGGCAACGTTGGGTCCGGCGATCGACTGGGAGGACCCAACCATCCGAAACTCGAATTTGTTCCCCGTGAAGGCAAAGGGCGAGGTCCGGTTCCGGTCCGTGTTGTCCTGTGGGATCGCCGGCAGGGTATCGACGCCGACCTGGACGAACTGGGCGTTCTTCGTCGAGACCTTCTGGCCCTTGGCCAGCTTCTCGAGGATCTCCGTCAGCTCATCGCCCATGAAGATGGAGATGATTGCCGGAGGCGCCTCGTTGGCCCCCAGACGGTGATCGTTGCCTGCATGGGCGCAGGTGGCTCGGATGATGTCCGCATGGGTGTCCACGGCCTTGATCAGCGCGCTCAGCACCAAGAGGAACTGGACGTTTTCGCTCGGCGTATGGCCCGGTTCCAGGAGATTGATGCCGTCGTCCGTGGAGAGGGACCAGTTGTTGTGCTTGCCGGAGCCGTTGATGCCGGCGTAGGGCTTTTCGTGGAGCAGGCAGACCAGATCGTGCCGCAGGGCTACCTTCTGCATGGTCTCCATGACGAGTTGGTTGTGGTCGGTGGCGATATTCGTCGTGGTAAAGATGGGGGCCATCTCGAACTGGGCCGGGGCCACCTCGTTGTGCTGGGTTTTGGAAGTGATGCCCATCTTCCAGAGTTCGGTGTTGAGATCGTGCATGTAAGCGGAGATCCGGTCCTTAATGGCCCCGAAGTACTGATCTTCCAGTTCCTGGCCCTTGGGCGCCGGGGCACCGAAGATCGTCCGCCCGGCCAGCATCAGGTCGATCCTCTCCAGATAGAACTTCTTGTCCACGAGGAAATACTCCTGTTCGGGGCCGACGGTGGAGGTGATTTTCGTGGAGGTGGTATTGCCCAGGGCCCTGAGGACCCGCAAGGCCTGCTTCGAGACCGCCTTCATGGAGCGCAGGAGGGGGGTCTTCTTGTCGAGGGCTTCTCCGTAGTACGAATAGAAGGCCGTGGGAATCGTCAGGGTCACGTTTCCAGCCACGTCGGTCTTCAGGATCGCGGGGGAGGTGCAGTCCCAGGCCGTATAGCCTCTCGCCTCGAAGGTGCTGCGCAGACCGCCGCTGGGAAACGACGAGGCGTCCGGCTCGCCCTGGATCAACTGCTTGCCGGAGAACTCCATGAGGGTCCCGCCATCGGTCGTCGGGCAGATAAAGGAATCGTGCTTTTCCGCCGTGAAACCCGTCAGGGGTTGAAACCAATGGGTGTAGTGGGTCGCCCCTTTCTCGAGAGCCCAATCCTTCATGGCATTGGCCACGACCTCGGCCACATCGGGCCGCAGGGGCAGATCCTTCTCAATGGTCTGCCGGAGGGCCTTGTAAACCGGCTTGGGCAGACGCTCCCTCATCACCTTGTCGTTGAAGACATTCGATCCAAAGACCTGGGTAAGTACCATGATTCATTCCTCCTAATTCAAAAGCTGCACCGTGATTCTGGGTGGTCCCGATGCCGCAGGCAGCATTAAGACCACCGACATGGGGTTGAGACCCGGATTGGAAAGGAACACTTTTGTCCCTTTTGACCGGCCTTTCCGAGAAACATCCTCAGAGCAGCAATCGCTATGCCAAAATCCTATGCCATGGTGTGGTTCTCGATCAGCCGCCAGATCCCGCAGGGACATCCCCCGGCGCAGAAACCGCAGCCGATGCAACGCTCCGGATCGACGATGTACTCGTACTGCCCGCCGCCCATCTCCCGCCGCGCGATGGCGTTCTGGGGACAGAGAGTCTCGCAGAGGCCGCAGTCCCGGCAGGCGCCGCAGGAAGCGCAGCCAGCGGCGCAGGCCTGGGGATCATCGAAAGTCCTGAGGCGCGGATCGTAGTACTCGAGTTTCACCCGACCGGGATCAATGGCTGGGAGCTGGTCGTAGGTCTCCTGCCGTCCCCGGAGGAGATCGTCGATCACCCGGGCCGCTGTCCGGCCCGCGCCGATCGCCTCGGTGAGGAGGCCCTGCCGGACCGCATCCCCGATGGCGAAGACCTTCGGGTCGCTGGTCTGGTACTGCTCGTTCACGGCGACAAATCCACGGTCGACACGGATCTCCTCTGGCAGGCAGGACAGATCCGGCTGGTCGCCGACAGCCATGATCACCGTATCGGCCGGGAGGATCTCGCCTTCCTTGAGCTCCACGGCGGTCTCCGTGATGACCTTGGTGAAACGTGGCCAGAGGAACTTCGCCCCGGCGGCCTCGGCGTGCTTGCGTTCCGCGCCGAAGGAGGCCGGCTCCTGGATGTCGATCAGGGTGACCGACTGAGCCCCCAGGCGGAAGGCCTCGCTGGCGGCGTCGCAACCGACGTTCCCGGCCCCGATGACGACGACGTTTTTTCCCACCTTGGCCCTGTCGAGTTTGCTCTCCCTCAGGAAATCCAGGGCCGCCACTGCCCGCTCGTGGCCGGGAAAAGGAATCATCCGCGGCTTCTGAGCCCCGACGGCAATGACGACGATATCGTTTTTCTCTTCGAGTTTCCGGAACTCATCCTCTGTGAGGGGGTGCTTCAAGGTCTTGCGGGCGATCAGCTCCTCCATCCGCCTAAGCTCGTGGTCCACGATCGCGTCGGGGATCCGGCTGGTGGGGATCGTCTCGGTGATCTTGCCCCCGAGCCGCTTGCGCACATCGTGGATGACCGGCTCATGGCCCTTCATCTTCAACTGCCAGGCGACTGAGAGACCCGCGGCACCCCCGCCGATGACGGCGATCTTCCGGCCGGTGGCCGGGGCCGGGACTGGAGCAACCGCCTCGAGGCTGGCCCGGCCGAGGAGCGCCGTATCGACCGCCGGGAGATCGGCCCTCTGACGGGTACAGCTCTGCATGCAGAGATTGGGACACAGGTAGCCGCAGACCGTTGCCGGAAAGGGCGTGTACCTGAGCGCCAGATCGACAGCCTCCTGCATCTTGCCCTTCCGGATCAGCTCCCACCGCTCCTGGACGGGAATTCCCGTCGGACAGTGGGCCTGGCAGGGAGGAAGGTACTTTTCGTTCTCCCAGACCGGGACAAAGCGGCGCAGTTCCCCGGTCGTGATCACCTCGACGGGGGTATTCGGCTGGTCGCTCAGGTCCCCGATCATCCCGCCCTTCCCCAATTCCAGGTCCCAGACCTCCTTGCGGTAACGTCCGACGTTGCGGTAGGGGCTGCCTGTCTTTTCGTAGGGCTTCCGGGCAGCCAGGATCTGCCAGGCGCCACGGTCCTCGGTCAATCCTGCCAAGAGCTCGGCCCGGCCGATCGCCTCAAGGAATTCCTCCATGTGGACGGTAAGCCATTGCCACTCCTCATCATCCGGGACCGTCAGCCGGGCGTCCTTTTCGCTGTAACCCTGATGGGGCCCCCTGAAGAAGATCTTTCCGCCGACCATGCCCACGCAGGGGCGATACCCGAGGACATTGTCCGATTTCTCCTTCCCGAAGCCGCAAACCACCGCCACACCGCCGGCCATGAATTCAGCGAAGGAGTCTCCCACGCTCTCCAGGACCCACAGTTCCGGCGGATCGAAACGGGGGTTGTGCTTGGTCATCGTCATCCCCCGCGCCCCGATCTCGCCGGCGATGAAGATCTTCCCCTGGGCCATCGCGTTTCCCACGCCGTTGGTGGCGTTGCCGCGGATGGTAATCCGGGCGCCGGCGTTGAGCCAGCCCACGTCATCGGAGGCCGGGCCCACCACGTCGATCCAAGTATTGGGGAATCCCATCGACCCGACCCGCTGCCCAGAGGTTCCGAGGATCCGGACATGGATTGCCTCTTTTCCGGCCCGCCAGAGCCGGCCGCCGATCCCGTGCTGGCCCTGGGCGATGATCTCGATGCGCCGGTGGCCGTCGGCGACGGCCTTCTGGAGGCGCTCCTCGAGGATCCGGGAATCGACACGGGCCCCTTTCTCCGATCCCGGAATAATGATTGTAGGTTTGCTGGACATCACATCTCCTTATAATAGAGACAGTCTCTTTTCTTTCTTCTGTCCTGTCGTTTTGCAGTCAGGGAATCCAGGTTCCATTAAATCACGTAGCGGATCCCCAGGCGCTCCGCTGCGGCTCTGTCGGTGATCCCGATGGCGTCGGACATCCCGATCGGCAGCGACGTGGAACGGCCCAGCGGGGCCACGATCTTCTTGAGTTCCTGATCGAAACTCAGGACCGTCTCGACGAGCCGTTCGGCCACCTTCTCCGGATCGATGCGCCGGTAGAGACGCGGATCCTGGGAGGTGATCCCCTTCGGGCACAGACCGATGTTGCAGATGTTGCAGCGATCCGTCTCGGAGCCGAGGCACCCGGCCGTCGCCTGCATGATGTACTTGCCCACCTGCACGCCGCTGGCCCCCAGCATGATGAGCGCGGCCGCATTGGCCGCCAGGTTCCCGTTCTTGCCCACGCCGCCACCGGCAAATATGGGGATTTCGTTCTGTTTGCCGATCTTCACGAGGTTCAGATAGGCATCCCGGACGATCCCCGCGATGGGGTGCCCCATGTGGTCCATCGAGACGTTGTAGGCCGCCCCTGTCCCGCCGTCCTCGCCGTCCATGACCAGGGCCGAGGCATAGGGGTTGCGGGTCAGGTTGTTCAGGACCGCCAGAGCCGTCGAGGTCGCCGAGATCTTCGGGTAGACCGGGACGCGGAAGCCCCAGGCCATCGACATGGACTGGATCATCTTGGCGACCGCCTCCTCGATGGAGTACTTCGTCTGGTGGGTCGGCGGGCTCGGGAGGTTGACCCCCTGAGGGACCCCGCGGATCGCCGCGATGAGCCGGTTCACCTTGTACCACATCAGAAGTCCGCCGTCGCCGGGCTTGGCCCCCTGGCCGTACTTGATCTCGATGGCGCAGGGGTCCTCCTTCATCTCAGGGAGGGCGTGGATGATCTCGTCCCAGCCGAAATAGCCGCTGGCAATCTGGAGGATAATGTACTTTAGGAACCGCGACCGGAGGAGCCGGGGCGGACAGCCTCCCTCACCGGTGGCGAACCGGATCGGGATCCCCACCTCCTCGTTAAGGTAGGCGATCCCCATCTGGAGCCCCTCCCACATGGTCGGGGAGAGGGCCCCGAAGGACATGGAGCCCAGGATGAGCGGGTAGATCTCCCGGACCGGCGGGACCCACCCCCCCTCACGGGTGACCCGCAGGGCCTCCTCGGGGGGGAGGATCCGGCCCAGGAGGGTCCGAAGCTCGAACTCATGACGGCCGGCATCCAGGGCCGGGTCGGTCAGCATGGAAATCCGAACGAACTTGATCTGGTCCAGGACGTTGGGTCCGGGCATGTTGCGGCGGCCACCGCGCCGCCGGGGGACGCCCCCCTGGTTGATGTGGAAGCGCAGTTTGTCCGGCTCGTCGTTGTGGACCGGCAGGATCGCGTGGTTCGGGCAGACCATGTCGCACATGCCGCAACCGATGCAAGCGTGGGCCACGTCGGTCCGCTGGCGGATCCCATGGTAGACACCGAAGACGTTCCCCGGTTTCTCCACGAGCCCCATCTGGACCTGGAGGATCCTCTTGCGGTGGACGCCCAGTTCGATCGCCTGAACGGGGCAGACCGCCGTGCAGCGTCCGCAGAGGGTACAGGTCTCCTTGTTCCAGAGGACCTGCCAGGGCAGGTCCTTCGTGCTTAGTGTAGACGGCTTAAGCTGTCCATCTGGCTCCATCGCCCCACCTCCTGGCGTTCAGGTCCCACGAAGACCGTGTCGTATTTCATTGGTTGAAAGTCCCGGCTCTTGTCACGCGCCGGGATCGCCGCGTCGAGCCCGCACATCTCCGAGGAGAAGGCGAACATCCCGGGGTTCCCGCCGACCACGCCAGGCCGGAGTTTCTTGCTGTCCTGGAGCATGAACAAGGTCTTGTCCGGCAGGCACCCCATGACGCAGTTCGGCCCGTCGATGATCAGCGGCCGGCAGCTCTGCTTGAGCATCCGGAGCCAGGGGCCGTTCGGGTGGACAGACAGTTCCTCGTCCTTGAGGGGCGTGATGATGTGCTTGTAAGTCTCCAGGTCCAGGTTCAGGTGCTTGAGCGTGTAATGGAGGATATGGGTGAAGACCTCCGAGTCGGACTGGTAGCCGATGTAACCCGCCTCCTTGCGCGACATGAGGAACTCCCGGATCGGGACGAAGGCTGTGTTCTCGCCGTTGGTCATCGTGGCCATCCCCTGGATGAAGAAGGGGTGACAGGCATAGATGTCGATCGAGTAGTTCGTGTTCTGCCGTCCCTGGGCCAGGATCGTCCTGGCCTGGAGCTCCTTGCGGTTGAGCCCCAGGTAGTCTGCCACGGTCATGGGGTCGCCGACCTCCTTGATCATGATCACGTCCGGCCAGAAGCTGAAGACCATCATCGAGCCATCCTTCTCCCCAATCTCCCGGAGGTCGAGGCGGCACATCATCAGGCGGCGCTGGACCTCCTCTTCGGGAAGGTTCTCCCAGTCGGGGGGATATTCGTAGACCCGGATCAGGTAGTTGTCCCGGCGGGGCGTCCCGGCCGGGGGGCGCTTCGTGGGCCGGAAGGAGAGCTTGTACTTGGTCATGAAGTCCATGTCCATCATATAGCGGTCCAGGGCCTTGATCCCAGAGTTGGAGAAGATCCCAGATAGGATCGGCCCACCCTTGAATTGTTCGAAATCCCCGCCCAAGTCGGTCATGAAGAGCCCTACGCCCGAACCGTCATGACCCTCCTTCATGACGTCCAGGGCGCGGATCGCGACCATCGGAGAGACGGGGTCTCTGCTCGTAATGGAGAACAATCGGCACATAAAGTCCATCCTTTCGTGATGCGTCAAAAAGCCTTGGCCCATCTAAGGCCGGAAAATCTTCTCAGCGATAACCGTGCCAACGATCGAAAAACGACCGGAGAGGGACGGGGAAAAACCTCTTAGAATACCGCGAAGTCCAAAATTGAGCCTCTATCGGGAGACAACGGAAGCCCTCTAGACGAAACAAAATTGTGCTACGCATGAAAAATGGAACAAAAATGTACATCCTCCAAAGGAGGGTCTCCGGCTTTCTTCTACCCCCTGTCCGGCGAAGAGCCCCGAGAAGCCGGATTTTGACGGAACTGGCGGGCGTCGATCCCCATTTTCCGGATCCGGTACTGGATAATCCGCTTGGTTGTCCCCAGGAGCTTGGCCGCCTGCGTCTGGTTGCCCCCCGTTTCCTTAAGGGCGCCCAGGATGAGTGTTCTCTCCTGGGTCTCAACGACGGTGTTGAGCTTGCCACGCTCCTTGCGCTCGGAGCTCTGGGCCAGGGCCTGAAGGGATGGGGGCAGATGGGCGATCTCGATCGTGTCGCCCGCCGTGAGAAGGATCGCCCGTTCGATGCAGTTCTCCAGCTCCCGCACATTCCCAGGCCAATGGTAGGCCAGGAGGATCTCGGACACCTCCGGGGAGATCTTCCGGACCGGTTTCCCCATCTCTTTGGTGTACTTCACCGCGAAGTGGTCGGCCAGGAGGAGGATGTCGCTTCCCCGGTCCCGCAAGGGGGGCAGGTAGATGGGAAAGACGCTGAGGCGGTAGAAGAGATCCGGCCGGAAGCGTCCCACGGCCAGATCCTGTTCGAGGTTCCGGTTGGTCGCCGTGATGATCCGGACGTCCACACGGATCACCCGCTGCGAGCCGAGGGGCTGGAACTGTTTCTCCTGGAGGACCCGCAGGACCTTGGCCTGGGCGGAGGCGGAAAGTTCGCCCACCTCGTCCAGGAAGATCGTCCCCCCGTTGGCTTCCTCGAAGCGGCCGCGCCGCTGGTGGATGGCGCCGGTGAAGGCCCCCCGTTCGTGGCCGAAGAGCTCGCTTTCGATGAGGGTGTCCGGGATGGCCGCACAGTTGACCTGGATCAGGGGCCCCCTCAAGCGGGGGCTGTTCCTGTGGATCGCCCGCGCGACCAGCTCTTTACCCGTCCCGGTCTCGCCGTTGATCAGGACGGTCGTGTTGGAGTCGGCCACCTGGGCCACGAGACCGAAAACGTCCTGCATCACCTTGGAGTGGCCGATGATCTCTGTCGAGGGCGGCTGGGTGCGGCCGACGATCCTGCGCAGGCGCCGGTTCTCCTCCTCGATGGCGCGGTTCTGGACCCCCCTGGCCAGGAGCTCCGCCACCGACGAGAGGAGGGCCAACTCGCGCTCCAGGTTTTCCACGTCCCGGGCGACCTTGTCCGCCGAAAGGACCCCGACCACGCGGGATTCATAGATGATGGGGACGCACAGGAAGGTCAGCTCCGAACGGTTGAGGTTCCGGCGGGCACCGGTCCGGTCCAGGAAATGGGCCTCTTTGCCAAGGTTCGCGCAGGCCATGGGCCGCCCGGTTTGGGCCACCTTGCCCGTGATCCCCTCGCCGGGCTGGTAGGTGACATCCAGGCCCCGGATGTCGACGCCGTGGGCCACGTCGAGCCAGGCCTCTCCGCTCTCACGGTCCAGGAGCGAGATCATTCCCCGCTGCATTCCGAGGCGGTTGCTCATCTCCTGCAGCGCCTGTTCGAGTTGCTCCCGCAGTTCCTGGGGCTGGGCCAGTATCCGGGCGATGGCGTGCAGGGCTGCAAGTTCTTCGTAGTTGTGTATACTCAACTCCTGGGCTCCGGGCGCACCGATTCTCGATGGCCGCCAATTCGAAGGATTCATGATGAAAGCGGGTCCTCTTCTGCCCCTCCGGGGGCTCCTTCCAGCCGGTGATCCAAGCTTTTTCAAGCCGGATAATGTTTGCCTTTTCAAACGAGTCATATATATTAAACACATTTTGGTACAAAAATGCAACGAACTGTTCAAGAACGCACCATTCACTGTTCAAGAAGCGTGCCGTTCATAGGGACGGTCGGCGTTCCTGTTTGGGAAACCGCTTCTTTACAAAGGGGGACAGGGCTGGAGAAACGATGATCACCGAAGAAGAGCTCAGACGCTACCAACGCCAGATTCCTCTCTTCGGCGAGGCAGGACAGGAGGCCCTCAAGGGGGCCCGGGTCCTGATCGCCGGGGCGGGCGGACTGGGGACGGTGATCTCCCTTTAC
>Ga0228535_1003503_pt1 | contig 11143 bp, 8 predicted proteins | sample SJ1metagenome_FD_168457 | JGI IMG/M metagenome (GOLD analysis project Ga0228535, IMG submission 168457) | Enriched culture of PCE-dechlorinating microbial communities from Ithaca, New York, USA - SJ1 | ecosystem: Engineered > Modeled > Simulated communities (microbial... > Unclassified | place... | reverse complement strand
TACAATCGAGCGTTTTGAGTCACCTGACCATGGTCGATTGCTCGGTGAGGTGACTAAAAAGCAGGAAGAAATTTACAATGCGCTGGGTGTGGAACCACCCTCGTTATAAATTCCGGGAACTTAGGTTTTAAAGTATCTTCTATTCGTTCCCTCACAACGTTTATCCTCGGAGGTTCCGCATTAGCTGCGGAATATGCCATGCTTAGCCAGCGAGCGATTTCATCCTGCATCATTCCTCGGATTTTCCCCTTTAATTCCTCGAGTTGGAATTGGTATGCTTCTTTTATTTGGACTAATTCTTCCGTCTTTTCTTTGTTCTCTTTTCGTAGGCTCTCAACCAGTTCATTCAAATTACTTTCCTTTGGCTTTCCCGCATTGGAAACCTTTTGATTCTTTTTTTCTATCCTAGACGACTTGTCTTCGCTTAATAAGAGCGATTCAGAATAAGCCAACAAACAGGAAAAAAATTCTTGCTGGGGGGGACAACACAGCATAAGTTCCAGTTCTGATAGTTTTTCACAAGAAACTCCAGATTTTTTCTTACCCTTTGCCAATGCTGTATTGATAGCTTCTCGTGCAGTTGTGTGGTCAATTAACGCCTTTAAACTACCAAAATGCAGAAACAATAACAATTTTCTGAAGTCTGCTATTTTAATTTTTCTTTTTCCTAGGGATCCGATCCAGGAAAAAAGGAATTCTTGGAATATTCCGGGGTCCATGCGGGAGGGAAAAGAGATGGAATTATCTCTTTTCAGTACAGATTCGCAAAGATCGGTAAGGAATCCCCTGAATTGTTTTCCGAAGCTATGGACGTTCTGAAGAAGGTCCAATAGCCTGTCGATATTGTTCGAACGGGAAAAGTAAACAGTTACCAGCTCTTCTTTAAATGAAACATCTTTTGGAACGTCTTTTAAATCTTTTTTAGTGCCAGCTACAATATTCTTGAAAAATCTCTCCGCAGGTATTTTTTTCGACCGGAAAAAATCTGTCCACGCTTTATTAAAATCTGTCTCAAGAAGCACATTATTCACCTTTTTGGTTTTCGCGACTTTTTTAGCGTTTTTAATTACCTTTTCCATAAGAAAAATCCCTTCTCTACCTTATTTCTTGCCCATGCCCCAAAAAGAGGGTGAAACTGCAGTTGCCTTAAAATTGGCTCTGCAATTTTTTGCCGCTTGGAACGAAGGCAGCTTTCAGCAAAAAGAACATCGATCTTTACCCGGTCATATTCACTAATTGGGTTTTCATGAAACAGTACCAGGAAATCTTTCCGGTCAATGAATGAGGGGTGATTATTTTGCAGGCTCTCAGATGCTTTTATTATCAAATCCGAAACCTGGTCAACCGGACAAATAGGAGTGACCTCCTCACCCTTCCGCGCTTCTGGGAGTGCCTTGCTCGATCTTATTGCATCCTTATTCAAAATTAAGCTTTGAAAAAAACTATTAGCCTTGTACAAAACAGGCATTGAATCAGGCTGATTATCCAAAAAGTCATTCAGATTAAAACGAATAACAGAAGTTACAGCAAACGCAACAGGCCGGACAAAATGTTTCAGTACATCGAAAGCTGAATGAAATTTTACTGTATACTCTTCAAAGTTTATGTTTTTCCCCAGGACGTCATTTCTGGACTCCTTTATCAATAGGGCAAGGGCGAAGTTCCCCAGTGCGTCTCCATATTCCCTTGCAGAATTTTCATCAGGTAGGGCAGAGCTGAAATTGCTAAGGTCGAAGTGTGTTAAATTTTTCTTGACAAGGTGTTTTAAAAAAGCATTATCGACATCATCCAGGACCGCATTATCAGGAATCCGGAAATAAAGATGGTATTCCGAAAAAGACGATGAATCATCAACTCTTCTAAAACGAGTCAGACGAATCATCATTGTTGAATCCGTTTCTGTTACTATCAGCTTTTTTAATTTCTCTTCTGATAGGATTTGCCATCCGGATCCATTTTTATCTACTTCATATTTGTCACAATGAAACACGGTTATATCCCGTTCTGAAAGTCGCGAACGGATTGTGGTTTTAACGGGCAAGGGATGCCCTTTAACGAAAAGACTCGGTGCCGATAAAGGATTTTCAAGGCTATAATGCTCTTGTAGATAATGTTCGGCAAGCTCTTCAGCCGTGTAGAACGCTTTCGAGCATTTTGTACAGGAAAAATTTCTAACTGGTCGCGGTACGCTCTGAATTCCTCCCCCATAGAAACGATCGTCAGGCCATTCGTAGGGGGCTTGACGTGACCCCCAATAGTAAAGATCTTCACGACCTTCTATCGAGCTCTCGAACATATCAACTGTACCGCCCAAGTCAATGATTCACCTGCCTCTCTATACAAGGATCAAGCAGAACACGAATTTAATTCACAATTTACAGCTCTTTCTCCTTCCAAGGCTTCTTATATCTATCTAGCAATTTAATGAAATTCAATAGCATTTTTCAACGAAAACCTATCGTAGCGCCAATCCTGTTTTTTATTCTTTTTTTAAATTCTTCCAGATTTTTTTCTGACCAAACGATGCAATTGTATTGGCGGATGTCAAAATGGAGATCTTCTAAATGATCATCTCTACAAGACCAAATCACTTCTATATTCAGGCCTTTAGCAAAGCCAGCTTCGTAATAAACGCCACCCCTATTTCCCGTGAAATCAGCAAGTAAAAATCGACTTCGTTTTATTTGTGCGATTATTTCATCGTCTATTTTTTCATTGTGCTCTCGCTGGTCAACTCTATGTGGCGTGTAGCCTGCCTCAATTATGCCAGCTGAAATTACTTCATTATAGATTTTTTTTAATTCATCAGTAAACCACATTGCTACGAAACACTGGGAACTTTGTGCATTTATTTTTTTAATATTTTCGAGATGCTCCCAACCATTTGCATCGATCTTCAAAGTCGAACCCGACAAAGACTCATTTTGCCTGATTCTTTTTACCTCAGTTAGAAATGATAAGGTTTCGATTAGTTCTTTCTGGTTAATACACCAACAATGGCTTATCCAATCGTCAGCTCTCTCTAAATATTCGCCAGCAAACTCGGTTTCCTTTTCAAGAAACAACAGAAGCTTGTCCGCACGCTCGTGAAATGAGGGCGTGTTCAGTAGTGTCAGAAATTCAATTTTATAGCTGGTTATTTCATAATGCGGGTTTTCTCGTAGCCACCCAGAAATATTCGCTTTCTGCCGAGCCGATAACTCGGTGTTTTTCAAATTTACCACAGCAGTACCCGTAATATCATAATAACCACAAAGGGGGCAATTTACAGAATATGCATCATATGCACCTTTATTTGTACAAACTATATTTTGACCACAAATTAGACAAGAGCTCATTTTATTCCCTCGCTCTAACAAAAGGTAAAATATCACTGCTCAAACGCTACAAAATCAGCCTTTCCGTACTCATAGAATACTAGGAAGCGGTATCCCATGTTGTAGATCCAGGTTTTTTTTGGATTATTGGAGGTAGCCTTCATGGAACGCTCCTCTCGCGGCGGATGAACGTATCAAAGACAAAAGACCATTATTAAAAAACTAAAAAGACATTACTCTCATATTTTTTACTACATTACATCTCTTTATGCAAGTTTTTTACGAATAGAGCAACGATTTTTTATTTCAAAGCTTGCCCTTGTCGGACAGCGAGCTTTCTTCTAACGTTCGTCGCTTTCGGCGAAGGAGTAATAGCCTTTTGCGTTGAAGATGATGTGGTCGAGGAAGCTGAGACCCAGGATTTTTGCGGCTTCTTTGAGCTGGTATGTGATGTGGCGGTCTTCGGGGCTGGGTTTGAGTTCTCCGTGGGGGTGGTTGTGGGCGACGATGACGGCGGAGGCTCTTTCTGCTATGACGTCGGCGAAGACTTCCCTTGGGTGGACGTGGCTTTTGTTGACCAGGCCGATGCTGACGACCCGGACGTTCATTACCTCGTTCGCGCCGTTAATGGAGACGCTGAGGAAGTGTTCCTGTTTTCTGTCAGAATAGTGCTGGATCAGGGGAAGAACGTCCGCAGGAAATTTGATTTTCAGGCCTTCTGGCTTGATTCTTCGCCGAACGAATTCGAAGGCCGCTGCGATTGAGGCGGCTTTTGCGCTGCCGATACCGTCGACGGCAGTGATGTCGTGGGGAGAGAAGAGCAAACCCTTTTCGTCGATGATCTTGATGATTTTCTTCGACAGGGCCAGCACGTCGTCCTTTTGGGTGCCCCTGCCCAGGATGACGGCGAGGAGCTCCTGGTCGGAAAGGCAGTGCGCTCCCTGTTCGAGGAGTTTTTCTCTGGGGCGTTCGGACTGGGGAATATCTTTTATTTTTTTCATGGCTCGCTCGCCTGCTTTTCTTCGGCCCCGGCGCGCTGGCTCTTTGCGCCGTTTTTTCGTGTTCCCCGCGCGCTCCGGGAGGCGGTTTTCAGTTCAGTTTCCATCTTCGCTTTTTCTTCCTTGATGCGCTGCAGCAGTTTTTCCGCCGGTTCGTCGTCGGGATCCTGGGGAACCAGTTCACCGCGAAAGGCTTTGGCGAGGACGGATTGGGCGAGCGCGTCCACCCGGACCCTGGCTTTCTGGTAGTGCTCCTCCACTTTGTCGGCAAGGGCGAAGAGTTTGTCCACCTGCCGGACGATTTCTTTTTGCTCCTCGAGGGGCGGGAGAGGGAGTACCCATTCTTTAATTTTTTCCAGACTGAGATTAGGCTGATTTCCCCCCGCCGATTGCATCCTTAGCCGCTCATACTGACTTAATCCGTAGAGGAAGATATACATTCTGGTTGCTTCGTCCAAACTCGGATTTACTAAAGCAGCGCAGGCTTGATTGGATGTCGCTGGGAATTTTAGCCTGCCAATCTGGCCTCGTGTTTTTCCCTCACCATACATAGCAATCAACAATGTATCAACTGGATAATACTTTACATTAGTTTCTTTTAATGCTTTTTCAGAAATTCGACCCTTGCATTCCCAAATATCGCCATTTTGAATATCACCGCTTTTTATCCACGGCACTTTTCCATTATCATAATAAGACACATTACTTTTTAAAGGCGTTGCACCGGTCTCAACATTACATATCTGCTGTATTTCAACATCAACCCAAGAACATGATACTTCAGAGAATCCACTTTTTTTTACAGGTAAAAAGTGTCTCGGATTTCTTTCCCCTTTCCTTCTTGCTTCATCGCATTCATTTACGTAGCGCTCTTCTCGATTTTCCCTGATTCGCTCCAATAAAACATCTGCGCTCTCCACCTCCGGATGCTCTTCGCGCCATTTTTCGGTGAGTTTTCCGGTGACTGCGGCGGTGAGGACCGACTGGCGGAAGCGCTTGAGTATGGCCGGTATTTTCTCAAGGCGCTCTTTCACCGAATCAATGCGGGGCATGATGGCGTCGAGCTTAGCGACGATGCGTTTTTGCTCGTTGAGGGGTGGCAGAGGGAGAGGGTGTGATTCTACGATTGTTTTCGGGACTCGTTTTTGCCCGACGGTGCCTGTCATGTGGGCCTCTGCGGTTTTTAGAAACGCTGCTGTTTTTACCCAGTAAAACAGCAAGGCGGAAGGAACAATGACCGGACGAAGCACGTAAAATTCGGTGCTTCCCGCACCATGAGCATTCGGTAAGCTTGTAACTATCGCTGCCTTCCCGTTTTCAAAGCACGGCGTTATTTTCGCGAAAAGAACATCGTCGTTCCTAAAATGGGTGAATCCCCTTTTCACATCCCGCCACAGTTTTTTCTCAAAGCGCAGTGTATCTGAAAAATTCGTCGGCACATGCGGCATGGGAACAAAAGCAACTTCCGTATCATCATCCAGCGACGATTTGGGGTTTAAAAGAGCAACATTCGGAAATGTGGTCTCCACCCACCCCTTCGGAAGCCCCCCGCTCATTCCCCGTTCTCCGCTTCTATCTCGTCCAGGATCGACTGCAGCTCATCGACACAGGCGCCCAGTTCGGTGATGGCGTCGGCGACCAGGAGCTGGGGTTCGGGGAGGGAGTCGGGGTCTTCGAGGTTTTCGTCTTTCAGCCAGGAGATGTCGAGGTTGAAGTTTCTCTCCCTGATCTGGGAGTACGAGAACTTCCGAAAGCGCCCTTCTTCGCCGCCGTCCTTCCGCTCGCTCTGTCCATGGGGGTCGTCGCCGTAGCATTTCTCGAAATCCTCGAACATGGCGGGGACGAGGGGGCGGTCTTTTTTGGTGACGCCGGGGATGTTGGTCCGGCAGTCGTAGATCCAGGTGTGTTCGGTTTTCATGCCCTTCCTGAAGAAGATCACGTTGGCCTTCACTCCCTGGCTGTAGGGGGTGAAGGTGCCGTTGGGGAGGCGCAGGAGGGTGTGCACGTCGCAGTCTTCCATCAGGTACTTGATGACGTCGCCCGCGGCGTCGGCGAAGAGGACGTTGTCGGGAAGCACCATGGCCGCCCGTCCGCCCCTTTTGAGTATGGTGACCACGTGCTGTATGAAGTTGAGCTGCTTGTTGCTTGTGCTGACGGTGAAGTCGTCCCGGACCGGGGCCTGGTTGGCCCCTTTGGTCCCGAAGGGGGGATTGGTGAGGATGCAGTCGTACCGTTCGCCCCGGTCGGGTTCGTAGATGCTGTCGCCCAGATAGATGCATGGTTCCAGCCCGTGGAGGAAGAGGTTCATGAGGGCCAGTCTCCGGGGCCGGGGGACGAGTTCCTGGCCGTAGTAGGTGTCCTTTTTGATGCGCTGGACGTCTTTTCTGTCCAGGGCTCCCCTGGTGACGTTCATGAGCCATTCGTAGGCGACCATCAGGAAGCCCGCCGTTCCGCAGGCGGGGTCGCAGATGGTGAACTCCCCGGATGCCCTGGGGTCGGGGCGCATGACGCTGACGATGGTCTGTATGAGCACCCGGGGGGTGAAGTACTGCCCCGCTCCCTTCTTTCCCTCGGCGGCGGATTTTTCAAGCAGTCCTTCGAAGGCGGCGCCCTTGACGTCCACCTCCATGGAGGACCAGTCCTCTTCGTCGATCATGTTGATGATCTTTTTCAGGTTGACCGGATTGGTGAATCTGGGGACGGCCTGGGTGAAGATGTCGCCCAGGAGACCGGACTGACGGCCGAGGGCCCGCAGTATTCGGGCGAAGGCGTCCAGCAGCCCGGTTCCGGACTTTTTGACGAAGGTGCTCCAGGAGCAGTCGAGGGTGACTGTGTTCCTGTCCTCTTCGTACTGGATGCCGGACAGGTCGATGCCCTTTTCATGGGCCATCTTGAGGAACATCAGGTAGGTTAGCTGCTCGATATAGTCGCCGTAGTCGATTCCGTCATGGCGAAGGGTGTGGCAGAAACCCCAGAGTTTGTTTACAACGTCGGACATGGCTCATTCCCTTTTCTATAGTGTATTAGGCGGCGAGCGATTCGTTGATCTCCTTCAGTATGGCGTCGAAAGCCTCTCCGAAGATCCGCTTCGCCCTGGTGAGGCCGCCGTGCCGTTCGAAGACCGGCATGGTTTCGAAATCCTCCGGCGATATGGCGAGGTTTTCGATGAGGTGCTCCCGGATGTAGGCGAGCCAGTTTTTCTGCTCTTCGGTAAAGGTGTGTTTTTCGGTTAGCCGCGCCACCGTTGTTTCAACCCGTTCCCGGGCCGTGAGGATGGGCACGTCGTAGTCCGAAGCGTGCTTGACCATGGAGATGATGTCGGCAAGCGGCTTTTTGTAGACGAGCTCGTGCCCCCGCTGCAGGTCTTTTTCCGAGAAATGGCTTTTTCTGAGCTTGTCGCGCAGGTCGTCCAGCACGTCGGCATTCCAGCCCGAAGGGCGGGAGAGCAGTACTTCGATGGCTTCGATCTGCTCGGGGTTCTTTCGGACGAACTCTTCGAAGAGCCGAAGGTAATCCTGCGGTTTCTGGTAGTCGTCTCCGACCCGGAACATCACTTCGTCGTCCACCGTATCCACGATGTCGTACCCCTTGAAGAAGACCTTTTTTGGGCGGGGGTAGTTTTCGAGCAGGTCCTGGAACTCTTTATTCCGAAGAAGCGCCATGGTTCCGGGAAAGTCGTTCCGGAGATTCTCTTTCAGCCCGTCGGCGTAGGCTTTCATGTCGCCGTCGGGTATGTAGCGGGCGAAGGCTTCCCGGGCTTCGGCGCCCATGGTGTTCTGGACGCGCCGCAGCCGTTTGATCAGACGGTTGACATTATACTCCCGGTCGCGGTTGTCGTAGATTCGTTCGATGATTTCGGCAAGGGAGACCGTCTCTTTCTGGAGGGTGACGTCGAAATCGGTGGCATTCCGGAAGTATTCGATGAGGCTTCCGTCGAAGCAGTCGAAGATGGTGAATTTCTCCTTGTTGATCTCTTTGCACAACCGGGTTCCGCGCCCGAGCATCTGCACCCAGAGGATGCGGGACTTCACCATCCGCATGAAAACGATCATTTCTATGGCGGGGATATCCACGCCGGTGGTCAGCATGTCCACGGTGACGACTATTTTGGGCTCGGGGCGGTTGCGGAACTGGCGAATTTTCTGCAGGGGGCGGTCGACGGTGGGGCTTCCGGTGATCTTCATCACGAAGTCGTCGCCCTTGCCGAAGACTTCCTTGCAGGTGCGCACCACTTCGTCGGCGTGGGAGACATGGGGAAGGTCGTTGACGGCGAAGATCAGCATTTTGGGGAACCGCTTGTGCTCTGCCTCGTGCTGGTCGGTGTATTTTTTGATGGCGATAAGAATTTTCCTGGTGCTGTCGGGAGCGGTGATCTTCTGCTCTATTTCCGCGGCGCTGAACTCCCGTTCGTCCTCCAGCGAGTCGAGCTGCTCCGAGCCCGTTTCCACGTCGATTTCGCCGACCATCTCCCCTTCCTTGAGGAATGCGCCGTTGATATGGATGTCGGACGTGATCTTTACGGCGTCGTAGTCCACAAGGTAGCCGTCGAGGACGGCCTGTTCGGTGCTGTAGGAATAGACCTTGTCCTTGAACAGGCCGAGGGTATGGGCCGCCGGTGTGGCGGTAAGGCCGATTTTCACGGCGTCGAAGTAGTCCAGGACATATTTCCAGCAACCGGTTTCTTTTGCGGAGTATCCCCGGTGGCACTCGTCGGCGATGATCACGTCGAAGGCGTTGATGGGGATGTCGAGCTTGCCGGCGTCGGTGTCGTACTCGAAGCCGCCGTCGGCGTCTTTGCCCAGCAGGTTGATCGCCATGCGCTGGATGGTGGAGACGTAGATGAAGGTGTGGGCTTCCCTGGGGTTGGTCAGGTACTCTTCGGGCAGCACTTTGGGGTCGAAGCTGTTGCCGTCTTCCAGCTCTTCGCGCCGGAATCTCTGGCTGTAGACCTCGTAATCCCTGTCCAGTTTGAGTCCCTCCGGCGTTTGAAAGGCGGAGAGGGCGGAAACGGTCTGGGCGGCGAGGGCGCGCCGGTCCACCAGGAAGAGAATCCGCCGGGCGTAGCCGGATTTCAGCAGGCGGTAGATGGAAGAAACGAGGGTGAAGGTCTTTCCGGTTCCTGTAGCCATGGCGATCAGCATGCTCTTTTTGCCGGCGCACAGGGCTTTTTCGATGGCTTCGACGGCGGCAATCTGGTACGGGCGCAGGCGGGTTATTTCGGCGACGGGCCTTTGAGCGAACCATCGTTCGGCGCTTTCCGTGTCTTTACGGTATTTTTCGAGCAGGCCCCGGGGGGAGTGGAAATCGGCCAGCAGCCTGGACGTGTTTTCTTTTCTGCGCACGTCGAGATGGAAGATGGACTCTCCGTTGGTGGAATAGAGGAAGGGAACCCTGTACCCCCTCCATTCGCCCACCGTGTCCGGTACGCCGCGGGCGTATCGCTTGGCCTGTTCCAGCACGTTTTCGGCACCGAGGGAGACTTTTTTGGCTTCTATGATGCCGAGCAGTTTTCCGTCCACAAACAGGGCGTAGTCGGCGGGGCCGGTCTCGGTGGGGTATTCTTCCACGGCGTGACGGGTCAGCGATGAACAGTCGCGGACTTCGTCGCTGCGGATGAGAGTCCAGCCGAGGACGGATGATCGAAGCCGCGCATCGATGCGTTCTTTTCGCGTCCTGGCCTCGGATTCAGTCATTGCCACACCCCTTCGTCTTTGCGTGCTGCGGAGAACGCTTTTCGGGCAGTCAAGGATGATCTGCTTGAATCATTCATAGCTCCCCAGAATGAACCTGGCCTGTTCTCGCCGGAGCATTTCGTATGGCGTCATGAAACGCAGGCCAAGGCCACTGCAGACATTGGGTATTTTGATGCGCTTAGGGGAGTTGGCGGGCACTTCATGCGTTACCACCGCATACCCGCCCCCCAGCGCATGAGCTATCAGGTAGAAATCGGCCACTTGGAAAAATGTATTAATCGCCGCAGGTTCGTAGTTTTGTTCCATGGTCCATCCGCTCACTTGACCAAATTGCGAGGCGACCCGAGTATCGGTTGCAAGGAACATTTTGTTAGCGTTATTCCGCATCCAGTCCGTGAGTTCGTCTGCGCCGGCAGCAATCTCATCGGCAACCTTGTCGATACTGAATACCTTTTGGGCGTGATTGCTCTCGATCAGCCATTCCCAAAATGCCGGGCAGAAATCCAGCCCGTAATGAAGGTTCTTTGCCTGAATGAAAACATTCGCGTCAAGCAGGTAGATCACACCATCACCCCCAGCTCACGCGCAGCTTCGTAGAATGTGGACGTCTTGCGCATTCCCAGCATACGGAACGCATCCCGAAACAGGGTTTGTCCTTCCAATGTGCTGGAGAACACGGCACGGGCGAAGCGTTTACCGGTGCGTGCGCCCAGGGTGCGGTAAAAATCACCGCCGCCGGTGCCACGATCCAGCGCCCGTATTCTTTCCACCTCTTGGCGGTAGTTCAGCCAAAGAGTGTCCTGATCGATGAATCCGGCATCGAATAGACGGCGCAGCGCCACAAGGGAACTCACTTTGAACAGGTGGGCCAGGCGCTGCATCTCGTCGGCAACCGATGCGTCAGGTTCGTGCGCCTCATGCAGCGCATCCAGCGGCATCAGCAGTTCGGCGGCCACTCTGTTGCACCACCGTTCAAGCCCTTGCTTCGGGACGCTGCCGGCTTCCGGATCGGATACCCCGCTTTCTCCCGACCAAATATGGGCCAGTTCGTGGGCGAGCGTAAACATTTGAGCAGCCTTGCTGTCGGAGGCGTTAATGAAGATCAGCGGGGCTCTGTCGTCGACAAGAGCGAAAC
>Ga0228535_1003502_pt1 | contig 11152 bp, 9 predicted proteins | sample SJ1metagenome_FD_168457 | JGI IMG/M metagenome (GOLD analysis project Ga0228535, IMG submission 168457) | Enriched culture of PCE-dechlorinating microbial communities from Ithaca, New York, USA - SJ1 | ecosystem: Engineered > Modeled > Simulated communities (microbial... > Unclassified | place... | reverse complement strand
CGGCGTTCAGCCACAGGAACAGCAGGTTGGCGGGAAGGCCGGCCAGCCTTTCCAGCGCCTGCATGATCATTTCTTCCCGGATTTCCAGGCCCAGAAAATTGATATCCGGAAAAAGCAGGGCGCTTTCGGTAAGAAAACGGCCCCGGCCCATGCCGATTTCCAGATGCAGCGGGCCGTCCTTGGAGAAGGCGTGCCGCCAGGCCCCGGCCCTGGCCAGCGCTTGCCCTTCGCTGATCACCAGGGGGCTTTCAGCCACAAATTCCCGGGCACCGGGGATATTACGCAGACGCATTGCCGGTATCGGACCACAGGGCTTCCACTTGCCGGTCCAATTCCTGCACGGTCAGGGAGCCGTGTTTGGTCAGCCTGAGAGCCAGCGCGTCTTCCCAGAATTTGGCCTTTTCGCCGATCTTCGCAAATTTCTTGCGGTTGGCGTCTTTTTTCAGGCCCCGCATGCGGGCGTTGCCCGCCACAATCATGGCCATGCCCTTGGCCTTGATCAAATCGTCCTCCGGCATTTCCTGGAAATTTTTCTGCAAATAATCCAGCAGCGCCTGGTAAAAGGCTACAAATTCCGGAAAGGGCAGTTCCGTCTCCATGCGGGTATATTCGCCCATTTTACCGTACAGCGCTTCCATGGTGGTCAGATCGGTCATTGCCAAAACCTCCGGGTCATATTAAAGGCCGGCGCAAACGCCGGACCGGGGATACAAAATACTGAGCAAACCTATAAGCCGGGTTCTGTCGTGGATGAACATCTGTCTAGGCCTTTTGTTGCCAAAAGGCTCCAGCGACCTTCTCGAAAAGCGGGACGGGCCGCCCCTTTGCTTCTCTCGGTCTTGCTCCGGATGGGGTTTACCTGGCCGGACGGTCTCCCGCCCGCCGGTGCGCTCTTACCGCACCGTTCCACCCTTACCGGGGGGTTGCCCTCCCGGCGGTTTGTTTCTGTGGCACTATCCTTAAGGTCGCCCTCACCGGCCGTTAGCCGGCATCCTGCCCTATGGAGCCCGGACTTTCCTCAAGCGGGCTGCGCTTGCGTTCATCCGGTTTACTCAGTCTGACTATTATACATCAAGAATCAGTCTTCGTCAATAAATAACATGCGGCCGCAACGTTCGCAAAATGTTTTTTGTTTTTGCTGGCTGCGCTTAAAAGTGATGGGCGGCGCAACGGTGTGACAACCGCTGCACACATGCTCCGCGCTGAGCATCGCCACCGGGGAACCCCCGAAGCGCTGCCGTTCCGCCTCGTACCAGCTCATGGTGGGCTCGTCGATCTGAGCCGTGAGCGTTTTTTTGCGTTCTTCCAGCGCCGTCAGGCCTTCCTGGCGTTTGTTTTCCTGAATTTGATAGTGTTCCTTGATGCGGCGGAACTCGGCGTATTGCTGTTCCATTTCCTGCTTCAACTGCCGGTGGGCCGCCTGTTTCTGCGCCTGCTCCCCTTGGTAGGCTGCCTGCAGCGCTTTCAGTTCCGCCAGCCTTTCCTCCACAGCCGCGGCCTGGGCCTCCCGGGCCGACAGGGCTTTGGCGCTGACCACGCTGCCGTTGTAGATGGCGTTCCGCTCCCCTTCCAGTTTGCGCTCGGCATCGGCAATGCGCTGGGGGAAAGCGGCCAACTGTTCGGCCAATTGCTTGAGGTCGTTTTCCAGCCTAAAATACTGCTGCTTTTTATTTTCAAAAGCAGCGCGGATGCTGCGCAGGTTTCTGTATTCCACGGAATTGCGTTTTTCTTGTTCCACCGCCAATTGGGCCGCTTCTACCTCCTGCAATTGATACAGCAGTTTCAGCATCATGGTTATGAACCCTCTCTCTCCTGATTTTCCCTCCGTATTGCAGGCCTCCCGCCTTCCGCTTCGGCGCGGCGCTCTCCCGGGCGCGCCGCCCGGGCCGCCAGAATGCGCTCAATACGTCCCGCCTGCCGCCGCAGCTGCTCCAGGCGGCAACGGGTTTCCAGACCCTCCCTCTCCGCCAGGCGTTCGATCAGCGTCTGCAGATCGGCCAGCTTCAATCCCAGATATTGGGGGAACAGCGGATGCCCTTCCCGGAGCAGGCAGGGCCCGAATTCCGCCTCGTCGTCGCTTAAGTCCATGTCCCCATGCTCGGCGGCCATAATCACATAATAGAAACCGCTATCAAAGGCGATGCTCTCCGCCACGATGCGCCAGCCGTTCTCCCCCAGCCAGCGGCGGAGCAGATCGATATTTTTTTGCGGCTGCAACACCAAGCGTTCCGCCCGGGCCGTCACCGCCGGCGCGCCGGAGAGGATATCCATGATCAGCCGCCCGCCCATGCCGGCCAGGATGATGGTGGCGGCCTCGCCCGGCTCCACAACTTTCAGCCCGTCGCCCCGCCGTACCGAAATCTGGCGGGAAAGGGACAGCAGGTCCACCAATTGCTGCGCGTTTTCATAGGGCTGGGGCGCCTTGTCCGTGGCGATCACATAGGGGCAAATGCCGTTGGCGACCAAGTACACCGGCAAATAGTTATGATCGGTGCCGATATCCGCGGCGGCCTTTCCCGGCAATACCAATGCGGCGGCGCTGAGCAGCCTGCCGTCCAATTTGATCTGCATTTTGCTCTCCTTATTGATCTGCCAGCACTTTTATACCCATTTTCCCCTTTGTTCAAACCCGGGCAAAATATCTCCCATTTTGTTTATTCGAGCAGCTTTGCCTGACGCCCTGCCGGAAAAAGATTTTTTTTGCAAAAAATTATGCTTGACAAAGCCGCGGGGCTATGCTAGAATTAGCGACAATAAACTTAATATCGACCTAAAGGCTGTGACGAAGACGGTCGGGCGAGCTTGTTTTCAGAGAGTTGGCGGTCGCTGCGAGCCAATAACGACGGACCCATCAGACCTATCACTTCCGAGCTGGAAGCCGGAACGTACGCTTTGCAGGAAGCGGACTACAAGTAAGGCTTCACGTGAAACTGCGTTAATGCGACGGGCTTGTTGGAGCCCTTGAGGTGGCGCGTACAACAGCGCGCAATTTGAGTGGTACCGCGGGTAGTTTCGACCCGTCTCAAAGAAATTTGAGACGGGTCTTTTATTTTATTTATCCATCCGTTAATTTAATTAATAGAAGCGAGGAGAAGACTATGAACAGCATGGACAGAAGCAACGACACCTCCACCCGTATCTACGAAATAGCCACCCGCATCCGGGAACTGCGGGAGATTTCCGGCTTCAGCGTGGAACAGATTGCCGAGGCTGCCGACGTCACGCCCGAGCAGTATCTGGACTATGAATCCGGCTCCGTGGACCTGCCATTTACCTTCATTCATAAATGCGCCCTGGCCTTTGACGTGGAAATTATCGACCTGCTGGAAGGTAAAAGCGCCTACTTAAAATCCTACACCGTGACCAGAAGCGGCGGCGGGCAGATCACCGCCAAGGAGCCGGGCATCCTGATCAAAAACATGGCTCCCCTGTTCCGGGATAAAATCGCCGAGCCCTATTGGGTACAGTACGCCTATGACCCGTCCCTGCAGGATCAGCCCATCCATACCACCACCCATGACGGCCAGGAATTCGACCTGATCCTGAAGGGCCGCCTGAAAGTGCGGGTGGGCGAACATACGGAAGTCCTGAACGAGGGCGACAGCATCTATTACGACAGCTCCACGCCCCACGGCATGATCGCCGTGGACGGCCAGGACTGCGTGTTTTGCGCCGTGATCCTGCCCGGCGCGGAAACCACGCAGACGGAGCTGACGGAAACCATCATGGCTACCCGTCGCACCGAACCCCTGATCTATCAGAATTTTGTACAGCCGGCGGAGGACGAGAACGGCGCCTTGCAGTCCATTGCCTTCAAAAACGAGCAGCAGTTCAATTTCGTGTTCGACGTGGTGGATGAGCTGGCCAAGACCAAGCCGGATAAACTGGCCATGCTGCACCTGGACCGCAACCGGGAGGAACGCCGCTTCAGTTTCGAGGATATCAGCCGCAACAGCTCCCGGGCCGCCAATTATTTCAAATCCCTGGGGATCAAAAAAGGCGACCGGGTGATGGTGGTGCTGCGCCGCAACTACCAGTTCTGGTTCATCCTGCTGGGCCTGCAAAAGCTGGGCGCCATCGCCGTGCCGGCCACCGATCAGTTGCTGGCCCATGACTTCGAATACCGTTACCGGGTCGCCGGCGTCAAAGCCATCGTCTGCACCGCGGACAGCCAGGCCTGGCGCCAGGCGGAGCAGGCCATGGAAAACTATGCGGAATTAACGATCAAGGTCATGGTCAACGGCGTCCAGGAGGGCTGGCATGATTTCGACGAGGAATACCTGATGTTCCGCAGCAGCTTCGAACGTACCGAGGACAGCGCCTGCGGCAACGACCCCATGCTGATGTATTTCAGCTCCGGCACCACCGGCTATCCCAAGCTGGTGACCCACAGCTACACCTATCCCCTGGGCCATTTCGTCACCGCCAAATACTGGCAGTGCGTGGACCCGGACGGCCTGCATCTGACCATCTCCGAAACAGGCTGGATGAAATCCATGTGGGGCAAGCTGTACGGCCAATGGCTGAACGAGGCCGCGGTGTTCGTCTACGATTTCGAGCGTTTCGACGCCCACGAGCTGCTGGGCTTGTTCGCCAAATACCAGATCACCACTTTCTGCGCGCCCCCCACCATGTACCGCTTCTTCATCAAGGAGGATTTGACCCAATACGACTTGAGTCCCATCAAGCACGCCGTCACCGCCGGGGAGGCCCTGAACCCCGAGGTCTTCCACCAGTTCAAGAAAGCCACCGGCCTTTCGGTGATGGAAGGCTTCGGCCAGACCGAGACGACGCTCAGCATTGCCAACCTGGTGGGCATGACGCCCAAGATCGGCTCCATGGGCAAACCCAATCCCCTCTACCAGGTGCAGCTGATGGACAGCGAAGGCAATCTGGTCAAACAGGGCGAAACCGGGGAGATCGTCATCCGCACCGTGGAAGGCAATCCCTGCGGCCTGTTCTCCGGCTATTACGGCGATCCGGAACAAACCGCGGTGGTGTGGCATGACGGCTATTACCATACCGGCGACACAGCCTGGCAGGACGAGGACGGCTATTTCTGGTACGTGGGCCGCACGGACGATCTGATCAAATCCGCCGGCTACCGCATCGGCCCCTTCGAGATCGAAAGCGTGATCATGGAACTGCCCTATGTGCTGGAATGCGCCGTCTGCGGCGCGCCGGACGAGACCCGCGGCCAGGTGGTGAAAGCCTGCGTGGTGCTGACCAAGGGCGCAGAGGCTACCGAGGAGCTGAAAAAGGAGATCCAGGAATACGTGAAGCAGCATACCGCGCCCTACAAATACCCCCGCATCGTGGAATTCCGGGAATCCCTCCCCAAGACCATCAGCGGCAAGATCATCCGCAAACAATTATAAAATACAGCGGGCCGATAAACTTCGCGATACGTCGTTACGGCCGTCCCCGTCTCCTCGACGTATGTTTAAATACGCCTCGTCGCCGGGTTCGGCCGCGCCTAGTCTCGCTTGTTTATCGGCCCGCTGTTAGATTTTTAATTTTTAATAGTGTAATATAAAAATCATTGACAAGCGGAAGAACAGATGCTATAATGTCTACTAATTTCATACCGACCTAAAAGCTATGACGGAGAGGGTCGGGCCACGACGGTTTCAGAGAGTTGGCGGAGGGTGCGAGCCAACAACCGAAAGGGTCCAGGGACTTGTCGCTCCCGAGCTGGAGAGCAGAAAGCGCCTGCGCAAGTAGAGCCTCCCGTGAAGCTGCGTTAACGCGACGGGCTTGTTGGAGCCCTTGAGGTGGCGCGTACAGCAACGCGCAATTTGAGTGGTACCGCGGGTTATTGACGACTCGTCTCAAAGTGATTTGAGACGAGTCTTTTATTATGTTTGGGGAGGAGAAAATCATGAATCAGACCACGGCATTGGCCTACAAACTGAAGGAAATGGCGGGACGCATCCGCGAACTCAGGGAGATCCAGAACATCAGTCCGGAGGAGATGGCTGTCAAAACCGGCGTGTCCCCGGAAGAATACCGGGAATGCGAGGCCGGCGAAAGCGATCTGAATTTCGCTTTCCTCTACCGCTGCGCGCAGGTGCTGGACGTGGACGTTACGGATATCATCGAGGGGGCCAGCCCCACCTTGAGCTCCTATATCGTGACCCGCAGCAGCGAGGGCCAGCGCATTGAGGAAGCCCACGGCATGGTTTACTACAACCTGGCGCCCAATTTCAAAAACCGCATCGCCGAGCCCCTCCGGGTGCGGGCCATCTACCACCCCGGCGCGGAATACAGCGATATCGAGCTGACCTCCCATGAGGGCCAGGAATGCGATATCGTGATCAGCGGCCAGCTGAAGGTGCAGATCGGTGAACATACGGAAGTCCTCTTTGCCGGGGACACCATTTATTACGACAGCGCCACGCCCCACGGCATGATCGCCACCGGCGGCCAGGACTGCATGTTTTACGCCATCGTGCTCAATCCCGGCGGCGAGCCCATCCCCGAGCTCACCGAATGGAAGCGCCAGGAACGGCAGGGCCTGATCCGCATGGAGCAGCAGCCGGATCTGGAACGGCGGATCTGGGAGGATTTCATCATCCCGGACGAGGACGAGAACGGCGCGTTGCGGGCTATCACCTTCAAAAACGAGAATTACTTCAACTTCGCTTTCGACGTGGTGGACGAGCTGGCGCGCACCAAGCCGGATAAGCTGGCCATGCTGCACCTGGACCGCAACCGGGAGGAACGCCGCTTCAGTTTCGAGGATATCAGCCGCAACAGCTCCCGGGTGGCCAACTATTTCAAATCCCTGGGCATCAGGAAGGGCGACCGGGTGATGCTGGCGCTGCGCCGCAACTACCAGTTCTGGTTCATTATGATGGGCCTGAACAAGCTGGGCGCCATCGCCATCCCTGCCACGGACCAGTTGCTGCAAAAGGATTTCGAGTACCGCTTCCGCGCCGCCGGCGTCAGCGCCATGGTCTGCACGGCGGACAGCGAGGCCTGGCGCCAGGCGGAGCTGGCCATGGCCGACTATGGGGATTTAAGGGTCAGGATCATGGTCAACGGCGTCCAGGAGGGCTGGCATGATTTCGACGAGGAATACCTGATGTTCCGCAGCAGCTTTGAGCGTACCGAGGACAGCGCCTGCGGCAAGGATACCATGCTGATGTTCTTCACTTCCGGCACCACCGGCTATCCGAAAATCGCCGCCCATAATTTCAAATATCCCCTGGGCCATTTTATCACCGCCCATTACTGGCAGTGCGTGGACCCGGAGGGCCTGCATCTGACCATCTCCGAAACGGGCTGGGCCAAAGCCATGTGGGGCAAGCTGTACGGCCAATGGCTGAACGAGGCCGCGGTGTTCGTCTATGATTTCGAGCGTTTCGACGCCCACGACATCCTGCCCATGTTCGCCAGATACCGGATCACCACCTTCTGCGCGCCGCCCACCATGTACCGCTTCTTCATCAAGGAGGATCTGTCCAAATACGACCTGAGTTCCATCAAGCACGCCACCACCGCCGGGGAGGCCCTGAACCCCGAGGTCTTTCACCAGTTCAAGAAAGCCACCGGCGTTGCGGTGATGGAAGGCTTCGGCCAATCCGAAACCACGGTGATGATCGGCAATTTAAAGGGCATGACGCCCCGGATCGGCTCCATGGGCAAACCCATCTCCGCCCTCTACCAGGTGGAGCTGATGGACGGCGGGGGCAATCTGGTCAAACAGGGCGAAACGGGGGAGATCGTCATCCGCACCAGCGAAGGCAGCCCCTGCGGCCTGTTCACCGGCTATTACGGCGACGAAGAACAGACGGCGGCCGCCTGGCATGACGGCTATTACCACACCGGGGACACGGCCTGGCGGGACGAGGACGGCTATTTCTGGTACGTGGGCCGCACCGACGACCTGATCAAATCCTCCGGCTACCGCATCGGCCCCTTCGAGATCGAAAGCGTGATCATGGAGCTGCCCTATGTGCTGGAATGCGCCGTCTGCGGCGCGCCGGACGAGATCCGCGGCCAGGTGGTGAAGGCCAGCGTGGTGCTGACCAGGGGCGCCGAGGCTACCGAGGAGCTGAAAAAAGAGATCCAGGAATACGTGAAGCAGCGCACCGCGCCTTACAAATACCCCCGCATCGTGGAATTCCGGGAATCCCTCCCCAAGACCATCAGCGGCAAGATCATCCGCAAGCAACTGTAAGACCCGCGCCGCATCATAGCAGAAAGAGCAAAAAAGAACGCCCTTCGGCGTTCTTTTTTTATTTGCCCCATCCCTATTGTCCCATCCCTATTTCATGAGGTCAATGTCAAGCATTTTGACAACTTTTATATCAGTCTGCTCAGCGGACACATACATTTCTTCCGTCTGACGCTGAACATTCTGTAATTCTTCAATGACAGATGTGATTTTATTAAATAATACTAAATACATCGCCTGATAATCCGCCATTAAAACAGCCCCCAATCGCTATAATTGTTCTCAATATAATTATTATTGTTTTAAATATAATATTTATTGTACATAAATCAATACGACCAGTCAATGCCCTTTGCTAAAATTTTATTTGGAAGGGGTGATAGGATGAAGGCGGCGCATAAAACAAAGTATAGGAAGCTGGGGTTGAAAATCAGTTATTACCGAAAACTGAACGGTCTGACCCAGGAGCAGCTGGCGGAAAAAATCGATAAGAACTGGGCTTTTATCGGCGCGGTAGAAGCGCCTAATATTGAGCGGGCAATTTCCCTGGATACTCTTTTTGATATTGCCGATACTTTAGGGGTACCTGCCTATAAATTTTTAAATTTTGATGAGGATTGATTGCTATGCAAGAGGGCGCGACAGCCGGAGCCGGCTGCCGCGCCCTTTCTTGTATGCTTTCGCAATTTGGCAGGCTTCCTGCCGTTACCTTAACCCCGGATAATCCAGGGTGGCGAAATAATCCGCCACGGTTTCGGCCCGGCGGATCAGCTTCACGCTGCCGTCCGGCCTGAGCAGCAATTCTTTGGAGCGCAGCTTGCCGTTGTAGTTGAAGCCCATGGCGTAGCCATGGGCGCCGGTATCATGGAGCGCCAGCAGGTCGCCGACGCCGATTTCCGGCAATTCCCGGTCAATGGCGAATTTATCATTGTTCTCGCACAGCGAGCCGGTCACATCGTAAACCCGGTTCCGGGGAAAATCCTCTTTGCCAACCACGGTGATGTGATGATACGCGCCGTACAGCGCCGGGCGCATCAAATCCGCCATGCAGGCATCCAGGCCGACATACTGCTTGTAGGTGTCCTTCAAATGCAGCACCCGGGAGACCAGCCAGCCGTAAGGCCCGGTCATGACGCGGCCGTTTTCCATGCACAGCCAGGCGCCGTCCAACCCCGCCGGGACCATGATGCGCGCGTAAGCCTCACGGATACGCTGTCCCAAAGCTTCCAGGTCCACCGGCTGCTGGTCGGGGCGGTAGGGGATACCGATACCGCCGCCCAGATTGATGAATTCCACCGCCACGCCTAAGATATTTTTGATCCGGACCGCCAGCTGGAACATCATCACCGCGGTTTCCAGCAGATAATCGGCGTTCAGTTCATTGCTGACCACCATGGTATGGAGGCCGAAACGCCCTGTCCCCCGCTTTTGGCAGAGCACGACGGCTTCCAGCAGCTGCGCCAGGGTCATACCGTACTTGGCCTGTTCCGGATAGCCGATGATCTCATTGCCGCCGCCGCGCAGGGGGCCGGGGTTATAGCGGAAGCTCAGCGGCTCAGGCAGGGAGCCTAGGCGGGCCAGAACATCCACATGGCTGATATCGTCCAGATTGAGGATGGCGCCCAGCGCCAGCGCCTGCTGGTACTCGGCCGGCGGCGTGTCGTTGGAGGTAAAGCAGATCTCCCGGCCGGAAAGCCCCACCGCCTGAGCCAGCAGCAGTTCCGCCAGGGAACTGCAGTCGGCTCCGCAGCCCTCTTCTTTGAGGATCTCCATAATATACGGATTGGGCAGCGCTTTCACCGCGAAATATTCTTTGAAGCCGGGCGCCCAGTCAAAGGCTTTCAGCAATGCCCGGGCATTGGCGCGGATGGCCGCCTCGTCATAGAGATGGAAAGGCGTGCCGTATTCCGCGGCCAGTTCCCGCAAACGTTGATCGGAAAGGGGTAAACTCTTGCTGTTCATGGTTGTTCCTCCAGAAATGAAATTAAATAGGCTATTGGCAGGGCCAGGCCGCTGTCTTCCACATCGGCAAGGCTGGCGAACACCACGCCGATCACCCGGCTCTCGCTGTTGAATAAAGGCGACCCGCTGGAACCCGGCCGCACCGGCCCGTCGAACCAGATCACGGGCGTGTCAGGGTCCATACCGTCCACCCGCGCCATGCCCCGGACCGTGGCCTCGGAAATGGTCCAGTCGATGCCCAAAGGGTTGCCGATAAAGATCAGGCTGTCCCCGGCCTCCGGATAGTCGGCGGAAAGCTCCACCGTGGGCAGGCCCTCGCCGCCGATATCGATCAGGGCCAGGTCCATCCCCTCCACCGGCAGATAGTCGCGGCTGGTATAGACGCTGCCGTCCGCCAGGGTGACGGTAATGATGCCCGCTCCCTCCAGCACATGAGCATTGGTGACGATCAGCCCGTCGGCCCGGATATTAAAGCCGGAGCCGCTGCCGGCGCTGCTCTCCACCGTGACCACGGCCTGGCGGAGGGATGCCAAAGCCTCGTCCTTGGCCAATTGGGCGCTGCGCTTCAGAAAACCGAAATCCATATTGCCCAGGAACAGATCCGCCGAGATCCAGGCGAAAAAGGCTATGATCAGCGCCAGGGCCAGCAGGGCTTTGACCCAGGGGCTGCGGAAAGGGCTGATGGGGACCGGTTCCTCCCCTGCCGCCAAGGCCGCCTCCTCTTCTTCCGCCGCCCGGTTCAGCGCCGCGATTTCATCAAAGTCCAAATCCCGGGCCTGCTCCGGCCTGCTCTCCCGCCAGTATTCCTCCGGCGGGTACAGGACTTCCGGCAGCGCTTCCGCTAAGCCGTCCTCCTCCTTTTTGATCCGATACATCGCCATAGTCTGCTCCCTTTTATTCAGCCGCACGCTGCCAGGGAATAATTCCCAGCAGGGCGTCGCAGGAAGGCCTGTCCCAAGCGGTGAGGCAGAGCAGCGGTTCGATGCCCCAGCGCTGCCAATTCTCCGC
>Ga0228535_1003500_pt1 | contig 11161 bp, 8 predicted proteins | sample SJ1metagenome_FD_168457 | JGI IMG/M metagenome (GOLD analysis project Ga0228535, IMG submission 168457) | Enriched culture of PCE-dechlorinating microbial communities from Ithaca, New York, USA - SJ1 | ecosystem: Engineered > Modeled > Simulated communities (microbial... > Unclassified | place... | reverse complement strand
CTCTTGGGACTGGGATATCAAACACCCCGAAGTGCGCGGGATTTTTGCCAACCTCCTGCCGATTTTCCTCGGGACCGCCGTCAATCAGATCTATCTGGCTATCAACCGGTTTTTCGCTTCGGGCCTGACCGAGGGGAGCATCTCGGCCTTAAACTACGCCGGCAAGCTGATGAACCTGCCGATGGGCGTCTTTGTCCTGGCCGTTTCCTCCGCCATATTTCCGACGCTTTCGGAACAGGCTGTGCGCGGCGACAGGCGCGCCCTCGGTCAAACCCTCAACCGCGGGCTGAGGCTTGTGCTGCTGGTTACGCTTCCGGCGGCCGCCGGGCTGATGGTTTTGGCTGTGCCGGTTGTCCGGCTGCTTTTTGAGCGGGGGGCTTTTGACGCGGCGGCCACGGCGATGACGGCGGACGCGCTGATTTACTTCTGCCTCGGCATGGCCGCGATGGCCGCCAATATGGTCATTACGCGCGCCTATTACGCGGTCGGCGACGTCAGGACGCCGCTGGTGCTGGGGTTTCTCTCGATCGTTGTCAATATTCTGGCCAGCATCGCGCTGGTGCGCTATCTGGGTCACAGCGGGCTGGCCCTGGCCAACACCCTGGCGGCCTCGTTCAGCGCGGTCCTGATGTTTGTGCTGCTCAAGCGTCACTTGCCACGGCTCTATAGCGGCGAGCTGCTGGCTTCCAGCGGCAGGTCTCTCCTGGCCTCGCTCCTCACGGCGCTGGCGGCCGCGGTTTCCTACAGCAGGCTGATCGCCGCGGGCTTGGGCGCGCAAGGCACGAAAGGGCTGCTGGCCGCCGTGTTCATGGCCGTCACGCTCGGGGTCATCATCTATGGCCTCTCTATCACCGTGCTCAGGGAAAAAGAAGTTATGCTGCTTAAAGATGGTCTGGCCGCGCGGCTGCGGCGGCAAGGGCGCTAGGCTGCGGCGGCTGTCATAATATGTATAAAGGATTTTTCTTTGTTTCGTCGAAATCTGGACAGGGAGGATGAACATGTCGGATATGAACAGCAAGCTGGACATCAACGCGATCCGGGAGATTCTGCCGCACCGCTACCCTTTTTTGCTAGTCGACAGGATCATTGAAAGAGAAGGGGAGCGGCGGATCGTCGGGATCAAGAACGTCACTGCCAACGAGCCCTTTTTTCAGGGGCATTTCCCCGGCAAGCCGGTCATGCCGGGCGTTCTCATCGTGGAGGCTTTGGCTCAGGCGGGCGCGGTGCTGGCGCTTTCCAAACCGGAGAACAGGGGCAAGATCCTGCTCTTTGCCGGTATCGACAACTGCCGCTTCAAAAGACAGGTGGTTCCCGGCGACCAGTTGCGGCTGGAGATCGAGGTTACGCGCATGAAGGGGATTGTCGGCAAGTGCCGGGCTGTCGCCCTTGTCGAAGGAGAGCTGGCCTGCGAGGCGGAATTGATGTTTGTAATAGACAGAAAATGACATACATGCTATAATAATAATTTGAAATCTACTAATCGAGATAATTGTTCTGCGCATAGTGTTTAAGGAGGCGTATCACGTGGTGCTGAAAACGCTGGGCCCCGTAGTGCTGGCTTTTATTCTTGTTCTCGCCGGGACCCCGTTCGTAAGAAAAATAGCGATCAAATACCGGGTTCTTGATAAACCGACGGACCGCAAGGTTCACAAAAAGCTGATGCCGCGCCTGGGAGGACTGGCTATCTGTCTGGGTTTCTGGGCGGCGGTGCTTTTGACGCAGCAGCTGACGCGGGAGGTTGCCGGTCTTTTGACCGGAGGGCTCCTGATTTGCCTTGTCGGAGTCTGGGATGACTACCGCAGTGTTTCGCCGCGCGTAAAGCTGGTTTTTCAGGTTGCTGCGGCGGCAATAGTTATAGCGATGGGCGTGCGGGTCGATTTTGTGACGAACCCGGCCGGCGGCATCTTCTCCCTATATTATCTGAGCTACCCGGTGACCATTTTATGGATCATCGGGGTTACGAACGCCGTCAATCTTATCGACGGGCTTGACGGGCTGGCGGCGGGGGTTTCGGCCATAGCCGCGGTGACGCTGGGCATCGTTTCGTTTATCGAGGGCTTCGGTCAGATCGGGATGCTTTCCTTTATCCTGGCGGCCGGCGCCTTGGGATTTCTGAAATACAATTTCTATCCGGCCAAGATCTTCATGGGTGACACCGGAGCCCTTTTCCTCGGATTCAATCTGGCGGTTCTTGCCATTATGGGCCTGACGAAGAGCACCACGGTTGTCTCCGTTTTCCTGCCGGTTGTGATTCTCGGCATACCGATAATCGATACCATGCTGGCGATAGTGCGGCGCTTCTTCAGCAGAAAACCGATCTTCAGCGCCGATAAGGAACACCTTCATCATCGCCTGCTGGCCATCGGCCTGACCCATCGCCGTACGGTGCTGACCATCTACGGCGTCAGCATACTCTTGGGTCTCTCGGCTGTGTTGATGACTCAGGTGACGACTGCCCAAGGTATGCTAATCATGATAGCGGTTACGCTGGGCGTGTTCTACGCGGCCGATAAGGTCGGCATACTGCGGGATATCTCCGCTAAAAAGGCCGCGGCTGTCGAAAAGGATATGTAACGCGGACATTTCAAGTTTGTAAGGGGGACGGCGTATGAAACTGCGAACACTCATCATTGTTGGAGCCATACTGTCCGTGGCGATCGGTTTTACGCTGGGCAGAACCGTCTCCGCCGACGCCCCGGCGCCCGGTTCAAGCGCCGATCCGGTGGTTTCGAAAAGCTATGTCGATGCGGAACTGCAAAAGAGGATCGATACCCTCGAGAAATCGGTGGCCGAGCTTTCCGTGCAGGCGGTGGCGCTGCAGACGATGATCAACGAGCTGCAGACCAAGCTGAACAAAACCCCGACCACAACGACCATACCTTCCGGAACGGGCAGCACGGGCGGGACAAGCTCAGGCTCAACAGGGAGCGGCAGCACGTCGGGCGGCAGCACCGGCACTTCAGGAACATCCGGAACGCCGGGAACCTCCGGTACATCCGGTACGACAACGGGAACCGGCAGCACGGTGGTCGGCAAGACGGCGTACATTAAAGCCGCCAACACCTATGTCAACCTGAGGAGCGGCCCGAGTACGGATACGAGCGTTGTCAAAAAGGTCCTCAAGAATGAGGCTATGACCATCCTCGAGGTCAAGGAATCCTGGTATCGGGTGAAGCTGGCCGATAACACCACCGGGTGGGTGGCCAACTGGGTCGTGGATGTGAAATAAGGGCAAGGATAAGGACAAGGGGATAAGGATAAACAAAAAGGGTGTTCTTTCTGTGGCGATTAAACAGAAGAGTACCCTTTTATTGCGGGCGCATTTTTTTTGCGCAGCCACTTGAAATAGTGCGTATTTATGATACAATTTGCCTAGGACCACAAAATGCTATAAAATTTCATTCAATAATCAGTAATTGTAAATATTGAAAAAATCAATTTAACAGTGAAGGGGGCGCCAGTCAATGAATGAGTTTGTCGGGAAAGAAACCCTGGATGCATTTATCAGAATTACCCCATTGTTAAACACATTATTTGCCCAGGACGTTTTTGTGGCGGTAACCGATACCGAGGTTGTCTGCGCTTACGAACCCGGAGAGACTATCGATATCAAGAGCCGGGTGGGCGAACCGTTTCATGAAAAAAGCATCTCGGCGCAGGCTATCAGGAGTCGCCGCAGAGAGACAGCCACCGTCGGGAAAGAGGTTTACGGCGTGCCCTATAAGGTTGTCGCTCAGCCGATTTATGACGAGAACAATCAGGTGATCGGAGCCGTAGCCATTGGAGCAAGCATTGAAAACCAAAACAAGCTCAGCGAAATAATAGAGCAGTTCACGTCCAATTACGAGGAAGTAAACTCCAGTATCCAGGAGATCTCGAGCGGAGCGGAGAATATGGCTAAAAACAGCGACAGCCTCTCGCGGGCGGCCGTGGATGTCACCAAGGATATCAAAAAGACCGAGGACATCATCCAAATGATCCGCTCAATTGCGGATCAGACCAAAATGCTTGGCTTGAATGCCGCAATTGAAGCGGCCCGAGCGGGAGAAAGCGGGCGGGGCTTCGCGGTGGTGGCGGATGAGATCCGGAAGCTCTCGATGCAGAGCGACAGCTCGGCTAAAGACGTTAAAACTATTCTGCAGGAGATCGAGGCAGCCATCAACTCGATCACCCGGGAAATACAGGATGTCAGCGCGGTCAGCGAGGAACAATCCTCGGCGACTGAGGAGATAGCGGCCGCAATGCAGCAGTCCTTGGCGCAGGTGGAAGCCTTGGGAGAGTTTGTCAAGCTGGTTTAGAGACGACAACAGCCCCGGCCTCGTCTAAAAAACGGACCGGGGCTGTATTAATGCGCGTCTCCGCTGGTTACAACAACGGCGAAAAGAGACGCGTCCCGTTTTCCAGCACGCGCTGGAGCAAGGGGCGCTCTTTGAAGGCCTCCAGCGCCAGCCTTTCGGAATGTAGCAGGTCTTCGCGAAAATCGCGCTCGAGCCGTTGGGTTAACTCTTCGCTGTAAAGCAGAGCGTTGACCTCAAAATTCAGGTTGAAGCTGCGCTGGTCCATGTTGGCCGAGCCCACCGAGGCGATGAGCCCGTCGATCATGAGGAGCTTCGAGTGTAAGAAGCCGTTTTGATAGAGATAGATCTCGACGCCTGTTTCCATGAGTTCCTCGAGATAGGAGCGGGCCGCCAGCTCGACGATCTTGTGGTCGGATTTGGCCGGCAGCAGGATTTTGACGTCGACGCCGCTCAGGGCTGCCGTTTGCAGCGCCGTCAGGATGCTCTCGTTGGGTACGAAGTACGGCGAGACCAGGTAGATCGATTTCTGGGCTGTGGCGATGGCGTAATAATAGACCTGCATGATCGTCTCCCAGTGGGTATCCGGGCCGCTGGCCGTAATCTGGACCACCTTGTCGCCGGGGTATCCCTCGGCGGGGAACAGACAGGGGAAATTATCCTCGAGAGACTCTTTCGTGATAAAATACCAATCCTGCAAAAAGATGCGCTGGAGAAAATAAACGGCGTTGCCTTGCAGACGGAGGTGGTTGTCGCGCCAGCGCCCGATGGCCGGATCGCGCCCCAAATACTCGTCACCGATATTGAGGCCGCCGACGAAGCCCACCTCGCCGTCGACCACCAGGATCTTGCGGTGGTTGCGATAGTTGATCTTATTCTGCAAAAAAGTAAGGCGTACCGGAAAGAACGGTTCGATCTTGACCCCGGCCTCTCTCAGCTCGGACAGGTAGGAGGCGCTGAGGGCCCGCGAGCCCAAGGCGTCGTAAATGACGCGCACCTTAACGCCTTCGCCGGCTTTGGTTTTGAGAAGCCCGGAGATCTTGGCGCCGATCTCGTCGTTGCGCAGGATATAGGTCTCCAGATGGATGTGCTGTCTGGCAGCGCTAATAGCCTCAATAAAGGCGGCAAAGGCCGCTTCGCCGTCGGCGAGGATCTGCACGTCGTTATGCAGCGTTACCGGAAATTCGGCGTTATTGAGGATCAGATTGATGAGCCGTTCCTTAGACTTTGTCATCCAGGGGAAATCGATCCTGCCCTCGGAAAAGGCGGCGTCGAGCGGGTAGATGTAGTTGTTCAGAACCCTCTTCTTCTTAGTCATGCGTCTCTTGCGAAACTGCCTGCCAAAGGTCAGGTAGAGCACAAAGCCGACGATGGGCAGGAAAATGAGGATCAGAAGCCAGGCCAGGGTCTTAGCCGGGTCGCGCCGTTCGAGGATGATTACTATCGCTGTGAAGACGACGAGGGTCGCGACTATCGCGGAAAAGACGTTGGCGATGATTCTTACATAGCCGAAAGAGAGGCTGAGCGGGCTGAAGAAGCTGGTAATCGTTGTATAGGCAATTTCGAGGATGAGGGCGTTAATAATGATAAGAAAGACAAAAAACAAAAAGATGAAAGAAAACTCCGGTTTTTTCACGCTTTTATCCTCCTGTTAGGATCCGATAAGATTATTGTATCATTTCCGGGCCTGATTAATCCAGCTTTGATGATAAAATACAAGCAAGGCGCATATATTTTGATAGCCGTCGATTGACAAAATATTGCCTGGGCAATAAAATATATTTGTTGACTGACCGGCCGGTCGGCGCTGAAAAGCCGAGGACCGGCAACGCAGGGGAGGAAAAGAGATGCTGTTCAAAAAACAAAAAAGGGTGTGGATATTAGCGGCTGTTGTCATCATTTCCGTTCTGGCTTTGACCGGTTGCGGACAAAAGGCCGAAGAACCGGCGGCCGAGCTGAAAAAGATCCCGGTGACTGTGGAAAAGGCGGAAAAAGGAACTCTCGAAAAGTTCATATCTTTAGGCGGCCTTCTTTCTCCGCAGGAGGAAGTGGCGCTGGCTTCGCGCAATCCCGCGCTGAAAGTAACCGCGGTTCCGGTCCGTGTAGGCGACCGGGTGTCGCGCGGCACGCCTTTGGTATATTTTGATTCGCGCGAGCTTGATCTTCAGTTGGAGCAAGCCCGCCTGAATTATGAGCGCAACAAGCAGCTCATGGAAGCGGGGGCTGTTTCCAAATATCAATTGGAGCAGTTGGAAATCGCCCTGGAAAACCTCGAGCTGCAGAAAGAAAATATGACGCTTTTTGCCCCTATCGACGGTACGGTGGCTTCAGTCGGCGCGGTCGAAGGGCAGTTAGCCGGATCAATGCCCTTGGTTACCGTTGTCAATATCGATACCCTGAAGCTGCAGGTGCAGGTTGGCGAAGCCAACATCGGCAGGCTTAAAAACGGCGCGGAGATGACGGTGAGCGTGCCTGCCGCCTCGGCGGACCTTTATAGCGGGACGATCACAACGATCGCGCCGCAGATCGATGCGAGGACCAAGGCGTATCCCGTCACCCTCGAGATCATCAACGAAAGCAAAGCCATCAAGGGCGGGATGTACGGCGAGGTGGAACTGGCCGTGGACAGCCGCGAGGATGTTTTGATTGTGCCTCAGTATGCCGTTCTCGATTATGAGCAGAAGAAAATCGTCTATGTCGTAGAAAACGAGAAGGCTGTCCTCCGCGAGGTCGAACTGGGGCTGACGATCGGCGATCAGGCCGAGATTGTCAATGGCCTTGCCGCCGGAGAAATGATCATTGTCGAAGGGCAGTACGGTGTCAAAGAGGGCAGCGAGGTTATCGCAACTGTGAGGGGTGAATAGCCATGAAACTCTCGGATATCTCGGTCCGTCGTCCGGTTGCGGTGATTATGGTTTTTCTCATCGTCATCCTCTTAGGCACGGTTTCGATGAGCAGATTGAACCTGGCCCTTATTCCCGAGCTCAACCTGCCGATGGCGATTGCGATGACCACATACAGCGGCGCGGGGCCGGAGGAAGTTGAAAACCTCATCACCAAACCCATCGAAGGGGCGATCGGCTCGGTGAATGGGATAAAGAACATCAATTCCTCGTCGAGCATGGGCAGTTCCCTTGTTTATGTCGAGTTTGTCTGGGGCACCGACATGAATTACGCGATGAACCAGATGCGCGAGAAGATAGACCTGATCATGGGCTATATGCCGGACGGTGTCGAGCGTCCGATGCTCATTAAACTCGATCCCAACCTGATGCCGGTCATAACCTTGGGCTTTGGCGGAGAAATGGACTTGGCCTCGCTGGACACTTTAGCCAACGACGTAATCAAGCCCCGGTTGGAGAGGCTTGACGGCGTAGCCTCGGTCGATGTATACGGCGGCGTGCAGCGCGAGATCCGCATTTCCGCGGCGCCCCAGAAGCTGCAAGCCTATGAGCTGTCGCTGGACACCATCGTCTCCTATCTGAGAATGGAAAACCGCAACACCTCGGCCGGTACTGTCGAGGAAGGGCTGCGGGTCCATACGGTGCGCGTGACCGGAGAATTTGCCTCCGTTTCCGAGATTGAAAATCTGCAGATCCCGCTGACAAGCGGCGGGTATGTTCGTCTGGCGGAGATAGCCAGGGTGGAGGATACCTTCAAGGAGAAACAGGAATACGTCTATATGGATGGGGTGCCGAGCGTGCAGATCTCTATCCAGAAGCAGACCGACGCCAATACGGTCAAGGTTTCCGACGCGGTCACCGAGGAACTGAAGGAGATCGAGAAGATACTCCCGACCGGCGCGAGGATTAATTCCGGTTTTGATCAGGCCCAGTTCATCCGCATGTCCGTCAACAATGTGGCCCAAAACGCCCTGCTCGGGGCGGTGCTGGCGGTACTCGTCCTGCTCCTGTTTTTACGGAATTTCCGCAGCACGCTGATCATTGGCGTGGCCATACCCATTTCGATCATCGCGACTTTCATTCTCATGTATTTTGCCGGGCTGACCCTCAACCTCATTTCCTTGGGCGGACTGGCTTTGGGCGTGGGGATGATGGTCGATAACGCCATCGTCATTCTCGAGAATATTTACCGCTACCGGCAGGAAGGCGCCTCCCGCATCGAGGCAGCCAAGAGCGGCGCGAGCGAAGTGGGGATTGCGATTATCGCCTCGACCCTGACGACCGTTGTCGTCTTTTTGCCGATCGTCTATGTCGAAGGCATGGCCTCGGAAATCTTCCGGCCGATGGCACTGACGGTGACTTTCTCGCTGCTGTCCTCGCTCTTTGTAGCCTTGACCCTTGTGCCGATGCTGGCCTCTAAAATACTGAAGGTTGATCGCGGCCAAAGAAATCTGGCCGGCGGCAGCGGCGCGTCCGATGGCAGCGGCGCCTCTAATGGCAACGGCGCGGCGGATTTAATTGAGAAAAAACCCGGATTTTTTGCGCGGCTTTCAGCCAGATGGGCCGCCGCCATTGACAGCCTGAACGATAAATACAGGGCGGTGCTGGCCTGGGCGATCAACAATAAAAAGAAGGTCATTTTCGGTACCGTCGTGCTCATCGCGGCGAGTTTGGCCTTGATCCCCTTTGTCGGCATGGAATTCATCCCGGCCCAGGACACCAGCGAATATAGTATAAACATAGCCCTGCCCAACGGGACCGCGCTCCGGGAGACGGAGCGCGTGACCGACCTCGTCCAGGGATATATCGCGGAGCTGCCGGAGCACGAATGGACCTTCTACGCGGTTGGCATGGGCGGGGGCATGTTCGGCTCTTCCTCCAACCCCGAGCGGGCCACGATCAGCGGCAAGCTCAAGGATAAAAGCCTGCGGCAGCGCGGAATCGATGAAATCCTCGACGAACTGAGGAACAAGTGCGCCGGGATCCCGGGGGCGAAGATCGAAATATCCTCATCGGGCGGCACGATGATGAGCACAGGCTCATCGATCCAGGTACAGATTACCGGCGATGATCTTACGGTACTGAAAGCCTTTGCGGCGACGGTCGCCGACCGCGTCAAGCAGGTGCCGGGCGCCCGCGAGGTCAAAACCAGCTTCGAGAGCGGACGGCCCGAGGTCCATGTCAAGCTGAACAGGCAAAAGGCCAGTCTGTACGGGATCAACCTCACCCAGCTTTCCGGGATCCTCAACACGGCCATCAACGGCTCAACGGCTACCCAGTTCCGCTATCGCGGAGAAGAAACGGCCGTAAATGTCATCCTCGATAAAGCCTATCGCGGCAATATCAACGACCTGAAAAGCCTGACGATCGGTTCGCCCAGCGGCGCGCTCGTACAGCTCGGCGAGCTGGCCGAGCTCGAGATCACCCAGGGGCCCACCAGCATCAACAGGATCAATCAGTCGCGCATAGTTTCTGTCAGCGGCGACGTCTCCGGCCGGGACATGGGCAGCGTCAACAGAGATATCCAGCTCGTCTTGTCCGAGCTCAATATTCCGCCGGGCATTCAGCTCGAGATGGGCGGCAGCAACAAGGAGATGCTCGAGGCCTTTGCCGATCTGGGTCTGGCTCTGATTCTCGCGATTATCCTGGTCTATATGATCCTCGCTTCGCAGTATGAGTCGCTGCTCTACCCCTTTGTCATCATGTTTGCGATGCCGCCGACGATAATCGGGGTTATCCTTTCGCTGGTTGTGACCGGCAGGACCCTGAATGTCCCGTCTTTAATCGGGATCATCATGCTCGCGGGGATTGTCGTCAACAACGCCATTGTGCTGGTCGACTATATCAATACACTGCGCAGACGCGACGGGATGCCGCGCAAAGAGGCTATCCTCAAAGCCGGATCGACGCGGCTGAGGCCGATCCTCATGACCACGCTGACGACAGTGCTGGCCCTGGTCCCGCTGGTTCTCGGCCTAGGCGAGGGGTCGGAGATGTCGGCGCCGATGGCGACCGCCGTCTTTGGCGGGTTAAGCTTCTCGACGCTGATAACGCTGATTCTCGTGCCCTGCATGTATATAATCCTCGAGGATATTAAAGAAAAACTCGTCCGGCGTCTCTTGCGCAGACGCCAGCCGGCACAGGCGGCGAGCGCCCCGGTGACGGGGGGCGAATAGCATGGCCGACCGCAAGGTCTCGCCGAAGCGCGAAAGGATCCTCCGGGCTGCGGCTGAGGTTTTCAGCATTAAGGGCTACTATAACGCGAAGATTGAGGATATCGCCAATGAGGCCGGCGTCGGCAAAGGAACGGTCTATGAATACTTTCCGAGCAAGGAGCGCTTGCTGCGCTCGACCCTCATCGAAGGAACCGAGGCTATTGCCGGCGCCATCCGCGGGCAGATAGCGCGGGAGACCACGACGCGCGGCAAACTGATCGCCTTTGCCAGCAAGAATATTGAGATAGGCCGCAAATACCGCGTGCTCTCGAAGATCACGATGATGGTGACGAGCATTATGGATGAGAGCTTCCGCCAATGGCTCATCGAGATGCATAGAGGCTGGCTCGTTACGCTCGAGGAAATCATTGAAGAAGGAATAGAAACAGGTCAGATCAGGCCCCTCGATATAGCCTGTTTTGCCCGTGTTTTCAGCGGCGGGATCGGAATCGTCTCCAGCCCGCTCGCCGACAGGCCGGAGGAAAATCCGCAAAGCGAAGAAGCGATGGCTGCCGAAATCGTCGACTATTTTCTCAGGGGGATTTCCGCGAAATGAACGGCCTCAATGGTAAGAAAGGCGGAACAAGGACGCTGGCAGCCTTGGGGGATTCGATAACGTACGGGTTCCCTTTTGAGCCTGCTTGTTCCTGGGTTGCGGCCCTGGCGAAAATAACAGGCTGGCGGGTCATCAATGCCGGGGTTTCCGGCGACACCCTCGCCGATATGCTGGCCAGGCTGGACCGGGATG
>Ga0228535_1003499_pt1 | contig 11163 bp, 9 predicted proteins | sample SJ1metagenome_FD_168457 | JGI IMG/M metagenome (GOLD analysis project Ga0228535, IMG submission 168457) | Enriched culture of PCE-dechlorinating microbial communities from Ithaca, New York, USA - SJ1 | ecosystem: Engineered > Modeled > Simulated communities (microbial... > Unclassified | place... | reverse complement strand
TCTCCATTTTGCCGAACCTTAGAAGCCGGTATTCGTTTGCCGGCACTTCGTCAGCGACCATCCGGTAAGCCTGCCGGACAAACTCGACTCCGGCGTAAAGCGCGTCGGCGCCTTCGGACGCCCGGGCGATATGGACGCTTTTTCCCGTGATATCGACCGTGATCTCGCTGCTTTTGGCCAGCATTTCTTTGTCCCGGGACGCGACCGTTCCGGCGGGGAGAGCCGGCCACAGGTGAAAGCCGAAGATCCGCAGCACGCGGAGGTCTTTGAAAACGCCGGACTCGGCGATCCCCTTGGCGCCCCCGGTGGTTTCTTCGGCGGGCTGGAAGATGAGAAGCACGTTGTGCGGAAGCTGAGTCAGCTCGCTGTTTACGATACGCGCCAGCGCAAGCAGCATGGCCATATGCCCGTCGTGCCCGCAGGCGTGCATTTTGCCCGGGTGGACGGACGCGAAGGGGACGCCCGTATGTTCCGTGACCGGCAGCGCGTCCATGTCCGCCCGAAAGGCGACCGAGCCCCTTTTCCCCGCGTCGAAGAAGGCGCAAACCGCGCCGGGAGCGGGCGAAAACACGCGGCAGCTGAGGCCGGTCAGGATATTCGTGATATAGGCCCGGGTCTTGGGAAGGTCGAAGTCCAGCTCCGGGATTTGGTGCAGGTCCCGGCGGAACCGGGTAAGCTCGGCGAGCATGGGAATCCTCCTTTTTATATGCCGCAGGCATAAAACGCCCGTCGGCGCAAAGTCCCCTTTCGGCATTCGCGGGCAAAACCGAAGGTTCGCCGCCGCGGGGAGCGTCCGGGATGCGGGAAGGAACACAAATGATTCACAGCATTATTTTATGGGATATGGGAATGAAAAGCAATCCTTTGTTTTGCAATACGGCAGCCGCGGTTTTGCCGGCAGGCGGATGTTTTTGCGGGAGCGCGGTGTTTTGGGAAATCAACACTTGATTTTTTGAGGAAATAATGATATGATGCTGACAATTGATAGAGGCGCGGGAACGACTCAGGCCGCAGGAGCCGACAGGCAAGGATGGCAGCCGTCAGCAATCCCGCCGAATTCCGGTATCAGGTATGGTTCCGGGATGGGGTTACGGAGAATATCCGCAACACTGTCTGCAAAGATTTTGCAGGAGAGCTATCTTACTCACTGAAATCTGGACGTGCGCCCGGTCGGGGGTGTATGGACGATGGTTTGTACAGTTCGGTAAGGGGCGTCCCTTACCGTTTTTGGTATGTGAGCGGTAAGCCCTGCAGGAAAGTGCAAGGAGAGAAAAGAAATGAATGTAGTGCACAAGTATGGCGGAACCAGCGTGGCCACGGTGGAAAAAATCAAGGCCGTGGCGCAGCGGGTGGCGGAGGTCAGGCGGGACGGGAACCGGATCGCGGTCGTTGCCAGCGCCATGGGCTCCACGACGGACGAGCTCATCAGGCTCGCGCGGCAGATGGGCGATCAGCTGAACCCCCGGGAAATGGATTCGCTTCTAAGCACGGGGGAGCAGCGCACCGTGACGCTGCTCGCCATGGCGCTGGAAAACCTGGGGGTCCCCGCCGTGTCGCTCACCGGCTTTCAGTGCGGTTTTGTCACCGACAGCCACCACTCCAAAGCCAAGATCTGGCGCATCGACAGCGAACGGCTCGAGAGAGCGATCAATGAGGGCAAGGTCCCGGTCATCACCGGCTTTCAGGGGATCACCGAGGACGGGGATATCACGACGCTCGGCCGCGGCGGGTCGGATACGACCGCGGTTGCGGTGGCGGCCAAGCTCGGATGGGACTGCGAGATTTACACCGACGTCGACGGCGTTTATACCGTCGATCCGCGCAAATGCCCGGGGGCTAAAAAGCTCTCGCAGATCTCGTACGGCGAAATGATGGAGATGTCGTCTCTGGGTGCCGGCGTCCTGGAGACCCGAAGCGTGGAGCTTGCGAAAAAGTATCAGGTAAGGTTGTTTTTGGGAAGATCGCTTGAAAAAGATTTGACAAGGGGGACATATATCGTGAACACCAACGCGTTTGAAGAAATGCCGGTTACCGGCATCAGCGTGATCGACGACTGCACCATGCTGAGCACCCGGTGCGACGCCATGGGGGAGAACGGGGTCAGCAGGCTGTTTTCCATGATCGCGGAGCTGAATATCAACGTCGACATGATCTCTCAGCAGACGCTTGATCCCGAGCACTGCATGGTTTCGTTCAGCTGTCCGGGAGAGAGCGCCCGGCGGCTGATTGGGGAAGCGCAGAAAAAGGGGCTGCCGTATGCGTTCATATCCCAGCCGTCGCTGGTCAAGGTCTCGCTCGTGGGCGCGGGAATGATCACTCACAGCGGGGTCGCCTCCAAAGCGTTCTCGGTTTTGTCCCAGTCGAAGATCCGGTATTATCAGATCACCACCTCCGAGATTTCCATCTCCATTACGATCGATCAGGAAAATAAGCAGCGGGCGGTGGAGACATTGGCTCACGCTTTCGATCTGTGTGAAAATAGAAAGGATATGGGAAAATGAAACTGCAAGGTTCTATGGTCGCGCTGGTTACGCCGTTTACCGAAACCGGAGCGGTCAACTTCGACAAGCTGGGGCAGCTGATCGACTGGCATGTGGAGAAGCATACCGACGCGCTGCTCGTTTTGGGGACGACCGGCGAAGCCGCCACCATGTCCCACGAGGAGAATACGGCCGTATGCGAGTACGCCGTCAAACGGGCCGGCGGGCGCCTGCCGGTTTTCGCGGGCAGCGGCTGCAACTGCACTCAGCAGATGTTGGAGAAAAGCCTGGAGTACGAAGCGCTGGGCGCGGACGGCCTGCTTTTAATCACCCCGTATTACAATAAAAGCAATACGGAGGGGATGGCGCAGCATTTCCTGCAGGTGGCGGATAAAGTGCACGTGCCGTGCATATTGTACAACGTGCCGGGGCGCACCGGCTGCTCGATCCCCGTAAGCGTGGTGGAGCGGCTGGCATGCCATCCGAACATCATGGGCATCAAGGAAGCTTCGGGGAACATCAGCTACACCTCCCAGGTCGCCCGGTACGTCGGGGACGACTTCGCGCTTTACAGCGGCAACGACGATATGGTCATACCGCTCATGTCGCTCGGCGGGAGCGGAGTCATTTCGGTTTGGGCCAATATCATGCCTTTTGAAGTCCACGAAATGGTGCACAGCTATATCGGCGGCAATACCGAAAAGGCGCTGAAAATCCAGCTTACATATCTCGAACTGATCCACCATCTGTTCACGGAGGTCAACCCCATCCCGGTAAAGGCCGCGATGAACCTGATGGGAATGGAAGTGGGCGGATACCGCCTGCCCCTTTACGAGATGAGCGGGGGAGCGAAGGAAGGATTGCGCCGAGAAATGCAAGCGTGCGGGCTGCTGAAATGAAAATACTTTTGATCGGGCACGGACGGATGGGGCAGCTCATCGAGAAGACGGCGGTTTCCCAGGGGATGGAAATCGCGCACGTGATCGATATCGACAATAAAAGCGATCTGTGGCGCCTGGGGAAGGTCGCCGACATTGCGATGGATTTCTCGCATCCGTCCATGCTCCCGCAGGTGTGCGAATATGTGCGCAGGACCGGCACGCCGTACCTGTGCGGCACGACCGGATGCTCGCCGCAGGAAAACGAGCTGGTCCGCGGCGCGGGCGAAATCGCGCCGGTGGTGCACAGCGCCAACTATTCCCTGGGAGTCGCGGTGATGCGCCGGGCGGTCATCGAGATTTCCAAGGTGCTGAAAGACAGCTTCGATATCGAGGTGACCGAGCTCCATCACAACCAGAAGATCGACGCGCCGAGCGGGACGGCCAAAATGCTGATCGACGCGATCGACCCCGCGGGCGAGTACCGGCTGGTTTACGGCAGGCAGGGGATCTGCGGCAAACGGGGAGAAAAGGAGATCGGCGTCCATTCCCTGAGGGGCGGAAGCATGGCGGGGGAGCATACGGTCGGTTTTTTCGGACAGGACGAGGTGGTCGAGATCACCCACAAGGCCGTCAGCCGGCAGATCTTTGTTTCCGGCGCGCTCCACTGCGCCGGGCTGCTTACAAAAATGCGCCCCGGATATTACACCCTGCAGCAAATCTTATTTGAAAGAGGAGAAAACGCATGATGGACGCGTACGAGATCATTCAGTACATCAGCACTTCCAAGAAAAAGACCCCGGTTCGGCTGTTTGTCAAGGAAAAGGAACCGATCGACTTCGGGGATGCCCAAGTGTTCGGCGCGGGCGATAAGATCGTGTTCGGAGACTGGCAGGAATTGGGGCCGATCGTCGAACGGAACAAGGATAAGATCGCGGATATCGTGATCGAAAACGACCGCCGCAACTCCGCGATCCCGCTTTTGGACATGAAGAACATCGACGCGCGCATCGAGCCGGGCGCCATCATCCGGGAGCAGGTGGAAATCGGCAAAAAGGCGGTCATCATGATGGGCGCGGTCATCAATATCGGCGCCGTGGTCGGCGAAGGGACGATGATCGACATGGGCGCCATCCTGGGCGGCCGCGCCACGGTCGGCAGCAACTGCCACATCGGGGCGGGGGCCGTGCTGGCGGGCGTGGTCGAACCTGCCAGCGCCAAGCCTGTTATCGTCGAGGACAACGTGCTCGTGGGAGCCAACGCCGTCGTGATCGAGGGCGTGCACGTCGGCAGAAACTCGGTGGTCGCGGCGGGCGCCATCGTCATCGACGATGTGCCGGACAACGTCGTCGTAGCCGGCGCGCCGGCCCGGATCGTCAAGCGGAAGGACGAGCAGACCGTCAAAAAGACCGAGCTTGTGGAAGCGCTCCGCAATTTATAATTTATCCTTCATGAGATTTGCCCCGGTTTCCCATTTGGGAACCGGGGCAAATCATTTGTGTTTTATCGGACGGTTGCTTTTTCGACCGCATTGGCGAGCGCCTCAGGGGAGAACCCGTTGCCCAGGCCGGGCAGCTCCGGGATCTTAAACTTGCCGTCGACCGGCTGATAGTCGTGGATGCAGTACGCCTTGTTGTAGGGGGTCAGGTTGACGGCGTGATGCTCGTGGATGACGAAGTTGGGAATGACGGCCTCCAGCTGCAGAGCCGCCACATTGGCGAGGGGGCTGCCGCAGGCATGGCACTGAACGCCCACGTCGTAGGCGTAGGCCATATCGCAGATCTTTTTTGCTTCTGTGATGCCGCCGCAGTTGCCCACGTCGGGCTGGATCATCTGGATGCAGTTTTGCTCGAAGTACGGAGCATACTGCCAGCGGGAGTAGATGCGTTCGCCGGTCGCAATGGGGATATTGATTTTGTCACAGACGTATTTGGTGATCTTGGGGTAGGGGGTCGTGGGCTCCTCGAAGCAGAAGATGTCGTATTTCTCCGCGATTTTTGCGATCTGGATGCCGCTTTCCGCGTCCGTGTAGGAGTGGTTTTCAATGATGATGTCCACATCGGGGCCAATGGCCTCTCGAACGGCGGCCAGACGGCGCTCATACATCGTCAGGTATTTTTTGCCGATGATGCCCAGGCGGTCGTTGTCGCCGAAGAAGCCGTTTTTTTCATCATACAGGAAGAAATCGATCTTGATCGCGTCATAGCCCTGTGCCACCGCCTTCTTTGCGTTACTCGCATAATCCTCGGGCCTGCGGGCGGGGATGCGGACGTCGCCCCAGCCGAACTGCAGCTGGCTCGCGTAGCAGCGGATGTTGTCCCGCTTTTTTCCGCCCAGCAGCTTATAGACCGGCACCCCGAAATATTTGCCCTTGATATCCCATAAGGCGATATCGAGGGCGGAGATGGCGGAGAAAATGACGGGGCCGCCATTCTGGCCCCAGAAGGTGCCTCGGTACAGCTTGTCCCAGATGACCTCGTTGTCCAGCGGGTCCATGCCGATGACCATGGTAGCAAAATCCTTGAGTGCGCCGAACGCGCCGGGGGCGCCCATGTCATAGGCCATGGCGGCTTCGCCGTCGCCGTAAATACCGTCGTCGGTATAGATCCGGCAGACGACCGGACGCCAATCCGGACGCACATCGGTACCCAGCCGCATAATATCGATTTTTTCGATCTTCATAACGCGCTTCCTTTCTTTATCGGAAATATGAGGGCATGGCTTCTCAGGGGATGTTATTTTGCCAGACTCCGGGTCAGGTCGGCGATGCGCTTCATTTCCTCCGGTATGCGGATATGCTGCGGGCATTGCTGAGCGCATAAGCCGCAGCCCGCGCAGTTATGTGCCCGATTTTCTTCCGGGATCTTGGCGTATTCATCCAAAAAGGTCTGCGTGTTGCGGTTGATCCCGTGCATGAACGAGAAGGAGATGGGAAGCGACAGCGTGGCGGCGCAGCGGTTATAAACGGAAAACACGCGGGGGATATCCACGCCGGAGGGGCAGTCCATACAGTAGCGGCAGCCGGTGCAAGGGATCGCGCCCGTTTCGACATACGCTTTCAGGGCCAGGTCTAAGACCCGGCGTTCCTCCTCGATAAGAGGGGTAAACGCGGAAGGGGTATGGAGGTTGTCCTTTACCTGTTCCGGCGCGGACATGCCGCTTAAGACGGTCAGCACATTAGGCAGCGAAGCCACGAAGCGCAAAGCCCAGGAGGCGGCGCTTTTATCGGGGGCGTATGCCTTGAGGATCTCGAGCGACTTGGGGCACAGGGTGGCCAGAGCGCCGCCCCGGACCGGCTCCATCACGGTGCAGGGGAGGTTATGCTCCTCCAGAATCCGGTACAGCTCGCCCGCCTGCATGACGTCCCAGTCGAGGTAATTGAGCTGTAGCTGGACAAAATCCCAGGGCCCGTGGGACAATATCTTCTTGAGGCGCTCGGGATTCCCGTGGAAGGAAAACCCCAGGCGGCGGATCTTTCCCTCCGCCTTCAGGTCTCTCAGGTAGTCGAGCCCTCCGGCTTTAATGTAAGGACCAATAAAATCCACATCGTTTTTGCCCACCGAATGGCACAGATAAAAGTCAAAATAGGATACCCGGCACTTTTCGAGCTGGTGGGCGAAGATGCGTCTGATATCGCTTAAGTGATGCACCAGCCAGGTGGGCATTTTATCGGCCAGGAAAAAGGAGTCGCGGGGATATTTTTGAAGCGCCTGACCGATGAACACTTCCGATTGCCCGTTATGGTAGGTATACGCCGTATCGAAATAATTGACGCCGTTTTCATAGGCAAGGTCCACCATTTCAGCGGCGGCGGCGGTATTGATCTCGGCTTTTCCGGGCAAAAGCGGAAGCCGCATGGTGCCGAATCCGAGCAGGGAAACCTGCACCGAGGGGGAATAGTCGCGTTTTATCATAGAGGCCCTCCCGTCTTGTGTTTTCATTCAAAAGAGTTTAAAATCAAGCTAAATGAGCCCCAAGGTCCTCAGGAGAAAGGTCCAGCCGAACAGGGTGACGACGGAAAAGACCGTCGTCGAGGCGACAAGCTGCCCCGCGAGCTTGCTGTCCGAGTTCATCTGGCTTGCCAGGGTGTAGCCGGAAACGGCGGTAGGCGTGGCGAACAGCACCATGAGCGCGGTCAGCTCCACGTTGCGGAAGCCCATTTGCACCGCCAGGGGAATAAAGATCGAGGGGACTGCCACCAGGCGGCCGAAAGTCGCCCAGAATATGTATTTTTTGTTCGTGCGGATATCGCCCAGACGCAGGGAAGCGCCCAAGGTGAGCAGGCAGAGGGGCGTGACCACGTTTGCCATATCCTTGACGGTCTTGGCGAGAACGGAGGGCAGATGTATTTTTAGCAGCAGAAAGCTGATGGAAATGACGGAAGCGATGATCAGGGGATTTTTAATAAGCCCCGAAAGCAGGTCCTTCCCTCTGATTTTTCCGGAGCGAAAGAACTCTAAAATGACAACCGCCAATGTATTGTATAACGGGACGGCCACGCAGCTGACCATGGAGACGACCGAAATGGCCCGGTCGCCGTACAGGGACGTGGCGATGGAAAGGCCGAATATGAGAAGGTTGGTGCGGACAAGGTTCTGCACAATCGCCCCCCGTCTGCCGTTGTCCTTGGTCAGAAGCGGGATCAGAATCATCGAGAGGATAAAGACCGTCAGGATTCCGAATATGGCGAACAGCAAAAGCCGGGGGTTGAAGACCTGTTCCGAGTTCGCGGAATAGATGTTATAAAAGATAAGCGTCGGCATAAAAACGCGATAGGTGATTTTGTCCATCTGTTTCAGCACGGCTTCGTCGGCCCAGCCCAGCTTTTTTACCACAACACCGGTGAGCATCATCAAAAGCAAGGGCAAAACCACCTGTACCGACACCGTTAAGTTTTCCATTCTGAGCACCAGCTTTATCAAGAATGTCAACAGTATACCATAATTTTATAAAAAATGACAATCAGGGACAGGACAAGGAGGAAAAAATGGACTGCTGTTATCCGTATCAGGGAAATCTCCCCCAGGTGCCAGAGTCGTGCTTCATCGCGCCGGGGGCTTTTTTGGTGGGGCGGGTGCGCCTGGGAGAGGGGACATCGGTGTGGTATCAGACGGTCCTGCGCGGAGACGTCAACTTTATTAAGACGGGCAGGTACTGCAATCTTCAGGACGGAACGGTCGTGCACGTGGACAGCGGACGGGGCACCGGGCAGGAGGGGGGCCTTCCCACCCGCCTGGGCGATTACGTCACGGTAGGGCACCGGTGCGTACTGCACGCCTGTACGGTGGAGGATCTGTGCCTGATCGGCATGGGCGCCGTCGTTCTGGACGGAGCGGTGATCGGGAAAGGGTCGGTCGTGGGCGCCGGTGCCGTCATACTCAAGGGGACGGTCGTGCCGCCGCTTTCCGTCGTGGCGGGGGTACCGGCCCGCGTGATCAAAACCCTGTCCCAGGGCAGTCTGAAGGAACGGATGGACCACGCGATGCAGTACTACCGGCTGGCGCTGGAGAATAAAAACAGCATTTTGAGCAAAAATGCCGAGGGGTGAGGGAACTTTTTCCTCATGGAGCCGTCTTAATTTTCAGAGTCAGGAAAAGGAGGCGCGCGTATGTCAAAAAAAATTGTTGTCTGGATGTTGATTTTATGCCTTGCCCTGCCGTTTTCCGCAGTTGCGCAACAGGCGGCGGACGAGGAATTGGCGCAGGTCACCGAAAAGGTGAAAGAGACCCTGGGGATCGACGACCGCTATACCGATTTCTACGGCGAGCTGTCGGACAACGGGCTCAGGCATAATTGGAGCCTGTACTGGTCCATGAAGGGAGAAAACCTGAACGTCACCGCGGACAGCGCGGGGAAAGTCCTCAATTATTATTTGTATACCGATTCCCAGGGGTATGATTACGACAATCATCTGGCCCCTATTTTCCCGAAAGTGACCAGGGAAATGGCCGCCGAAAAGGCGCAGGCATTTCTGAAAAAAGTCCTCGGGGATCAGGAATCGGTCGTTTTTTCTGCGTTTAACGAAAGAATCGATCCCTATGAACAGACCCGGTATTATTTTTCCGGCGCTCTTTTGGTCAATGGGCTGGAAACGCCGATCAGCTGCTCGATAAGCATCCAAACCTCCGATTTGTCGGTGGCGTCGTTCAGCCGTTCGGACGGCCGTACCGTATATCTCGGAGATCTGCCGGATGCTGAAACGGGGATCACCGGGGAGAAAGCAAAGCAGCTCTTAAACGGAACTTTGTCCTTAAAGCTGCAGTATGTTCTTTCGGAAGACGGAAAAACCGCCGTTTTACGGTATATGCCTGTCTATTCGGGCGAATATGTGGTGGACGCCAAAACGGGAGAACTGATCGACGTCTCCGAATTATACAATCGCCTGGCGGCGCCGGAGGCCGGCAGCCAAGCTGCCGCCGACAAGTCGGCTGCCGCCGGCGGCAGCGGGCTGAGCCCCGCGGAACAGGCCGGCGTTGAGAAGCTGGAGGGCGTCTTGAGCAAGGAGCAGCTGGACGCCAAGGTCCGCGCGGTCACGGGGCTTCTGATCGGCGGCGAATATACGCTCGGCCAGGTATCCTACCGCGTCGATCAGGAGAACGATACGGTCTACGGTTATCTGACATATACGGCCAGGGCCCAAATGCAGCCGGATGCCGGGGACAGCGGCTATATCCGCAAATATATCACGCTGGACGCCAAGACCGGCGAGCTCATTTCCCTGTATACCGGCTATCCTTACGGCATGGTAAAGCAGGAGGGTAAGACCGAGGAGCAGCTCAAGGCTTCTGCGGAGTCGTTCCTCAGGGAATATTCCCCCGGCCATTTCGGGCAGACGGCTCTGAGCGGCGATACGGGCAGCGCCGGCATGGGTGATGACGGCGCCACATCCCTGCAGCTTTGCTACGCGCAGAGCGTAAACGGCTATTTCTATATGCCCAACGCCCTGAACGTGTCCGTCAATTGCGCCACGGGGGCGGTGGATTCCTTCAGCCAGAACTGGGACGACGCGGTGACGTTCGACAGCGCCGACAATCTGATCGACATGCAAACGGCGTTGTCCGCGTATGCCGGGGCCTTTTCGGCCAAATTATGCTATGTGGAGCTCCCGGTCAAGATCGACCCGACCCAGCCCGACCTGGAACCTTACGCCAAGCTGGGGTACAGCTATATCTACCGCCTCGCGCTCGGATACGTCCTTGACAGCGACCGGTCTGTGATCGGGATCGACGCCAAGACGGGGAAAGTGATCGAACGTGAAGAGCAGCCGGATCAAACGCTTGCTTATGACGACCTGAGCGGGCATTACGCGCAGGCGCAGATCGAAAAGCTGGCGGAGTTCGGCATCGGGCTCATCTCCTCTTCATTCGGCCCGGACAAACAGCTGACCGAGCGGGATATGCTGGTGTTCCTGCTGTCAACGGCCGGCCAGCGGTTTGACGGCGAAAACGACGAATGGCTGTATGAAGCGGCGAAACAATACGGCCTGATCCCGGGCGGAACGGTGCCGGCGCCTGAGCGGGCGGTGAGCAGGATGGAGGTGATCCGCACGATCCTGAGGATGTCGGGATACGATAAGACGGCGGGGCTCAAAGGGATCTATCGGTGCGGCTTTTCGGACAGCCAGACGATCTCCGAAGCCGATTACGGCTATGCCGCGATCGCCCAGGGCCTCGGCATCGTCGGGGGCGATGAAGCCGGGAGGCTGAATCCGTATGAAACAGCCACGCGGGCGGAAGCCGCCGTTATGCTGTATAACTTTATGAATCGGAAATAAATGCTTAAAAAAGCGGCGGCCGGAAACCTCC
>Ga0228535_1003498_pt1 | contig 11164 bp, 11 predicted proteins | sample SJ1metagenome_FD_168457 | JGI IMG/M metagenome (GOLD analysis project Ga0228535, IMG submission 168457) | Enriched culture of PCE-dechlorinating microbial communities from Ithaca, New York, USA - SJ1 | ecosystem: Engineered > Modeled > Simulated communities (microbial... > Unclassified | place... | reverse complement strand
CCAACGGCCTGGTGGACGGGGCCCTGGACGCGGCCCGGGCCACCCTGGAGTCCGGGGCCGAGCGGCCGGCCCTGGCCGTGCTGGTAAGCTGCATGGGCCGGCGCATGGTGCTCAAGCAGCTGGTGGAGGAGGAGCTGGAGACCGTGGTCGACCTGTTCGGCCCGGACACCGCCCTGGCCGGGTTCTACTCCTACGGGGAGATCGCCCCGTTCCGCAAGGGCGGCCCCTGCGAGCTGCACAACCAGACCATGACCATCACCACCCTGAGCGAGGAGTGAGGCCGGTGCACCGCCTGCTCAAGCGGCAACTGACCCGCCTGTTCCGGGAGTCCGACCCGCCCGCCGGGCAGTACGAACTGCTCCGGGTGGTGGACGAGACCTACCGCCAGTACGACGACGACCTGGAGCTGGCCGGACACTCCCTGGAGCTGGTCTCCGAGGAACTGCTCCAGAAGAACGACGAGCTGCGCGCCGTGTTCGCGGCCTTCCCGGACTGCTTCTTCTGGCTGGACGCCGCGGGCCGGGTGGTGGACTACAAGGCCGGGCGCAACCAGCGCTTCCGCCTCGCTCCCGCCGACGTGGTGGGCCGCCCCATCGCCGAGGCCCCGGTGTGCCGCCGGCCCGAGCTGTTCGCCGCGGCCCTGCGCGCGGTGGAGGAGGGCCGCGAGCCGGTGGAGCTGGAATACGCGGTGGACCTGGACGGCAGGCCGGAGCATTTCGAGGCCCGCATCCTCCCCCTGGTGCGCGGCCGGGTCCTGGCCATCGTGCGCACCATCACCGGCCGCAAGCAGAGCGAGGAGGCCCTGCGCCGGAGCCGGGAGGAGCTGGAGAAGCGGGTGACCGAACGCACCGCCGAGCTCACCGCGGCCAACGCCGAACTCACCCAGGAGATCATCGAGCGCAAACGGGCCGAGGACCGCTACCGGGCGGCCAAGGAGTCCGCCGAGCGCGCCAACCGGACCAAGACCGATTTCCTGTCCATGGTCTCCCACGAGCTGCGCACCCCCCTGACCTCGGTGGTGGGCTTCGCCAAGATGGTGCAGAAGCGCCTGGCCGAGCACATCTTCCCCCACATGCGCCTGGGCGATTCCCGCACCGACCGGGCCATGCGCCAGGTGGAGGACAACCTGGCCATCATGGTCAGCGAGGGCCTGCGGCTCACCAACCTCATCAACGACGTGCTGGACATCGCCAAGCTGGAGGCGGGCAAGGTGGTGTTCCGCATGGAGGCCCTGCCGGTGCGCGTCCTGGTGAACCGCGCGGCCGAGGCCACCGCCGCCCTGTTCGAGCAGAAGGGGCTGCGCTTCGAGCGCCGCTGCCCGGACGACCTGCCCGCGGTGCTGGGGGACCGGGACCGCCTGCTCCAGGTGCTCATCAACCTCCTGTCCAACGCGGTGAAGTTCACGGACCGCGGCGCGGTGCGCTGCGAGGCCCAGGCCGGAGAGGGGGTGGTGCGGGTGAGCGTCAGCGACACCGGCCGGGGCATCGCCCCGCAGGACCAGTCGCGCATCTTCGAGAAGTTCCAGCAGCTCGGGGACACCCTCACGGACCGGCCCGGGGGCTCGGGCCTGGGCCTGGCCATCTGCCGCCAGATCGTGGAGCAGCACGGCGGGGTCATCTGGGCGAAAAGCGCGCCCGGGGCGGGCAGCACCTTCACCTTCACCCTGCCCGTGGCCCCGGACGCCCCGCCGGACCAAATCAGAGCTTGAGCCGAAGCTGGGCCAGCTTCCAGCGCAGGGTGCGGGGGCTGATGTCCAGGAGCCGGGCGGTCTCGGCCTTGGACCCCCCGGCGGCCTTGAAGGCGCGGCGGATGGCGCGGATCTCCGCCTCCTTGACCGCGGCGTCCAGGGACAGGTTGGCCGGTCCCTCGCCGCCCGGCACGCAGCCCACCTCCATCTCCATCTCCAGGGGCAGGTCCGCGGGGGTGATGGCCCCGCCCTCGTGCAGGAGCACCAGCCGCTCGATGAGGTTGCGCAGCTCGCGCACGTTGCCCGGCCAGGAGTAGTGGGCCAGCACCCGCATCGTGTCCGGGGCCAGGACCATGTCCGGCCGGTGGTAGCGCACCCGGTAGTGGTCCAGGAAGTGCGCGGCCAGGAGCGGAATGTCCTCGCTGCGCTCGCGCAGGGGCGGGATGGCGATGGGGATGACGTTCAGGCGGTAGAACAGGTCGGCGCGGAACGCGCCCTCCCGCACCATGTCCTGGAGCACCCGGTTGGTGGCGGCCACGATGCGGGCCCGGAAGGGCAGGTCCTTGGCCCCGCCCAGGCGGCGGAAGCGCTTCTCCTCCAGCACCCGCAGGAAGTCCACCTGGTTCACCCCGGGTATCTCGCCCACCTCGTCCAGGAACAGGGTGCCGTCCTCGGCCAGCTCGAAGCTGCCCCGCTGCAGCCGGACCGCGCCGGTGAAGGCCCCGGGCTCGTGGCCGAAGAACTTGTCCGCGAACAGTTCGCCCTTGAGCACCCCGCAGTTCACCGGCATGTAGGTCTTGCCCGCCCGGGTGGACAGGGTGTGCAGCAGCCGGGCGAAGAGCTCCTTGCCCGTGCCGCTCTCGCCGGTGATGAGCACCGGCGCGTCCGAGGGCGCCACCTGCGCCGCCACCCGGTGCAGGTGGCGCATGACCGCGGAGCGGAAGATGAACTCCACGCCGCCCGGAGCCGCCGCGCCCGGCCGGTCCGCGACCGGCAAGAAATTGCCGCCTATCTCCTGCTCGGCCATGTCGCTCCCCTGCCCTCCGCGTGGCCCGGACCGGGCCCCGGCGAAATCCAGTGAACCGCCGTAGGGCTCCAGCGGTTTCTCCGCCTCTGGTTTTACCGGTATCGGCAAGATATTGCCGGTTTCCCTTCCCGGCGTCAAGCGGCGTATTGCAACAGCTTTCCATCCGGAACCCGGGGCCCGGGAATCCCGGTTCCTCTCCCTCTCCGGGGCCGGGTTGCGACCCGGCCGACCGCGTGCGCGATTTCGCAAGCGGCAATATCTTGCCGCATCCGGATTTGGCTCGTTAAAAAATTCTCAACGATGCCGGGCCGGTAAATATTGGCACAGCTTTTGAGTAAGAGACCCCGGCCCGCCGTGACGGACGGTCGGCCCGGCGCGCTGTCGCGGAAGGGGCGCCGGCCTGCGCCCCGGCGCAGGACCGATTCCACAACGTCTCTGAAAAAGGGGAAAGCTGACCATGAACTGGAAATCCTCCACCGTGCGGCTCGGGGTCCTGGCAGCCCTGGCCTGCGTGATCCTCCTCGCCGTGGCCGCCTGGGCCTCCTCGGACGCCCCCACCACGGCCGCCGCCGCCCAGGCCGCCACCCAGGCCGCCACCGGCTCCCAGCTGCCCTGGTGGGCCTGGCCCATCATCCTCCTGTTCTTCTGCTTCATCCTGGGCATCATCGCGGTGCTCGCCGGAGTGGGCGGAGGCGTGCTCTACGTGCCGCTGGTCAGCGGCTTCTTCCCCTTCCACCTGGACTTCGTGCGCGGCGCGGGCCTCATGGTGGCCCTGGCCGGCGCCCTGGCCGCCGGGCCCGGTCTTTTGCGCCGCAACCTGGCCTCCCTGCGCCTGGCCCTGCCCGTGGCCCTCATCGCCTCCGCCTGCGCCATCGTGGGCGCGTTCATGGGCCTGGCCCTGCCCACCAACGTGGTCCAGCTCTGCCTGGGCGGCACCATCCTCTTCATCGCCGGGCTCCTGCTCCTCTCCAAGAACGTCACCCGGCCGGTGGTGGCCCAGCAGGACGCCCTGGGCCTGGCCCTGGGCATGAACGGCACCTTCCGCGACGAGGGCACCGGCGAGATCATCGAGTGGAAGACCCACCGCACCCTGCCCGGCCTGCTCCTCTTCATCGTCATCGGCATCATGGCCGGCATGTTCGGCCTGGGCGCGGGCTGGGCCAACGTGCCCGTGCTCAACATCCTCATGGGCGCGCCCCTCAAGCTGGCCGTGGGCACCTCCAAGTTCCTGCTCTCCATCACCGACACCTCCGCGGCCTGGGTGTACATGAACAAGGGCTGCGTGCTGCCGCTCATGGCCATCCCCTCCATCATCGGCCTCATGATGGGCTCCTTCGTGGGCGTGCGGCTGCTGGCCAAGGCCAAGCCCAAGTTCATCCGCTACATGGTCATCGGCGTGCTGGCCTTCGCCGGCGGCAAGGCCCTGCTCAAGGGCCTGGGAATCTAGCCCAACCCTCCGACCCCAAGAGGAGATACGAATATGTCCGCCATCAAGACCCCCCCGGAACAGATCACCTACGCCAACCTGCTCTTCTACGGCTGCTGGGGCGCCCTGGCCCTGCTGGTCGTGACCTTCCTCGTCTACACCCTGGGCCTGCTGCCGCCCCACGTGCCCGTGGCGGAGATCCCCAACCTGTGGGGCCTGCCGGTGCACGAGTACCTGGAAAAGGCCAACGCGCCCCACGGCTGGGGCTGGATCGCGCTCATCGGCCAGGGCGACTTCCTGAACTTCATCGGCGTGGTGGTGCTGGCCGGCATGACCATCGTCTGCTACCTCACCCTGATCCCGGCCTTTCTCCGGGAGAAGCAGACCATCTTCGCGGCCATCGCCGTGCTCGAGGTGGTGGTGCTCACCCTGGCCGCCTCGGGCATCGTGGGCGGAGGCGGGCACTAGGCCGCCGGCCCCGCCGGTTGTGGGCCTGCGCCAGGCAGTGTACACCGGACGGTACAGGAGCGCGCATCCATGACTCCCAAGAACGCCCTCTCCCCGGCCGGGGAAGCCGTAGGCCAGCCCTGGCTGCGGGACCTGGCGGGCCTGCCCGGGTCCGCCTTCCTGGACGCCCTGGACCGCTTCCCGGTGGGCGTGCTCATCCTGGACAAGTCCCGCCGCATCCGGTTCATGAACCGCCGCCTGGAGTCCCTCACCGGGTTCCTGCGCCAGGAGGCCTACGGCCTGCCCTGCGGCCACGTGCTGCGCAGCGCGGCCTGCGTGCGCGGCTGCCCGGCCGCCGCCGGCGGCGACTCCCCCAGCCTGGACACCGACCTCATCACCCGCGGCCGTCGCAAGGTGCCGGTGCGCCTCTCCGTGCTGGAGATGGATGCCGGCCCGGGCCAGGTCTTCCACCTGGAGATGGTGGAGGACATCTCCCGGCTCAAGGAGGCCGAGAAGCGCCTGGCCGCGCCCTACGGAACCGGCGCGCTGCTGGGCCGCTCCCGGGAGATGGAGCGCCTGCTGGGCCTCATCCCGGTGCTGGCCCAGTCCGACGCCCCGGTGCTCATCACCGGCGAGACCGGCTCGGGCAAGGACCTGGTGGCCGAGGCCCTGCACAACGCCTCGCCCCGCTCCCGCGAGCCCTTCCTGCGGGTCAACGTGAGCCCCATGCCCGAGCCCCTCATCGAGTCCGAGCTCTTCGGCCACAAGCAGGGGTCCTACCCCTGGGCCGATTCCGACAAGCCCGGCGCATTCACCGCCGCGGGCCGCGGCACCGTGTACCTGGCCGAGATCGGCGACCTGCCCGAACCGCAGCAGGCCAAGCTGCTCGGGCTCATGGACCGCGGCCTGGCCATCCCGGTGGGCGGCAGCGAGGGGGTCAAGGTGGCGGCCCGGATCCTGGTGGCCACCAACCGCGACCCCGAGGAGCTGGTGCGCCAGGGCCGGCTGCGCGAGGACCTGCTGCGCCGGCTGGGAGCCATGCGCCTGCACCTGCCCGCCCTGCGCGAGCGCCAGGGCGACGTGGAGTTCCTCCTGCGCCATTTCCTGGGCACCTACGCCGCGGCCCTGCACAAGGAGGTCACCGGGTACGCGCCCAAGGCCCTGCGCCTGCTCCTGGACTACCCCTGGCCGGGCAACGTGCGCGAGCTCAAGAACGTGGTGGAGTACGCGGTCATGGTCTGCTCCGGCAAGCTGGTGCTGCCCGTGCACCTTCCCCAGCACGTGGCCCAGCACGCGGCCCGGCCCGCCGCGCCCCGTCCGGCCAAGACCCCGGGCCGCTCCCGCCGGAGCGCGCCATGAGCGCCCGCACCCTGCTCGTCCCCCTGCTCCGGGACAACGTGGCGCCCCGCTTCGACCTGGCCGTGGAGCTCCTCCTGGTGGGCCTGGACGAGGAGCACCAGGAGACCGGCCGGCAGAACGTGATGCTCGCCCACTCCTCGGCCGACGAGCTGTGCGACTTCATCCTGCGCCAGGGCGTGTCCGCGGTGATCGTGGGCGGCATCACCGAGGAGTACTACCACTACCTGCGCTGGAAGCGGGTGGAGGTGCTGGACGGGGTCATGGGGCCCGCGGACCTGGCCGTGACGCTTTTCGCCCAGGGACGCCTGGCCCCCGGGGACATCCTCTTCGCCAGGAGCGACGGCCATGCCGCTTAGGGCCTATCTCTCCCGCCACATCGAGGAGCTGCTCGGCAAGGTGGAGGCCGCGGTCTCGCCCCACCGCTACGCGGTGCTGCGCCGCAAGCTGGTGCTCATCATGGTGGCCGCGGCGGTGCTGCCCCTGGTCGCCATGTCGGTCATCAACTTCCAGCAGTACCAGAACTCCCTGTCCCGGGAATTGCAGAACCCCATGCGGGTGCTCCTGGGCAAGACCCGCAGCGCCTTCGACTTCTTCCTGGCCGAGCGCACCGCCAGCGTGAGCTTCGTGGCCGCGGCCTACCGCTTCTCGGAACTCTCGGACGAGCGCGAGCTCAACCGCATCTTCCAGGTGATCAAGCAGAAGTTCGAGGGCTTTGTGGACCTGGGCCTCATCGCCTCCAACGGCACCCAGGTCTCCTACGCCGGACCCTACAAGCTCCAGGGCAAGGACTACTCGGCCCAGTCCTGGTTCAACGAGGTGGTGTTCAAGGGCCGCTACGTGAGCGACGTGTTCCTGGGCTTCCGGCACTTCCCCCACCTGGTCATCGCGGTGCAGCACCTGTCCGAGGACGGCTCCTACTGGGTGCTGCGGGCCACCATCGACACCCGGCAGTTCGACCGGCTCATCGCCTCGGCCGGCCTGGAGCCGGACATGGACATGTTCCTGGTCAGCCGCGCCGGGGTGCTCCAGACCAACTCCCTGTACTACGGCCGGGTCCTGGAGAAGCTGCCCTTCCCCATGCCCCAGGCCAGCTACGAGACCACGGTGCGCCCCTTCACCGACCCCACGGGCCGCGACCTGTTCATGGCCTACACCTTCTTCCCGGAGACCGAGTACGCGCTCATGGCGGTGAAGCCCCGCACCAGCGCGCTCAAGACCTGGTACACCATGCGCACCGACCTGGCGGCCATCTTCCTGGCCGGGGTGCTCTTCATCCTGGTGGCGGCCTACAAGCTCATGGGCCTGCTCATCCGGCGGCTCCAGGAATCCGACGACCGCCGCGAACTGGCCCTGCGCCAGATGGAGCACACCCAGAAGCTCTCCTCCATCGGCCGCCTGGCCGCGGGCGTGGCCCACGAGGTCAACAACCCCCTGGCCATCATCAACGAGAAGGCCGGGCTCATGAAGGACCTCATGGGCATGCGCCAGGAGTTCCCGGACCGGGAGCGCTACACCGGGCTCATCGACGCCATCCTCCGCTCGGTGGAGCGCTGCCGCGGCATCACCCACCGCATGCTCGGCTTCGCCCGCCAGATGGACGTGAAGATCGAGAACATCGACGTGAACGAGGTGCTGCACGAGACCGTGTCCTTCCTGGAGAAGGAGGCCTCCTACCGCAACATCGAGCTGGCCATGAACCTGGCCGATTCCCTGCCCCTCATCGCCTCGGACCGGGGCCAGCTCCAGCAGGTGTTCCTGAACATCGTGAACAACGCCTTCGCCGCGGTGGCCGACCACGAGGGCCACATCTCCGTGACCACCTGGGAAAAGGACCCGGAGACCATCGGCGTGTCCATCCAGGACAACGGCTGCGGCATGAGCGACGAAACCCTCAAGCACATCTTCGAGCCCTTCTTCACCACCAAAAAAGGCACGGGCACGGGGCTCGGCCTCTCCATCACCTACGGCATCGTGAAGCGGCTGGGCGGCGACATCGCGGTGCAGAGCAAGCCGGGCCAGGGGACGATGTTCACCATCTTCCTGCCCAAGACCACCCCGGACGGAGCGTACAAGTCATGAGTCTGAACATGGAGAACTGGAAGGTGCTGCTGGTGGACGACGAAGAGGAGTTCGTCTCCACCCTGGCCGAGCGGCTGGCCATCCGCGGCATCCAGACCCGCACCGCCCTGGACGGCGAGACCGGCCTGCGCCGGCTGGCCGAGGACCCCCCGCACGTGCTGCTCCTGGACGTGATGATGCCCGGCATGCGCGGCCTGGACGTGCTGCGCGCGGTCAAGCGCGACCACCCCGCGGTGCAGGTGATCCTGCTCACCGGGCAGGGCTCCACCAAGGACGGCATCGAGGGCATGAAGGAGGGGGCCTTCGACTACATGATGAAACCCTTCAACATCGACGGCCTGGTCGCCAAGATCGGCGAGGCCGTGGAGCAGGCCCTCCGGGCCGGGTAGACGCCATGGGCGCAGCAAAACACCTGGGCAAGGTTTCGGCCACGGCCATGCACGACATGCTCAACGTGCTGGCCGGGATCAAGGAGACCGTCGGCCTCATGGAGGACCTGCTGTGCCGCTGCAAGCTGGATGCGGCCACCCTGCAAGCCCGGTTCAAGACCATGGTCCCGGCCATGCTCCAGCAGGTGGGCAAGGGGGTCATGCTGGCCGAGTCCCTGAACCGGCTGGGGCACCTGGTGTCCGACGACGACGGCCCGGCCGACGCCGCGGACCTGGCCCGGCTGGTGGCCGCGCTCACCGGCCGGCGGGCCCGGATGCGCAAGGTCTCGGTGCACGTGGAGGAGACCGGCTCCGCCTGCCCGGCCAGCGACCCGCAGGGGCTGCTCAGCGGCCTGGGCGCGGTGCTGGACGCGTGCTACGCCACCCTGCCCCCGGCCACCGAGCTGCGCCTGGCCCTGGGCCGGGAGGACCGGAGCGGGCTCTTCCGGCTGCGCTGCACCCCGCCCGAGGCCGCCGCGACCCTGGCCGGCCTGGACCAGTCCTGCCCCGGCCTGCCCGGGGACGTGACCCTGCGCCGGGACCCCGCGGCCGGGGAATGGAGCCTCGTCTTCCCCTGCGCCCCGGGCGCATAACAACGGCAACGACCTTCCCACAAGGAGAGAGGACATGAAGAAGATCAAACTGCTCTTGGTGGACGACGAAGAGAACTTCGTGAAAACCCTGGCCGAGCGCCTGGAGATCCGCGGGCTCAAACCCGAGGTGGTGCTGTCCGGCGAGGAGGCCATGGACTTCATGGACAAGAGCGTCCCCGACGTCATCGTCCTCGACCTGCGCATGCCCGGCATCGACGGCATGGAGGTCCTGCGCCGGGTCAAGAAGCAGAAGCCCGACGTCCAGGTCATCATCCTTACCGGCCACGGCACGGACAAGGACCAGTCCGAGGCCACCCGCATCGGCGCCTTCGAATACCTGAAGAAGCCGGTGGACATCGACGCCCTGATCTTCAGCATCAAGAACGCGTTCCAGAAGAAGGTGGAGAGCACCTTCGTGGCCGCCGCCTTTGCCGAGGCCGGGGATCACAAGGACGCCGAGCAGACCCTGCTCGACGGCGGCCTGGCGGACAAGACCGGGGCCTAGCCATGCCCCCCCGCGTCCTTCTGGTGGACGACGAGCGCGACTTCGTGGACGCGCTCGCGGCCCGGCTCGGCCTGCGCGGCCTGGAGGTCCTGGTCGCCTACGACGGCGACCAGGCCCTGGCCGGGCTGGCCGAACAGGATGCGGACGTGGCGGTGCTGGACATCCAGCTCCCGGGCAGGAGCGGCCTGGAGCTCATCGCCGAGGTGCGCGCGGCCCGGCCGCTGATCCAGGTGGTCCTGCTCACCGGCCGCAGCAGCCTGTCCACCGCGGTGGCGGGCATGAAGCAGGGGGCGCTGGACTACCTGGTCAAGCCGGTGGAGATCGACGTGCTGGAGGGGGCCATCCGCTCGGCCGTGGAGCGCCGCACCGCCCACACCGAGAGCCGGCGCATGATCGAGGCCGGCCGGCTGCTCATGCTGGGCCACCTGGCCCGGGGCGTGGCCCACGAGATTTCCAACCCGGTGAACAACATGGTCACCGCCGCGGAGTGGATGCTCGACCTGCTGGGCGAGCTGGACGCCGCGGCCTGCCCGGACAAGGACGAGCTCAGCTCCTCGGCCGAGGTGGTCCGGGCCAACGGCATGCGCTGCAAGGACATCGTGCTGCGCCTGCTCACCTTCTGCGGGGCCGGCGACCCCAGGGCTCGCGACGTGGACCTGGCCGGCCTGGTCAAGGACATCCTGGGCCGCCGGGTGGAGCGGGTGCGCAAGCTGGGGGTGGAGCTGGACCTGGACTGCGCCCCGGACCTGCCCCGGGTGCACGCGCCCGTGGCCGAGCTGGACGAGGCCCTGTCCGCCCTGGTGGACAACGCCCTGGACGCCCTGGACGAGACCCTGGCCCCGGCCGCGGCCGCGGCGACCTCGCCCGCGGCGGCTTCGCCCCCGGACGGCCCCGAGAGCCTACGCCCGGAGGCCGGCGCAAGCCCGGGCAACCGCTGCCGCTGCCTGCGCATCACCGCCCGCGCCGGCGCGGGCGGCCTGGGCCTGGAGGTGGCGGACACCGGCCGGGGCATGACCCCGGAAGTCCTCCCCCACATCTTCGCGCCCTTCTACTCCACCAAGGAATCCGGCCAAGGCGTAGGCCTCGGCCTCGCCATCGCCCAACGCGTCATCCACTCCCTCGGCGGCGAACTCACCGCCACCAGCTGCCCGGGGGAAGGGTCGACGTTTACGGTGCGGTTGCCGGTGTAGAATTATTACCAAAAACTTTTGAGATGACTTTCTAGCCAAACATCAAGTTTGCATAACGCTAATCATCACTATCACCAAATAAATTTTTTTGGACCAAGGGAGGCATATGCTTTTTGACCTCTAGTATTGTGTGAGATTTTTTCAATTGACCTTTTTCAATTCTTTGAACAGTAAGTAAATTTGCAAGCAATATACATCCCTTTCCAAACAGCTCCTTTCTCTGTTGAACCTTATTTAAAAATCCTTCATCGCGTATCTCTGCGTGAAATGTCGATTTCCCATCATTAAATTTCCATTTATAACCTCTTTCAAATGCAGGAGATATAATAGTTAAAAACTCGCTATGCTCTTCCTCTATAACATCCTCTTCCTTAATTGTTGGAGGTATAAAAAAATCCTTTTCATCTTTACCAATTTTAACCT
>Ga0228535_1003497_pt1 | contig 11165 bp, 8 predicted proteins | sample SJ1metagenome_FD_168457 | JGI IMG/M metagenome (GOLD analysis project Ga0228535, IMG submission 168457) | Enriched culture of PCE-dechlorinating microbial communities from Ithaca, New York, USA - SJ1 | ecosystem: Engineered > Modeled > Simulated communities (microbial... > Unclassified | place... | reverse complement strand
TGACCTTCTCCCGGCGCGCCTCGGCTCCCTGACGTTCATCTATGTCCTCAACCGGAGGTTGAAATTTTCCTTCGAGGCCGCGACCTCCGCCTTCGTGGCTTCTTTCGTCTATGACTTCCTGACTCTCAGCCCCTTTGTGGGGGCCGCACTCATCATCGCCGGCCTCGGCCAGTCCGTCATCTCGAGCCCGGCGCTCCTCGTCACGGCCGCCGCGTTTTTTCTCATCTGGCTCCTCATCCTCTGGAAGCTCGCGGCCTGTTTCGCGGTTTTCGTCAGGCTATGCGGATTCCTCGCCAGAGCTCTCAATCTCGCGGGCAACGCACGCATAGGAAAGGCCATCCGGAAACTCGATGCCGTGACGCTCAGCCTCCGCCGGATCCAGGACAAAAAGCGGAACCTTCATATATTCACATTATCCCTGTTCGTCCGGGCGGCCAAGTATGCCTCGGTCTATATCCTTCTCTGGGCGCTCCTCAAAAGCCAGGGGCCGGCCTGGGCGTCTTTCAGTTTTTGGAAGTTCATCCTCGGCATCACGGGAGCCGAACTGACGTCGGCGCTGCCCATCAAGGGAATCGCCGGATTCGGCACGTGGGAATCCGCCTGGGCCCTCGCCTTTCAGTTGATGAATCTCGAACCGCGCCTGGCGGTCATCTCCGGAATCGGAGTCCACCTTTTGACGAATATTTTCGAGTATACGCTGGGCATCGGAAGCCTTCTCATCCTGGCGGCGCCGTTCGTCAAAGGATCCGAAAAGGACGGCGGACGAACGCCCGCCTGAAAAACGGGCGGTTCGCCCCGGGCGCGGTTCCGGCCGCCGCCGGCGATTTGCCAGGCTTCGCTTTTTATGACAGAATGCCGTTCAGGATTGCGAACGAACCCATGAAAAGCGCCGCAGAACAGGTGAAACCGATGACAAGCCCCCGAACCGGTCCGAAACCCATGCCTTATGAAGACCATTTCAAGATATCCCGGGACGACCTTGAAAAAATCCTCGAAACCGCTCTTTCCCGCGGCGGGGATTTCGCCGAGATTTTTCTCGAGTACCAGCTCTACGAATTCATCAACATGGAGGATGATATCATCAAGGAAACGGCGGAGACGGTCAGCCTGGGAATGGGCATCCGGGTTCTCTCCGGAGACCAGACTGGATACGGTTACACCAGCGACCTTTCCTTGGACAGCATTCGAAAAACCGCCCTGACGGCCGGTTCCGTCGCCGTATCCGGCGGACGAAGCCGGGCGAAAAGGCCGGCAGCGGGCTCCCTGGAGCCCGGCGGGCCATGCCACAATTTATACCCCGTTCTCCGTCCCTCCCACGCGGCTTCGATGCAGGCCAAGATCCGGCTCGTCCGGGAAGCCTATCTCGCGGCGCAGCATTTCGATCCGGGGATCAAAAAAGTCAAAGCTTCATATCAGGGCAGCCTCAAACATATTTCGATCGTCAATTCCGAGGGGGTCAATGTGCGGGACGTCCGGCCCCAAATCCGGCTGGTCTGCGCGGCCATCGCGGAAAAAGGCGGCGAGCGCGAAAGCGGCTATTGCGGCGGCGGGGGGAGGGTCGGCTTGGAATATTTCCGGACTCGGCTCACGCCCCGGCAGATCGGCGAGGAGGCCGCCCGGGAAGCCGTCAATCTCCTCGAGGCGATCGACGCGCCGGCCGGGGAAATGCCCATCGTGCTCTCTCCCGGCCACAGCGGCGTCCTCATCCATGAAGCCGTGGGCCATCTGCTCGAAGCCGACTTCAACCGGAAGAAAACATCCATTTTCTGGAACAAGATGGGAAAAAAGGTCGGCTCGGAAAAGGTGACGATTTACGACGACCCGACGATCCCCTCTTCCCGGGGCTCCTACAACGTCGACGATGAAGGCACGCGGCCGCGGAAAACGCTTCTCGTCGAAAAGGGCGTCGTCAAGGGCTGGCTTCAAGACAGGCTGTCCGCCCGCCTTATGAAGCTCCCGCTCACCGGACACGGCCGACGGCAGGATTATGCCTGCTGGCCGCTCCCGCGGATGTCCAATACATATATCGAGAAGGGCGAATATGCCGCCGAGGAGATCATCCAATCCGTAAAAAAGGGCTTTTATGTGGACAGGCTTCAGGGAGGACAGGTTGAGGATTCCGGGAAATTCACTTTTTCCGTGAGTTCGGGTTTCCTCATCGAGGACGGCAAACTCACGGCGCCGGTCAAACAGGCGACCCTGATCGGGAGCAACGTGGACGTTCTCAAGAAAATCGAAATGGTCGGCGGCGACCTGGAGTTCGGCCTCCAGACGGGGACATGCAGCAAGGAAGGCCAGGACGTGCCGGTAAACGACGGATGTCCGACGATGAAAATCTCCCGGATGACCGTGGGAGGCCGGGAATGAGCGGCTTCCGGCCGACGGGCGGATTGATGGACCTGGCGGAAAGCCTGGTCGATTTCGGGAAAGCCTGCGGAGCGGATGAAGTCGAGGTTTCCATCGTCGACGGCTACGAATTCAATGTCGATGTCCGGCTGGGCAAGATCGAAGACCTCGTCGAAGCCGGTTCGCGGGCGATGGGACTGAGGATCATCAAAGATAAGAAAACCGCCTTCGCCAGTTCCTCGGACATGTCGAGGGCGACGCTCCGGAGGCTTGTCCGCAGAGCGGTCCGCCGGGCGGAGCTGGCCAATCCCGATCCATTCTCCGGCCTGGCCCCCTTAACTCCCCTGACGATCGATATTCCCTCTCTGGAACTTTACGATCCCGAAGTCCCGCGGCTCGATTCCAAAACGAAGATCGCGCTCGCGCTGGAGTCCGAGCGGATCGCCCTCCGCGACGCGCGCATCACCAATTCCTACGGCGCCGGGTTTGTCACGCACGAGGCTTCCACGATCCTGGTCAACTCGAACGGCTTCCGGGGGGAATATGACCAGACGTACTGCGGACTGAGCCTGGGGCTTCAAGCCGGCGGAACCGACGACCGGGTGGAAGATTTCTGGTCGAGCTCCAAGCGCTTTTTCAAGGACCTGGCCACTCCCAAGGAAGTCGCCGACAAGGCCGTGGCCCGCACGGTGCGCCAGCTCAATCCTCGAAAGATCAAAACGCAGAAGGTTCCGGTCATCTTCGACCCGACCATGACCTCCTGGCTTCTCGGTTTTCTCTTTAGTTGCGTCGCCGGCACGGCGATCTACCAGAAGGCGTCCTTCCTGGCCGACAAGCTGGGAGAGCGCATCGGCGACGAGAAGGTGACCGTCGTGGACGGCGGGCTCCTGCCCAGGGAGCTGGGGACAAGGCCCTTCGATGCCGACGGCCTCCCCAGCCGGAAAACGCTCGTCATGGACAAAGGGATCCTGACGCACTATCTCTGCAACACCTACGCCGCCCGCAAGTTGAACTGCGAGGCCACCGGCAACAGCAGCGGCGCCGGCGTCAGTCCCAATAATTTCTATCTCGAGCCGGGCACGGCGTCCGCTGAAGACATCATCCGCTCGACCGAAAAAGGCCTTCTCCTCATCCGGGCCCTCGGCCATGGGCTGAATCCGGTGACCGGCGACATTTCCCGCGGCGCGTTTGGAATGTGGATCGAGGGCGGCGAAATCGCCTATCCCGTCTCCGAGATCACGGTCAGCGGAAACCTGGGCGAGGTCCTCAGGGATATCGAGACGGTGGGCCGCGACATCGAATTTCTCAGCCCCGTGGCGGGCCCGACGGTCAAAATCCGGGAAATGACGGTGGCCGGCACCTGAATCCGCGGATGGATCCCCCGCCCCCGGAATGGAGGGGAAGGCTGATGCGGCCGACCGATGAATTCCGGGGAAAAGATCTCTTCATCGCGCGAGTCCCGGCGATTTCCCGTCCGCCCGCTCAGGCCGCTCTCATGTTTTTTGCGCGGGAACCGCGCCGGAACCGTCGCCCTCGGTCAGGGGAGCCTTCCACATGAAAACGATCGTCGACACGAAGAGGAAGACACCGGCGAAGAGATACATGCGGCGATAGCCCCAGATATCCGATATCCAGCCGAAAAAGGGCGAGCCGAGCCCCATGCCCACGTCGAAAAGCGATGAATAAAGACTGATGGCCATCCCCTTGTTCTCCCGGCCGAGGAAATCGATGAAATACGTGCTGAGCGCTGGAAAAATCAGCCCCTGGCCGAGGCCGCCGAGGAACCCGGTCACAATGAAAAGGCCTGGACTCTTCATCAGGGAAATGATCAGGAGATTGACGGAAATGAGGGCCGCCGCCGGGATGATCACGCGCTTGCGGCCGAAACGGTCGGAAAGGTCCGCCATCCCGAACCGCGTCAGGATGGCCGCCAGGCTGAAGACGACGAAGAAAGGCCCGACACGGCCGATCCCGATGGAATTGGCGAAGAGGGCGATGAAATAGATCATCGTCCCGCGGACCGCCCCATGGAAAACAGGCATGGCGGAGATGATGAGAATCGTCAGGATGGCGGCGTTCTTCAAGCCCGATGATCCCGCCGCGGAGGCCTCGGGATCCCGCGGAATGTCCTTGATGTAAAGGACACAGGCAAAAGCGGCCGCGAGAAAGATGACGCCGAAATTGAACAGCCAGCCGAATCCCCAACGATTGATGATCTCTTCCGCGGCCAGGGGCCCCAACGCGTTGGCCACGAGGCCCGCGACGCCGATGATGCCCATCGAGCGGGCCAGGCTCCCGACGGGAGCCAGATCGGAGCAGACGGCGATCGTGGCCGTCATGCTGACGCCCCAGCCCATTCCCGTCAGAGCGCGGAGAAGGAGCGGCAGCGCGCCCGCGTCCCTGACAAGGTGAAAAAACGGGACCGTGGCGATCAGCAGCCCGATGCCCAGCAAAGAAATTTTCCGGCCTCCGCGAACGTCGATCAACCTGCCGAAAACGGGCCGGATCAAGATGGCCATGACGCTGTGAACGCCCATGATCAGGCCGACACGGCTTTTGGACGGATTGAACCGCCCCAGGAAAAGCGGCAGCATATAGAAGAGGGTCACCGACATGAATAAAAAGAAGTAGCCGACGAGGCCGATGACGAAATCACGGCTCCAGAAACTATGATTGTTCCGGCCGTTGTCGACCGTTGGTTTAACTGAATCATTCATTGTCTACACCGTCGCATCCGGGCAGAATCAGCCCCCGATTGTATGATTTCGAAGAGCAGGATGTCAATCCGGCCGGGCCGAAGGTTCCGGATAAAGACAGCCGGCGGGAAGCTCCGGGGAGGGGATTTACGTCCGGACCGTGATGCCTTCGGGAAGCACCGCAGCCCGGAAGGACGAGCGCGGTCTGCGTCTCAAATAAAGAACGCTGGCTGTTCGGGGTTTGGGGAAATTTTAGAAAAAGTGATTTTTTTGAAGGAGGGTATCTTCAAATGCCTTACACAGCCAGCCAAGTAAGGATTTGATATCATTATAGCACTCTTCGGCAGGAAATCAACCCTCTTTAAAAAAATATTTTCTTCAGGCGGCGGGTCCCCTCTCCCCTGCGGAAGCGCGGCCCCGCGCGCCGGGCGCCGTTTTCGCCCTTTCCGTCCCCGCGCCGGCCGATCATTCTTTTCTCTTCCCCAGGCGCATCAAAAAACCGATGATGATCAAGGCCAGGGAGACGGCGAACTCGATCTTAAACGCCCGGGCGTCCTTGTAACGTCCGAGGACGAGGAACGCGATGGCGGCTATCAAGAGCCCGAAGAAGATGAGCATGAATCCGATGATCCGGAAAGGAGAAAGCGGCTTCTCGGCTTTTTCCTCATAAAGGAAAGGTTTTTGAAGGTCGACGAAAAAAGCCTCCGACTTTTCTTTTTCTTCAGCGGGCGTCGGACGGCTCCGCGTCCCCAGCCACATGCCCGCGATGGTGGCGATCACCCCCACGACGGTGGCCACCGAATTCCATCCGCTCCTGAGCCAGAATTCCATGGAGGGATTGACCTTCATCTGTTCCGCGTACATCTGGACAAGGAAGAAGTTGGTCACAACCAGAACCGCTCCGGTCGTCGCGCCGGCGATGAGCCCCCATATGCTCCCCCGGGAGTTGACCTTTTTAAACAGCAGCCCGCAGATCAGCGGGAGCATCGTCGGGGGACCCAAAGCGCTGAAGATGCGGAACATGATGTCCATCAGGTTGAAGCCCTGAAGAGAATTGAACAGGATGGCCAAAAGGACCGTTACCAGGCCGATGACCACAGTGAAGATCCGGCCCATGGAGATCTCTTCTTTTTCGGACATGCCGGGCTTGATTTTCTTCCTATAAAAATCGCGCGTCAGGACTCCCGACAACGTGTTGAACTCCGACCCCAGGGTGGACATCGTTGAGCTGAGGGCGGCGGAAAGGATAAAACCCATCAACCCGACCGGCAGCAGCTTCATGCTGATGAGCGCGTAGACCTCCTTGGCGTTCTGTATGTCGGGAAGGAGGACCCTGGCCGCGAGCCCGGGGAAAAAGAAAATGGGCGGCATGATGAACATCAACGAAGCGATCCACCATATCATCTTGCGAATTTCTTTTTCGCTTTTCAGGGTGTTGTATTTCTGGACAAGCGCCCAGCTGGCGCTGTAGGTCATGACGGTCACCAGGAAGACCGTGAAAACGAGGTACGACAAGCCGTACGGCTGCCGGATGGGGTTCAGGAAACCGGGTGGGAGCCTTTTCACGAACTCTCCCAGATTGCCGACCTGGCCAAGGGTCAAAATGAAGAGAGTGACGACCGAGACCGCCAGAATGACGACATTGACGAAGTCCGTGATCATGACCGTCATCTGGCCTCCCATGAAAGAATAGAGGACCATGATCGCCCCGATGATGATCATGAACTGGACGATATTCATGCCCAGTCCCTTCAGGGCGACCGCGAAAATGATCGAGGTGGACAGGATCTTCAGGGAGTTGTCGAACATCCGCAAGGGCAGCCCGGTCCAGACAAACACTTGGTGGACCGTCTTGTTGAAGCGCCTCTCCATGAATCCCATGGGCGTGATCACCCGCGAGCGCCTCCAACGATGAGCCGTAAAATACCCGCCGACGAGGATGCAGATCGGAGAAATCCACATGATGACGACGGCGACGACTCCGTACTTGTAGGCGATCTCGTTGTAGATGACGAACAGGAGCGCGCTGAAGGAAGCCTTGTAAAAGGACGTCCCCGCCAGCCACCAGGGCATGATATTGCCGGCGGCGAAGTAGTCCTTGGACTGCCGGATGTAGCGGGCGAAATAGAATCCGACGGAAACGATGACGATGAAATAGGACAGAATGACCAGATAATCCGGAAGCTGAATACTCTGAACTTGAGACACGCGAGCCCCTCCTCTCTTTTGTTCCGGCCCACACGGGCTTCTCTTTAGCGGCGATCGGGCCGCAGACGCCGGATGACCGCGTCATCGGCGGCCGGCCGCGCGGGCCGATTCGTTTTTCGGCCCGCCGTGACTGGCCGCGCGCGCGACCCGCCGAGGGCGATTCCCGTCAGAACTCGGAAAGCACCTCGTCCAGGATGGCTATCGATTTATCGAGCAGGTCTCTGGGGATGACAAGCGGCGGAGCCACGCGCATCACATTGCCGTGCATCCCCAGCTTGCCGCACATCAGGCCTTTTTCGACACACCGCAAAACGACGTCGCGCGCGACGTCGGCCGCCGGTTCCTTGGTATCCCTGTCTTTCACGAATTCGATGCCCAGCACCATGCCCATGCCGCGGACATCCCCGATGATCTTGTACTTGTCCTTGAGCTTGAGCAGCTTTTCCTTGAGGTAAGCGCCGTCCACGGCCGCTTTCTCGACGAGCTTCTCTTTCTCGAAGATCTCGAAAACGGCCAGCGACGCGGCGCAGCACAGGGGATTTCCGCCGTTGGTCGACGACATTTCGCCGCGTTCGAGGACGGACAGGATCTCGGACCTCGTGACGACGGCCGCGATGGGCGCGCCGCATCCGATGCCCTTGCCCAGGACTACGATATCCGGCTCGAGGTTCTCGTGTTCCATCCCCCACATCGTTCCCGTGCGTCCGAACGAGGACTGGACTTCATCCAGGACAAGGAGGGCTTTTTTCGACCGCGCCCAGGCTTCGAGCTTTTTCAAGAAACCCGGGGGAGGGAAGACAAAGCCGGCGGTTCCCTGATAGGGCTCGACAAAAACCGCGGCCAGGCCCTCCGTGCATTCCATTTTCACGACCTGGTCCATGAAATCGAAGCAGAACATGTTGCAGTCCGGGTAGCTCCGCTCGAAGGGGCAGCGATAGCAATTGGGATAGGGCGCCAGAATCCCGCCCGGAAGCAGCGGGCCGAAGTTCTTCTTGATCTTGGGCATTCCCGTCAAACTCATCGGTCCGTAGGTGCGGCCGTGGAATCCTCCCCAGAAGGACAGGACCTCGTACTTCCCCGTGAACCGCCGGACCATGCGCAGGGCGGCATCCATGCCCTCGGCTCCGGTGGTGATGAAAAACACCTTGTCCAGATGGGGAGGCATGGATTCGACGATCTTGCGCGCCAGATTCAGGCGCTCGGGGGTCGGGAAATCAAACGTGTTGAGAAGCCGCTTGGCCTGCCGTCCGATGGCCTCGGCCAGGTGAGGATGCGCGTGCCCCACGTTGGCCACCAGAACGCCGGAGGTCCAATCGATGTAATGTTTTCCATCCACATCCCAAATCTCCGCGCCCTGGGCATGATCCCAGACGACCGGAGCCTGCCAGTTCAGGCAAGCCCCCTCATACCGATCGGAAATGCCGAGATATTCTTTGGTCTTGTTGCCGGTTTGAATGCTCATATATTCTTCCTCCCTTTCTAGTCTATTTCGGATTCAAGGACTCGACGAGATCCTTCGCCTTGCGGGTGAGCGCGTCCCAGTCATCGGCCTCGATGGCCTTCTTGTCCAGAAGCGCGGTCCCGATGGCGACGCAGCAGGCTCCGTTGGCGATGAAATCCTTGGCGTTTTCAATGCTCACTCCGCCCGTGGGCATGAGCCGGATCTGGGGCAGCGGCCCTTTCAGGTCCTTGAAATACTTGGGGCCGACCGCGGTCGCCGGAAAAACCTTGACCACGTCCGCGCCTTTTTCCCAGGCGGCCACGATCTCGGTCGGAGTGAAGGCCCCGGGAGCTACCAGCGTGTCATATCGCCGGCAGATCTGGATCATCTCAAAATTGGTGATGGGAGACACGACGAAATCCGCCCCGGCGTGAATGACCGCCGCGGCCGTCTCGGCGTCCAGCACGGTCCCCGCTCCGATCAGGGTATCCGGCGTTTTCTTTTGGGCCATGGTCCGGATGACGTCCAGAGCGTTGGGGGTCGTCATGGTGATCTCGATGGCTTTGACGCCTCCGACCTTGATCGCCTCGATGACCTTGAACAACTTCTCGGTGTCCGACATGCGGATGACCGCGATGACTTTCGAGCTTAAGATGGTTTTGAGCGCGTCGTCCCGTCTCATTCGTTCTCTCCTTCTTTAATATTCTGCTATCTCTGTACCCTGCCGGACTTATCACCCTGCATAAGGGCCAGGACATCCTTCTCCGCGACCAGGTTGAAATCGCCGGGTATGGAATGCTTGAGACAGGAAGCGGCGATGGCGAACTCCAGGGCTTCCTGGTCCCCCGGCAAAGTCAAGAGCCCGTGGATCAGCCCGGCGGAAAAAGAGTCGCCCCCGCCGATCCGGTCGACGATATCCGTCACGTCATAGGATGTTCCCGTAAGGAATTTCTCTCGGTTCCTCAGGACCCCGGACCAGCCGTTGTGATCGGCGCTGTGACTTTCCCTGAGGGTGATGGCGATCCTGGAGAGGGATGGGAACTCCTCGAGCACCTTGCCCGTCAAGGCCTCGTAAGCCCGCCTGTCCAGGGCGCCGGTTCGGACGTCGATATCCGCCTTGATGCCGAGCGATTTCTGGCAATCCTCCTCGTTGGCGATGCCGACATCGGCGTATTTCACGATCTCCCTCATGACGTCCGGCGCCGATTTGCCGTATTTCCAAAGTTTGCCCCGGTAGTTGAAATCGATGGAAACCCGAATTCCCTTGGCCTTGGCCGTCTTGACCGCCTCCAGCGTCAGGTCGGCGGCCGACTGGCTGATGGCCGGCGTAATGCCCGTCGTGTGAAACCAGTCTATCCCGTCCAGCGCTTTGTCCCAGTCGAAGTCGCCGGGCTTGGCCTCGGCGATCGAGGAATGGTCGCGGTCATAGATGACCTTGGACGCCCGTTGGTTGGCGCCCGTCTCCGCGAAATAAATGCCCAGCCGCTTTCCCTGGCGGAGAATGCAACCGGTCTCGACGCCCCAGCGACGCAGCTCGTTGACGACCGCGTCGCCGACCTCGTGCTTGGGAACGGCGGTGATGAACCGGGCCGCGTGCCCGAACGTTGCCAAGGAAACGGCGACATTGGCCTCTCCGCCTCCGAAAATGACGCGAAGGCGCGGGGACTGAAAGAGCTTTTCCCTGTCCGGAGGCGAAAGCCTCAGCATGATCTCACCGAATGTCGCTATTTTTTTCAAGACTTATCCCCTTTTCAATGAAATAGAAGGCCGATTTCGTCCCGGGATGCGCCGACGAAGACCCGAAATGCGTTGACGGAAACATGGCATACATGCTATATACCATATATTCGACACATTATCAAAACCTATTCAACCTATGATGGCATTGAGAAGAATATCCAGCCGGTCATTCGAAAGGTGACCGCCGAAACAATGATTTATGATTGGAGATTTAACGCTAATGTCAATGATGAATCGGAATGATTTCGCCGGAACCGTCAACAAAAACGTCGAGCTGGCCCGGGATCTGCTTTGCCGGCTGATCGAATTCCCCACGACCCGCGGGAACGGAAAGGAAATCAGCCCTTTCCTCAAGACGTACGTCGAGAAAACGGCCGATTCCGCCGAGCTCGTTCCCGTACCGGAATCGATCGTCGACGACCCGGATTATTCATTCAGGCTGGAGAATTTCTCTTATGACGGCGCCGCCAACGTCCGGGCGCGGATCAACGGGCTGTCCAAGGGCAAGAGCTTGGCTTTCAATACCCATCTTGATGTCGTGCCGGCCACGATCGGCCAGGATAAGGCCTTTCAGCCGGAGGTCAAGGACGGAAAGGTCTTCGGACGCGGAGCCTGCGACGCCAAGGGCCAGATCGCGACCGCCTGGCTCGTCATGAAGTCGCTCCGGGACCTCGGGCTTCGCCCCGGCGGAGACCTGACGTTCGACTTCGTCGTCGAGGAAGAGTGCGGAGGGA
>Ga0228535_1003496_pt1 | contig 11166 bp, 8 predicted proteins | sample SJ1metagenome_FD_168457 | JGI IMG/M metagenome (GOLD analysis project Ga0228535, IMG submission 168457) | Enriched culture of PCE-dechlorinating microbial communities from Ithaca, New York, USA - SJ1 | ecosystem: Engineered > Modeled > Simulated communities (microbial... > Unclassified | place... | reverse complement strand
CTCCCGCAGGTATGTACGCGTCTTGCGGCAATTGGTACAAAGGATCGATACCTCCTGAAGAAAGCATGGTCGCAAACAGAATCAGCATAGCTATACCGGCGCAAATCCCACCCCAAAGAGCAATGGCAGGCAAACCGGAGTTATTATTCTTGCCCCGTTTGAACAAACCCAATATCTTGATGATTATCCAGTAAACAAGTGACACGATTATGACTAACATGCTGATTAATGCAGCTAATACTGTAAAACCCCCAGTTGCATAAAACGGAGCTTTCGAATATGTCAGAGGGCCATCAGTGGTCAGCATAATTCTGCCAAGGGGGTCTGTTTTAAAAACTATCTTGTGAAAATTGCCGAAGTAATCCTGGGTCCTTCCTTCTCTGAGATTCTGATAGACACTTGGCTCAGTTTCAATAAATTCATTTGTTTCTCCGACATTGGTTACCAGAAGATATCCGTCTTCATTCACATCCACAGTAATTATGCCCCCGCCTAATATGCTGTTGATTTTCTCATTGGTGGTAATACTTCTGCGGTTCATCTGGTATTCACCGATAAACTCTTTGGACCTTTCCTTGCTGCCTTCACCAGGTACTACCCTTGTTTGATCGTGAATCGGATAGTAATAATCCATAAACTCCTGAAATACTTCAGAATGAAGGAGATGATTACCGCCGCTGTAGGAGATAAATATCCCTGTATTCGCTTCGGGTATCAAGTAGAGGCAAGTGTTATAGAGCATAGTGCCCCCACTATGAAAAATAACATTCTTGTCATTAAAGACGCCATCCATAAATCCCAGAGTCATACCTCCCAAATCCGGGGCGTAAGTAAAGTGCTGTTTATGCATCTTATTTAATGTTTCTTCCTGAAGTATTCGCCCTCCGTTGTAAGCGCCACCGGATAAATGAGCTGCCATGAAATTGGCCATGTCCGAGGCGGTAGCACTCATGCTGCCTGCCGGTTCGGGCAAGATATACTCGAAACTTCCTTCAACATATGACCCATTTATAAACCTGTAAGGCTTAGCTATACGGTCAGACAAATTTAAGGTTGTGAGCTGCCGGTAGGTACTGCTTTTCATATTCAGAGAGGTAAAAATGTTCTTTTCAACATATTCTGAGAAGGGCAGCCCGGACACCCTCTCTACAATATAACCCGCCAGCGCGGTACCGTAATTTGAATAGGCGGCAACTTCCCCGGCCGGAAATATCCTTGCAGGCAGGTACTTCTTTATATATTCATTCAGAGGAAGAAGTTCGTCTTCCGAAAGCCTGAAAAGCATGCCGGGGTAATCTTCAAAGCCCGGAGTATGGGTCATCAGATGGATCATTGTTATTGGTTCTGCTGCCGTTTTCCCGAGGGGCTTTTCAAGCCGTGCCGATATTTCAAAATCCAAATAAGTATTAATATCCGCGTTTAAATCCAGTTTGCCGGCTTCAACAAGCTGCATCACCGCTGTCCAGGTAATCAATTTGGAAGTGGAGCCGATACGAAAAAGTGTGTTATCGGCATCAACAGGAAGGCTATTTTCCATATCAGCAAAGCCAAATCCCTTCTTATATACAATTTCGCCATCCTTCACAACCGACACCGCTGCATTGGGAATATGATATTTCTCGACTATGGAATTCATTGTATTGTCAAAAAAAGTTTCCAAATCGTTATCCGGCATGCTTTCAGCAAAAGCAGCGATTGCAGATCCGGTTAAAATAAAGACTAACAGAATACAAACGAATACATAAGATTTATTCCTTTTACACATTTTTAGTACCCCACTTAACTTCTAATCTTCTTACCCTTTGCTTGTCCGGCCTGACAGTATAATGGCTGACTCAATAACAGCTCGCAGGATTAGTCATTCTCTGTTTCCTTAATACTGGCGTTTTCTATTTCAGTTAGATTTAATAACATTTTTTCCAGCAGTGCCCTTGCCGTCGCTATGTCCTTTTTATCCATTTCTTTAAACATATTTTCCCTAAATATTGTGCCTTTTGAGTCTGTTTTTTCCCATAATTCACGGCTCTGCTCTGTTAAACTCAATCTAGTGACCCTTGTATCTTTTTTGTCTTTTTCTAATTTCAGTAAACCTTTCTGCTGGAGTTTTAAAGCCACTTGTTTAATATTCTGATGAGAGCTTCCCATTTCGCTGGCCAACTCCTTCATGGCCGGAGGGTAATCAAACAGGCTATGAATAGTTTCGGATAAAAACCATTGCTTCGTTGTCACATCAAATTCCTGGAATTCCCTATCAAGGAGTGTGTTCATCTTATTGGAAATTATCAGCAGCAAAGCAAAAATCATTGGCTCATCAGGAATTGAGTTTGCCTTCTTTGTTTTCAATAATCACACCTCGATAATTATTTTATAGATAGCGCTTCGTTAATAAGGTAATGCATTACTTATTTAGATAATACATTACCTATACCTATTTGTCAATTCTTTTAAATCGAAATTTATATTGTTCCATCTGTGAGCTGCCCACCGACAAGCGGGACAGCTCCAGTCGGCTGTTCGGCCGCCACATAGTCTTTATAACTTATCGGCTTCAACTTTACCGTCTGCATCTGACCGTTTTTCATTTCCACACCCCAGTCCGATCTCATCCGTCTTGCTTAAGCCGAAATATTTCAGAACATTTTTAACCTCGGAAAACTGGTAATTAGACAAGTTTCCGTCAACTCGCGTTTGCCATCATGATAAGAGAATTTACCGGTCAGAAAGTGGGACTCATGTTCAGCTAGAATCTGATGCGGCGACATTTGAACCAGTGATTTAACCACGTACGGCAAGAAGTCTCCCTCCTCTAAGCTACCGTGCTCACGCGAGTGAGAGCGTAGGGGGGAGATAAATTGCCTGCTTCTCTTTGCCTTAATAATCGGTGATAACCACATCGGTGTAACAAAAAGCTTGAAAAATATACCCTGATAGGATAAACTGGACACGGAACACACGTTCGCACGAAGGTGATATCCTATGGGAAACAAAGCATATAAGGACCATCGCTTTGCTCAGCAGCATAAAAAATAGTTTGGAAAATTACGAACCCTTTTTTGCCTCGCGAACTGACGCTGCGACTGCGGGCCGTGCTGAACCGCGCCTATTTTCCGGTCGTGCTGATGGCGGCAAAAAAGCCGATCTTCCGCCTCGGTGAGACGGAGATCGACTTCAATAGCGCAATGGTAATAACCCCTGCCGTGAAGCTGTCGCTTACGGCCAAAGAGTATACCCTTCTGGAAAAACTGTATGAAAACCGGGACCGCATCTTCACCGGGGACCGTCTTTGCTGCGCCGCCGGGGACCGGTTTTGCCCCGGAAACGCTGAACCGGCTGAATGCTTCGCCAAACGCTCTTGAGTTGGGGGACATCACGGCCTGGGCCTAACCATCGTCCGGCAAATCATTAAGGCGCACGGAGGAATCACTGAATTCCGCAATCTTCCCGCAGGCGGCTGCTCGGTTCAGCTTCGTCTGCCGGTCAACTGAGCTTTCCAAGATTTTGGATTTGTATCCGAAAACAATATTAATTGTTCTAATCCGTATCAGAATTTTTATCTTCTATTGTGTTGCCGAATCTGAAAATTTCTCCGTTGACCAATCGCAGCTCGGCAGTAGCCAGCGGCTTGCTATCCAAATAGTTCGTTTGAGTAACCATCAATTTTTCGTTATCCAGCGACAGAAAATAATCGTAGTACATTCGGTCAGACAGCTGATACATTTTGTCCGCAGCATAATCGAACACGATTATCCTATCATCGATAATGCCGGAGCCAAGGCTCACCGTTGCACATAATTCAGGTTTCCCGTCGTTTGTCAAATCAGTTAAATAGACATTCCAAACAGGCATGCCCCAGAACAGTTCTTTTTCACCTGCGGTTACTTTTTCAGACGTCCATTTAAAAGTGACCCCCGGAAATTCAGTCAGTGTTAATTCCTTACTCTCGTTCCACGGCGCCTCATCAGTCCCCAAGAAGTCAAGCCACTTACGGGTTTCACATTTAGGAATGCTTGTGAGACCAAGAAAAGCATCGAAAACATAGCCTGTTGAGCCGTTCAAGTTCAATGGAAAACTCTCGCCGCTCGAATTGCGCTCTACTATACAATGGATATTACCATCTGCAGATAAGATTACTTTGAGCGTATATTTGCCTTCAATGTCAAAGATGTGATAATTCGGGTCCATGTCAAAATGCTCGTATCTATCAAAATCCGAAACTGCGAGGTTTGGAACTTTCTTTGCCAGTTCACGCAATGTATCAAACGTGAGTTTCTTTCCGTCAACTTTCGTTAAGCTGCTCAAATAATCTACGTTTGAACGATACTTATACACTGCGCCGATTTTTGTAAAGCTCAAGTTTGCGGAAAGAAGAGTCAGTGTATCCCCACCGTCGGAAATTTCAAATGTTACGCTGGAATCATTGTGCTTAACCGTCAGTTTATTGCCATCAATCTCATACTTCCCGATCGTAAATAATGCATAGCTGCTGATAGGAGGTTGCGACAGCCATGCGTTGCCGTTTTCATAAAGCGTGACCGTTGGCATCGTGGTGAACGAATCCTCGCCCTGCAAAATGTAGATTTGCGGCGTTTCATGCAAACTGACACCGTTTGTCTTTGCAGTGTTACACCCAATAAAAATGACACAAGCGGCAATGACCGCAACTGTTAATATAATTACTCTTTTCATATTCTCAATCTCCAATACATAGGAACCAGTATACTTCAGCGATAAAACCATTAGCCTGTCTATAATAGCCAGCCATAGTCCTGGCGGGTATCAACAACCGCGTCAACATATACGATGTTTTCCTTGATCTGATAAACCAGCAGATACCGCCTTTCCATCAGGAGCTTTCGGTATTTTTCAGCCGAAATCAGCGAATCGGTAAGACATGGATTCCTTTCAGGGAATTGCTCCAGTGACTTTGCTTTCTCCTGAAACGCTTCAATTAACAGCAATGCTGCCGACTCACTGACCTGTGCCAAAAACCGAGCATGGGATACCAGCATTTGTGTGGCTTCATCGGAAATGACTACGTCATACTGCCTATTTCCGCTGTCCATCCAGTACCTCCCGGACAGCGGCTTTCATCATGGCAGACACCTGGTCAATGGAATAACCGGGTCTTCCGCTCAGCCTGCCCTCCTCTGCGGCGACTAGATTTTCCCTCAGTTTGAGCATGCTTTCTCTTCTTGCATAGGTTTCTATATCCATTACCACGAGATCGCCTTCGCCGTTTTTCGTAAGATAAATCGGTTGTCCTGATCGTTTGCACAGCTCAGAAATTTCATTGTAGTTTTTACGGATTGCCGCGGACGGCTTGATGGTCATCATTCAAATCACCTCTCTTGGTAGTAATAATGTATACTTATTGTATGCTTATTATACTACCATTAAGCTGATTTGTCTATGTTATTAAGCCGTTGAAGACTTGATGCTTGTTTTCCAAGCTTTCGCTTATCATTATTCAACAAATTCATTTCCCTCTTTCAGACAGGTAAGCCATCGGATTTACCGCTGTTCCGTCCACTACAACACCAAATGCAAGAAACGGACCGGTGGCATTGCCAGTCGCGCCTACCGTGCCTATTTTCTCACCGGCAGTAACAGCATCGCCTTCTGATACCTGCTGTGTGTCAAGGTGACCATAAATTGTTTTAATGCTATTCTCATGGCTTATTACGATAAAATTGCCCTGTTCAGCGTCGAAGCCGGCATCGGAAACTTTTCCGGCAAGTGCCGCGTAAACGGTCGCGCCTTCCACTCCATTACCGGAAATTTGTATATGGTCGCTAAATTTTACTTCTCCACTGATCGGGTGGACGCGCTTACCAAACATTGAGGCGATAGTATCGCACCCTTCCACTGGCCATACCCACTTTGAAACATTTTTTTTGGAATTGAGGGGAGCGAGGGGTTCGTCCGCTTCGCTTGCAGGTTGACTTTCGTCGACCGTGACGTAAGTGGAAGGCAACGGTAAAGTATCGGTTGATACCTCTGTAATGTCTCGTGAGCTTAGATTTTCGTTGGTTCCCGCGCTTGCGTTTGAGGTTAAGAAGCAAACAGCGACACCAGTTACGAGCAACATCGCGACAACAATAATTGGCATGGAAAACTTCTTGATTTTCATGATCGCATTAATCCTTTCTTCAATAGCGTTTTTACTGAAGTTATTACACAGAGGGGTTAGGAGGCTTTTCCTTTCTTCCAAGCTAATAAGCGCCATGGCATATGCTGATTTCGTTGGTTCACCGAACTCCTTAACTACGGCTTCATCACAGGCAAGCTCAATATCTCTATTGGCAAAGACGTACATTACCCAAGCTAATGGATTGAACCAATGAACGCAGACAGCGGTAACGAGCAATATCTTTGTCAGCACGTCAAACCGTTTGATGTGTATATATTCGTGAACCAGTATATATTTCAGCTTCACCTCGTCATCCCAATCCGTTACTTTCGGTAAAAGCAGCACTGGATGGAATATCCCATATGTCAACGGAGTCTTGATTCTGTCGCTCTGCCTGATTTGAACGAATCGTTTAAGGGGATGCGCATTTCGCCAACGGTTAGCAAAGCCATTTTCAACAGGCAATGCCGTCCTAAACTCTCTCCAACATCTGAAATAACCCACAGTGAAAAAAACAGCACAGACAAAGATACCAACAAGCCATATTACAAAAAGCGGGTCATGTAATGTCCCCGCATCCTCAACGCCGATCGGACTGTCAACGGATATATCCAGCATATCGGAGGTGCGTCCTTGCTCGGTAAAAAACGGTGTATTCTGCGGCATCTGTTTCATTGCATATTCGACGCCTGTGTGAATACTAAACTGAGATGGGATGTTAAACGGAAGCAGTAAGCGTAATAACACAATGCCCCAAAGCACAAGAAACGTTATTTTCGGCAGCCTATGTAACACAATGGCTCGGATAATAATAATGGCTGCAATAAGGATTGCTGCCGAGAAGCTCATCTGTAAAATACTAATACCGATCACCTTATTTCAAGCAATTGACTATCTGCTTCAGCCTTTCGATATCCTCAGCTGTAAGACTCTTGCTGTTTAAAAGAGAGGCGAATAGCAAATCGGCAGATCCGTCAAATACTTTGTCAATCAGCTCTTTCGTTTCCTGCTCTTGCACCTGCTCTTTTGCGATAATGGCATGACACATAAAGTTTGGTTCACTGCGCTCTATGGCTCCTTTCGCGATACACCTTTTTATCAGCGTGTAAGTCGTATTCACGTTCCAGCCGACTTGTTCCTTCAATATGTCGGATATTCTCTTTGCGGTCGTGTCACCTTCCTTCCACAGAACATCCATGATCTTCAACTCTGAATCGTAGAGCTTTATTTCCATAGTCCCTCCATACTACTGCAATAGTATAACGATGTTCATATCCTACCACAGTCGTATGTGGTTGTCAATACTACTCTTGTAGTAAAGTTAAGAGCCATTGCTGCGTCATGGACAGGTACTACTTTACACTCATTCGCTGTAGATTCAAAAAAACGCCAAAAGCCGGCATAGGCAGTTTCTTGCCATGCCGGCTGTGGTTATTAGCCTCAGAACAGATGCTGTTTATTTCGGCAGCAATTTATACAGCACCTGTGCCATTTCCGCCCTTGTGGCCGCGCTCGTTGGAGTTAGTTTTCCGGCATTTCCTCCGATGGTTCCCGTTTCCACAAGCAGCGTCATGGCTTCCTTCGCTCAAGAGTCTATCTTGTCCGGCGTCAGTGAAGTCGGAGAGCCTCGTACCGGAGTTACCCTGCGAAAGCTGTTCCGCTTATAGCGAGGTTTGGATCCCTGTCCGGAAGAGATAAACAACAGCACTGCTGTCAACGATGCGATTATTTAGATAATCGCATCTGTTTTTTCTTCTTTGGTTTTGGAAGAGGAATAACCGGCTCCAATAAGGCAATGATTTCTTTGCTGAATTCAGAGCGGTCAATATCTAATATATAATGCTCTTTTGCTCCGCTATAAGGAAAGCCTTTCTCCGCAGCTTTCATCTTTTCACCGATACAGTCCAGCATTTTTACGTAGACTGTATTATCACAAACAAGTAGTATCGGTTTATCATTCACATAAACCATATACTCGCCAAACATTTTCTTATATCTGATTGCACCCACCCCTGAAATCTGCTCGCAGACATACTCTATATATTCTAAGCTCGTAGCCATAACACACCTTCTCTCCTTTGATATATCAATTATATCATACACTTTTTCAATACTTGCTTGATATGTTGACAGCTGTTAGAGCCGATCACTCCTTTCCGATCGCTCTGACAATACTGATTTGCTTTGTGATATTATCGTAAACCACTTCCGCTCCCAAAGTCTCGCTGATAAATCGTAAAGGAAGATAGGTCCTGCCGGCTGGAGAAATGACCGGGGCACAATCAATCTGCGTTTTCACACCGTTGATTTGCACATCCATTAAACCAATAGTTAGGATAATTTCCTTCGCGCCATCTTCTATCCTGATCTGGCGGGTGGCAGGCAGCCATTCCACCTCGGCGCCCAGAGCCTCGCCGATAAATCTCAGCGGCGCCAAGGTTCTGTTAGCCTTTGTATCGACAAAGGGACTGGCATCAAGGCGACAGGGAATACCGTTGATCTCGGCTGAATCCTGGCCTACGGTTAGAGTAACGGTTTTTTTATTCAGCTTAACAATGGCAAAGATGCTAAACTTATCCACAGGGAAGGCGATGCCTGCCGGGTTTCCTGCAGCGTCATAAATAAACTCACCGTTGATAATCTGCTGTTCCCCGTCGCTGTGTATCGCAAACACGGCCAAGCTTGCAAGAAAAGCTGCTTTTTCCTGGGGATCTGCAGGAATTTCGATCCCGAAAAGTGGGATCGTGACCTGGGCAGCACCTGTAATGTCGGTGCTGATGACGGTGGGGATGCCCAGCACACTGCTGTGTTCCGGCTGAGTCGGCACGCCGCCTCTTGATACGGTGAGGGCCAGATCCTTGCCGGCCGCAGCCAGGGCGGTCACCAAAGCGGCAGGAAGTTCCAGCTTGGCGTTAGGAGTACTGATAGATACGTTCATATCCTGGGCGCTCTCCAGGATAGCGGCTGGTATGTTGACGCCGGTAACGGCTGTCTGCGCACTGTCGATCGTAAATTGAACCGAGGTCTTTCCTTCGGCTTTCGCTTCTTCAATCTGCGCCGCTGCCTCTGTCCGAACAGTAAAGGTTTCAACAGTCTGGCCGGTTGGTGTGGTGGCGGTTTGTTTATCGATAGACGCAGCAGTGACAATACTCACCGTTTTATCCGCATTTTCAGGAGAGATATTCCCTGTACCGGTGCTGTTGCTGTTTTCACTGCTGTCGCCGCCGGAGTGTTCATTATCCGAAGTATCTGCCGGATCGTTGAAGTCGATGCTGATACTCGCCGTTGTCAGGTCATCCTCCGCCCCCATTACCCCGGACTGGGCGATCGTAAATGTCAGGTTGCTTACATCGTCGTCGTCGGCATGGCTGACAGCCTGCCCGGTGATGGTAACCGTCAAGCGGGTGTCATCCGTTCGGGTTACGGTATAGTCCAGCCCTGCCGGCAGGTTCTCCGCCGTCACATCCGCCCGGCTGATATCTTGCGCCAGGGTCCCGTTGGCGATGGTTATCACAACATTTTCACTCTCTAGGCTCCCGTCGTTTTCCGCCGCTTCGCGCAAAGCTGCCGGCACAGCAGAAACTATGAAGGCCGCCTGATCAGGTTTGCTAATCACATAGTCTCTCAGACAGGGATCAGATATACCGTCGACTTCCACCTTGACCTTGTAGTTCCCGGCTGCTATATCTTCATTAATACTAAGGAGGAAATCCGCCCTGTTGCCATTTATCGCGCCGTCTTGGCTTATTTCCGGCGTCAGAGAATCACCCTGACTGTTCACGAACGAAGCTGTTGCATCAGTCCCGTCCGCCACATGGTCGGTGGATACCGTCACTTCTATATCCTGCGCTGCTCCGCTTAGATGTGTTGCCGGGTTGAGGATGACTTCCCCGATGACCGGGACAGCCGGATCGTTGAAGTCGATACTGATACCCGCCGTTGTCAGGTCATCCTCCGCCCCGGTGACTTTCTCTTGCGCGATGGTAAACCTCAGGTCGTTGACATCATCGGCATTTCTGTGGTTGTAAGCCTTGCCGCCGATAGTAACAGTCAGCCGGTCGGCAGCGGTCCTGGTTATGGCGAAATTCAATCCCGCCGGGAGACTCCACGCCGTTACATCGCTTGCGGCAATATCTTCCGCCAGCGTTCCGTTCTCGATGGTTATCTCTATCACCGCCAAACCCAGGCTGCCATCGTTGGCCTCAGCCTCGCTCAGGGCTGTCGGCTCCACAGATGATATCCCGGCCTCCGGCGGCTCCGGAACGCCTTCCACCACCTGCGCCGCGGACGGGTCTGACTCCGGCGAATCCGCATACATACCCATCCCTTTGGCCGTGACCGTGACGGTGTAACTGCCGGCCCACGCCATCGCTTCCGAAAAATCAACGCATAAGGGATCTGTGCCGTTCGCTACGGTTACGGCATCTCCTGCTGCTATGCCCTCCCGATATAGCTGAACACTATAACCGCCGTTCTCATTGGGCACTGCCGTCCAGGCAGCCAGGCATTCCGCCAGGACAGGCTGTTCCGGTTTTGCCAGCAGCTCGGTGATTATGCGTTCGCCGGAAGGCTCCGATTCCGCCGAATCGGTATATAGTCCGGTCCCTTGGGCTGTGACCGTGACCGTATATACTCCCGGCCCGGTCAGATTCTCCGAAAAATCGTGATATAACGGCGCTCCGTAAGCGACAGCAATCGCTTCTCCCTCGGCGGTATTATTCCTATACAGCTGCAAACTGTACCCGTCATTTTCATTGCTCACTTTGGTCCAAATCGCCACACTGTTGGTGGTAAATGTCGGCTTCAGCGGTCTATCCAATTGCTCTGTAACGATCTGCGGGTCCGAGTGCTCCGATTCCGGCGAATTGGTATATATGCCACTCCCGGTTTCCGTGATTGTTACCGTATAGCTTCCGGCCCGGGTCATTGCTTCCGAAAAGTCATGGCTCAGGGTCTCGTGAGCAGCCTGAACGGCAGTTCCGGCTTTGCTGCCGTTTTTGTACAACTGCACGCTGTAGCCGCTGTTTTCATCCGCC
>Ga0228535_1003495_pt1 | contig 11173 bp, 10 predicted proteins | sample SJ1metagenome_FD_168457 | JGI IMG/M metagenome (GOLD analysis project Ga0228535, IMG submission 168457) | Enriched culture of PCE-dechlorinating microbial communities from Ithaca, New York, USA - SJ1 | ecosystem: Engineered > Modeled > Simulated communities (microbial... > Unclassified | place... | reverse complement strand
AAAAACTCGTCCATGAAAAAGAATGTTTACGACTGTACAATAGTAGAGCTGGATCGTCATCATAGCCATCGGAAAGGTGATATTAGTGTAGTTGAAAATGGGTTAACTGTTCCTTTTAATGTGAAAAGAGTGTATTATCTTTACGATATACCGGGTGGAGCTTCACGAGGTGGTCACGCCCACAAAATATTGAAACAGTTTGTTGTCGCTGTTAGTGGCAGCTTCAGTGTCATATTGGATGATGGCAATATTAAACGTTCTTTTCATTTGAATCGTCCTTATCAGGGCTTGCTCATTGAACCTGGTATATGGCGTACACTGGAAGACTTTTCTTCCGGATCGGTTTGCCTGGTGCTGGCCTCCGAATTGTACGACAAGGAAGATTATATAACAGATTATGAAGAATTCCTTGAATTCAGAAAAAAGTTAATCTGATTATTGAAACATTTACTATGATCAATTAATATGCAGGAAATCCAATTTTTAAATTTGCAAAAAGTTAATGCCCGTTACCGTTCGGAAATTAAAAAATCCGTTCAACACGTAATAGATAGTGGATGGTATTTGCAGGGAAAAGAAAATGAAAACTTTGAAAACGAATATGCTCGTTATATAGGCACAAAACACTGTATTGGTGTAGCGAACGGATTGGATGCCTTAACATTGATTTTGAAGGCTTATATTGCAATGGGAGAAATGCAGGCAGGCGACGAAGTATTGGTGACTGCCAATACTTTTATCGCTACTATTCTGGCTATTACTGATAATAGATTGCATCCTGTTTTTGTGGAGCCTGATATTAACACTTATCAGATAAATGAAAATTTAATAGAAAAGGCTATCACCTCACGAACCAAAGCTTTAATAATTGTACATTTATATGGACAATGTGCCTACACCGAAAAAATAGGCGACATTTGTAAAAAACATCATTTGAAATTGATTGAGGACAATGCTCAGGCTCATGGTTGCATTTATGCCGATTTTTCTGCTTTTCCACCGAAAAAACACAAAACGGGTTCATTGGGCGATGCAGCGGGGCATAGTTTTTATCCCGGAAAAATTTTGGGAGCGTTGGGCGACGCAGGTGCTGTAACTACCAATGATGATTCGTTGGCTGAAACAGTAAGAGCATTGGGAAATTACGGATCTTCCGAAAAATATATATTCCCCTACAAGGGACACAACAGTCGTTTGGATGAAATTCAGGCAGCCATTTTAAGAGTAAAACTTCGTCATCTGGAAACTGATTTGGAATTACGTAAACAAACCGCTGCTTTTTATATGGATCATATTCAACACCCGGAAATTGTTTTGCCACAAGTCAATGATCGCGATGCAAATGTATTTCATATTTTCCCCATTCGCTCAAAATACCGGGAAAAATTACAGAACTATCTTGCTGAAAACGGAATTCAAACAATGATACATTATCCTGTTCCTCCACACAAACAAGCTTGTTATAAAGAATATAACCAACTTTCCCTACCTGTGACGGAACAAATCCATCGGGAAGAATTGAGTTTGCCCCTTAATCCTGTACTCACCCAACGAGAAAAAGAAAAAATCGTGAAAGTAATCAATCAATGGGAATGTATTTGAATTTAAAAGAAATAAAAAAAGGATTTATGGCAATCAAACAAATGGCCATAGAAGCTTTTGATAAGAAAGATTATGAATTGACTCTTTCCAAAATTGAAGATGCTGTAAATTTTGTTCAGCAATTTAATTGGATATACACAGATAATGAACTGGAAAATATTTTATGTGCAATTTCAAAGCAAAAATTTTCAGTTTTACCTGATTACCAACCCAATCCGGGTCGAGTAATTTTGTTTGATGATTGGTGTACTTCTTACGTTTTAGCTTTACAATATATTGAAGCTTTGTCGCTTCATTTTAGTGAAGTACTTTATTGCACTGCACGTGACATTGAGTCTATGTCATATCCCAATATTTTAGAACAAGTAGCAAAATTTAAAAATGTTTCAATAGCTGTAATTCCGTCAAAACTCTCCCGATTTGAAAGAACACAACAGATTCTGAATACTATCATAAATTTTTCACCATCAAAATTGTTTTTGCATATTGGTTATAATTCACCCATTGTCTTAGCTCTTTATTCTCTTCCAGAAGGAATAACACGTTATTTAATCAACTTAGCCGATCAAACTTTTTGGTTGGGAGCAAAAGGAATAGATTATACGTTGGAATTTAGACCTTTTGGAGCAACTGTTTCATTAGAAAAACGAGGATTAAAAAAGGAACAATTACTCTTTTTACCTTTTTATCCTACGAGTGATGGAAATCAATTTTTGGGTTTTCCAGAACAAACTAAAGATAAAATTATAATATTTTCAGGCGGTGATTTTTACAAAACACTTGATCCGGATTACACTTATTGGAAATTGATTAAAGATTTGCTTCACGAAAATCCGGAAGCTGTTTTTTTGTATGCTACCAAAAACGTGATGGGAAAAACAGCTGATTTTATCCAACATTTTATTCGTATCAATCATTTTGAACAAAGATTTATTTTCATTGGATTTCGCAACGATATTAATGAAGTAATCAAACATTGTGATATTTTTATGGGAACATGTCCGGTATCCGGTTCGTTAATGACCCAATTGGCAGCCATAAATCACAAGCCTATCTTGCAATTTTATCTACCTAACACCTATGATGATGAAACAGAGCAAGCATTGTGTTTTCATGATAATTTGACTATTTCTTTTACTGATAGAGTTTTTTTTCTACAAGAAGCCAGAAAATTAATCCAAGATGAAGATTATCGTAAAACAAAAGGAGATTTATTGTATCATGCCATGCTAAAACACGAAGAATTTAATCAATTATTTAAAGAAGTTGTTACAACACATCAATCCTTTGTTAAATTTAAAAAAATTGATTATGCAATTGTGGCAGAACGATGGTGGTGGAATGAATTTTTGGGCTTTTATAATACAACCCAGTACTTGTTTGGAGTGTTAGGGAAAAAACAAACTTTTAAGCTAATACCATCGATAGTAATCAAATATTATACCGCCAGGGTACTTTCTAAAATAAAAAGAATGACAAAATATCATGAGAACTAAATTGGTATATGTTTTAGCTTCTGAAGCCGGACAAAATTATATTGAGCAAGCTTTGTTATCGGTTTTTACAGCACGATACCATAATCCCGATGCCTGTATTGTATTGATTATGGATGATCGTACCAATGAATTGTTGAAAGGAAAAAGAGCTGAAATACTGGATTATATTTCTGAAAAAATTGTCGTTCCTCTGCCGGAAGAAATGTCGCCCATGTTGCGTTCCCGACAATTGAAAACTTCAGTCAGGAATTTTATAGAAGGTGATTTTCTTTTTATCGATTGTGACACACTGATAACTCGTCCTTTAAATGAAATAGATGACTGCCCTTTTGAAATGGGAGCGGTTTTAGAATCTCATCTTCCCATTGCTTTATTCATAAATTCTCTTTACGAAAAAGTAGAAAAAAATGCCCGGCTTTTGGGATGGTCAATACAAAATGAAAAAAACTATTTCAGCAGTGGTGTCATATATGTAAAAAACACCCTAAACAACCAACTTTTTTATAAAAAATGGAATCATTTCTGGAAAGAAGGTATAGAAAAAGGAGTAATGATTGACCAACCATCTTTTGCCAAAACCAATATAGAATGCGGTTATCCTGTACAACTGCTGGACGACCGCTGGAATTGTGTCATGTACACCCATCCTCTTTTTGACAGGGAAGCTTACATTTTGCATTTTTGCTCATTTAGAAATATGTCTTATATTTTTGGCGAAAAATTTCTCGAAAAAGTGAGACGTCAGGGTATTAAAAATAATTCGTTTGTACAATACTCCATACTTCATCCTTATTATTCCTATTTGCCGTTTGAAAATGCCATTTATCGGTACAAGTCGAAAGATTATATACGAATGACAAAGGAAATCAGGCAAACGGCTAAACTATTGAAAGAAAATCTTGATTTTGACGACTATATACCTTCAGCAGGTATTTATCGTTATGCCGGAAAATGTTTTAAAAATAAATGTTACTTTTTGGGCAGCCTGTTAATAACTTGGTACAAACTTTACAGAGTAAAATTCGATAAAAAATTCAAGTATGTTGAAAACACCTGTGCTATTGATAACTTTTAATCGTCCCGAACACACCCGGAAAGTATTTGAGACTGTTAAGCAACAACAACCTTCACGTTTATTTGTTTTTCAGGATGCACCCCGCGAGGGTAATCCGAATGACGAGGAAAAATGCAGGGCAGTGAAAGCAATATTTGAAGAACCAATGGATTGGGAATGCGATCTAAAGATGCTAACTCCGGGGGAAAATTTGGGTTGCGGTAAAGGACCTGCCACAGCTATCACATGGTTTTTTGAAAATGTTGAAGAAGGTATTATCCTGGAAGATGATTGTCTTCCTCATCCGGATTTTTTTGAGTTTTGTGAAATATTGTTGGAGAAATATCGACATAATCCTAAAATTTCTTTTATAGGAGGTTCTTCATTTCAAAAAAGTTCAAAAAAATATCCTTATTCCTATTATTTTGGCTCGGGATATTATGGCACATGGGGTTGGGCTACTTGGAAAAGAATATGGAGAAACTTTGATTATTATTTACAAACAATAGACAAAAAATTAATGTACCAACTCATTCAGCAGTATTTCAAAGAACCACGACAAAGAGAATATTGGAAAGAAATTTTTTATCATGTTAAAAAAGACCGATTCAATGATACCTGTTGGGATTATCAATTTTATTTTTCAGTATGGAAAAACAATTTGTTAGCCATCATCCCCTATTATAATCTTATAACAAATATAGGGTATGATGAAAATGGCACACACACAACATCTGATAAACACCCTGCAGCTAATATCGAAACAAAATCTATTTTTCCTTTAAAGCATCCAAAAAGTATCAAATTAAATATTCGTGCAGATTTTTACCTACATAAGAATTTTGCGATACCATACGAATATGGTTGGAACGGAATAAAACGAATACCTTATCGTTTAAATAAAAGATTGAAGCTTTGGACAGGTCATGAGGGTAAATGGTTTAAATAAAAGATTATGAAAGAATTCATTAGAAAAATTTTCAATCGGTTTTTTTTGATTTTATTTTCAGGTGGCAACTTCCCTAAAACTAAAAATGGGAGTTTTTATCTTCCTGAAAATGTTTTGTTTGATTCAAATATAGGAGATAAAACAAAAATTTCACAACCTTATGACCTTCGAAAAGTAAAATTGGGAGATTATTCTTATATAGCCAGAAATTCCTATATTGCCAATACAGAAATAGGAAAATTTTGCTCCATTGGACCAAATTTTTGTTGTGGATTGGGAATTCATCCAACAAACGGCATCAGTACTTCTCCCATGTTTTATTCTACTGCGAAGCAAAATGAATTTTCTTTGGTAAATAAAAATAAAATCCAGGAATCCTTAAAGGTTATTATCGGCAATGACGTATTTATTGGAGCCAATGTTACCATACTGGATGGGGTAAAAATTGGAGATGGAGCAGTTATTGGAGCAGGAGCAGTAGTTACCAATGATATCCCTTCTTATGCAATAGCCGTAGGAGTTCCGGCAAGCGTTGCAAAATATCGCTTTGCAGAAAAGCAAATAAATCAACTTCTTACAATAGAATGGTGGAATTTTCCAGATGAAAAATTAAAAGAAGTAGAAAATTATTTTTTTGAAGTAGAAAAATTTCTCGAAAATTATTTACACAAATGAAACTCTCCATTATCACCATCAATTACAACAATTTCTCCGGTTTGCAAAAAACGCTGGAAAGCGTTTTTCAGCAAACACGCAGAGCATTTGAATACATGGTAGTGGATGGAGCTTCAGAGGATGGCAGCAAGGAATTGCTGGAACAATTTTCGGCGAAGGCCGATTTTCCTTTTCGCTGGATTAGTGAACCCGATAATGGTATTTATGCCGCCATGAACAAAGGCATTCGCATGGCACAGGGAGAATATCTGCATTTTCTGAATTCGGGCGACTGGCTGACGGATGAAAAAGTGGTGGAAAACATGTTGGAGACTTTGCCCGATTGTGATATTTATGTGGGAAACAAAATTGCAGTGCGTCCGGACGGAAAAATTCAAAAGGGGAAAAATGCCGGACAACCGGTAACCATGTTGACTTTTTACCGCGGCACCATTGAGCACACTTCCGCATATATCCGCCGTTCGCTGTTTGAAAAATACGGCTATTACGACGAAAGTCTGAAAATTGTTTCGGACTGGAAATGGTATCTCGAAGTGGTTGGTTTGCACCATGCCATTGTTTGCTTTACACCCTTGTATGTATCCTGTTTCGATACCGGCGGCATCAGCAGCGTAAATAAGACATTGGACAAAGCCGAGCGAAGAAAAGTGCTGGAGACGCTGTTGCCGGCTCGTGTTCTGGAAGATTACGATTTGTACAGTTTTGACATTGACCAGATGGAACGATTGAAAAAATACCCGTTTCTGCACCGCAGCGTCTGGTTCATAGAAAGAATATTGTTCAAGCTGGAAAAATGGCAGTTGAAATATTGCAGCTGGAAAAAGGGGAAAAAGGAATAATTTTTACAATATTTTAGTTCAAATATCGCTGCAATTCTGAAAATCAACAGCATCTTTTAAAAAGGGGAATAGAACGAATCGAAAATGTATTTTTTTATTTCCTGTTATCATGGCAAAACCATAAAAATATTTATCTTTGCAAAGCTTTTCAACCGGTGCGTTCCTCTAATGGTTAGGAGGTCAGTTTCTCAATCTGATAATAGCAGTTCGATTCTGCTACGCACTACAATGCTTTAAATGTTGTTTAAACGACATTCAAATGGCTTTTAAATCCTCTAAATTTTTCCTAAGACAATTGTTGGTTGGGTGTGATTTCTTTGCAAGCAAAGCGAACAAGTTCGAGCGGTAATTGCACCCAAGTTACTTTAAGGAATTGCATTCCGTAAAAACTTTTAATAAAAAACATTATTTTTGTTCTATAAATATTCAAAAGAAAAGCATAAAACATGATTTTTTATCGGATTAAAAATCCTCAATATAAATTAAGCTGTGATTGCAAATCACAGCGACCAACGAACAGACTTTAATTATTGTTGGTTAAGTGTGATTTGTAATCGCACCCAAGTTACTATAAGGAATTGCATTCCGTAAAAACTTCTAATAAAAAAACACTATTTTTGTTCGATAAATATTCAAAAGAAAAACATAAAGCATAATTTTTATCAGGATTAAAAATCCTCAGTATATATTAAGCTGTGATTGCAAATCACAGCGACCAACAGGAGGTCAACTATAAACACATGATATTAATACTCAGAATATTCAGAAAACTGCATTTATTTAATTATTTACGTCTTAATGTAAAAATTGAATACAATCATCGACACTTTAAGATTCCCGTATGTAAGGGTATGGGTTTTGAAAATTTAATTCTTTCAGTTGATTGGTTAGATGAACTACTTCAAATATTTCAAAGTAACGATTCCACTACGTTTATAGATGTTGGGGTAAATCAAGGACAAACTTTATTGAAATATAAAGCAGCAAACTTTAACACAAAATATATAGGATTTGAACCTAATCCTGTTTGTGTGGACTATGTAAATAAATTGATAGAAAAAAATTCATTTACCGATTGCAAAGTTTACAATAAAGCTCTGAATGATAAAGATACTCATTTAAAATTGCTATTGGAATATAATTATGACTCCAGAGCAAGTATTATAGAAAATCAACGACCCGGATTTTTTAAGAATTCTATTATTGTTGACGCAATATGTTATGATGAGCATTTTTCAAATGAAAACATCGGAATTGTAAAAATAGATGTTGAAGGAGCAGAGTTAGAAGTAATTAAAGGCATGCAGCAAAGCATTGCTCAATACAAACCTATCATTATTTGCGAAATTCTTGACAGTCATTCAGAAGAAGTACTTGAATTTACATCCTCACGAGCAAAGTCTGTCTTTCAATTACTACAGGGTCTTAATTACATGGCTTATAAAATAAAGGTTTCTCAAAACGATAATTGCATTTTGGAATTGGAACTTCAGGAAAATATTGTTGTTAAACTATGGTCAAAGGAGAGCGCTTTCAACAATGACTATTTATTTATTCCTGTTGAAAATTCATTACTTATACAAAAATTACATGATAATTTTTTGATTAAATAGCAAACAACGTGTTTTCTGTAAATGATTATGTTTTCCGTCATCATTCCACTTTACAATAAAGCTCCTTATATCGAAAAAGCCCTGCGTTCGGTTTTGCAGCAGACTTACAGGGACTTTGAAATCATTGTGGTGGATGATGGTTCGACGGACAACGGGGCTGAAATTGTAAAAAAAGTATTTTCTGCAGATTATTTAGCAGTCCATCAACTTCAACTTCCACTCAAGGGATTTCAACTTCTTTCTCAACCCAATCAGGGCGTTTCCACCGCTCGTAACAATGGTGCTAAGGCAGCTCAAGAAAATTATCTTGCTTTTCTCGATGCAGATGATGAATGGCATCCCGATTTTCTGGCAAAAATGAAACAGTTGATAGAACAGTTTCCCAATGCCGGCCTTTGGGCAAGCAGCTATTATATTGTAAAAAACGGTCAAAACCGACTGGCAACCATTGGTGTGGAGAGGAATTTCAGACAAGGCATTATCAATTATTTTCAGGTTTATGCCAAAACTTTATGTATGCCTGTGTGCACCGATACGGCTATTGTTCCAAAAGAAATTTTTGAAAAAGAACACGGTTTTAAACCGCACCTCAAACTGGGCGAAGATTTCGATTTGTGGGTACGGATTGCCATGAAATATCCTGTCGCTATACTGAATGAGCCACTGGCTTATTATCATCAGGATGTGGAACAGAAAAACAGAGCCATCGGCGACAAACTTTATGAACCTTCGGAGCACATGCTGTTTTCGGACTACAGTTCCTATCAACAGCATAAGGATTTTGTATTTCTGTATGAGAAACTGGCTTTGTATGGTTTACAACCTTATTATTTGAAAGGGAAAAACAAAGAAGAAGTCAAGCGCATCCTTCAGACCATTCACTGGAAAGAACATCCGTATAATTATTATTTCAGTTATAAAATTTTACCTAAATTTGTACTGAATGCATGGGTAAATTTTAAAAAAGTTTATGTTTCACTAAAAAGAAAATATAGTCAAAAAATGAAATAATTTTTATGCTCAATGTTCGGTGTAATCTAATGATTACGAGCTGAATAAAACAAAATCTACAGATTTAAACAGAGACAAAGAAGAGAAAAAACCTTATCCTTCAAAAAACCTTAGTAACCAATGCTTAACCTGTATCAACTCAACCTTATTACCTTATTGCGAAATAATGGATGATGAGCAATCAACCTGGTCAAATAAGCTAATAAGGTTATCTTTCGGGTGAGATTACACTTGTTACTAAGGTTAAAAGAAAAAACGAAATAAGGTTTTTTAAACAACAAAAGCAACTAATTTTATAAAGAAAAAAGAAATAATATCCACTATCAACCAATAACAACATTAACACAAAAAACCTTATTCTTCAACAAACCTTAGTAACCAACAATAAGTCCACATGAACAAAACCTTATTACCTTATCTTTAATAAATTAGAAAGAAAAATGAAAATAGAATATAAAAATTTGTATACTCATTTTATTTTTATTACTCAGAATCGCTTGCCTTTGATCCAAGAACAACATCGTGAAAGAATCGAAAAATATATTACCGGAATTGTATCAAATAATCAATGTCATTTATATGCTATTTATGCAAATCCGGATCATGTCCACTTTCTAATTTCAAGAGAGCCTTCTATGGATGAACAAACAATTGCAACCATTATTGAAAAAAGTTCTTCAAAGTTCATAAATGAGAATAATTTATGTGTTGGAAATTTTCAATGGCAAACCTCTTGTTCTGCTTTTTCAGTTTCAAAAGGAGATGTAGATAGAGTATGCAAATATATTCTCAACCAAAAGGAACATCACAGGAAGAAAACTTTTGATGAAGAATATCAAGAATTTATAAAATTTTATCAGAAAACAATTAGGCTAATTTAATAAGGTAATAAGGTCAAAAGGAATAGTAAATATATCTGTTACTAAGGTTAAAAGAAAAAACGAAATAAGGTTTTTAAAGACAAGATACAAGAACATGAAAGATCACGTAATAACCATAAATCACTGTTGAAAAAGTAAAATTAAAAATCATAAGTTCAAAACCTTATCATACAATAAACTTTAGTAACCAACAATAAGCCCACATGATCCAAACCTTATTACCTTATTGCGAAATAATGGATGATGAGCAATCAAACCCGGTCAAATAAGCTAATAAGGTTATCATTCGGGTGAGATTACGCTGTTACTAAGGTTGAAAGACTTAATAAGGTTTTAAGACAAAAGTAAAATGAAAAACAATGAATCACTATTGAAAATGCTATAGTTTTTAATTTTAAATCAACGTAGGGAAAAGCTATGCCGAACATAAAAAACCTTATCCTTCAAGTAAACCTTAGTAACCAACAATAAGTCCACATGAACAAAACCTTATTACCTTATTGCGAAATAATTGATTACGAACAATCAACCTGGTCAAATAAGCTAATAAGGTTATTTTTTCGGGTGAGATTACGTTGTTACTAAGGTTAATAAGAAAAAACGGAATAAGGTTTTTTAAACAACAAAAGCAACTAATTTTATAAAAAAACAAGAAATAATATCCACTACCAATCAATAACAACATGAACAGAAAAAACCTTATTCTTCAAGCAACCTTAGTAACCAACAATAAGTCCACATGAACAAAACCTTATTACCTTATTAAACAACCAACACCTTTTTGAAATGTAATCATCAACGTAATTTGTAGTAGAGACCCTTAGTTTACGAGTCTAATTTTTTGAAAAAATTTTAAGGTTAATTTTTTACTTTTGTTGTATAAAAGAAAGAATTAACCGGATTCTTAAAAGTGAACTATGTAGAGACATTGTCTTAGCCCCCTAATTAACTGGACTATTTTGTAGAATCAATTTAGGACATTAATTTTGTGGAATTATGAGTAAAATCAGGAGAAAATTCAGTTTAGAAGAGAAGCTTCAGATATTGAGTGAA
>Ga0228535_1003494_pt1 | contig 11181 bp, 7 predicted proteins | sample SJ1metagenome_FD_168457 | JGI IMG/M metagenome (GOLD analysis project Ga0228535, IMG submission 168457) | Enriched culture of PCE-dechlorinating microbial communities from Ithaca, New York, USA - SJ1 | ecosystem: Engineered > Modeled > Simulated communities (microbial... > Unclassified | place... | reverse complement strand
GAGATCAAGGCGCTCGAAACCGACGGCTTCAGGGTCCCTTGGCAGGACGGGATGCCGGACGTCCTGGCATCCTCTCTCGAGCCTTTTCGCGAGCGCCTCGAGGCGAGCTACAGTCCGATGACGAATCCGCTGGAAACCCTCGTGGAGAAGAAATAAAGGCCTTCAGCTCCAATCCTTCATGACGTCGGCGAAACACTGCAGGCCGCTCGGGATGACGGCGCCGTAGCCGTGACCGGGATCGGTCCACGCGCCGGCGAGATAGAGGTTCTTGATGGGTGTTCTCCTGGCAAGCCGCCGGAGCGAGGAATTGTCCAGGGTCTGGTCCCAGCCGTAGATCGCGCCCCGGAAATTGCGGGTGTAACGGAGGTTGGTTAAAGGCGTCGCGATCTCCTTGACGTCTATGGCCTTCGTCAGTCCCGGCAGGAGCGTCTCTTCGGCTTTCTTGATGAGGACGGCGGCCATCCGTTCTTTCTCGGCCCGGTAGTCGCCTTTCTTTCCTTGAAAATAATCCGCCTCGAATTTTTTCCAGGGTTCATAGCCTTGAAGAGCCATGATCGTGACCGTGTTTTTTCCCTTCGGCGAATATCCGGGATAGAGATTGTCGTAGAGCATCAGGCCGAAGCCGCCGTTTTCCACCTCCGCGTTAAGGGCCTGCCGGTAGGCGGCTTCGTGGTCATAATCCGGGTCATAGAAAATCTCCGTATCCGTGACCCCGGTTTCCTTGACCAGGTCTTTCTTCAATCCCAGGAAAACTTGAAACGAGGACAGGCTGACGCTGAATTGATCCATCCGGACGAGATAATCCTGGAGATAGTCCCTCTCATCCATCATGGAGTGGAACGTGTCGTAGGCGTTGGCGTTGGAGATGACCGCCCTGGCCGGGAAGAGCTTCCCGTCCGCCGTTTTGACTCCGATGGCCGCATGGCCTTTCGTGAGGATGCTTTCAACCCTGGTCTTCAGGAGAACTTTGCCTCCGCGCTCCTCGATGAACTTGACCAGGGAATCGCTGATCTTCTGACTCCTCCCGACCGGATAATATCCCCCCTGCTCGAGATACCCGATGACCGGGAGGGCGTAATAAATATTGGCCAGTTTCGACGGGGGGAGGCCGAAATAGCCCCAGAGAGCCGATACGATCGCTTTCAACTTGGGATTCTGGATATGGGCGTCCATGAAATCCCCCCATGTCCGGTTGAAGTTCTGGAAAAGATAGGGGAATTCCTGGGGAACCTTTGACATGTCGATTTTGCCCCCGGCGCGGGAATACCGGCCGATATCCCCGGCCAGGCCGCGCATTCCCTGGAAGAGGTTTCGAATGCCTTCGCTTTCATCGGGAAAGTGCCCGGTCAGGATCCTGATATATCCTTCCAAGTCTCGATGCGGCACGCGGATGTCGTGGTCGGGAAAGATCGCCCGGTAGAGGACCTTGTGCGGGACGAACCCGATGTCCCCGATTTCCGGGAAACCGGGGATGAGATTGAAAACGCCGTTCCGTTCTCCGACGGTGGTCGAATGCAGCGAGACGTCGAAGACAAAGCCGCCGCGCCGCTTGAATGTCGTGGCGTAACCGCCCGCGACGGAATGCTGCTCGATCACGAGCGCCTTGAAACCCTGCCGCGCGAAGGCGGCCGCGGCGCTCAGGCCCCCGAGGCCGGAGCCGATGACAACGGCGTCCCATTTTCCGCGCGGAGGAGCCGTTTGATCCCCGTTCCCCCTGGGGAACGAATCCCAGTCGAGCCCCATAGCGGGGATCGCCGCCAGAAACGTCTTGAGAAAGCCCCTGCGGCCGGTCGCGTTTTCGGCCATGTTCCCTCCCGTCAATGTGAAAACGCCTCAATTACAAGCCCAGCGGAGCGAAAAGTCAAGCCGGAGAAACTTTTCGTTGCCAGTCCTCCGGCGGCCGGGTATACTGGGATATCGATCGCTTGGATATAAACCGCGAGGGATCATCATGGATATCAAGCTTACAAAAGAACAATTCGAAAAGCTTCTCGACCTGGCCTACGTCGGGAACTGGCTGGTGAATTCTTATCGGGCGGACGACTTCATCGAGGCCTACAACGACCTGGCTTCCCATATCTACTCTTACGCTCCGGCGTTCGGGCTTAAGGACAAGATCTCGTTCGATGAAATGGAGGGCCGGTATTTCCCGTCGGCGCGCCTTGAGGAAAGCCTGGCGGGCTACATCGAGGATTACGAGGACTGGTCTTTCTGGGACCACCTCGTTCTTCGGCTGGCCGAGAGGGACCTCGTCCGCGAATACGGGGAAGCCGCCGTGGATAACATGGAGGATGAGGAATTCGAGGCGAAAAGGCAAGTCTATTTCGATAAATACAAGAAAGAAATCGAGAAAAACGGATTGGATAATCTGGAACTTTATAAAATTTCCTGAACGATCCGCTCGGAAGAGGGGGGGTGGAATGGCGACGAACGAAGAGACGGTCAGAGAGTTTTGGCGGCTGTTCGACGAGGCCGATTATGATAAGGCCGGAAAGCTGATGAAAGCGGACGCGGTCGTCTGGTGGCCCAACACGCGCGAGGTTTTCCGGGGAGCCGCCGCGTTCATGTCCGTGAACCGGAATTACCCCGGCCGCTGGCGGGCCAGCGTGGAAAGAGTGATAGCGCTCGGCGACGAAGTCATCTCCGTGACGCGGGTGGAATCGGAGGACACCGCGGAGAGCTTTTATGCGACCTCGTTTATCCGGCTGGAGGACGGGTTGATCCGGGAGATCACGGAGTACTGGGGAGACAATAGCGAACCGCCGGCCTGGCGGTCCTCGATGGGCATCTCGGAGCGCTTCTGAACGCCCCTAGTCGGCGTCCTTGACGCAGCGGAAGCCGACCGTCGAGCAGCGGTCGATCCCGGGCGCGAGCAGCGGGAGGATCTGGACGCGGTCCACGGCCAGCGGGCCGCTCTTGACATACCAAACGCTGGTTTCGGGCGCGTAGAAGCTTCCGCCGCGGATAATCGCGAAATAATACGCGCCGTTGTCATAAACATCATCCATCAGCTGCCAGACGTTCCCGACCATGTCCATCACGCCGAACGGCGAAGCCCCGGCCGGAAAGGCGTCGACGGCCGTCGTGTGGTTGAGGCGGACGTTCGCCCGGACGGCGTTGAAATCATCGCCCCAGGGATATTTCCGTCCATCCGAGCCCTGCGCGGCGAATTGCCATTCGACCTCGGCGGGAAGCCGTTTTCCCGCCCACCGGGCATAGGCCCGGGCGTCCTCGAGGCCGACGTAGACGACCGGGTGTTTTTCGAGCCCCGCGGGAGGCCGGCCGTTTTCCCAGTGTTTGAGGAAATTCGTCCCGTCTTCGGGAACGTAGCGGGCGGCTTCGAGAAATTCTTTGAACTGCTCATTGGTGACGGGGTATTTGTCCATGAAATAGCGGGCCATCCGCAGGACCCGCTTTTTTTCGGCATCGGGGTAGGGGATGACCGGGTTGGCATCGTCCGGGTTCCCGGCCGTCGAATACTCAAAGACGCCCCGGGGAATCTCGACCATGCCCGGGGGCGGGACCTTGGCCGAAAGGCTCTTTTCCGTCCCGGGCATCCGGCGCGGCAGGCCGGGCCGGACGCGCACGATCCGCTCATCAAGAAGCTCCGTCCCGCTGAAAAGCTGCGTGACGAATTTGTTTCCGCGGCGGCCGAACGTTTCATAGAGCGACAGGTCCCTTTTTTCCGCGTCGAACTCCACGGATTTCGCCCCGTAGAACGGATCCCCCGCGGTCACGAGGATGCGCGCCGTCGGGCGCATCCCCGGCCGGGTCGCGGCCGCCGGATCCAGCCCGACGGTCAGCCGGTCACGGTCGAGCTCGACTTCGAGCAGGACGGGAAGCCTGGCCAGGCAATCGACGTTCCCCTCGCGCCTCGTGCCGAGCCAGGACCGGCTGAATCCCTCGACATCGGCGGGGACGTACGTTTTGCCCCCTCTCTCCTCGAGGGAAAGCTCCTCATGGTTCCAGAGGCTGACCCAGTGGAAGCCCGCCTCGGGAACGGCTTCGATGATCGGTCCCCCGCAGCCGTCCGGCTTGAGGCTGAAAATCGTGTAAATGATCTTCCGGCGGGTTCCCGAAGACGGCGTTGGGATGCCCGCGGGGCGCCGCGATCGAGGGAGAAGCGCCCCGGCCGTTTGCCGGGAGGCGGGCGGCGAATCTTCCATTATCGGCGCCGGCCAGCGGTTCACCCAGATCCCGTCCTCGGCGGCCGGCACGAGCGGCGTCCAATCCGGCGCGCAGAAAGCCGAACAATTCTCCCTCAAAATCTTCGTCGTGCGGCCGAGATAACGGAATTCCTCCTCGATCCAATCGGGCCTTCCCGGACGCATGGTGTTGATTTCAACGCCGTAGCCGTTGAAAAACGCGACGGCGGCTTCCCTGTGGAAATGCCCCTCCGCGAGCTGGATGACCCGGAAGATGGCGAAGTCGGGCTTGATGAATTTGTTGAGATTGAGCGGCGGGGGCATGAACAGGGCGTCGTGGACGCGGCCGGCCAAGATCCCGGGCATGTCCTTCGGGACGGCCATGCCTTCGCTGTACATGATGATCCCCGGCCTGACGCGGTCGGCCGTCTCCTGGAATTCACGGCTGGATTCTCCGCGCGTGTCGAGGACGATTCCGTCGGCGTCGAGCGCCCGGAGCATCGTTTCCATGCCGGCGAGGTGATCTTCCCGGCGCGTGCTCTCGTCCCAGGGATTATAGGCGATGAAGTATTTCCTGGAGCCGCGATGCGCGAGGTCGACCTGCCGCCGAAGCTCGGTGAGACCGCCGGGGAGGTCGCGGTACATGTCCCATTGATTCCGCTCGTCGAGGCCCAGCCGGGGCCAGGTCGGCCACAACGTGAAGATATCGATGCCGCCGAGGAGGCCGTCATGGGCGAAAAGGGAGCGGTCGAAGGCATATCCGCCGTCGCTTGCGTCGTAATAGGCGTGATCCCAGGCGAAACGGAGGAACATGATGTAGGCCCGCCGTATCCATTGGAGGTCCGGCCGCGAGAAAAGCGAGACGTCGAACCGGTCGAGATCATGGAGGAAGCGTTCGCGAAACATCATCTCCAAGCCCTTGTGCCAGCCGCCGCCGCGATGGGCGTCGATATGGACGGCGTATTCCACCGATCCCCCGGGCTCGAGATCGGTGAACCAGCGCCGGACCTCCGCCCTGTCGGCTTTGCCGCGTCGGGCGAGCGCCGTCAGAAAGATGTCCTCCGTCCCGGTCTCCAGATCGCAGAATCCCAGATGCCAGGCATTGTCCGGGAGGACGACGCCGACCGGCATCCGGCCGGGCCGATAGAGGAAAGACCGGCTGAGATAGTTCGGCCCGTCGAGCGGACCCTCGGCGGTGATGTACGCGCGGTCCGGACCTTCTCCGAGGGGGACGACGTTTTCAAGCCGGATCTTCGCCGGCGAGAGGTTTTCAAAAACAACGCGCAATTTGACGCCCGGGGAAAAGCCCTCCTCCGGGGCGACGAAGACGGCCGGGCCGCCGGCGAACGTGGAACGGGATCCGGCCGAGACCCCGGCCTCCAGCGAGGAAGACGGCTTTTGATCGAGAAGACAGCTGAACAGCGGCAGGCGCGGCTTGAAGCGGATCCGCGCTCCATCCGCCGTCATGACCTCTTCGATGCCGAGCCCCCCCGCACGGCAGATCGTGACGTCGCGCAGCAACGTTCCGCCGGGGATTTCTCGGCCGGGGGGGACCGGATTTTTTTCCGCGGGGAGAAAAAGGCCGGCCAACGACAGGACGATGCCGACGGCCGAGGATTTCAGGGACGCCCTCACGGCGACATTTTTTCACAAACGGAACCGCTTGGCAAGAAACCGGCCGGCTCAGGAATCCTTGACCTCAAGCATGCGGTCGATGCGGAAGTGCCGGTTCTCGCCCCTCAGCCGGCAAAAGGCCCGGACGCCCTCGAAAGCCTTCCCCTTGTAATCCATCATCTCGATCGCCTCCGGGAGAATCCGCCGCCGCGATTTCGTGTCGTCGGGCTTCAGGTAGAGGACGTCCAGTTCCTTGCGGCCGCGAATGGCCTCGCAGATGAGGGCGTATTTTTCCTGATAGGACTGCTTTTCTTCGGCGATCCGGTATTGAAAGCGCGTCAGGAACTTGATGACCTGATAGTCCATGCGGATATGGGATTTGCTGATGGCTTTTTTCAAGACGATCCCGTCAAAACTCGTCGCCCGGCTCAGAGCGACGTAAACCTGCCCGTGGGCGAAGGTCCCCCGGCCGATGTCGATGATCACCCTGTCAAAGGTTTTCCCCGGGCTTTTATGGATGGTGATGGCCCAGGCCAGCTTGACGGGGTACTGCAGGAAGGAACCGACGGCCTCGGTGACGATTTTCTTTGAATCCGCATCGTAGTCATACCTGAAGAGCTCCCAGGCTTGGGGATGGACGTCGGCGACCTCTCCTCCCCGGAGCTCAACCTCGAGGATATCCTCACCGCCGTCCACTTTCCGGATATCGACGATCTTGCCGACCGTGCCGTTGACCCAGCGGCCCTTTTTATCGTTGTTGACCATCATCACCTGGGCCCCTTTCTTGAGCTCCAGGACCTCGTCCGTGGGCAGGTAAGACGTTTCGAATTCGCCGTCGATCAATCCCCGGTAGCCGGATGCCTGGCCGGGCAGGGTTTCCAGTTTTTCCCGGTTGCGGTCGTAGGCCAGATCATTGGTGCTTGTCAGGTAGACATAGAATTCATCGTCGGGCGGGACGAAATCCGGATCGCACCGGCTGTTCAGCCGCCGGATCTCGCGGTCGGAGACCGAGCGGTTGCGGATGGCGTTCAGCAGGTCGATGAAATCCGCCTCGGTCTGACGGTAGATCTTCTCGAGTTCGACGAACTCCATGTCGAATCTCAGATCCTGAAAAACGCGGGAGGCGAAGAAATAGGGCGCGGCATACTGGGATGCGAACACTCTCCTTTCCTTGGACGTGACCACGGGCGGAAGTTGATAGAGGTCCCCGATGAGAATCATCTGCACGCCTCCGAAAAGCTTCTTCGGCCGGGGGCCGTTGAGGGCCAGGAATTTCTCGACGCAGTCGAGGAGGTCGGCCCGGACCATGGAGACCTCGTCGATGATCACCGCGTCCAGTTTTTTGTAGAGGGGTGCCTTGTGCCTGGGAACTTTCTTGACTTTGTCCAAAGTGATGTCCGGCTTGAATCCGCAGAAGGAATGAATGGTCTGACCCTGGACGTTGAGCGCGGCCACTCCCGTCGGCGCCAGAACGGCGATATTCTTGCCGGTCACGCTCCGGAAATGCTCGAGAAGCGTGGATTTCCCCGTTCCGGCTTTCCCCGTGATGAAGATGTGCCGGTTCGAGTTTTCCATGATGTCGAGGGCCCTGCCGAACTGCTCATTGATCTCAATGCCCTTGTTCATCTCTATGCGGAGAGGCCTCGACGTTTGTCCGATAACGGAATATACACTGAACCGGCCGGCCGCGCAACCGGCCGGCGTCCTTCCGGACCGCCCGGCCTGTCTTGGCCGGTCTATTAAAGAAGACGCCGGACGAAGACCAACCGGCTCATTTTCCCGAAGGTCCCCGCCGGCGGCGTTCCGGCGCATCCCTCCCTGTTCGGAGAAGCGAATTTTCGTGTTGATTTTCCTCTTGCCTTATTATAAGGAATAGTTATCTTGAGAGAGGAGGAGAAACGGGATGAATCGCAGGGATTTCCTCACCAAAGGGGCGGGCACGGCCGCCCTGGCCGCATGGATGTCGGGGGAGAGTCTCGCTTCGTCCCCCGCCGGCGATAATCTCCGGGCCGGGGCGCCGGCCAAAAACCGGTTCAAGCTGCACTACGCGCCGGGCTTCGGCCAGTTCAAGAGCCACGCCGGGGAGGATCTGCTCGCCCAGATCCGCTTCGCGGCCGGCGAAGGATTCACGGCCATGTTCGATAACGGGCTCATGGGCAGGCCCGCGGCCCAGCAAGCGGCCGTCGCCCGGGAACTTGAGAAAAACGGCATGATCCTCGGCCCGTTCGTCCTTTACGCGGATTTCGGCGTCAAGAGCTTCGTCACGCCCGACAGGGACGTGCGGACCATGCTCGTCGAGAAAATGAAGCAGGGCGTCGAGACCTCGAAGCGCGTGAATTGCCCGTGGGCTCTCGTCGTTCCCGGCCGTTTCGACGAGAGTCTGGCTTGGCCGTATCAGACGGCCCATGTCATCGACAATCTCCGCTTCTGCATGGACGTCTGCGAGCCGGCCGGGCTCGTCCTCGTTCTCGAACCCCTGAACCCCAAAGACCACCCCGGCCTCTTTTTGACCGGGATCCCCCAGGCCTACGAGATCTGCCGGGCCGTGAACAGCCCGTCGTGCAAAGTGTTGAACGACATGTACCATCAGCAGATCAGCGAAGGGAACCTGATTCCCAACATCGACCGGGCTTGGGACGAAATCGCCGCCTTCCATATCGGCGACAATCCCGGCCGCAAGGAGCCGGGGACGGGCGAGATCAACTACCGGAACGTTTTCGCCCATATCCATAAAAAAGGCTATAAGGGCGTTCTGTGCATGGAGCATGGGCAAAGCCGGCCGGGCAAGGAAGGCGAGCGGGCGGTCATCGAGGCCTACCGGAGATGCGACGATTTTTGAAATCCCGGTTTCCGTTGAAAAGGAAACGCGCGGGCCGGCGCCTGCGCGGATTACCTCGAAGATGACGGATATCTCTGTTCGATAGGAGGAACGCTTGAAAAGGCAATCGGCACAATCTGAAGGAATTACGCGGCGGGACTTCATCAAGACGTCGGTCTCGGCTTCACTGGCCGCGGCTGTCCCCGGCGGCCTCGGCCTTCACGCGGACGGGTCGGACGCCATCCGGATCGGCATGGTCGGGTGCGGCGGCAGGGGAACGGGAGCGGCCATCAACTGCATGGACGCGGCTCCCGGGGTCGAGGTCGTGGCCATGTTCGACCTCTTCCAGGACCGGATCGAAAAGTCGCTCGCGGCCCTCCGTGAAAAACACGCGGATAAAATCAAGGTCAAGCCGGAGACCTGTTTCACGGGCTTCGACGGTTACAAGAAAATATGTGCCCTCCCCGATGTCAACCTGATCGTCTTGGCGGCGCCGCCCGGCTTCCGGCCGATCCATCTCAAGGCGGCCGTCGAGGCCGGGAAGAACGTTTTCATGGAAAAACCCGTGGCCGTCGATCCCGTCGGCATCCGCTCGGTCATTGCCTCCTCGGAACTGGCCAAACGGAAAGGGCTGGCCATCGTCGCCGGCACCCAACGCCGGCACCAGACGAGCTATCGCGAGCTGATGAAGCGCATCCATGACGGCCAGATCGGCGAGATCGTCGGGGGGCAGTGCTACTGGAACCAGGGCGACCTGTGGGTCGTCAAAAAGACGCCCCAAATGTCGGCCATGGAATGGCAGTGCCGCAACTGGCTCTATTTCACGTGGCTTTCCGGCGACCATATCGTGGAGCAGCATGTCCACAACATCGACGTCATGAACTGGGCGTTCGGCAGCCTCCCGGTCAAGGTCATGGGCATGGGGGGCCGGCAGCAGCGCACGGCGCCCGAGTACGGGAACATCTACGACCACTTCGCCGTCGAGTTCGAATACCCGAACGGCGTGAGGGTGCTCAGCATGTGCCGGCAGATCCCCGGATGCGCCGACCGCATCGAGGAGAAGATCGTGGGAAGCAAGGGGCATGCCTTCGGCTACGGCGCGATCCACGGGGAAAACTTCTGGAAATTCGAGGGGGACGAACCCAATCCCTATGTTCAGGAACAGGCGGACCTTATCGCCGGCATCAGGGCCGGCAGGCCCTTGAACGAGGGCCGGCAGGTCGCCGAGAGCACGATGTGCGCCATAATCGGGCGGATGAGCGCCTACACGGGACGCGCGATCTCGTGGGATTGGGCGATGACGAGCTCGACGCTCGACCTGACGCCGCAGAGCTACGCGTTCACGGATTTGCCCGTGGCCCCGGTCGCCGTCCCCGGCCAGACGCCGCTCGTCTGAAGACGTCCGGACGGAAGGGCGGCGGCCTTCCATTTTCGGCGATCACGCGGGGGCCCGGGATTCCGCGGCCGTCATGGCTGCGGGCGACGTCTTTCCGCAATCACGAACGAGGAAGGTGGAAAAATGAATATCCAGTCGAAAAAAATTCCCCGCAGAAAATTCCTGAAGACGCTCGGCGCCGCCGCCGGGATCGCCGGATTCCCGGCGATCGTTCCCGCGTCGGCGCTGGGGAAGGCGGGACGGCCGGCGCCCAGCGACCGGATCGTCATGGCCGGGATCGGATTCGGAATGATGGGATTCCCCAACATGGAAGCCTTTCTCGGCAAGGACGACGTGCAGTGGGTCGCGGTCTGCGATATCGATGAAAACCACCTGACCCAGGCCCGGGACATCGTCAACGCAAAATACGGCCGCGGGGATTGCGCCGTCTATCGCGATTTCCGCGAGCTCTACGCCCGGCGGGACCTGGACGCCGTGTCGATCGCCGTTCCGGACCACTGGCACGCCATCCTGTCCATCTCGGCCTTGAGGGCCGGGCTCGACGTTTACGGCGAGAAGCCGCTGACCCACGGCCTCCGCGAGGGAAGGGCCTTGTGCGATGCCGTCCGGCGCTACGGGCGCGTCTGGCAGACGGGCGCCTGGCAGCGATCCGTGGCCAATTTTCATCAGGCCTGCGAACTGGTGCGAAACGGACGCATCGGAAAAATACTCAAGGTCGAGGTCGGGCTTCCCGAAGGCCACCATGATTTCGCGGGGACTTTCGGCCGGGAAACCCTGGAGCCTCCGCCGCCCGAACTCGACTATGATTTCTGGCTGGGGCCGGCGCCCTATGTCCCGTACTGCAAGGCGCGCGTCCACATGAATTGGCGCTGGAATCTGGATTTCGGCGGCGGACAGCTCATGGATTGGGTGGGCCATCACCTGGATATCGCGCATTGGGGGCTGGGATTCGACGCGACCGGTCCGGTCGAAATCGAGGGCACGGGCGAATTCCCGAAGAGCGGCATCTACAACAGCCCGACGCGCTATTACGTGACGGCCAAGTACGCCGACGGCACGCCCATCGTCCTGGCCGGGGGCTATGATGAAATCTGGGGCGGCACGAAGTGGATCGGTGAGCGCGGCTGGATCTGGGTGGACCGCCAGGAATTCGAGACGGAGCCGGCGGGACTCAGGAACGAGGAGATCGGCGCCGACGAGATCCGCCT
>Ga0228535_1003493_pt1 | contig 11186 bp, 6 predicted proteins | sample SJ1metagenome_FD_168457 | JGI IMG/M metagenome (GOLD analysis project Ga0228535, IMG submission 168457) | Enriched culture of PCE-dechlorinating microbial communities from Ithaca, New York, USA - SJ1 | ecosystem: Engineered > Modeled > Simulated communities (microbial... > Unclassified | place... | reverse complement strand
GATCCAGGCTTCTTTGTCCCCTCCAACTGAGCTGCATGAAAACTCGGTAATGATCCAGGGGAATTTGGCGTACAACTGGCTGTACATCCTCCACAACCTGTCGTATATCTCTGTGAAAGATCTCCACCTCTCGCCTGTAAGGTCTTGGAAATATGTTCCCGTGTTGTATCCTGTAAGTCCAATCATGTGGACGTATCCATTGCCGGGATAGTAAGCAGTATGCGAATTCCACTTGCACGGCGGGTAACTCACATCGTTTGGGTTGAAGATCCAGATGGCGTTGTCTACACCTTCTTCTTGGAAAAGATCGTATACCCGTCTCCACACTTGCACAAAGATGTCAGGATCACATAAGGAAAGGTGTCCCGAATAGCTGACCCAGGTTGAGTTCATTTCGTTGTTTAGCCTAAAAAGGAAAGGATGTCCAAACTCCTTAGCCTGCTTTGCAAATCTTCGGATCTCGTCGTCTTTCAAGCCATCTAGGACATCAAAGTTGGGGTTTCTATCATAAGCCCCTCCTACAATCTGATAGGTTAGTTCCACGATCTTTCCGTTTTCATATGCTTCTTGCATTCCTTCTAAGGGGAAATCATGGCCCATGTATCGGTACCACAGTATTACCGGAAACTGAAAATCCAGTTTTTCCTCTACTTCCTTTATTTTCTCTTTACCCTCGGGACTAAAAGGATTAGGAGTGAAAAACCCCCAGGTGATGTGGTCCGAGGCGCATATCTTATCGTAAAGTGCGGCTGTTTCCTGGTTCCATTTTGGGATCTTAGGCTCAAAAGACAGATTGTATGAAGCTTCGCCTTTTGGCTCCTGCACCTCAAAGGATTCAAGTATCTGGTAGATGGTATCTTTGTTCTTTTCAAAAGAAGTCGATTTGAAATGGAACGTGTAATATGTGAGGCCATCTGTGTTTATGTATGCATACGTATATGCGTTCTTCTTGTAGGTACTTTGCGGTGGAGGTGTCCTGCTTAGGCTAAAAAGCCTTACCTGCCTGCCGTTTATCTCTACCCAAGTGTTTTCATGTATGCTCAAAGCGTTGGCTTGTATGTATTTCTCGTTGATAACGTAAGAATTGGGCAGGTCAGAAAGCCAGCCCGCAACGTCACTATAAGGTGATATATCCCTTGAAATCCTAAACTCCAAATCATCGCTGTAGATTCTCGTGAAATCAGGACTGTATCTAAAATCTGCCTGCATATCAGAGGGGTACCTGAGTCTATAGCCTTTCGGATAGTCTATAAGGGTGTTCTCATCGGTTCCGGTGACTATTGACTTGACATCTTTGGTGAAATCGGGAGTTTTACCTTTTTCCATCAAGACGCCATCCTGGTAATAGCAGGCCGTATCCGGTTCGACAATGTCTTGGCTGTCATCTTCGCTATCATCTTTTTCCTCTGAACTCTCGACGTTATCTACCTCGACTGCCGCCTCATCGCTATGATCTTCCTTTTCGCTTTCTTCATTCCTTGAACTACCTTCCTCACGCAGGTTCTCTTGCTTCGATGCGACAAAAGGTGGATCTGTAGGCTCCTTCATTTGAGATGTAGAGGGCATGAAACTGCAACCTACCATGTTTATACAAAAAATGGCAACAACGACTATTACAACGAAGGATGGTAAGCCCTTTTGGTGCCGATAGGGCTGACTAGACGATGACCCAGACAATGAATCCATCTTCCTTTCCAAGTAAATTGCAAGGTGCCAAGAGCCTGAACAAAACAAAGTGTCCTGAAACGATCTGCAATATGAGGCGACCGACCATGACTCACACCTTTAAAGAAGGTTTATCCAAGATATGTGAAGAATCCTTCCACGACAACCACGTAGATTTTAAATGCCACGTTAGATCCTATTGAGGAGGGACATTTTTGAAAAACCTAGACTTAACGCATTATCAGGATTTCTTCAAAACGTATACTGAACTAAGGATACAGGAAAACCGGTCTACCAGAATTTCTTTCGTAAAGGGCCACAATGTAGAAAACTCACGCTCGTCAAATAGCGGCGTATCTGCAAGAGCATACAGCAGGGGTTCATGGGGTTTTGCGTCCACCCCTGAACTCAATGATGACGCGGTGAAATCTGTGATACAAAGCGCCACACAGAACGCTCTCTTTCTGGACGCGAGGGAAAACAAGGGCAGAGGCCCGCTGCCCTCAGTTCCGTGGAATTCCGAAAACGACTTCTCGACGAAGAAGCCTCGACTTGGGCAGAAAGATCTGTTCGAATTCGCAAAAGAACTCGATGACCACATAGAACGTATCTATCCTGAACTAGCAAGCAGAGTTGTCACCATCAACACTCTTGACATGGAAAAGACTCTTGTGACATCTGATGGATCATTTTCTCATTCAATGATCCCTAGGGCATATGTACTAGTCCTTATGTCAGTCATAAAAGACGGGGAACCAATAGAGTTTTACAGACCCTACGGGGGTTTCGGACAGTTTGAGGATGTACTCACTTCCCCTGACGACCTTTTCGACGAACTCGAGCAACAGTACCAAGATCTTGTAAAAAAAAGCGAAGGCATCTACCCCGACGCAGGTGTAGCCACGTGCGTACTTGACGCAGAACTTGCGGGAATCCTTGCGCACGAAGCAATAGGTCATACTGTGGAAGCAGACATGGTCTTAGGCGGTTCGGTTGCAGGCGACAAAATCGGAAAACAAGTGGCAAGCCCGCTTATAACACTAGTCGATTTCGCCAACTCCTTTGATGGCAAATTGTGCCCCGTGCCGGTATTCGTAGATGACGAAGGCACAAAAGCAGAAGACGCAGTCATAATCGAAGAAGGCATCTTGAAGAACTATCTTCACAACAAAGAAAGCGCCGTGTCATTTGGGGTATCGCCAAAAGGAAACGCGCGCGCGTTTCAGTTCTCCGATGAGCCTCTTATACGTATGAGAAACACTGCAATCTTGCCCGGCAAAGATAGGCTCGAAGACATGATCGCATCAATTGACGACGGATACTACCTCGTTAAACCAGGGAACGGCCAAGCCGATTCGACCAGCGAATTCATGTTCGCCATCACGCTTGGATACAGAATCAAAGACGGCAAGATCACCAAAGCGATCAAAGACACCACTATATCAGGAATAGCATTCGACGTTCTTCAAACCGCGACTATGGTCTCAGAAAACACCCACTGGACCAGTAGCGGAATGTGCGGAAAGAAGCAGCCCATACCTGTAGGGATGGGCGGACCCGCCATCAAATGCAAGATTAACATAGGAGGCAGGTAAACATGGAAGATGTAAGGAACATCGCTAAGAACGGTCTCAACTCTCTGCTCAAGGCGGGCGCGTATAAGGCTCAGTGCAGATCTACCCTGGTTGATAAGCACGAAATGAACCTCGAATTGAGTGAAATCACTTTGCTGAGAACTACCTTTGACACTTCTGTGAGTCTTATGGCTATTCGAGACCACAAAAAGGGGTCTTCCTCCATAAACAAGTCAGACGTGGCCTCGTTGGAACAAGCAGCACAGGAAGTTCTTGCAATAGCCGACGCGTCTGCTCCTGACGAAGCGTATGATATCGCCGAACGTCAGCCCCCAAAAGAGTTTTCGGCGGGCCACGACTCGCCCGATCTGGATAAAATGCATCTGAGGATAAGAGAATTCCTAGGTGAGATAGAGTCTAGGTACCCTCAAGTAAGAATCATGCAGTCTTATGTGGATTTCACTCATCAAAAAGAGTGCTTCGTGAACTCCAACGGCGTAGATTTCGTCTCTAGCAACGGGGTCTACCATTGTGTGTTTGTCTTTTCATCCAAAGAAGGAGACAAGGTCTCGTCGTTTAACTACACCGGATGCTCGCTTAGAGATCTTGAGAACCGCTTCCTTGATTCTGCTTTCCTAGACACACTTCTTACGCAGTCAGTTGAACACATTTACGCCAAACCCCTGCAAGGAAAGTTCGTGGGCGACGTAATAATCACCCCGCAATGTTTCCAAGACGTCTTGTACTTCCTAACAGAGTCCCTATCAGATAGTGCTCTTATAGGCGGAACTAGCATTTACAAAGACAAGCTCCATAGCCAAGTCGCAAGCCCTATTCTGACCATACATTCACGTCCCGTATCCGATGAGATCTGTGACGGCTATTTTGTGACAAGAGACGGATATGCCGCTCAAAACAGTACGGTCATTGACGACGGAATTCTAAACACATTCTTTCTTAGCCTATATGGGTCGAAGAAGACAGGGCTGAAAAGAAGCGTAAATGACGGCGAGGCATTCGTGATAGAGCCGGGCAAGACACATTTCGATGATATGGTAAAGTCGGTGGAAAAAGGCGTGCTTCTCACCAGATTTTCCGGAGGAACACCTGCTGACAGCGGTGATTTCTCAGGTGTAGCCAAAAACAGCTACCTCATAGAAAACGGGAAAATCTCCTATCCTATAACCGAGGCGATGATATCGGGGAATATGGCCGATCTCCTCATGGACGTAACGGCGGTCTCTAGCGAAAGAACCGACTTTGGTTTTAGCATTCTGCCCTACGTAGCAGCATCGGGGGTCACTGTATCAGGAAAATAGGTACAAAAAGTAAGTGTAACCAAATGGAGATGGAGGTGTGTATTTTGAAGATACTCCTACATGGATGCAATGGGAAAATGGGACAGGTGATCACGAGGCTAGTCGGAGAGTCCCAAATACCCAATGCTGCCCTTGAGATCGTATGCGGAGTTGATCCGGACTTTTCGAGAATCAAGAACTCTTATCCGGTGTATTCCTCTCTTGACGAGGTTTTTGACAAAGTGCCCATAGAAAAAACGCCCGATGTTATTATCGATTTTTCGCATCATAGTTGCATTGAAAATCTATTGAGATTCGCTACATCACAGCACATTCCGCTGGTGATATGTACGACAGGCTTCACCCCTTCCGAGGTAGATGCGATATCTAAGGCTGCGGAGCAAATACCCATACTTATGTCTGCTAACATGTCTTTGGGGGTAAATCTGCTAATTTCTTTAGTCGCCAAGGCCTCAACCGTACTTGGTGACTCTTTTGACGTTGAGATAGTTGAAAAGCACCACAACCAGAAACACGATGCACCCAGCGGCACAGCGCTCATGATCGCAGATACCATCAACAAGAGCCTTGGCGGAGATATGCGCTACGTCTACGGAAGAAGCCCCAGCTCCGGAAAGAGAAACCCCGACGAAATCGGGATTCACTCCGTGCGCGGGGGAGCTATAGTAGGGGTCCATGACGTCATATTTGCGGGTCAAGGTGAAGTGATTGAAATCAGCCATACGGCAATGTCCAGGGATGTCTTTGGTTACGGTGCTTTATCGGCGGCGCAATTCCTCATCGGAAAGGGTCCGGGATTGTACAGCATGCAAGACGTGATAGACGGGGTTTCTTAACTCCTTTGGATGTCACAAAGACAAGGCTTGAGAGGAGTTGGTGAGATGCATCCCTTTGAAAGACTGGGAGTTTTCTACCTAGGTCGGCCATATGATTTGGAAGCGAAGAAACAGCGGGAGGGTTTGGTCCTTTATGACTCGAAAGACCTGGTTACACATGGAGTCTGCGTTGGCATGACAGGAAGCGGTAAGACGGGATTATGCATCGCTCTGCTCGAGGAAGCAGCGATCGACGGCATCCCGTCTATCGTCATCGATCCAAAAGGAGACATGGGGAACCTTCTTTTGACATTTCCTGAGCTAAGACCCGAGGATTTTCGCCCTTGGATAAATGAAGATGATGCCAGAAGAAAGAACCTCTCACCCGAAGAATATGCCGCCGCCCAAGCACAGCTTTGGCGGGAAGGTCTGGCAGCATGGGGACAAGACGGAGAGCGGATAAGGCGTCTTAAGGAATCAGCTGAGTTTGTGATATATACTCCGGGTAGCACTGCAGGGATTCCCGTTTCCATTGTCAAGTCATTCTCGGCTCCTCCTAAGGCAATCGTTCAAGACACAGAGCTTCTGACTGAACAGGTTACAGGGACCGCAAACAGCCTGTTAGCATTACTGGGGATTGTAGCTGACCCAATCAAGAGCCGTGAACACATCTTGCTTTCCACTATTTTGTATGAATCATGGCGGCAGGGCATAGATCTCGATCTCCCCTCCCTTATCCAGCAAATAACTTCTCCGCCATTTGCTCAAATCGGCGTAGTAAGCCTTGAATCGTTCTTCCCGGCAGATGAGCGTTTCAAATTGGCAATACAGCTCAATAACCTTCTCGCCGCGCCCGGGTTTGCAGCTTGGATGCAAGGCGAGTCTTTGGACATAGACAACATTTTGTACACTCCTTCAGGGAAACCTAAGGTATCCATCTTCTCTATATCTCACCTAAATGATGCTGAAAGGATGTTCTTCGTAACCTTGCTCCTAAACCAGGTTTTAAGCTGGACTCGGGTTCAGTCGGGAACGACCAGCCTCCGAGCCATCTTATACATGGACGAGATCGCAGGGTATTTCCCGCCTGTAGCTGCACCCCCTTCAAAGGCACCTCTTTTGACTCTCCTTAAGCAAGCCCGAGCATTTGGGCTAGGGGTGCTGCTCACGACACAAAACCCAGTAGACCTTGATTACAAAGGCCTATCCAATACAGGCACCTGGTTCATAGGCAGATTGCAGACTGAACGGGACAAGATGAGAGTCCTAGACGGCTTACAAGGAGCCGCAGCAGCTCAAAACATGGAGATCAGCCGGCAACAACTGGAGCAGATTATTTCAAGTTTGGGGCAAAGGGTTTTCTTGATGAATAACGTACACGACGCGGCGCCTACCATATTCGAGACCCGGTGGGCCATGTCGTATCTAAGAGGTCCCTTGACTCGTAACCAAATCGTACAGCTGTCGGCGCAGGCAAAGACACCGGATTTGTCTTCGGATATCTATAGGAGCACCTATCAAGAAGAACCTAGCCGAATGCGGCCGGTAGAAACTCCCAACTCGGTTTCTTACAACCAATCCGAGCACGTTGTACCTAAAGATACAGAGGCTCCAGTTTTGCCTCCAAACATAACGCAGCGTTTTGTCCCACTTCGAAGCAGCGAATCTATCGATCGTTTCATTTACCGGCCTATGGTATTAGGAAGGGCACGCGTTGGTTTCAGAGATACGAAAAAAAAGATAGACTTCGACAAAAACTTGCTTTTGGCCGCACCGTTTGATCCAGGTAGCCAGAAAGTAAACTGGGAACAGGCCATCGATCTGGGTATCGATGCTTCGGAACTTGACTTGTCTCCTACACCAGGCATCGCTTTCGCTCCGGTTCCGCAATGGGCAGCTGCGGCCAAAAACTACTCCGCATGGGCAAAAGACTTGGCTGATTGGCTCTATAGAACGCAGCAACTAGAGATCCTGATGAGTCCGACCCTAAAGGTATTTTCAAACCCAACTGAATCGGAACGGGATTTCCGCATCAGACTGGAACAAGCCTTTAGGGAGAAAAGAGACGAGGCAATAGAGTCTCTCAGGAAGAAATACGCCGCCAAGATCCAGTCTGCGCAGTCTAGAGTAACAAGGGCAGAAGACGCGGTCTCCCGCGAGAAATTGCAGGCGAAGCAGCAGCAAAAACAAACTGCCATATCAGCCGGAGCCGCCTTGCTATCATCGTTTTTAGGAAACAAGAAACTCAGCTCATCCACACTAGATAGGGCAACCACAACTGCCAGAGGCGCCAGCCGATACGCGAAAGAAATGAGCGATGTGGAACGCAGCGAGGAGACTTTGAAAAGGTATATCGATGAACTCCATGTGTTGGAAGAAGAACTCATCGAAGAAACGGAAAAACTGTCTAGCACTCTAGATCCTATGAATGAGGTTTTAGAAGTATGTGTGGTAAGGCCCTTTAAGAAAGATATATCGGTAGAACCTTTGGCGCTGGTGTGGGTACCTGTGGAAAAAGACTGATTGCGGAGACCCCTGCGCCACAATATCGTATACATTTGTAGCGATACGGCAAAATCGGGCAGTCTAAGATTTGCGTTCGCTTTTTGTGCTTTAGTGGTTCTCGCTTCAGGTATCTTCTTTGGCATGCAAGATAAGAAGATAAGTGAGATAATAATGATTAGCCCTGAAAGAATGGGTAGAATGGTATCTGGGTGAGACTTTCGGTTTTCATAGACACAAAAACAAAAGCGTCTCAGGCAGCGCGACCATATTCGCGTTGCGCCGCAGCATAGCTGCAGTTTTTGAGTTTCAGAAAGGGGTCGTGATCCTTAAATCATGCTTTCAAAATCTAAGATTATGACAGTTCTGGTAGTGTTCAGCTTGGTATTGGTGTTTTCGATGGGTTTTCTCGAGACCCGGATGATTCGCTCTTATTTCCTTGATTACTCCATCGAGCAGGTTAAGTATACTGTTGAGCAATTGGTGTCACCGCTGGCAGAACTGAACATTTCGCCAGCCGATGAGGATAGCTTGGAATTGGCCAACTGGATATTCTACAATACCGGTCTGCGCGTTCTTCTAACCGATTCTGAAGGTGCAATCGTTGTCGACTCATCCGAAGAAGGCTCATTGATCGGCCAGAACATCGAGGAAAAGTCGCTCGAAACTACGATGCAAGACGGTGAAATCGGCTCGTTTAAGATGCCTTTGGCCGGGGAAGGACAAATAGCTATATCGGCTCCGTGGCGAACAGGAGAAGCAATCTCAGGAGCAATAGTCCTGGTAGGACCGCTTGAAACGTACGCAAAGCAAGGTACCGCCGAACTCTCTCCGTTTTTTAGAAAAGCAGGTCTAGCCACATTGCTAATCGCGATAGTAGGCTCCTTCATCCTCTCAGAACGCCTTTATAAGCAGGGAGAACGTAGGAGCGATTATCCTTCTTCATCTTTAGTTGGGAAAGTGCCTGATGAAACTACCGAAGAAAAGGAAGAAGAACATATTGTAGAATCAAACCAGGAGGTTCACGAGGAAACGAGCGAGAACGAGGATGCTCAAAAAGCCGAAGCCGAATCGCCTGATGAAGATCTGCCTATGCAGTAGGATCAGTGTAACTGCGGGACGTAAAGTCTTTTGAACCCTAGACCTATTTGAAAAGCGGGTCTAGGGTTCGTTGTTTTCTTTATGGCTTCTGAAAGTAGGATCGTATCTCCACTTGGTATGTGCTCATTGAGGCAGGGTTATTAGTCGTTCGCTTTTAAGGCTCCCTCGGCTCCCTCTACGAGTTCCGCAACTATCTCCGCCGCAGGCTTTATCTGGGAAATGCGCGTCGCTCCGGTGCCGGTAAACAGCACTCCGTTTTCAACATCGCCTTTTTGCGCCAAAGCAAGTTCTTCCAAAATGCAGTATTGACGTGAACAGTGCTTCAGACAACCCTGGCAGTTGAGTCTTTCATGAGGCTCGACTACTTGTAGGCTATCAGTAAAGCGGTTCCTAATAGCCCTCCCGGGCATACCGACAGGGCTTTGAATTATGACTATATCTTCTTCCTTCAAACCGAGATGAACTTTTTTGAAAGCATCATCGGCAGCACATTCGTCGCTGGCGACGAAACGGGTACCGAGTTGAACGCCATCTGCCCCCAACCTAAAATACTCTGCCGCTTCTTCACCGGTGACGATTCCCCCTGCAGCAATGACGGGCAGATCCGTCGCTTCCCGGACCTCCCGGAAAACCTCCTTGAGAGGACGAAATGTGCCCAGATGTCCCCCTGCTTCTCCACCTTCGGCAACGATAGCAGCAGCACCTAAGCGCGTTGCGGCAGCGGCAAGTCTGCCTGAAGACACGATGGATATGATGCTCGTACCTGATTCTTTTCCCCACCGAAACATATCTCTCGAAAACCCGGCACCTGAAACTATGAAATCGACCTTTTCCTCGATGGCCGTACGCACAAGAGCAGCGAAATCCCTAATGGCAAAAAGCACGTTCACCCCTATAATCCCGTCAGTTTGACTTCTCGCATAGCGGATTTCAGATCGCAGTTCCTCACATGACATACCGGTTCCTGCAATAGTACCTACGCCGCCTGCAGCTGCTACAGCAGCAGCCAAACGGCCCGTCGACACCCTAACAGCCATTCCACCCTGCACAAATGGATAACGAGCCACACGATCCCCAATCCTTAAGACAGGCAAAATCAATATCATAACCCCTCTCAAACAGTACCATGGCCCACTTACAAATCGCAGTCAGCTGATTATACACACTCAACACGAACTTTGGAAGTACGTAAGGACAAGAAGAAGCACCGGAAACTACGGGTCACTGAGGGGTTTTTTGTCCAAAGCAGGTTTTGCGTGTGGCAAGAAAAAGAAGGAGTCAAAGGTTCGCGTATTGAAATATCTTGTGGCGCGGTGTGTCATTGACGTAGACCTCCTACGCAACTTCAGGAGACCAAAAGCCTAAAGAAATTGAGGTCCCGAAGAAGCGGGTTAGTAGGCACCGTCAAGAACAAATCTTAGTCTGGAGGGTGAAAGATGAGTAAACAGATTCTACGATCTGAAGTACCGTTAGAAGAAACGTGGAGATTAGAAGATATCTTCCCTACCAAAGAGGATTGGGAAAAAGAACTCAAGGAAGTAGAAAACCTAATTGGAACAGTCACAGTCTTCAAGGGAAGACTTGGAGAGGGGCCCAAGGTACTTCTTGAGTGTTTGGAGGCCCAGGAAAACCTGCTTATACGTCTTGCAAAAGTGGCAGCGTACGGCTCTTTGCACCTTTCGTCTGACGGAACAAATCCACAATACCAAGAAATGGCCGGGCGGGTTTCGGCTCTATCAACGAAAATAGGTGCGGAAATGTCATTTATTAGGTCAGAGGCTCTTAGTCTGCCGAACGGAACACTGAACCGCTATTTGGAGGAAGAACCGGGGCTTGAGCCTTTCCGCATCATGATAGAAAAGATGATAGAAAGCAAACCGCATCGGCTCCATCCTGAAACCGAGGCCTCACTTGCGGCCTTAGGTGAGGTTCTTAGCGCACCGGGGACAATATATGAGACTTCCCGTACCGCAGATATGTCCTTCGAACCCGTAGCAGATAGCAAGGGAAATCTGTTCCCCATGTCAATGGGCAGGTATGAAACGGCCGCCGATATCGTACTTAGACGAAATGCCTATTCAGAGACAACGCGAGTCCTCAAACAATATCAGAACACTTACGGCGCTACCTGGGGGACAGAAGTGAAGAAGAATGTAACTATGGCAAACCTCAGACGTTACGAATCAGCCATACACATGCTTCTAGATCGT
>Ga0228535_1003491_pt1 | contig 11189 bp, 10 predicted proteins | sample SJ1metagenome_FD_168457 | JGI IMG/M metagenome (GOLD analysis project Ga0228535, IMG submission 168457) | Enriched culture of PCE-dechlorinating microbial communities from Ithaca, New York, USA - SJ1 | ecosystem: Engineered > Modeled > Simulated communities (microbial... > Unclassified | place... | reverse complement strand
GTCGAAGGGCATGGCCGGCGTCACGTCTTTGGCCGTTTCGCTGGCCAGCACGATGCGGCCCACCTGCGGGCCGTTGCCGTGGACGATGGACATTTCATAATCGCCGGCGGACATCTCCGCCAGGTAAGCGCAGGTCTTCTTCACCACTTCCAGCTGCGCTTCCGCAGTGGCCGGCCCTTTTGCTTCCTGCAGGGCGTTCCCGCCCAGCGCTACCACGATCTTAGCCTTTGCCATATGTTCGTTCCTCCGTTTGCGATGTTATTTCCGGATAAGCCGGCTATCAGGCGCTTGATTGTAATTCCGATGCTCATTATAACAACTTTTCCGTCGAAAGCACAATGGATGAAAGTATGATATTATACCGGCAACTATGGCGCTTGGTACAACAAACGTACGGGGAAGTAAATTTTAATTTATTTAAATAATGCATAATTATGTAAAGAGTCGCCAGACCGCCAGGAGGGAGCACGATGCCAGAAAGGAATATTCGCTCCGGCAGCGAATAGCGAATAGGTAACAAGCGCAGAAAGTCGGTTTCAGGAGAGCGGCTATGTATTTAACCGTACGGCAATTGCTAAACACCACAACCATGGCAGGGGTGGAAGTCATCGCCGGGCAGGCGGGCCTGGAGAATAAATTTATATTTATCACCGTGCTGGATTGCCCGGATATCGCGGACTGGATGGTCGGCCATGAGCTGCTGGTCAGCAATGGACACGCCATCAAGGACGAAAGCCCGCGCCGCCGTTCCCTGATCCGCGACCTCAGCGAAAAAAAGGTGGCCGCCCTGGCCATCAAGCGGGGCCGTTTTCTGGCGGAGATCCCGCAATACATGATTGACGACGCCAATACTTACGGCCTGCCGCTGCTGCAGCTTCCTTATGCAATGAATTGGGATGTGTTCGTAGGGCCAGTGGATTATTGGTTTTTCAACCCTGCCAGCGATCTGATCCAATTATTTATCCGTGGCGCCGGCCTGCCCTCCATTTGCAATAAGCTGCAAACCATCATCCAGCGCCCGCTGGCCGTCACCGATATCGCCTTCAATTTGCTGGGGCGGTCGGATGATTTTGACCCGGCCCTGCTGGAGGGCGGCGCCGCAGAAGAAGCCGTCAGCGAGGAGCGATTGAAGCGGCGGTATTTCATCGCCTCCTATCCCCGTTACCGCTACAGCAACAGCCTGTTGGAACGGCAAAACCGGCTAGCCGATATCTTTGCTATTGAGCATAAGGGAGAGCGCCACGGCTATATCGTCATCTATTCCGGCAAGGACATGCCGGAGCTTTCAGAATATGATATCAAGACCCTGGAACTGGCTTCCATCACCGCGCCGCTGGAGATCGTCAAACAGCGGGACAGCCGCAACGAATGCTTTCAACGCTGGAACGGGCTGCTGCAAAACGTTCTGTCCGGGCAGATCGCCGACGAGGACGAGCTGGACGCCAGGGCCGGCCCTCTCGGCTTGCGGATGTCCGGCGATTATGCGGTGGTCTTGATCGGCAAAGGGGTGGAGCGGAGCGGCTTGCACGACCCTACCGGATATAACGGGAGTCTGCTCAGCAGCATCTATGCCATATTCGCCCGTAAAGCCCAGGGCCTGCTGGATTATTTCAATCAAGCTTTTGTCTGCCTTTACGAACAGCGCTTGGTCTTCCTGGTGCCCGCCATTGGCGGCGACTCCGAAAATGCCCGGGGCGTTTTTGACGAACTTCGGGATATGCTGGTGGACTTTTGGGCCCTGCCGGAGTTGAAGCTGTGCGCAGGCGGCTTTTACCGGCCCGCCTCCCTGCATAAAAGCTATCAGGAGGCGCTGTGCGCTGTGGAACTCAGTCATCTGGTCAGCGGCAATACCGTGATGCACCAGCGGCTGGGCCTGCTGAAAATGTTTATCGGCCCGGACGGCCGCGTGGATGAGAAGGCGATGGACGAGATCTACTGCTGCTCCGTCAAGCCCCTGGTGGAGTATGATGAGGCGAGCGGCGGCAACCTGCTGGAGACCCTCAACGTCTATATGCGTCATGATATGCAGATCAATAGTGCTGCCGAAGCGCTGTTCCTGCATAAAAACACGCTGCGTTACCGTTTGGAAAGGATTGAAAAGCTGACCGGCCTCAGCTTCGACAGGGTCCTGGACGTGGTCAATTTTTCCCTGGGCCTGTTGGTCCACCATGCCTTGCAGAAAACGCCGCCTTCCTGAACTGTGGCTGCGCGCCAAACCAGCGGGGCTCTTTCACCTGCCTTGTTCAACCGAACAAGGTGTTTTTGTTTTCCCATCCAATAGACAGCAGCTGGAAGCGGGTGATAATCTAAACATGCAAGACTATAAATTTATCGAGGAGGAGTAGTTATGGAGAACTGCGCGTATGAAATGACCACTGTTCAGAAGCCATCGCCGGAAAAGATGACGCATACCTCGACGGGAATGCTAAAATTCATCTTCTTCGCCGTGGCCAGCGTGTTGTTTTTCTTTCTGCCGGTAGCAGGCTCCACGCCGCTGCTGTTGATCGTGTCCTGGGTCAAGGGCCTGCTGGGCTCCACAGTGATCTATTGGCTGTTTTTTGCAGTCAACCTGGTCCTTTGCGTTACCTGGGTATTGTCCAGGGTGACGAAAAGTCCGGCCCTCAAGCGCTACCACGCTGTGGACGGCTGGATCAAGGGCGTGCTCTATTTCATTTCCCTGGTCGTTACGCTGCTGGTGCTGTTGAACGTGGGCCCGGCCTGGCTGCTTAACTGGGATGTGGGCTATTTGGCAGTGGATATCGCCGCACCCTGCCTGATCACTTTTCTCTTCGCTTCTATCGGCGTGACGGTGATCCTGGACTCGGGCGCGGTGGAATTCGTCGGCACTTTGGTGGAACGGGTGATGCGTCCGGTATTCTTATTGCCGGGACGGGCCGCCGTGGATTGCATCGCTTCCTTTGTTTCCGCCTCCGCCGTGGCGGTGATGTTCACCGGCGAGGCATATAACCGCAAGGTCTATACGGACCGCGAGGCTCATGCCGTGTTCACCTGCTGGAGCGTAGTTAGCCTGGCTTTCTTCGCCATCATGATCTCCTGCGCCGGCCTGGAGGGTTATTATGGCCCGCTGGTGCTGGCCACCTTCATCGTCTGCCTGATCCTGTCTTTCATCTGCGTGCGTATTCCCCCCTGGACTAATAAGAGTTATAAGGATGTTTATATCGACGGCGCCGAGCAGACCGCGGAAATACGCCGGAAGGATCTCCTGCGCCCGGAGGGCGGGCGCCTTCGGAAGGCTGTCAATTTTGGCTATTGGCGTTCTACTGATCTGACCTGGGCCAGCTTCAGCAAAAATATGGTCAATTCTTTCAGCTTCATTCAGAAGACCTGCGTCATGATCTGCGCCGTGGGATTCCTCGGCCTGCTGATCGCCTATGTGACCCCCATCTTCACCTGGATCGGTTATCCGCTGGTGCCTATCTTGAAGCTGCTGGGTTTCGGTACCGAATCCGTGGCTTTGGCCTCCAGTATCTGGTCCGGCGTGGCTGAGGTCACCCTTCCGGCCATCCTGGTCAACGGCGCCGGCGCTTCCGAGATGGGACGTTTTTATGTAACGTTGATCGCCTGCTGCCAAATCGTGTTCCTTGACGAGAGCATCCCGGCCATGCTGGAGACCAAGGTCCCGGTGAAGGTGGGTAAGCTGTTGCTGACCTTCCTCATCCGTACCATCCTGGCCATTTTTGTCGGCGCCGCCGTGGTACATATCATGTTTTAGGTTGAAAACGGTAAATCCGGACAGCTACTACTGCCCTAAAAAGGAGGAAGAAACATGTCAAAGGTCTATGTCAAGGATTCTACCAGCGTACTGAAAAAGGTGCTTTTATGCCCGCCCACCTATTTTGAGTTCGAGCCGATCAACGTCATCACTGAGGATTGGCTGGAAAAGGGGCAGAAGGCCGATAAGGAAGCCTGCATGCGGGAGCACGCGGAGTTCGTCCAGGCTTATGAGGAAAACGGCGTGGAAGTGGTGCTGATGGATCCCAAACCCGGCCTCACCTATCAGGTGTTCGCCCGGGATTTCGGCGCCTGCCTGGCCGAGGGCTATATCATGGGGAATTTCCGCGAACCTTGCCGCAAAGGCGAGACCGCCGAATACGAGGCGGCGATGAGGAAATTGGGTATTCCGGCCATCGCGCGTTGCACGGCCGGGGCTTTCGAGGGCGGCGACTTCTGGTTCCTCGATGAATACACCCTGGCCCATGGCGTGGTCGCCCGCACCGACTGGGACGGCCTGAAAAATATCCGCCGCCAGGTCCGGGAGTACGGTTACGAGATGATCGGCGTACCGGCGCTCAGGCAGAATCTGCATCTGGACATGTGCTTCAACATCGTGGAGGAAAAGACCGCCGTGGTGTGCAAGGAGGCGCTGCCTTACAATTTTCTCAGGATGCTGGAGAAACGTAAATTTGACCTGATCGACGTGCCTCAGGAGGGCGTATACCGCCATTACTGCAATCTTCAATGTATCGGCAATGGCCGCGTCATGACTTTCCATAACAATACGAAGGTCAACGAGGCCATGCGCGCCCGGGGCCTGGAGCCGATTTGCGTGGATCTGGTGGAGATTCTCAAGGGCGGCGGCGGTCCCCATTGCATGACCTTCCCGTTGGAAAGAGAATAGCATTCGCAAACGCCTGAATAGTTAAAAACTGAGGAACGCCCGGAGCCGCGCCGGGCGTTCCTCAGTTTTACCCGCTCAGCGGGCGAGGACTTGCTGCGTCAACAGTCGGCCGGCTTGCTCCAATCGGGCCGGGGGATTTGCCGGCGGCAATTTCCGCCGCCGCCGGGGATCGTCCCTGCAGGCAGACGATCTTGCACTAACAACCAAGCTGCGGATTGGCATCCGCGTTGTTCCCGGCCCGGCTCCCTTAATCTTATACCTGATTTCCGGTTTTCACCGACGGCATATCGCAACGATGCAGAATCCCCCTGGACAGCGCGAAGCAGACCAGCGCCGCGATGAGTTCCCAGAGCGCCAAGATCCCCAGGCCGATCACAACGCCCACATCGCCGAACCGGCTGCCGATGACGACGGCGGCAACCAGGCCGGGCAGCAGGATCAGGATCACGGCGAAGATATAAATGAACACCAGCAGACCGGCGCTGATATTCGTGCCGGTCCAGCGCAGCGACAGATAGTTGACGCCCAGCAGCAAAAAGGAAAACAGCGTGTACGCCGCAATGGCCGCCGCGATCAGCAACAAAGGCTCTTTCATGATCAGGCCCGCGACGCCGAAAACGGCCAGGGTCTCCACCAAAACCTTAAAGGCGATCTCCAGATTGCTCCAGACGATTTTGCGGAAAGAGCTTTCGGGGATCAGGTAAATATAGTGCAGATAAAGCTCTTTCAGGCCCCGCCCGGTGCCGATCAGAAAGATCTGCGCCCACATCAGGATTTGCAGCAGGACCAGCAGTTTTCCGCCTTCGCCGCCCTTACCGCCCAGGAACAGGGACGTCACGGCCGCGCCGGCTACCAGCAGGAGCGAGGGCCATCCCCACAGGCCCAGCCGCTGGGAGCGGAAGGATTCCCGCATATGCTTATAAAATATCGCTTTCGCTCCCCAGCCGCCAATGCCGGTTTTGACCACCTTCACCTTTTTGCTGGAGGAGGCTTCCGTACCGATCTGCCCTTCGGCTATGACGCGCTTTTTCTCAAAGGCGGTTTCCGTAGCCACCAGCACGTCCTCGTAATAATCGGGGTTGCTTAAGGCGATATAGAGGATCAGCAGCGCCCCGGACAGCGCCAGCAAGCCCAAAAACAGCAATCCACCGGCCGCATCCCCTGCGATCAGCGCCGCCACGCCCTCCGAGGCCCAGCCCGCCACCGGGGTCCAGGTGAGAAAGGGCGAGCCCAGAGCGTTTTCCAGCGCCAGCAGCGGATCGCCGGTTTTGGCAAACTGTACGCCGATCGTAGCGGCCAGGGGCAGAAATATTGCGGTCGCAAGCAGCCGGACCGACCGCTTCCGCGCCGGATTGCCGTTGGTCAGGCTGTAGATGAGCAGCGAGAGGATTTGCAGCAGGCTGACGGCCAGAATAAAGCCCAGCAGCACCAGCAGCACCGCGTCAAAGCCGAGGCCAAAGCCGGAACGCAGGGAATTGCTCTGAAAAAGGATGAAAAAGCCGGCCAGAAACGCCATCTTCGCCATGCGCAGGATGCCGTACAGCAAGATCAGGCGGGAACTGACCGGCGAAACGAACAGCAGGTTGACGTCGCTCATCTCGAAAATCACGTCGCCGTTGGACAGCCCTTTGCGGATGGCGGCGGCCATAAAAAACGCCACCAGCAGGAAAAGAATGCCCTTGAGCCAGGCCGGATCAAGCAAATTCTCCGCGCTTTCGCCGGTAAACAGGGAAAGGACAAAAATTCCGCCGATACCGAGCAGCACAAGCGACCATAAAATCAGCTTGCCCGGTTTGCGCAAAAGCTCCAGGAAGCTGTTTTTGGCGCTCCGGACCAGAAGGAAAACAAGGCTGCTCATGCCGGATCCCCCTGGCTTTTCCCTTCCGTGATGGCAAAATAGACGTCCTCCAGGCTTTGATCCGCCGCAATGTCCGCGCGGCGGCACACCCGCTCGATCCGGCCCTTGACCATGATGTAGGTTACATCCCAGTTTTCCTCCACGCTTTCGATCATATGCGTGCTGATCAGCAGCGCGCAGCCGCTGTCCCGCAGTTCCAGGATGGCCGTTTTCAGCTCGCGGATGCCGTGGGGGTCCAGGCCCACCAGCGGTTCGTCCATGATCACGGCCCGGGGACCGGGAAGCAGGGAGCAGCAGACGCTGACCTTTTGCTGCATGCCCTTGGACAGCTCTTTGCCCAGCTTCATCTTTTTATCGTCCAGCTCGAAGCGGCGGAGTAACTGTTCCGCTTTGTCTTGCCAGGCTTCCAGGCGGTAGGCTTTGGCGATAAACTCCAGATGCTCCGCCACCGTCAGCATCGGGTAGAGCACGGGAAATTCCGGCACGTATCCCAGCAGCCGCTTGGCCTCCGCCGTATGGTTCTCATGGCCGCCGATGGTCACGGAGCCTCTGAAACGCAGCAGGCCGCACACGGACTTGATCAAGGTGGATTTGCCGGCGCCGTTGGGGCCCAGCAACACGGCCAGTTCGCCGCCGCCCACCGACAGGGTGATGTTGTCGTTGGCCACCAGCCTGCCGTAGTTTTTTGTCATTTCGCGGACGTCAATCATCAAATCTCCTCTTCCCCGCCCATAGTGAATATACGCGGCGGCGCCTGGAGTTCGGACCTGGTTTCTGGGCGCAGTACCGGAACCCGCCGCAACTATCCTTTACTATACTTGAAACGGGAAAGAAAATCAATCCCGGCCTGAATGAAAGCGGCGGCTATGGCGCAGAGGCCTGGGGCGCCGGCAGTCCGGATTACAAGCCGAACTGCCTGATGATGCCCTCCGTCATGGCGTCCGCCATGTTAAGACCCTGCTCCTCTATTTCGTCATATAGGGCGATATCCGACGCGTACTGGCCGTTCAAACGATCTACAGCTTCATCCTCTGTCATTTGCAAATGGTCATACAACATGTTTCGCCACATTTCCTCATTCCAGTAAGGATTGATAGCAGCCAGGAAAGCGGCAATTTCATCCGCGTTTTCATACCACTGGTCCCGGTACGTTTCGACTCCGCCGGCATCGCCCTGTTTGGCCGCGTTAACCAACTGAGCGGCAATTGTCAGATGTTCCGTCAACAGCTGGCTAATCCTTTCCGCATTTTGCGCCCCATAATATTGTTGCAAGGCGTTGGCAAAATCGCCAGGGTTCCGCAGCAGCCGCTGGGTAACCGGTTGCAGGTCCCCCAGGTCTGCCGCGGTGCTGATGATAAACGATCTTGTCCACGTGACATGCTGTTCCCATAACTTGCGGAACAGATTGGTAAGGCCGATCCGATAATCGCAATCCTGGTACGTTTGATGTTTCATGGGATACATGGCAGCCTCCTATGGTATTTTTTTGTAACATAGGGTATGTTGAAAAGCTCCTTTTGTGCAGCTGAAAGAACTGTGTTTTGGCGCGGAGCACCGTTGTCTTCCTTGCCGCCGCGGCAGGGGAGGGAAAAGCAACGGGCCCCGGCCGTTGCTTTTAAATATTTTTTTGCAGGAAAAAAGTTACAGCTTGTAATCAGGTACGCGTTGGGGTGTATAATTTATAGGGGATCACTCGAACCACGGAGGTTAACCATGCTGACCCGGATCATGACCATGGAGGACCCGTCCCGGCGGGACCTGGTGTTGCAGCTGTATCAGCGCTACAAGCGGGCGCTGCTGCTCTACGCCAATTCCATCCTTTGCGACCAGGCAACGGCGGAAGACGTGGTGCAGAATATTTTCGCCAAGCTGGTGGAGCGGCCGGAACTGCTCAAATATGAACGTCCGGAGGAAAACAAGGCTTATCTGATGACCATGGCCCATCATATGTCCATCAATCACTTGCGCAGCGCCGGGCAGGAGACCCCCTATGACGAGAGCCTGGACGCGGATTGCCAGGACGGGGGGAACGTTGACGACGGCCTGCTGCTCAGGGAGGCCTACCGCTTCGCCCGCGATCTGGTGGAAACGCTGCCGCCCCTCTATAAGGACGTGATCTTCCTCCGCTATATCAAGGGGCTGGATGACGCGGAGATCGGCGCCATCGTGGGGGCTTCCGTGAACAATGTGCGGGTGCGCATCCACCGGGCGCTGAAAATGCTGCAGGCGGTGGCGCGGGAAGGAGGAGCGGAGCATGCATGACGGGAGCTATGCCTGGCCGGAACATAACGGGGAGGCGCTGATCCTTTCCTGCACGGCGCTGCTCAGGCAAGAGGAACTGGCGGCGGCGCTGGACCGCTATGAGGAAACCTCGCGGGAGCTGGATTGGGATGTCAACGCCCTGGACCGGCGGGTACAGGGGCTGGCGCGCCAAAAACAGCAGCGGCAGCGGCATGCCGCCTGCCGCCGCGGGCTGCGGCGCCTGGCTGTGACGGCCGTGTGTATGCTGGCCTTGCTGTTTGTCGTCTCCACAGTGTTGGTGGCGGCCTCGCCGCAGGTGCGGGATACGGTGATGCATATCATCATCCAATGGAACGACGACACGCTGCAGGTGGAAAGGCTGGGCGCCGGGGGCGACCCCTTGCCGGCCTGCGGCGCCATGGCCTTCGACCCGCAAAGCGGCGAGCCTTATCTGTCGCTGAACGACGCCCTGGCCCAAAGCCGGGTGGAAGCGCCTTACAATATTTCCTGGATACCGGAGGATTTCGCGCTGAACCACATCGAAGTGCATAACGCGGAACATATGTCCGTCTGCCTGGCCGTCTACGGCGCGGAGGACGGCCGGGAAATCATCATGTCCGTGCAGCATACGCCGGGGATGGCAGGAAGCACCACCATTGAAAAGGACCCCGGCGGCAGCGTGTATACCAAGGGCAGGATCACGTTCTATCTCACCACCAATATGGGCAGGCCCGGCGCCACCTGGCTGGACGGGGATAATCTCTACCACCTGTTCGGCGACGCGACTCCGGAAGAGCTGATGGCCATGGTGGATTCGGTCGCCGTTGAATAATAAAGGCGGCGGCGCTATGCGTACGATCAAAGTCGGTCAGGCGGATGATCCGCCTGCCGCAGGGCAGGGAAACTTAAACATGCTAGGCAAGGACAGGTTTATGAGGCACCAGGAGCTGATCGCCAGGATCGAAAAGGAAGTCCGCCTGCTGTACCGCTTCGCCATACTGGCGATGGGCAATCAGGAGGCGGCCTGCGGGGCGGTGCAGGAGAGCTGCGCCGCCGTGTTCCACCGTCTGACCGGCCGGGAAACCGCGGAACGGCTGCAAAGGCTGCTGCTGACGGAGTTATATTGCCGCAGCCGGGAAGCCGAAACCGCTTATCAGCCGGAAGCCGTGCTGGCGGCTTTTCCCGCCGCCACGGCGGAAAGCCGGGAACTGATCGCTTCCCTGGCCGGAATGGAGCGGCGTTACCGCGCGACGCTGGCGTTACGTTTCGCCTGCGGTTTGACCCAGGAGCAGGCCCTGGCGATCATGGGCGGCGGGGAACAAGCGACAGGCGGTTTGCTGTCCCAGGCCTTGGCGCGTTTGAAGGAGGCAAGTATCAGTGAATAAGCCGGCCTCTTATGGTATAGCAGCCCTAGCGGCGCTTTGCTTGGCTTTGGCCTTATCCTTCACCGCCTGTGCCGTTGCTGGGAAAACCGCCGCTGCGACCGTAACCATCGGCGAATCGGCCCACTTTACGGAAGAGGAGATCCGGGCCGCCGCCGATGCGGTCATCAGCAAGTTCAGGGAGAAATTTAGCGGCTGCGAGCTGACGGATTTATGGTATGACGAAGCGTATGCCCAAGCGCGTACCGAGGGTTATATGCGCCACGGCAGAGGGTCCATCAACGGCGTTGCCGCTGAAAATGTGATCGTCCTGCTCTCCAATTATACGGTGGATGCATCCGGCGGGGACGGGAGCCTCAATCCTAACTCCACTTACACCGATTGGAATTGGATCGTCATCAGAGACGGCAAGACGGAGCCGTGGCGGGTTGACGATTGGGGATATTGAGGGGATTCCGGCAAACAACCTACGCGCCGCTTTCTCAGCCGGGCCAAGGCCCGGCTTTCGCTTTCGTCTAGAGCAAACCACCCGCTATGCGGGTGGTTTGGCGATAAGAAGCGTTATTCTTCAGGTGTTTTTCTGTTTATCCAAATACATTAACCGGTCTATTCTCTTCATGAATTCGCTCATGGACAGCCCCGTTTCCTTACGGTAACAATCATAGCCGATGCTCAGATTGATTTCATAGGGGACGATCTTTTGTGCATTGAACTGAGAAACATTTTCCTTTAACCGCCGCGCCATGAGGGAAAGCTCCGACGGCTCGTCTATTTCCATCACCACCACAAATTCGTCTCCGCCGTACCGCGCGATAAAATCTGTTTTTCTGAAGGTGTCCCTCAGTATTTGGGCCGTATATTGAAGCGCCCGGTCGCCCTGGTCATGTCCGTAGACGTCGTTGATCATCTTAAAAGAATCGATATCGATCATGATGCCGGCGATCGGCTCGGCGCCCCGGTTTTTGGTGATTGCCTGCAGAAAGCTGTCCAGGTATCTCCGGTTGTTAACGCCTGTCAAATAATCCGTATAGATCTGATCCTTTTGAATATTGATGAAGATGATATAAAC
>Ga0228535_1003489_pt1 | contig 11194 bp, 7 predicted proteins | sample SJ1metagenome_FD_168457 | JGI IMG/M metagenome (GOLD analysis project Ga0228535, IMG submission 168457) | Enriched culture of PCE-dechlorinating microbial communities from Ithaca, New York, USA - SJ1 | ecosystem: Engineered > Modeled > Simulated communities (microbial... > Unclassified | place... | reverse complement strand
GTTGCGGTCATCGTGTCGGATAACCTGATGCCGGGCATGTCGGGCATCCAGTTTCTTGAGCGGGCCAAAGCCCTGGTCCCGGATACGGTACGCATTCTCCTGACCGGGTATGCTGATGTGCAGGCCGCGATCGACGCGATCAACCGGGGCGGAGTCTATCGATTTCTTACCAAGCCGTGGAACAATGAACAGCTGCTGAAGGCGGTGCAGGACGGCATTCAGGAGTACGAGATGATTTCGGCGTTGAAGAATGCGGATGAAGCCAAGCTGCTTTCGCTTGCCCAGGCGGTTGAACTGAAAGATCCCTATACGGCCGGCCATTGCGAGCATGTCGCCGAATATGCGCTGGCCATCGCGGCTGCGTCGGGCATGTCCGGCAGCATACTGCGCGATATCAAATATGCGAGCTGGCTTCATGATTGCGGAAAGATCGGCGTGCCCGAGGAAGTGCTGAATTATCCCGGACGTCTCACGGACGACATGATGTCGATTGTCAGAAAGCATAGCGAATGGGGTGCCGATGTTGTCCGGAAGGCGGCGCTTCCGGATTCTGTGGTCAGGGCGATTCTCCATCATCATGAGAAATACGACGGCACAGGATACCCGCGCGGGCTCGCCGGCGAAGCGATACCCGTGGAGGCGCGCATTGTGACCATTGCGGATGTCTATGATGCCCTGGTCACGGATCGGCCGTATCGCGCCGCGTTGCCGAAAGCGGAGGCCCTGCATATTATCTGCAAAGGCCGGGCAACCTGGTTCGATCCTGCGCTGGCAGGGCTCTTTGTTTCGTTGATGGGAGGGGCGTGTGACTGAGAACGCGGTGCAGAATACGCTTGCTGTCCTGTTTGTCGATGATGAGGAGAATGTGCTCAGATCGCTTTCCCGGCTTTTTCTTGACGAACCGTTTGTCCTGCTGACTGCGGGCTCCGGTCAGAAAGGACTCGAAGTCCTGAAGGAGCATGATGTCGCGGTTATCGTGTCTGACCAAAGAATGCCCGGAATGAGCGGCGCCGAGTTTCTTGCCAGATCCCGCGAAATCAGGCCTGATGCAGTGCGCATGGTCCTGACCGGGTACGCCGATGTTTCGGCGGCCATGGATGCAATCAACCGGGGTGGTGCATTCCGCTATATAACAAAGCCCTGGAATGATGAAGATCTGGTACACGCGGTTCATGATGCGATTGAACGGTATCGGCTTGCCGCGGAAAACCGCCGGCTGACTGCCCTGACGATCCGTCAGAACGAAGAGCTGAAGAAATGGAGTTCTGAACTCGAACTCTATGTTCAGCAGCAGACCATTGACCTGAGCCGCCGGAACAAGGAACTTGAACAGCTTGCGGTGAAACTGAAGAAGAATTTCCATGACATGATAGCGGCGTTTCTGAAGATCATGGAACTGCGTGACAACTTTCTCTATCTTCATTCCCTGCATGTGGCGGAGCTGGTTGATGGCATGGGCAAGGCGATGGGACTGAGCGCCGATACCCGGGAACTGCTTGTCGTCGCTGCCCGGCTGCATGACATCGGCATGATCAGGACACCCGAAATGTCATTTCTGAAGGATATGAAGGATATGTCTCCGGATGAACAGCAGGAGTATGCCGTGCATCCGGTTCGGGGGCAGTCGGTTCTGTCAGTGATCGAGGACATGAAACAGACCGGCGCATGGATTCGGAACCACCATGAGTGGTATAACGGACAAGGATTTCCCGACCGGCTCCAGGGGGAGGATATTCCTCTCGGTGCCCGTATCATCGCGGCAGCGGATGCCTTTGATCTCATGCTGTGCCGTTGCGGCGGGAGCGTCAGGGCGGTTCCCGAGGTGCTGGAAAAAATACGGGCGCTGCTTGGTGCACGGCTCGATGCGCGTCTGTTCGAGCCTCTTGCCGCCGCTGCAGGGACCGTGTATTCCGCGGATGATGCGGTCGGCGCAGAGCAGGATGTCGTCGTGGAGCTTCCGCTTGAAAAGCTGGTGGAAGGCATGATTCTGGCCCGCGATATCAGAAGCGGCTCCGGCCTGCTTCTGCTCGGCAAGGGTGGGATCGTCTCGGCACGGGCGCTCGAGAGCCTGAGGAGATATCATGCCGTCGATCCGCTCAAGGAGAAGGTGGCTGTGATTACACGTATGCGGAGGGCAGCACGATGAGTCGATTCCGTCTGAAACTGCGGGAGGCCGTTGAACGCCGTCGGCCTGCCACCGGCGCTGGGAAGACGCCTGAAAAGGGGACAGGGCATGACATCTGACAACATACTGTGTGTCGATGACGAGCCGTACATTCTTGACGCCCTCAAGCGGGTTTTTTTCGACAAGCAGGTGGTTGTCCTGACAGCGACCAGTGCAAACGAGGCTCTTCAGCTCCTGGCTGAGCACGAGGTGAAGGTCGTCATCACGGACGAATGCATGCCGGGCATGTCCGGCGCAGAGCTGCTTGAACTGGTTCGTCTGCACTACCCGGACACGATCCGTATCATGCTGACCGGCCATGCCAGCCTGACGGCAGCGATTGCTGCGATCAACAAAGGCGAAATCTACCGTTTTTTCCTGAAACCGTGGGATGATTCCGAACTGGAGTTTGCGGTGCAGGCTGCGCTCGAAAAATATAATCTGGAAGCCGAAAACCGGAGACTTCTGGCAATCATCCGCCGGCAGGCGCTCGACCTGAAGCTGCTGGAGCGGCAGTTTCCGGGCATTGCCGACCTTGACCGGGACGAACAGGGCAGAATCATCGTTTCCGAGATCACACAGGAAGAGCTTGAAAGGATCATCCGGGAATGCGAAGAAAAGTTCAGGTAAGATGCGGAAAGCGGCACAAACGTTGAGCGGCATGTGGTGGTGCGCTTCTTGCGCCTGTGTCGCTGCGGTTCTTTCTGGAACGGTTCCCGGTCAGTCTCCTTCCTGGTCGGTGAGAAGCGGTGCTCCGGGGTGAGAAACGGTCCAAGGGCTTTTATCGTGGTGTTGCCGTTGCTGTTGATGATCATGCTTTTTCCCCCGGAAGCAATCGCCGCCGAACTGACACCCAATTATCAGCAGTCGGTCATCCTGTCGCGACAGCATGCTGACAGCCCTTCCGGATGGGTGCCGGATCCGCTTGCTGGAGACAAACGGGTTCTTACCATTACCGGCAATCCGGCTACGGAAAATCCTGCCTTCGGTCTCAACTATGACAGCACCTACGGAGATGGCAAGGACTATCTCATTGTCCGGACCTTGACCAAAGCCTCGTATTATCAGAGCAATTATGTCAATCAGTCAGGATACCGCATTTTCGGCAATCCGACCACAGATGCGGCATGGGTAACGACCGGCAACGAGATGACCACGTTCCTCCGCCAGAATGGTGCGGCGGGATCCATTGTGAAGCTTCTTGAACGCGGTCTCGGCATGAAAGACGATGGGTCTCATACGGCGATTGTCGAGTATGCGGTCGTCGCCGACAACAACCATATCCTTCGGCCGACAAAGAACCCTGATATCAGGCAGTACACTACAAATCCCGCAGCCTATGGAACGTATGCGCCGTTCGCTGCGAAGCCTGCGGACATGACCCAGTCGGTATATGATGCCTTTGTCGGTACCGCGCTGCAGAAAGGCTATTATCAGTACTGGAAAGAGAAAGCCTATGACAGTGCCGCGACGAGCAGCAATGCCTTCCCCTGGACGCAGCTGGGATATACGTTTTTCTGGGGCAACGGAGCGGCTCTCGCCGATATCCAGGGGATGAGCGAATTCATCATTCCCGGAGGAACGTCCGTCCAGATTTACGCGATCTACTCTCCGCAATCCTATATCTATACGCTCAATAAAAACGGTGCCTTCAGCAGCGATGCAGATGCGCAGTTCGGCAACGGTTTCGCCAGTTTCAAAGTGACCGGTCCGTGCGACACCATCTGGGCAGGCCATGCATTTCAAAGAAATGTCAGCCATAATACTGCCGCCGGAATGCGCAATCAGATCATTATCGAACCCGAAGGCTCTATCGCCGGCGGTCAGGGACTCCTGATATGGTCCCTCAACTATGATGTCGAAAATCGGGGGACGATTATCGGCGCTACCGAGAAGAAATTCGGGTTGAGCGACACCGAGAATATCGCCATTCTTTTCAAGGGGGACTCCAGCACCAGGTATGGAGTGCCGATCATTGCGGGCAGCAATTCGCTGATCAATTTTGGAACCATCATGAGTCCCGGTATTGCGGTCAGGGCCGAGGCCGGAAATACGCATATCATCAATCGCGCAGGTGGTGTCATTGCCGGCGGAACCTATGCCATTCAGACCGGTGCCGGCAATGATACGGTGACGGTTACCGGGGGAACAATCGCCGGCAGGGTCGATCTGGGGACCGGCACCGACCGGTTCGACATCACCGGCACCGAGGGCAGTGCTACCCTGAACCTTGCGATCAGCGGCCTTACCTCAGGGCTCCCTCATGTGCTGGTAAGGGATGCGGGCAGGGGAACGGTAACGATTGCCGACAATACCCGACTTGCAGTCACTACGGTGGGGAGAAGCCTTGTCCGGAATAATGACCGGTTCCTTATTGTCGATACCGATGCGCTCGCCGTCAATCCGGCGTTGCTTTCCATCCAGAACGACCCCGCCCTTCCCATGGTCGGTTTCCTGGCTGCACAGGAGGGGAACAGACTCTATCTGGTGGCCGCAAGGGACAATAGCTATTATATGACGCGGAGCGGTAATGCTTCCCTGGGCAATCTTCTCGACACGCTTGCCAATACGGCGACGGGGGATATGGCAGACGTCCTCGGCGATCTCGACAAATCAGGCGATCCGCGGAATGCCCTCACATTGCAACCACTGGTGGACGGAGCTGCGATTCAGGGATCGCATATGATGATGAACAGGCATATCCGCGCGGTCTCTGATCGTATGGGGGAGCTCCGGTTCGTGCGTACGGACCGCGGAGGTATCTGGAACCAGAGCTTTGGTGCCGCAGCATACCAGAGGGCTGATTTATCTGCGCATGCCTATAACGCACACCTATGGGGAACGGTATTTGGTGCAGACCGGTATATTGCCGATCGTCTTTTGGCGGGTATCAGCGCTGGCTATGTCCGAAACCGGATGGTAAAGAATGATCCTGGTATCGGGGATCTGGAGACAGGCAGCTATCAGGTCAGCACATACGCATACCTGGACCATGCTCCTTTTTACGTCGATGCAGTCCTGTCGTTTGCGCACGACACCCATGAGACAGCCCGTCGCATTGCTTTCGGCATGACAGACCGGACGGCGAAAAGCCGGTTCAGCGGGCAGCAGTATTCCGGCTATCTGGAAACAGGCGTGGGTCTGGAGACAGGAACGCTCAGTTTTACTCCTTTGCTGTCGTTGCAGTATGCCCGTCTTTCTTTGCATGGTTATGAAGAGACGGGGGCGGGTGCGCTCAATCTTTCGGTTCACGGGCAGCAGTATACAAAGGTTCAGTCGGGTATCGGGGCGAAAGTGGCGTATCCTGGTGCACTGCCGACGGGCAAGATCGATCTCGAGCTCCAGGGAAAGTGGCTTTATGATCTTGTCGCCATACGACAACAGGCGGTCGCAACGTTTGCCGGCGGTGGATCCTTCTTTACCGGGGGTGCTGCCGTGCCGAGGTCGGGGGGCACGCTCGGAACGAGGCTTTCGTTAGTCACGAAGGGCAGCATGGTGCTGTCGCTTGCGTATGACTATGAATGGAAAAGCCGTTTTTCGGGGCACAGCGGCATGTTTGCTCTCCGGTACTCTTTCTGATCGGCTCCGGTCTGAAGCGTTTTCGGTCGAATCCGATGACAATTTTGGGATTATGCCAGCAAATGGCCGGCGGCGGAATCAATGAGCCAGAGAAGGGAACCGTCGGTCGGCATGACGAGGCCGGCAGGATATGCCGTGCGCGTTTCGGCGGACAGGATTTTTTTGAGAATGCCGGCTTTTGCCGCTCCGGACACGCAAAAGAGGATATTCCGGGCGTTGTTCAGAGCGGGCAGCGTGAGGGTTATCCGCCAGCTCCCGAGGCGAGGCGCATACACGGCGCACGCAGGCTCTTGTGACGCAAGCGCTGCAGTGCCGGGGAACAACGAAGCGGTATGTCCGTCACTGCCGATGCCGAGAACAATGAGATCAATCCTCGGGGTGCTCCCGAAATGGGTCGCCAGCGTGGCACGGTATTCGGCGGCGGCGTCTTCCGGCGGCAATTCGCCGCGTATGCGGTGGATGTTGCCGGGCGGGACAGGCGCGCGGGAGAGCAGCAAACGACCGGCCATGCCGTAATTGCTCTCGGGATCGCCGGGGGGGACGCAGCGCTCATCTGCCCAGAAGACGGAAATGTCTTTCCACGGTACCGCGTTCCGTCGGGGTTCGTCTGCAAGCAAAGGCAAATAGAGGTTCGGGGTATTCCCTCCCGACAGTGCAAGCGATGCGCCGCCTCGTTGCAGGACGGCTTCCCGGAGAATGGAGACGATCCGGTCTGCGGTTGCGGCCCCGAGGACCTGCGCATCAGCCAGAACCGAAAGAGCTTCGCTCAGAGGGGCCTCCACGAGCGTCCTTCGCGGGCAAGAAGTTCATCGGCCTCGGCCGGCCCATTGCTGCCGGATGCATAATTCGGGAATCGTTTCGGGTAGATATCGGCTTCGGTTGCCTTGATAACGGGCGTGAGCAGTTCCCAGCTGAGCGTCACCGCGTCTGCCCGCACGAAAAGAAGCTGGTCACCCTGCATGCAGTCGAGCAGGACCCGCTCGTATTCGCTCAGTGCAACACTGCTCGGATAGGAGAAGTCCATCAGGACGGTATTGAGACAGAGCCGGGAGCCCGGATTCTTGACCTGTATGCTCATGCTCATTCCTTCATTGGGCTGGATTCTGAGGATCAGCGTGTTCGGCTCGATGCGGTCATGCATGAGCCGGGAAAACATGAGATGCGGGACCGGCTTGAAGAAAATGGCGATTTCAGCCCCGCGCCGCGCCAGCCGCTTTCCGGAACGAAGGTAGAACGGCACGCCTTTCCAGCGCCAGTTGTCGATCATGACGCGGAGCGCCGCATAGGTCGGAGTAGATGAATCCCTGGAAACGCCATGTTCATCGCGGTATGCAGGGACCTCCTTCCCCCGGATAGTGCCCTTGCCATACTGCCCAAGCACAATCTGCTCAAAAAGCCGGTCGGTCTGGAACGGGCGGATGGACTGGAATACTTTCATCCGTTCGTCATGGACACGGCTTGCAGTAAATTCGGCAGGCGGCTCCATGGCCGTAAGGGCAAGCAGCTGAAACAGATGATTCTGGAACATGTCGCGCAGGATTCCTGCCCGCTCATAATAGCCGGCCCGGTGTTCCACGCCGATTTCCTCCGCCGCGGTTATCTGGATATGGTCAATGTAGTTGCGGTTCCAGAGCGGTTCGAAGATGGCGTTGGCGAAGCGGAACATGAGGATGTTCTGGACATTTTCCTTTGCAAGATAGTGATCCATGCGATAGATCTGGTGTTCGCCGAAGGATGCTCTCAGCATCTCATTGATGGCATGCGCCGATTCGAGATCGCGGCCGATCGGCTTTTCGATGACCACATGGCGAAACCCGGAATCCCGGCTTTCTGCCAGCCCCGACGCTCCCAGATTTGCGACTACATCAGGGAATACCGTCGGCGGGACCGCCAGATAGAAGATCAGATTGCCGGAGACGCCGAATCTGATGCTTAAATCTTCCGCACAGGCTTTCACCTGACGGTACGCATCAGCATCGTCATACGCGATGGAATGGTAGAAAAATGATGCCGCAAGGTTCTCCCAGATGTCCGCGCTGAATTCTTCAGGCAGGGCCTCCTGAACGGCATGGCGCATGGTGTCGCGGAACGCTTCGGAGGTCATCGGGGTTCTCGCGGTTCCGAGCATGAAAAAGTTGTGCGGCAGAAGATTGTTCTTGCGCAGGCGATAGAGCGCGGGAGCAATCTTCCGGTGGGTCAGGTCGCCCGAAGCACCGAAGATGACCAAGCCGCAGGGAGCAGGGATATCGAGAGAGCAGCTGTCACCCGCGCGGTGAATGATGGTGCCATGAATATCGGAGACGGGAGAGGCGATCACGGTTGCTTCCCCGCTTTCAGCGCATGGGTTGCATGGCCGCCGAATTCTTTTCTGAGCGCTGCGGTAAGGCGATCGCTGAACGCATTATCCGTGCGGGAGGCAAAACGCTGGAAGAGCGCGGCCGCAATGACCGGCACCGGAACTGCAGTGTCGATTGCCTGCTGAACCGTCCATCGTCCTTCTCCTGAGTCATCCACATGACCGCTGATTGCGGAGAGGCGGGGGTCAGCGATAAACGCCCGCTCTGCAAGCTCCATAAGCCACGAACGTACGACGCTGCCCTGATTCCAGAGCCGGGAAATGGCCGCATAATCGAATGATCCAGCATAGGGCGAAGCATCAAGCAGGGCGAAGCCTTCGCCGATCGCCGACATCATGCCGTATTCGATGCCGTTATGGATCATCTTTACAAAGTGTCCTGCGCCGGCTGGTCCGCAGTACAGATACCCGTTTTTCGGCGCGAGGGTCCTGATCAGCGGCAGCACTTTTTTATAGAGCTTTTCCGCTCCTCCGATCATCAGGCAGTAACCGTTGTTCAGTCCCCAGATGCCGCCGCTGACACCCGCATCGAGATAACCGATACCGAGCTGCGCGAGCGCTTCGGCGCGTCTGATGTCATCCTTATAGAGGGAATTACCACCGTCAATGATGATGTCTCCCTTGTTGAGCAGAAGGGCAACCTGCTCGATCGCGTCATCGGTCGCTTTTCCGGCAGGCAGCATGATCCAGATGCGGCGGGGCGTTTTGAGGCGGCGGACCAGTTCTTCCATGCTGTATGTTGCAACAGCGCCTTTTTTTGCGAGCGCCTTCGTCTTTTCGGGAGAGCGGTTGTAGGCGACTACCGCATGACCGCCTTTGATCAATCTCAGCGCCATGTTCATTCCCATGCGTCCCAGCCCGATCATGCCGACCTGCATTGCAGCCTCCCGCAAGAACGATCTTTCCTTGCACTTTAGCAAAAGGGTCGGGCTTTTGCAAATCGTCTGAATGGCAGCCCGGAATCAGCGTGCAATCGGGTTCTTTTGACACGTATGCGGGAAATCCTTACAATTAATACTTGTGTCACTTGGTGACAGAGTGAAGTGTCGTGTGTAGTTTTATCCACCGGCAACAGGTTCGGTCAGGAGTTGGATGAACGGGAACTGTTTTGTCTCTATCGATTTTGACGGGACGATTGTTGAACATGATATCACCGATGCAATCATCCAGGAATTTGCCCGGCCCGGCTGGGAGATTGCCGAACGACTGTGGGAAGAGGGTGCGATCGGGTCGCGCGAGTGTCTGGCGATGCAAATGGCGCTGGTCGATCAACCTCTTCAAACCATCTGTTCTTTCATTGACCGGTTTTCGATCGATCCCACTTTCCCTGCATTTCTCTCCGGCCTGCAGGCGGCCGGCATTCACTGCGCGGTCATCAGCGACGGGTTCCGGATAGGTATCGAACGGCTTATGAAGAATGCCGGGATCGATCACCTGCCGCCGATCTTTGCGAATGACCTCGTTGAATCGGATTCGGGGCTTAAGGCGGTGTTCCCGCATGCCAGCAGGCATTGTTCCTCGGGCGTCTGCAAATGCACGACGGCTCACCGGCTCTGCGGTGAACGGCGGGTTGTTCTGATCGGCGACGGTCGAAGCGACTTTTGTCTCGCGGAGAAGGCCGATTATGTCTTCTCGAAGGGTAGGCTGCGTGCATTCTGCACCGAGCGAGGACTGCCGAATACGGCGTTTCAGCGTTTCAGCGATGTCGCTGCCGTGTTGTCGAGCGTATGTGAAAATCTGCCGCTGCCGGAGACTCCCAGTCGCCTGACCGTGGCCATGAGAGCGAGAACAAGCGCATGCATGCTGTGACATCCCTGACTGAGCAGGAACTCCTTGCACTGGAAGCGAAATATTGTTCGTATGGCGATACGGTGCATTATTCGAACAATCCGAACATCTTTGGGCGATGCGAAGGCTCCTGGCTCTTTGACCTGCAGGGAAAACCGTATCTCGACATGCAGATGTGGTATTCCGCTGTCAATTTCGGTTACAGGAACCAGGATATCGAGGCTGCTCATGCCCGTCAGATGGCGACACTGCCCCAGGTCGCTTCCCAGTATCTTCACAAAGAAAAGATTCTGCTCGCAGCCAGGATTGCTCAGGAGACCGAAAAAAGGTTCGGTGAACAGGGAAGGGTGCATTTCAATGTCGGTGGCGCACAAGCGATCGAAGACAGCCTGAAAGTTGTGAGAAATGCATGCAAGGGCAAATCGCTGATGCTTGCTTTCATGGGCGGGTATCACGGGCGCACCCTTGCAGCAACCGAGATCACAAGCAGTTTCCGCTACCGGAAACGCTTCGGCCATTTCAGCAATCGGGCAACCTTTATTCCCTTCCCCTATTGCTACCGGTGTTATTACGGCAAGGACAAGGCGAACTGCGACTACTATTGTGTCCAGCAGTTTGAAAAGCTCTTTGAAACTGAATATTACGGCGTTATCGACAAGGAAAAGGATGTCGAATATGCAGCGTTTTATGTCGAGCCGCTTCAGGCAACAGGGGGATATGTTGTTCCTCCCGCAGAGTACTTTGCGCGGCTGGCGGATATCCTGAAAAAATATCATATCCTTCTCGTGGATGATGAAATCCAGATGGGCTTTTACCGGACCGGCAAGCTCTGGGCCATGGAGCATTTCGGCGTGAAGCCGGATGTGATCACCTTTGCAAAGTCACTTACCAATGGGCTCAATCCGCTCTCCGGTCTTTGGGCCCGGGAAGAACTGATCAATCCGAAAGTCTTCCCCCCCGGCATGACCCACTCGACCTTTTCATCCAATCCTCTTGGTACCGCTGCCGGTTTGGCGACGATGGAACTGGTGACGAAGAACGATTTTGAGGGCATGGTCAAGGAGAAGGGTGCTTACCTCCTTGACTCGTTGCGTGAGCTTCAAAAGCGGCATGCCGTTGTCGGCAATGTGGACGGACTTGGCATGGCGATCAGGATCGAACTCACGAAGCCGGACGGGTTTACGCCCGACCGGGAGCTGACGGATGCGATTTTTCAGGAAGGTCTGAAGGGAAATATTGCGATCAACGGCAGTCACTATGGGCTTGTTCTCGATATCGGCGGTTATTATAAAAATGTGTTTACGCTG
>Ga0228535_1003487_pt1 | contig 11201 bp, 6 predicted proteins | sample SJ1metagenome_FD_168457 | JGI IMG/M metagenome (GOLD analysis project Ga0228535, IMG submission 168457) | Enriched culture of PCE-dechlorinating microbial communities from Ithaca, New York, USA - SJ1 | ecosystem: Engineered > Modeled > Simulated communities (microbial... > Unclassified | place... | reverse complement strand
GAGTGATCAACCGTCGCAACATGGGTTCCGCCTCTGCAAGTACCCTGGAAAATAACCGCGAAAAAAACCGCTGAAAAACAGTTGGGCAGGGAACGATTCGGCTCTTGACAACTGTCAGCCATATCAGGTTTTCTGGACGAGCCGCTCAGGGCCGTCACGGAACGCTTTGTCAGAGAGTTCAAGATACCTTCGGGAAGTGGCGCCGTTCAACTTTAACCACGATCCGCTGCCTGTTCATCATGACAAGGTTTTTCACTATTTGGTAAAGGACAATAAATGAACAGAACCTTCGCCATAGGCGACATCCATGGCTGCAACCGGACGCTCCGTCAGTTGCTCTTCGGCGTGATCAAACTGCGCAAGGAGGATACCCTCTACCTGCTGGGGGACTATATCGACCGCGGGCGCGACAGCAAGGGTGTGATCGACACCATTCTTGAACTCCAGAATGACGGTTACGATGTTCGGCCCATTCTCGGCAACCACGAGGATATGCTTCTGAAGGCAATCTATTTCCGGAGTTTTAACGACTGGCTGGACAACGGCGGCAGAGAAACCATGAAGAGTTACGCGATTGAGTATCCGGAGAATATTTGCGGAGAACACCTCGATTTTCTCTGGAAACTCCCCTATTACCGTGTCACTGGCACCCGTGTCTACGTGCATGCCGGTCTGGACTTCTCTCTTGCCGACCCACTCAGGGAATCGAGCCATGATTACATGCTCTGGGAGCGAGTTGTGAATGCGCAGTCTGCCAGGATCGCCGGCAGGAAGCTCGTGACAGGGCATACCGTTGCTGATCTTGACGAGATCAAAGAGAGCATTCACAGCAACCATATCCGGCTGGACAACGGCTGCTGTTATGGAGATATTTTCCCCGGAATGGGAAACCTGGTAGCGCTGGAGGTGAACAGTGGGGAGCTGTTGGTGCAGAAATTCTTAGGCTGAAACATCGTTCATGGTAACAATTTGCTATTTAGAGAGGAGGAACCTTCATGAAAACCGTCATTCTGATACTATTGCTCTGTCTTGCCCCGCCGAATCCCACGCTTGCAGAAGCATTGAAGTACGACACCGTCGTCACGCTTGCCGGCACACTGGTAACCGCCACCGGCGAAACCCCGGATGGTGATCCCGTGGAATTTCCTGCTCTCAAATTGACTCAACATATAGATGTCGATGAAAATCCGGATGACATGTATGCGGCAGCGGAGCGCGGGGTGGAACAGCTCCAGCTGCTTCTTTCAGATGAATGGGTGAAGGAGTTCAATGCGATGAAAGGTCGGGAGGTCGTTTTGACCGGGACCCTGTTTCATTCCTTCACCGGCCATCATCACACCCGGGTTCTGATGGATGTCAAGGATGTAAAGCCGAGTCCGGATCCAGGGGCAGACACCACGACCGCTGCCTCCACGAATACAGGGTCCTCATCGGGAGCCGACGGCAAGTCGGGAATGAAGTTTGGCCTTGTCGTAACCGCTGCCCTGTTCGTCAACCTGTTGGCCTGCCTGGTACTGCACAGCAATGGCACCCTGACCATCTATCGTGATTATACCGATGCGGCTCTCACGTTCGCCGGAATAGTATTCCCCTTGGCCGTTCTGCTGGCATGTTCACTGGCTGAGCTGCAGCAGGCGCTTACCGGTACGCTGACAGCCCTCGCCGCCCTAGTGTCGCTGTTCTTCATCTTCAGGTCGACCTACGTGCACAACTCCAGTCTGCTGTTGGTGATCATGGCTCTGTTGGCAAAGATCTTCGTGATCTCCCTGTACATACTGTTCATCTTCGGCAACAAAGGCGCCGGCAGCCGGCGCGACGGCGAATCCGACGTGGCCTACGAGATACGCCGCACCCATGAAGATTTGAAGAGCGCCATCTTCATGGCCATCTATACGGCCCTGTTCCTGATGCTCACCAGGGCAATGACCCGATACCGGTATTTCGCGCCGCTGCATGAGCACGTCTCTCTCAGCTTCAGGAAGATGCCGCTTGACCAGGTACAGCTGAGCGGGGAGGCAGGGTAGCGAAAATGCAGTCTCCGGTACTCAAGCGTTTCGAAACTTTGCCGATAATTAATGGGGTGGCGTTTGCCACCCCATTTTAAGGTTTGTCGTTGCTAAAATCGGGTTGAGAATGTATCCTTGCCCCTGTTTTTGAACTCTTGACGGGTTGACGATTACCACCGGACTGGTTGACAGCACATGCCCATCTTCTACCCCCCTGTTGATTTCGACGAACCGCCGCGGATTGAGAAGGGCGGCGACCTGGCCGAGTGGACCGTGCTCGAAGCACTGCGATCCCTCGACCGTGCCTGGCGGGTCTTCCACGGGATAGAATGGCGCAGCGTCAGCAAGTACGGTGAGCAGATAGGCGAGGCCGACCTGATCCTCTTTCATCCCGACCTGGGTATCCTGGTCGCGGAAATCAAGAGCGGCGGGGTCAGGCTGGAGGGAGGCGTATGGTTCCATGTGAACCCGCATGACGACAGTTCCGACCTTCCCATGAAGATGTCACCCTTCGGCCAGGCACGACGCAGTCATTTCCACTTCCTGACCCGACTGAAGAACACCCCGCTGGGTAGGGGGATCCTGAACGACACCGCCTTCACCCATACCGCATGGTTCCCCGACTTCGAGTGGACCGGTGCCCTACCGCCGGATTTCCCCAGCGGCGCCTTCCTCCTCGATTCCCGTCATCTCTCCAATCCTGAGAAGCATCTGCGCAACATCCTGACCCAATCCCATCCCGACGCCAAGCCTTGGACACAGCGGGAAGCCGATATCCTTATCCGCTCCATTGCGCCTGAGGTGTATTTGACCCCGCCCCTCGGCGGGGTGCTCGGGGCCATCCGCGAACGTCTGTTGCGCATGACCGAGGGACAGATCAGAGCGCTCGGCATACTGCGCACCATGAAACGCCTTCTCGTCGAGGGGTGCGCCGGTTCGGGCAAGACGCTCCTGGCGGTCCGCCTCGCCCACGACCATCTCCAGCAGGGAAAACGGGTGCTCTTCACCTGCTTCAACAAGAATCTGGCAATCCACCTGGCAACCGAGTTCGAGGGATACGAGAATATCGACGTCATCAATTTCCACGAACTGGTGCGCGTCAAGTGCGAGCAGAGCCGGATTCCCTACGAAGTGCCGGCCGACAGGGAACTGCTGCCGGATTTCTTCCGCAATTCCTGCCCGGACCTGCTGATGCAGGCAACGGAAAGGGATGCGGTTCGTTATGACACCATCATCGTTGACGAGGGCCTCGACTTTCTCGAAACCTGGTGGATAGCCCTGGAAGGACTGGGGGTGGAGGACTGCTCCTTCTATGCGTTCTATGACACGCAGCAGGCGATCTTTACCGAAAAGGCCGAGTGGCAGCCGCCGTTTTCCTGTGAGCCGATCCGCCTGGAGATGAATGTGCGCAACACCCGTCCGGTGGGTCAGCTTGCAAACAGGCTGGGCGGGCTGAACGAAGAGCACCTCTACGCGGTCAACGACGGCCCTGAGCCGGTTACTGTCAGCTATGAGACGGTTGCGGAGCAGGTTGAGAGAGTCAGGGAAATCATACAGGAGCTGATTGGCAGGCGCAAGGTCGCACCGGAAGAGATCGTGGTGCTTTCTCCGTACAAGCACACCAGTGACCGGGTAGGGCTGCAACGTCTGGCCGAGGAAAACCCTAAGCTCTTCTGCACCGAGATGGTCAGGTGCGCCGATGGACGGGTAAGGGTGGGGACCATCCAGTCATTCAAGGGGCTGGAGGCGGATGTGGTGATTCTCTGTGGCGTGGATGGCAATTTGCCGGCGTGCAAGCCGGCAAATTTGTATGTCGGGGCGAGTCGGGCGAGATCCATGCTGTATCTTTTGAATACAGTAAAGAACGTGGATACTTATAACAAATGAGTCTTATGCTATTGAGTGATGGTAAAGGAGAAATCATGATAAACTGGGGCGAAAGATATGAAGCTGTTAAGCAATTGTCTGTGGAAGCACTGGAGAAGATGGGTGCAACTAATTGTAATAATAAGAAAAGCGCTCATGATATATATACTAAGGCTACCGAAATGCAACCAGATCTAACATTTCAAATTCCAAAGAATAGTTTTAACTCATATTTATCACAAATATCAAAGGAAGAAAATTCAAGCATAGTAAAGGAATTAGGCAGTCATGGATATTATTTTAATCAAAATGAACTACTCAACCTTGGGAATATAATAGATCCTGCCCAAGGTAACGAGGAGGTTGCAGGTGATTCAGGTGAGCAATCTGAAAAAGTAAAAGTCAGAAATTCAAATGAAAAGAAATTATATAAATTAATTGAGAGTTGGCTGCAATCAAAGGGTTTTAGAACTAAAGATACTTCAGAAATGAAAGTGATGGGCAAATGGGGCAATCCAGATGTTACCGGAATAAAGGTTGATGAATTACTCGGAAAGCATGAAATCGAAGTAGTTACTGTAGAGCTAAAATGTCACAATGAATCATTTAATACCGATTTTTTCGAAGCAGTATCTCACAGACGATTTGCTAATAGAACATATTTCGGGTTTGCTGCACCTTATAAAATTCTGAATCAATCAAATGATGAATTGAGATATTACTCAGAGCTTTACAATGTTGGTGTTATTGTTGTTGCGATGGATGAAGACGATTTTAATAAATACAAAAGTGGTGAACTTAAAGAAATAGAGGAAGATCAAATAGACATTCATGAACTTTTTACTGCGTCATTTGAACCTAGGCAGGTACGATGGCAAAAAAAGTTTTTTCAATCAATAGGTATTGTCGACATCCAGTCGCTTTGGAAATGGGGTACTACTACTCCATCATAAGGCGAGAGCAAGGATTATTGATAACGTTAACAGATTTGTATAGATGGCAGAGATGTCCTATTGTTTTGAGTTGTAGATTATTATTATCGGCGTGAAAGGAAACATGACCATCCACTTCCTCCTCACTCCCGACAAATCTGCCTCCCGCAAGGTCCGCCGCGCCGTGGCGGACCAAGGTGCGAGACTCGGCGTTCTCGTCGGCACTTGGACTGAACTGGCGAACTTGGCGCAGAGGAGCTACCTTCTGCCGTCCCACCCTGACGAATGGACGCCCCGTTTCGATGCCGCCATAACTGCCCTCCCCGATGCCTTCTGGCAGGAAAGCCTGAAGGCGGCACCAACCGAAACCGCCAGTGTCGTTGAAAATGCCCTGGTCAAACTCCTGGAAAGCATCGGCACAGGTTCCAGTCTCGAACCGGCCTCTGATGATGCATTCCCCCCGCGGCTTGCCCGCCGTCAGGCCGACCTTGCCCGACTCCATGAGCAGATGGGGTTCATCCTTCCACCCCACCTCGCCCTGATCCGGCAGGTACTCGATGCCGATGCAACCATTGCCCTCAATCCCCTGGCCGTCTATCACGTGGAGGGCCGCCCGGACCTTGACCCGTGGCAACGGGCGCTGCTGGAGAAACTGGCGCGGGAGTGTCCGGACTGTCGCGACCAAGGCTTGCAGGAGCTCTTGCATGCCGCACTTGCACCGTCCCCCGCAGCTTCACCCGGAACCTCCCTGCATGCCATCCAGCACAGCCTGTTCGATCCCAACCCGGCAAAGGTTTCCCTGGACCCTGAGCCGGTCCAGTGGTTTTCGGTTCGGGACGCCCTGGAGGAGCTGGAGGTCGTATCCGGGATGATCCAGAAGGCCATGCGGGAAGACGCAAGCATTTCCTGGTCCGACTTTGCCCTGCTGCTCCCGTCGGATACCTTGTACCCCGTGCTCGCCCGGTCGGTGTTCTTCCGTGCCGGCCTTCCCCTGTCGGGTCTGCCCGCGGATGCCGGGAAGCGTGACCTGGGTCGGGAGGTCCTCCACTCCTTCCTTGCCTGCTGCCAAAAGCCGGCGCCCCGCATGCCCCTGGCATCGCTGCTGACCTCGCCCCTCATGCCGTGGAGTCTGGAAGAGGGTATGCGCCTCGCCCAGCGGCTCATGGACGGCAGGCAGCCCGACCCGAAGGAGGATGACCACAAGGAACTGCTCCGCACCATCGAGCGGGCCAACCTCCTCCATGGACCGAAAATCCTCGCGGATAACCTGGAGCGGTTCACCGAGCTCCTGGTCCGCCGGGAGGGGATGGAAGAGCACTATTCGCGGATGCGCGACACTGCCGCGGCCATGGTCGCTGACCTGAAAGCAGGCGGGGAGTATGGCCCCGTCTTCGCCCTGGCCGAACCCGAGCGGCTTGACGCCGTTGAGGCCGCCGAGCTGACCCTGGAAGGGATAGCCGTGTTCAGCGAACAGGAGGAGCCGTGGCGTCGGGTCCGGCGCCTCTTCGTGCTCGGATTCAACGATGGTCAGTACCCCGCGCCCGTGCCCCACTCCCCCGTCTTTTTTGATGACGAGCTGCTGCTCCTGCGGGAACGGCTGGGATACGAGCTTCGAAGCGCAGACCATGAGACGGCACGGCGGCGCGTCCTGTTCAGGAGGCAGCTCTCGGCCGTGTCCGAACGGCTGGTGTTCCTCAGCCCGGGCCGGGATCTCCTTGGGGAGCCGGTTGCGCCGTCGGCATCGCTTCCCTTCATGGCATCGCTGTTTGACGGGATCGATGCCCCCGATGACCTTATTACCAGCCTGGCCACTGAGGAGGGCCGCAGCCGGGCCGCGGGCATCGCCTGCGCCGCCCCTGCTATGCCGACTCCTCCCCGGAAACTCACAGCCATCGACCCGCGGTTCGGCCGCGACCTGCTGACCCTGCGTACCGACGGTGACGGTAACCCTTGGCCGGAATCACCCAGCGGACTGGAAAAGCTGATGATCTCCCCCCTGGCCTGGCTGTTGGGCCGCTCCGGCCTCCTGCCGCGCGAATGGAAGCCGGAATCGCTGGATGTGGCCCTGCGGGGGACCCTGGCGCATGACGTGTTCGAGAACCTGTTCCTGCCCGATCTCCCCCTGCCGGAACCCTCCGGAATACCGGCCCGCATCCCCGCTCTGTTTGCCGACGCGGTCCGCCGGAACGCCCCGTTCCTGGCCGGGGGCGAGTGGCAGGTGGAGCGGTCCCATCTGGAGCGGGAGATAGCCGATGCGGCCTGCTACTGGAGCCGTTTCCTGGCCGCCGTGGGCGCCACCATCCTGGGCAGCGAGGTGTGGCTCAAGGGCGACCTGGACGGCACCCCGATCCACGGCAGCGCCGATCTCCTCATCGCCCTGCCGGGGAACCGCATCATGGTGGTGGACTACAAGAAATCCTCCAGCAACTCTCGCCGGGAGAGGATGCGGAAACGTTTCGACAGTCAGGCCAGCCTGTACCGCATCATGCTGGAGACCGGCCGGGGGGGCAGCGAAGGGCACGAGCGCCTTGCCGAGGCCATGACATCGGATCCGGAAATCGGCGTGATCTACTGTCTCTTGAACGACCTGACCGTCCTGGCCGATACGGACGGCTGGCTGGGCAACGGCCTCGAAGGGGTGCGTGAACTCGGCGGGGACATATCCGGCGAGGCGATGAAACGGATCCGGGACCGGATCCTGGAGGCACGGAAGGGGCTGGTGGTCCTCAACCGGGAGGGGGACGACAGCTGGTACGAGAAGAACGCCGGTATCAGGCTGTACGCGCTGGACGACAGTCCGCTGGTGCGGCTCTTCATGCACCCGGCCGAAGGGGGTGAGGCGTGAGCATGCCGCTGCTGGAGATCATCCCCGCCGGCGCCGGCTCGGGCAAGACTCACACCATCCAGGAAAAGCTGGCGCACCTGGTCGAGGCGCACCTGGTTGCCCCGGAAAGGATCGTCGCCGTGACCTTCACCGAGGCGGCGGCAGCCGAGCTGCGGGAACGGATCCGGAGCGGCCTGTTGCGGAAGGGGAGGCTGGAAGAGGCCCTCCGCCTGGACCGGGCCTACATCTCCACCATCCACGGCTTCGGCCTGCGGGTCATCACCGAGTTCGCCCTGGATGCGGGGATTTCTCCCCGTCCGCGTCTGCTGAACGATGACGAGCGGGATACCCTGGTCCGGCTGGCCCTTGCCCGTTCCGAAAAGGCCGGGTACATAAAGTCGAACCTGCGGGACCTGGGGTATGCCGAAGTGTATGACGTCAGCCCGGAAGACCTGTTCCGGGAGAGGATCCTGCTGCTGATCGACAAGCTGCGGAGCATCGGGCGGGAGCGGCACGATACGGAACTGATACCCCACGCAGCGGCGCTGCTGGAGAGGCTGTACGGACCGACGCAGCCCGCCGATCACCTGAAGTCCACCCTCCTGACCGCGGTTGAAGCCCTCCTGGCGCGTTTCCCGGACAACCTCTCGCCCGGCATCCGGGACAACAAATCCGCCGCTGAAGCGCTCGACAGCGATTTCCGGTCGTTGAAACGGGCCTCCTTCGGCGAGGCGCTCGACAGCGACTGGAAGCTCTGGCAGCGGCTTCGTTCCCTCCGCGTCAAGGTCCAGAAGAACCGGCTACCGGACGGCTACGCCGAGCTTGCCGGGGCCGTCATGGCCGCGGCCGATGCCCTGCCTCGCCATCCCGGCCCGCTCCAGCAGGCAATTGCGCATGTCTCCCAGCTCATCGAGGCGGCCCAGGATTGCCTGTCCGGCTACGGGGCTGACAAGCAGGAGCGGGGGCTGGTGGATTACGCCGACATGCTCGGGCTCTGCCACCGCCTGCTGTCGTCCGGCCCGAATCTCCTGGCGGCCCTGCGCGGCAGGATCGACTGCCTGGTGGTGGACGAGTTCCAGGACACCAACCCGCTGCAGTTCGCCCTCCTCTGGACCCTGGCCTGCGCCGGTGTGCCGACCTTGGTGGTGGGGGACGTGAAACAGGCGATCATGGGGTTCCAGGGGGCCGACTCCCGGCTGCTCCAGGTGCTGCAGGTGCTGCACCCGGAGGCGGTGCGTCCCCTCACCAGCAACTGGCGCTCGACCCCGGCGGTCATGGCCTGGGTGAACAGGATCGGAACGGCGTTCTTCGGGACCGGGTACCAGGAGCTCACCGTCAGGGACGAGGCGCGCTATCCCACGTCCTTTACTCCCCTGGAGGCAATCGAGTTTCCCGACGGCACCCGGAGGGGGAGCACCCTGATCGTTGCCCAGCATACGGCCGCAAGGATCAAGGTCCTGCTGGACGACCCCGCGCAGATGGTCTACGACAAGCGGCTGAAGCGCCGGCGCCGTCTCCGGGGGGGCGACATCGCGGTCATCAGCCCGGTCAACAAGCGCCTGAACAATTACGCGGATTCACTGCGCCGTCTCGGTGTGGAGGTGCGGGTGGAGCAGGAGGGGTGGTTCGAGTCGCGTGTCGTCCAGTTGACCTGGCATGCCCTCTGCTTCGTGGCCGATCCGGGTGATCGGCATGCCGCGCTCTACCTGGCCGTGACCGAACTGGGGAGCCTGGACCTGGAAGAGGCCCTTGGCCGCATCCTCGGGGGCGAGCCCCTGGATGAACCCCTGATTGACCTGCTGACGGGAGTCGCCCAAGCCTTCGAGGACCGGCCGGTGGATCTCGTGGTGGCCGAGACCGTTGCCGCCCTTGATCTGTTCGACCGGGTCGCGGAGTGGCCCGACGCCGCCCAGGCGCGGGCCGATCTGCTCCGCCTGCTGGGGGAGGCTCGGGAATTTCTCTCGGTGAACCGGGATGCCCTGGCCTGCGCCGGCATCCACGGCAGCGGGCTCAAGCCGTTCCTTGCCTGGCTCAGGACACGGGCCGAGTGGGAAAACGGCCGGCCCGACCCGGACCTGATCGACGAGCATGCGGTGCGGCTCATGACTTGGCACAAGGCAAAGGGGCTCGAGTGGCCGGTGGTGGCGGTCTGCGGCACCGACTGTGACGCCTCGCCGCGGCTACCGGCATTCGAAGTGGAATACCTGGAGGACTTTAGCCGCATCGACATCCTTCTCGAAACGGCACGAATAGCGATCTATCCCGGTTTCACGGCGCCGGAAACGCGACAGGCGGTCATGGGGGAGCTCTGGGGCGACACCATCGGGAACGCCCGGAGGCTTCTCTACGTGGCGCTCACCAGGGCGCGAGAGCAGGTGATCCTGGAATGTCCCACGCACCTGGACGCCAAGGACGACCGTCAGAAGATAACATACTGGGACATTCTGCGGAATGCCTCCGGGCTGGAGCTTGTCGCCAACAAGATGAGAGTGGCGGGCGAGGAATTCGACTGCCGGATCGTCAGGGCCGACAAGGACTCGCCCCCGGAATTCGACGGTGCCAAAGCCCCGGCTGACCAGCCTTTGCCGATCATCGGGCGTCGCGCCATCGTACCGGCGCCGCTGCCTGGGGGGCTCACACCCGAGGCAGTGTCGCCTTCATCGCTCCACGGGCAGGCTGCGGATGCGCCTGCCGCCATCCGCACGGAAGGTTACGGAGCCCCGCTGGAAACCGGCTTCCCCGGACTCGATCCTATGGAGCGCGGCACCATGCTGCACCGCTGTTTCGAGGTGCTGAGCGGTAACCCCGGCAGAGTCCACCTGCTCGGCCGGGCGACCGGGTATCCCCTGGATGACAGCCAGATCGAGGCGATCCAGCGGGCTGTGGCTGGATTCGACGCCTGGCTGGAAAATACGCTGCGACCGCTCACGGTCTCCTCCGAGGTCCCGCTCCTGGCCCTGAACGACGCCGGGAACGTGGTATCGGGCACGGTGGACCTGCTGGTGGAGACGGTTGACGGATTCTGGATCATTGACCACAAGTCGGACATAACCGAAGACCTGCACGAACGGTTTGCCTTCTACCTTCCCCAGTTGCGCTGCTATGCCGAGTCGGTGGCCAGGGCGTGCGAAGACAAGCCAGTGTTGGGCCTGGTGGTGAACTGGATTTCCCGCGGGAAGGTATCGGTCCTGGAATTCGGGTGAACCTGGAATGATCCGTCAATAGCCTTGGCGTCTTGCATGACAGAAGACCACGTTGAGTTAACACACTGCCAAACATCGCGAAAGACTCGGCTTAACAAAATTTTACGATGAATTTTAGCTGTCTTCACCTTATACTCTCGCCTGGCCTGATGAAAATACCGACCTATGGAGTAACCGGATGAAGATTCTAGTGTCCTGTGCGGTTCGTTCACCGCAAGAATTCCGAGGAATTTTGGTTTCTGGCAAGGCGCGGCGACACAGGCCTAGCGGGGTCTAAGCCGAGGAGCCGGAACGCGGCCAGGGGCCAAAAGGCCCGGAATTGTAAGGAAGGAATTAGCCGCACAGGACACTAGGAAGAACGCCGCTTTTG
>Ga0228535_1003486_pt1 | contig 11201 bp, 11 predicted proteins | sample SJ1metagenome_FD_168457 | JGI IMG/M metagenome (GOLD analysis project Ga0228535, IMG submission 168457) | Enriched culture of PCE-dechlorinating microbial communities from Ithaca, New York, USA - SJ1 | ecosystem: Engineered > Modeled > Simulated communities (microbial... > Unclassified | place... | reverse complement strand
TTGCCATTGAAATAACCTTGAGCTAAACTGAATCAGGCTCGACGCTGTTCACCCGAACAGAGGTGGCCGAATTCACCGTGCCGCTGGCCGAGTTGAACCGGGACCGGTGGCCGAGTTCGCCGAAACTGGCACCTCATGGAACGCTCCTTCGCCAAGGGCAAACATTACGGCTATGACCGGGCCCGCTGGAGAGGATTATGGAGGATGAGCATTCAATAATTCCTGGTCTGTGCCGTACAGAACATTCAAGTGATGCTGAGACGGGGATGAAGGCCCGCAAAGGATCCGGCAGTGATAGCCCGAATCCTTGAGCCAAGCCTCTTAAGGGTCTCTTTTCTTTTTCAAGCGTCCTCAGGTGGATCCGTCTTTCTTACATAGGAGGACCGGTTATCTGTCCTGCCTGATCTACCTTTGAAACCCGGGGCTTCAATTGAGCAACAGGCCGTTGAGTAATCACCAAAAAATTACCTGCTTTTCAAACCTGGATAATTGCAACCGTTGAGCCAGGGTTAATGATATCATCTATACTTACCAAAATTTTTTTAACAACCCCACCAGTATCAGATGTCATTTCGTTTTCCATTTTCATTGATTCAAAAGTAAACAAAACATCGCCAGGTTTTACACTATCCCCTTCTTGAATTTTAATATCAATAACTTTTCCTGGCATAAAAGCAACTATTTCCCTATTATTCATAAAAAACACCTCCTGAATAGATTCGGCTAATATTGAGCAGAATGCAATAAGTGTTCTTCGATTCTTTGTAGAGTTCTTTGGTAATCAGCACGAGCTTGCAGGGATTCATCCATTGAAACATAACGGAAATTGATCGTATCACCTGTTTTTGCTTGTGCCATAATATTAACATCTACGCTAATAATAGTGCCAATAGTTGCGTATCCACCACAAGTAACAGCATCTTTAAAAAGAATGATCGGCTCTGAAACGTCAGGCACTTGGATTGAACCAACAGGGTAACCAACATCAACAACATTGGATGGATTATTCCCAGCCCCAAACGGCTGTATTCTTTCAACCCATTCCAATGGTTGGCTTCCTTGAATTCTGTAACCGACACGGTTGGCATCAGGTGTTATTATCCAATCAGCTTCCACAAAGTTTTTCTTGCTTCTTTCGGTCATTCGATAACTACACAAACCATCCATGAATCTAACGCTATATCGATTCGAATAAGTGGGGATAAATTCTTTCCCCATTTTGGTTCCTTCTTTCATGCTTCTCGTGTTTAAAATACCTATTTTTAGATAATCACCTTCTTTCAAGGGACGTCCTTCGTAACCTCCAATTTTTGATGACATAAATGTTGATCTAGAACCCATAACAACGGGGACATCAATACCACCTGAAATTGCAATATAAACTCTTGCTCCATTTTGCAGCATTCCAAATGACAATATGTCACCTGAATTTACAGGGATTGTTTCCCACATAGGAACATCTTGCCCATTAATTTTGCAGGGGAACACTCCTCCTGTTATTGCTATAAGGCCCTTTTTTTCAAATTCCAAAGTAGGCCCCATATAGACGGCCTCAAGAGCCGCTGCGTTATAATCGTTACCCACCAGCATGTTGGCGATTTGATATGAATAGGAGTCAAAAGCACCTGCTGGAGGCATCCCTATCTCGTAAAAACCAATTCTTCCATTGTCCTGAACGGTAGTTTGTATTCCTGGTTTAATCACCCTAATCATTATACAATCTCCTTTTTACCTTAGTCGAAAATTCTTCAAAGGCATAAACATCCTTTGGGACAAACTGGAAATCTTTTTTATAGTATTCAAACGTTCCATTTTCAACATCAATTCTTATTGCATCATATTCTTCCCTTGTGATACTTCGAAAGTTATAGATATCTCCTGGCTTTGGAAAAACTATGTTGTCTTTAAAATCCAGAAGCTTTTGCTGTCTATCGAACACCGGCGTCGCAGAAATTCCAAAAATCTGGGCACCACCTGTTCCTTCAGCTGGATAGAATCCCGAAACAACTCCAGCATAGAAATAAGTCCTTTCATAAGTGAAAGTTCTTGGTCTCAAATATTTCGGGACCTCTATTTGTTTTTCTTTAGGCACCAATTGATAACACCAAGGCAAACCTGGCACAAAACCAACGTTAATGCATAAATGAGGATTACCTGTGATTGCACCAACAAAACTCTCAACGGAATCAAAACCATTAATTTGGGCGCAATATTCTATATCCGTAAGGGTTTGACTCTGATGGCGATCTCTAAATTTCATACACGTTTCTGTAGTCCAAGGATCATTAAAAAATATGGGAATTTCAACTAACCTTGAGTTAATTACAATATCTTCATAATTGACGATGGATTCCTCTATTTGCCTTAATTGGTTTTCAATAACGTCAGGGACTATAACATCAGGGTTAAAACGAATAAGTATGGAAGCATTACCTGCGCAAACATCGTATATCCCTTCAATTTTCTTTTCTTTAATTTCTTTTTTTATACAAAATATCTTAAAGATATTTTCTAAATCAAATGCCTCACTTAATTCCATAAATAGAAACTCATCACCACCAAAGCTATATCTTGTCTTGAATAAGTTCATAATATTTCCACCCTTTCCATGCACAAAACCATATTAAATAAAACTCTTAACAGGAGCTGTAGAAATGCCATTTTCATTTAGTTCTTTGTGAATCTCTTCTAACAGCCTAGGAGCTCCCTCCGTGTCTCCATGAATACAAATTGTTTGTACATTGATATTAAGATCTTCGCCAGAATCAGTAATTACTTTGTTTTCTTTTACCATTCTGACAATTCTTTTTGCACGTGCTTTCATATCTCCTGATTTTGCGTGGGTACGAATGGGAATAATTGAGCCTGTTGCTGTATGCTCACAATCCGCATAGCCCTCATTCGCGACAGTAATTCCCATTTGCTTTCCCAAAAGACTTAGAACCGAATTCTCTAGGCAAAAAACCACCATTTGAGGATCCATTTCTTTTATTGCTTCAATAATTGCCCTTGCAACAATTTCATCAGTCATAGCCATCATATAAAGCTGTCCATGTGGTTTGCAATGATTAATGCCTTGTCCAACTATTGAAGCAAACTCTCGCAAAGCTCCCAATTGGTAGACGATGTAATCTTTAATTTCTCCCGGACTCAATTCCATTCTTCTTCTCCCAAAGCCCAATAAATCAGGAAACCCAGGATGAGCACCAATAGAAACTCCGTATTTGTTGGCAAGCCCAACTGTTTTGCGCATAACATGGGGGTCACCCGCATGAAAACCACATGCGACATTTACGGAAGTCACATATCTCATCATGGCCTCATCATTTCCCAATTGATAAAGCCCAAAACTTTCACCCATATCACAATTTAAATCGACTATGAGCCCCATAGAAACTTCCCCTCCACAAAAGACTTGTCACAAAATGTTGGTAATATAACGCTAGTGGACACTTCTAAAGCAAGCCGGTCAAAAATTTAATATTGACCGGCTTGCTTTTTTAAAAACAAAAACTAGTGCTCCAAAACATGCTCCTCATCTGAGTGAATAATTTTTGTGATGGGCTTATGATGCTCCTTGCTGAAGACGGCTGCCTTTGCAGCTATCAAACAAATTACCCCCCACATTACAACTAAAAAAGAATACAGAACGGGGTTATACTCTCCCATGTTTTTGCCCCCTTTCTTCTGCCTTAGAAATCTGATCAAACCCAAATATTCCAAACTCTAAAAATCCTTATTTCTTATTAACCGCCGAAAAGAGGAATATTTGCTTTCTTGTCCAAATAACCGAAATAAATCAGCTCAAAAACCAACGCAAAGCATCCAACTGGACCTAGCCAAATCACTGCTTGAGCCACGGGTTTGGACATTATGACTTCCACTGATCCTGTAAGGAGTGCCGAATAGAAAGGAAGTGCCGCAGTTACAAAGGTAATAAAGTATATGGTGTATACTGCCGCTTTAGACAATCCTCCTTGAGCAAAGTCGCCCAGTTCTCCTTCAAAGTACTCAATCTTCGTAACATTTGAATCAAACCGAGTTACAATAAAACAAACTATCCCTGGAACAACAAAAATTGCCAAAGCTGAAAGCGTAACATCCCATTTCAATAAAACTGAAACAACAGCAAGAGCTGCCCCTATCAACATACCCAAAAATCCAGCTTTTCTTGTTATTTTATCTGAATACAAACTGGCGATAATCACAAATACACACCCAAAAAGCACCATTCCACTTACAGTTAAAAGTCCAAGTATGCTGACACTTTCCAAAGCAAAATAGGCTGACGCCAGCACGAAAACAACTGTAAAAATTTTAGTGTTTCTTAAAACTACTGTATCTGACTTGCCTTTGTTCCAAAAAGCAGCCTCAAAGTCAACGGCGTATATACAAGATGCCGCATTTAAGAAAGCATCCACGGAGGAGACTAAAAGCGAAAGCAAGGAAAGAGCTATCAAAATTTGCAATACGATATTTGTTTTTTGTATAGCATATTGGATGGCTAAACTTGCTGGCCCTTCGATATGATAGAAATGAGCTAACAACCCAAGCGTCCCTCCAAGAATTGCAAAAGGGAACCAACCAAAAGCAAAAATAAGAAAGGATTTTTCTATTACTTCCTCATTCTTTGCTGCAAAAACTCTCTGCCATACAGCTGCCGATCCAACCGTATAACCAAATAAGGCAATCCAAAAGTATTGCATGTTAAGAGGTCCCCAGGCATTTATATCAAAAAGTTTAGTCCCTATAGCGTCGTATAGAACTCCGACGCCCCCAATCCCGGAAATAATCCAAGGAATACAAATAACCCCCAACAGAATAAAAGTACACACACGGATAAATTGGGCGACCAAAACTCCAGGCAATCCTCCGGTCAACGCATAGGCCAATATGCTTATGACCAAAATTGCCATCCCAAGCCTTACTGGTATCCCACCCAAAATTTCTAGAAGGTTTGATCCAGCATATAAACCTGCAACCACTTCTAAGAACATCGCGAAAAGAATTGACATTGAAATTATGACTCTAGCTCCATTGCCAAAACGCATTCCTACCCAATGAGCTAACGTTAATCCTTCAGGAATTTTTCTTTTGATCGTTCTTGCAAGGAAGAAAGTAGCAAGAACTGGTCCAGCTACACCTATGGGATACCATATTAATCCTGAAATGCCATTAACAAATGCTGCTTCACCTGCAGCAAAAATTGTGTAAGAACTACACCAAGTAGCTATAAAAGCACTTCCCAGCAATAAGAAACCCACACTGTTACCTGCAGCAACATACTCTCTGACTGTTTTAACTCTTTCATGTCTGTTGGCTATCATCTGAGAGGCAATTCCACTAATCAAGATGTAGGCTACTACTATTACTCCTAAAAGTGTCTGTTGGTTCAACTCGTCCCCCTCCTTTACGATTATTCAATATTTCGGATACACAAGACCGCCCATACTATTGACAGCAGAAAATCACCTCCTATCAAATAAAAAGGCAGTAGATATAACCTAGTAATTACTTTTCATCAAAACTAGTAAGGAAAAAACTTTCTACCAACCTCTAAGCTCTAAATATTTTTCTTTGATTTTATTAAAGACCTCTCTATCAATCTTTGCTCCAGAATGTGGACCTTGAGTAATTGGTTCCGAAAAATATCTCTCAGGCAATTCCCCAACAATAAACTCTTTACCTTCTCGTTCATTAAATTCCTTTGAAAGATTTACACACAATTCGCCAATTTTAAGAAGTTCTCCTTCGTGAAATTCAATGCCTGTTGAATGCTTTAAAAGATCTATTATGTTTTGCATGCCAATTGCTCCAAATGTAAAATCACAACCAATCACCGAATTAACCATTGCGTTAAAATTTTGATGCTCAAAAATAATCTTTGCAACATGTTCTATGTATTGAGGGCTTGTTTTCTCCAAATTAGAAGTAATTTCAAATGATAAAGGGAAAGCCTGTTGATGGTCTGCACCTCGGTCTGCTGTAATATACGCAACTGCCATACCCGGTGCCCTATGTATTCCCCATCCTGGCATTTCAAGACCCTTGACGTGCATTGCGTATTTCTTTGTTTGTGGTCCAAAAACTTTGGAGGCTTCTTTAACACCTAAAGATAACAACTTCCCAACGCCTTCTCTTTTCGCAATCAATTCAATTAATTGCCCAAAAAGCGTTGCATTCCCCCATAAATTATCACTAATGTTAAGTTCATCTTTAACTAAACCTTTTTCCAAGCATTCCGCATAAAAAGAAAGAACTGCACCGGTGCTAATTGTGTCCAATCCCCAAAAATCACAAAGTTTATTCAAATAAACCAGGTCTGAAATGTTTTCGATCAAAAGGTTGCTCCCCATTATTGCAGCCGTTTCATACTCAGGCCCTTCAACTATCGCTCCCTTAAAGGAGCCTCCTCTTACGCTTCCAATATGGCCACATCCCACTGGGCAACTGAAACAGGCCCTTCTTTTGAACCAGAAAAGGGACTCCCCTCTTTCTCCTGAAATTTGATCTGCTTTTTCAAAATATTGCTCGCTAAAATTCTGTGTAGGCAAAGTGGAATTGGAGTTGGACCCTAAGACAGAACCAGTCGTTCCCCATTTTCTGAACCTAAATAACGATGTATTGGCATTAATATCAGAAATAATTTGTTTAGATAGCTTGAATAATTCATCTGATACCGGAGGAGATTTAGCCCCTGACCCTTTTACTACAATTGCTTTAATTTTTTTTGAACCAAGTACAGAACCCGGGCCTCCCCTTGCCGCCTGCCGATAGAAATCTGTGTTAACTACTGAAAATGGGACCAAATTTTCACCCGCCGGCCCTATAGTAATAATTCCTACGTCTCTCCCGTGCCTCAAATACAATTCTTCTTCAGTAGCAAAGGTATTCAATCCCCAAAATTTAGAAGCATCAAGCAATTTCACTTCTTCATCTTCCACAAACACATAAGAAGGTTTGTCGCATTTCCCTACAATCATTAGCCCGAGATAACCAGCATCCCTAATACATTTGATAATATGCCCACCCATGAAACCGACGCTGATTGTGCCTGTCAATGGAGATTTAACTGCTACAGAACATTTCATTGAAGGGACGATGGTGCCTGAAAGAGGCCCCCCCATTATCATAAAAATATTCTCTTCACTAAAAGGATTAACACCTGGATTGAGGTAATCCAACAAGATCTTTGTTGCTAAGCATTTTCCACCTAGGTATTTTTTTATTTCTTCATGAGATATCTGCAAAATAGAATTCTTATTGTTTCCCACATTTATTTTTAAAACATTAAACACTTTTGGGTCCTCCTGGCTTCTATTTTGGATCGAATTCTAGGCTATTTTTTTTGCAGTATTCAAAAGCTTTTTCTTTTGGAGTTTTTGCATAACAGGAACCGTCGAAAGGTACTTCTTGAAAAATCAAAGCCTTTGTTGGACACACTTCAACACATGCCATTTCTGGTTTTCCTTTACATAAATCGCATACAACAGGGTATTTTTGCCCCTTTACTATTTGTATCGCCTCGGCAGGACATGCCTTAACGCATTTTTGACACCCTATACATTTCTGATTGTCTATATGAACAACAAAATTTTCATCTATTTCAATGGCACTTACAGGACAAGATGACTTACATGGAGCATCTTTACAGTGAAAACATAAATTTGGAACTTCTACTCCTGGGAAAAAAGTCAATACCTTTATTCTTGAATAATCAACTGCTCCCCTACCTCCATGAACAAAAGAACAATACATTTCACATAATCTGCAACCAATGCATTTATCGATATCAACTTGGATTATTTTGGCCATTAATTTGGAATCTCCTTTTGCTGAATACGCCAGGATTTTTGGGTAAAAGGAATCAGAACATTTTCTGATACATTTCCTGAATATCTTCTTTGTTGTATTGGCAAATGTTGTACGGACGGGGAAAAACCTTGAAGCATTCCTCCGCTAACAAATCAAGCATGTCCTCTTTTACTCCAACCTCTCTTAGTCGAGAGTAGCCATTTACTTTTGTGATTAGCAATCTGATCTCTTCGATAAGAGCAACAGCCTTTCCCTTTTTACTAGTTACAGCTTTTTCAAATTCACAGGCGTCAAATATGGAAGAAAAGATATCAATGCACATAGGGAGATTAAATTCCATTGTTGCAGGAAGGCCTATTGCACATGAAAACCCATGCGGAACCTTAAATCTATTCGCTAATGTATATCCTATGCTATGCGGAAAGGTTGCAGGCGCATTGTTATTTGCCAATCCTCCAAACATAGCAGCCAACATCATGTTGTACCGTGCTTTAATGTCTATTCCGCAAAAATACGCCTTTTCGAGGTTATTCATGGTCAAAGCGACGGCTTTCGCTGCATACATTTGAACGATTTCATTTCTATATGTAGTCATTAACCCCTCTAAGGCGTGGCATAACACATCCAACCCTGTGCTTGCTGTTACTGTTCGAGGCATGGATACAGCTAACTCAGGATCAAGAATCGCCATATCGGGAATTAAGCATTCATGGCTAATCCACTTTTTCTGGTCATTTACACTAAAAACAGCATCTCCCGTGACTTCACTTCCTGTTCCGGATGTGGTTGGAACAAGGTATAATGGAATTCGAGAGTTATAGTGTCTACCTTCAACATATTCCTCCAGTTTTCCTTTGTTTTGTAAAAGCATAGAAACCACTTTTGCTGTGTCCATTGCACTTCCACCACCAAGTCCAACGACACAATCAGGGTTAAAGTCAAACCCCGCTTTAGAAGCCTCTCTCATTGTCGCTAAGTTTGGCTCACTCGCAATATTGTGGAATTCTTTTACCTCTATACTGTCAAAGTTCAATAATTTAACAACTTTTTCCACCCATCCAGCAGAAAAAACTCCTTGATCCCCAACGACTAGAACTTTTTTAAACTTTTTATTACCCACTTCTCTTGCAAGTTCCGTTATAGAGCTGCGCCCAAAAAACAGTTTAGGGATACCCGAAACGCTTTTTAAAAACAAATGATCCGAATCGACAAAAGACATCAAATACACCTCCAAAATGTAGTAACATTGCTTTATCTATATGAACGAACGATAATATGAGAGAGTAAATTTTTGTAGGGCAATTTGTGATAAAAAAAAACTAATTGATGGAGGCTTTTTTGTGCCTCTTTTACATTTATTCGAATTTTGAGAGGGAATAACTATGTTAGTTGAAGAGATATTTAACGAAAAAATGTTCCCTGATTTTCAACTTCTCGGAGGAGCCTCTGGAATAAAAAACAGGATAACTAGCGTCGAAATATGCGATACTCCAGACCAGCATTTTTGGACAAGAGGGGGGGATTTTGTAATCACCAACGGTTTTTTTCTAAAAGAAGATCCTTCTGCTTTTTATGATATTTTCTGTTCTATTGCACAACGTGGAGCAGCAGCATTTGGAGTAAAATTTGATAGATTCATTTTTTTAAAAGATTTGCCCAAAATCATGGAATTATCCGATGAACTCGGATTGCCTCTTTTTAATATTCCTTGGAATTACAGTTGGAATGAAATTATAACAAAAATTACTTTATTAATTAATCAAAAAAATCATCCCTTAAATCCCTTTTCTTTAGGTACTTTAGGTACTTTAGGTACTTTAGGTACTTTAGGTACTTTAGGTACTTTAGGTACTTTAGACAATTTAGAAAATTTAATAGATATATTTTCAAATCAAGAAGAACCTTTTAGTTTTATGAGAACTTTTTCAAATTCTCTTAACAAAATTATTATTATTAAAAGGCTGCCGTTCCATCCCTTAATATTTGTCCCAGGCGAAAAAATTTCTTGTTCAATCCAGGATATTTTACATCGGTATATGGAGACTCCTCCTTCTGAAACCTCCATTATTTCTTCTACAAACAATTATTGCGTAAGACGAGAAAAAAGGGTCTATGAGATGGAAAATCTGAGCCGTTACATTGGTTCAATTGTGTACTCAAAGGATAACAATCCAAGTTTCGAGGTTCATATTATAGTTAATAAAAACGAAAGCCTGCCTATCTTTCAAGAGAATCTCGTCCTAAAGAGTTTCCAACTTTTACAGTTTCTTCTCCAAACAAATATCCAAAACGACTCTACAATCCTGATCGAAAAAAAGGAAATAGTAGAAAGACTAATTCTTGGCTGTCATGTAGATATTGATTATATTAAAAAAACGATTGGGCTGTGGGGTGTTAACAACATCATTCCTTGCAGAGTGGGGGTTTCCCGCAAAAACCAAAATGTTAAGGATTTGTTATCTAATAAATTGTGCAAACTGTCGTGCTCATTAGGTGATTTGTTGGTTTTCATTGTTTCCCCACCCTTCATAAATGCAGAAAATAATAATGAAACAAATGATCCCAATAATTTAAGGTTTTTTGACCAACAAAATTTATTAATTACATTTGGAGGAATTGCAGAAAATTACAATGAAATTAATAAATCATTTATAGAGGCAAAGTCAATTTTCTTGTTTTTAGAAAAACAAAAAATGCCAACAAAAAGCTATATATTTGAAGATATTCTTTTTGAACATGCCTTATTTGGTTTTTCAAACATTGAACAAGGGAAAATAGTTTGGGAGCGTTATTGGAAGCCAATAAAAAAAACATCTCAAACGAAAATATTATCCCTAGAAGATTTCTCGCGCTGTTTACTTTTATCAAATTTCAACCTAAAAGACTGTGCAAAACGTTTGCGAATTCACTATAACACTGCTCGAAACTACTTCATTGAATTAGAAAAAGTTCTTGGCCTTTCCTTTGAAAAAATGGAAAACAGGACATCATTTCATATAGCTGAGAGAGTTGATCATTTCCAATCGTCAAAATTTTTAACTCGAGTCAAGTAAAACGACCTTTCTGCATCCCCCCTTAAAACCTTAATTATGATAATTGCTTGCGGTGATATCACCCCTCCCTGAGGTGTGCCCTTCCGGTTGCCTTTGCCGCCTCCGCCAGTCCGCCTCGTCCCGTCCTCTTCCTCCACCACAGGGGCCTTGAGCCACTGCTTTATGAGCGCCAGCACTGCGCCGTCGCTGATGCGTTCGGCCATTACCGCCAGCAGTTTGGCGTGAGGGATGGTATCGAAGTATTTCGACAGGTCCGCGTCGATGACCTGAGCGTGTCCGGTCAACAGGGCATTCGCCACTGCATCCACTGCGTCATGGGCCGATCTCTTCGGG
>Ga0228535_1003485_pt1 | contig 11207 bp, 11 predicted proteins | sample SJ1metagenome_FD_168457 | JGI IMG/M metagenome (GOLD analysis project Ga0228535, IMG submission 168457) | Enriched culture of PCE-dechlorinating microbial communities from Ithaca, New York, USA - SJ1 | ecosystem: Engineered > Modeled > Simulated communities (microbial... > Unclassified | place... | reverse complement strand
TCGCTGTTTTCGGTTCGGGTGAAGGTGGCGTTCAGCGCGTGCTTCGTGCCCAGCGAATCATAGACGGTTTGCATGGCGTTATACTGTTCGCCTTTGGCGGTGGCGGAATTCAAATTGGCGCCGAACGAAAAGCTGGTTGTGGCGACGGGTTCGGACCGCACTCCCGTCAGGTTGATGTCGTCAATGGCGCTCACCGCCTCGCCGTTTACGACAAGTTGTCCCTGCACCTTGTAACCGTTGATATCCACCAGATAGCCTTCCTCATTTTGATGAAAGGATCCGGCGCGCGTATAAAAAGTGGCGCCGTTGGCGTCGTCCACCATGAAAAATCCGTCTCCATCGATCGCCACATCGGTGGCGTTGCCGGTTGTTTCGAACGAGCCGACGCCGAACTGGGTTTCCACATCGGCGACGGCCACTCCGCGGCCGACCTGCAGACTGCCGGACGATCCGCCGGAAATGCTGGAGCTTAAAACATCGGCAAAGTAAGTCTTGCTGGACTTGTACCCCACCGTATTGACATTGGCCAGATTGTTGGCAATGACATCCAGCTCCTTGGAACTGGCATTCAATCCCGATATCCCCGCCCATAACGCGCTGCTCATAGAAATCTCCTCCTTATAAAATCATGTATTTTTTGACTGACTGATGGCGACCACACTGGAAAACGCCGTTTCTATCCCGTTGATGATCAGATAGGGAACGCCGTTTTGGTAGGTCACCCCGCTCACGGTTCCGGATATGAGTTTATCCACCGGAACGTCTTTTCCGTTTTTATCTTTTGCCGCCACCTCGAACGTATAATCGCCCGCCGTCTGCCCGCTGCAATTCCACGTGATATTTTGCAGGCCGCCTCTTTGCGATCCGATCTTCAGCGTGTCCACGAGAACGCCTCCCGCGTTGTAAATTTTGATTTCGCCGCTTTGAATATCGGAGGGCAGGCGATAGCCGATTTTCGCCGACGAACCGGAAACCTTGATCACATTGCCTTCCGCAACAGCTTCCTTTCCGATCAGATTGCTCATCTGGGCATTGGCAAACGTGTCAAAATACGCGGGCAGCGAGCCCATCGCCGTATTGAGATTCTGCAGCTGCTCCAGAGAAGAAAACTGCGCCAGTTGGGCGACAAACGCCGTACCGTCCATCGGATTGAGCGGATCCTGGTTTTTCAGCTGCGCAACCAGCATCTGCAGAAAAGCGTCCTTGCCCAGAGTATTTTTCTTGCCGGCCGCGGCGGTGGTTGTCGCATCGGCCGCCGCCTGAGCCGCGCCGGATATGGTTGTCGACATTATTCTCCCTCCTACACAAATAAACTGATGTTGCCCGGAGACGGATGGCCCGTAACCGGCCGATTTCCCGAACCTGCGGTTTTCGCCAGGTTTTGCAAATGATCTTCCTCCGTGTCGCGGCGAAAGCCGTTGGAATTATCCCGGAACGGCCCTTCCCGGGAAAAGGACTGCTCGCGGAATCCCTGCGCATGGGCGTCTGTCCTGTCCTGCAGAAGCACATCGCAGCGGTCGATCGTCAGTCCCTGGAGCTGCAAAGCAGCCTTCAGCGTATCGATGTTGCCCGCCAGCGCCTGTCCCGCATCCTTATTGTCCGCAGTCAGTTTCACCCTGACCAGGCTGTTCGTCACGGTAATGTCCATCTGCAGCATTCCGAGCGACGGGGGCGCCAAAAGAATCTTCACGCGCCCCCCCTGTCCCGCGCCGTTCATCTTCTCCTGAAACTGTGCAGCCACCCGCCTGATGATCTGACCGGCCAGGTTCCCTGATGCCGATGCTCTTCCGCCGTCACCTCCGACGAGACCCGGGCCGTGTATCGTTTTGTCCTGCGGCGCTTTCGAACCCGCCAAAACGGTTTCCTTTCCCTCCGCCTTCATTTTCAGTAAGCCGGTTGCCGGTTCGGCGATCGCTTCCCTGCGGAAAATAGTCATCCGCTCCTGTTCGCCGGATGTTCCTTCAGCCTCGTTTTTTTCCGTAAACTGTTCGGCGTCTTCTCCGAGAGTCTTTGCTTTGGCAGACACGGACGGTTGTTCCACGGCCGCGGATGCATTCGCGCCGCGAGCTATATGAACGAAACTTGAATTTTCCGAAAACGCTGAAGGCAGGCTGCGCAGGGTGTCGCCCCCTTTTACCGGCTCCTTTGCGGACCCATCGGCTTTTTCCGTCCGGCGAACCGTTCCCGCGACAGTCGCGGGCGATTCGGGCCGGTCTTTTTTGTCATTCGCGAAATGCGTTTCCCTGAAAGAACGATCCGCCATCTCCTGAGCAGGCGATGCTGCAATGCGTGCTTCCGGTAAAGTTACACTCTGAGATGGCTTTCTCACTGTCTGATCTTCCGCAATTGACCAATTGACCGGCGCCGTCTCCACTGTCCGGCAACCGGAGGGAAGGGATTGCCTGCTGCGTTGAGGCTGCACGCCTGAGGTCGCCTCAGACGAATTTTCTTTTTCCGAATCCATATCAGGCAGAAAGTTGCATAATCCATTCGCCTCCTTTTTTTCTGTGCCCGGCGCTGTTTCTCTTTCCGCTTCCCTGCGGACATACGCTATCCGCTGCGTTTCCCGGAAATCTTTCCCCGCCGCGTTTTTTTCGCTGGTATTTTCGGAATATTCTGCTGTCTTTGTGTCTGCATTTATCGAATTGACCAAAGCCGTCTTCATGTCCCGGAAACCGCCAGAAAGGAATTCTCTGCTGCGGACAGGCGGCGTACCTGAGATGACCGCACCGGATTTTTCTTCTTTTGCAGAATTCCCGGAGGAAACATTCATAATGTTTTTTTCGTTCTCGCCTTCTGCGCCGCCGGTCACCTTTTCATGAATCTCCTCCGCATGAGAATGCTTCGTCTCTGCCGCAAAGTCATTCGCGACGGCAGTCCAACGAACAAAATTTTCATCATCCCGGAAAGACGGAGGCATGACGCGCGGGGCATCGTCTCCAGATTCCGTCTCATGTGCGGATGAAACGTTTTTCCCCGTCCGTTCAGATGTATCCAAAACAGCCGCCGGGGATTCCGGCCAGTCATTCAGGAAAATAGATTTTACTTCGGCGATCGGGTCATCCGGAAAATTCGGACAGGACGATGTCGCCAGGCGCGCCTCCGGAGACGAAACAGGCTGGAAGATATTTTTAACGGTCCGGGCTTCTGTAGTGGATAATTTCGCCCTGACAGTTCCCGCGTAGCGGAAACCGGGGAACGGGAATTCCCGCCCGGGATTTGACTGCGTCCCGGAGATCGCCTCGCCGGAACTTTTTGCCGTGAAAAATATTTCAGATGTCTTCCCGCCGGAAGCGATAATATCCTGCCTCAAGATGCCTTTTGCGGAATCCTCCGCTTGGCCTGCCTCCTCCTTGCCTTCCCTTGCCGCCTGTGGAAAGGATAAGCCGGTATCGTTTGTTTCACTTGCCTTCTGCTTTGCGGACAAAACGGTTTGCTCAATCCGGCAATCCGTCGCGGCAACGCTTTGCGGGAAGTCCGGGCCGGGATGAAACTGAGCCTCCGACAGCGCCGCACCGGATTTTTTTTCGCCTGGAAAAAACCGATCGGCATTTCCAAAGGCAACGGGAAAGGACACAGAAAAGGCTGTGCCGTCTGCCTCGTTGTTTCCGGAGCCGTCCGTCTGCATTTTTAAATTGTTGTCCGGTCCGTCTTGTGCCGGCTCTTCTCCGGTTGCATAAGGAAGCAGGAAAGGCGCCTCTGCGTCTGCCGTTTCTTTTCCCGGCAAAGAGTCAAGGCTTTCCTGCAGGATTGCGGAAAAATCAAAAGTCGACGCTGTCAGGGCGAAATCAGCTCCCTGTGCTTTTGCACACATGAGGCCTGACGGCCATGCCGCTCGATCCGCTTCCGGACAGGTTTCGCAAAGCGCCGCTGTAATCGTATCCATGCCTCCTCCCGAATTCTCGAAAACCTTTGAGCAAGAGGCATGCCACCGGTTTTGTCTTCCTGTTGCGCTGATATAACGGATACTTATGATTTACGCAGCAGGGTTTCATTTTACAAACGGGAAAAAACTTCCTTGTCCACGCGGCAAAGAAGGAAGCATCGATTGTCATAAAAAAAGGACGGAGGAAAATATTTTCCTGCGTCCTTTTTTTTGCAGACTGTTTTTTCTCGTCGAACTAATGCGCGTCACTGCGCGTGATTTCTTTGGTGATGTCGACGGCCTTCTGGGGAGTGAGGTAGCCCCAAAGAGCCCCGGCCTTGTCTTTCTTCATTTGCCTGACAATTCCGGCGGCGGTCCGTGTGTCCAGTTTTTCCATCATGGGACCGGCCTTGACCGGCGGCGCAGCCTCATAAACCTTGGCCATTTCCTTGTAGCGTCGGATATCTTCCTCGCGGAGAGCTTCCATCCGGGTGGCCAGCTTTTCCTCCGACGTCTTCAGGATCGCCATTTTTTCCAGGATATCCTTGCGCAGCGCAATCAGCCTTTGTTCATCGGCCCGCAGCGCCTTTTCCCGGGCATCCAGTTCGTTTTGCCGGGCGACAAGCGCCTCAGCCAGTCCCCGCTGCTCGGTAAGAGCGTCCTCCAGCGGCGTTTTTGCCGCCTGTGCCGGTGCGGCTGAACTATTCGCCGCCGGCGGTTTTTCCGGCGCCGGCACTTTGGACTGGGCCAGCGCCGTAGCGGCGATGGCCGTCACATCCGGCAGTCCCTGCGTTTCGCTCAGGATTCCGAAGAGCGACAGACCCTTGATCAGCAGAAATACAGCCGCCAGAATCTGCGCCCCGATAAGAATTTTTTTCATCTGCCGCGCCTCCGGCCGTGCTTCAGAACGGACAGTTCATCCGCATGCTTCTGTTCCCTGGTGTTGAGATCCGAATAATATTCCCGTTCCTGCTTCTCTCTCATTTTCTCGATCACTTTCCTGTTTTTTACGGCCTCGGCCAGTTCCCGTCTTTTTTCGTCGAGTGCTTCCTCTCCTTGCCGAATCTCTTCCAGCGTTCGTTTTTCCTGCATCCGAATCCGCTCCACATACGCCACGCATTCGGCAATGTCTTCCGCCCGACACAGGGCGCCGGAGGATCTCCGCAAATCCCCGATCAAAATTCCGCGCCTTGCGACAAGCTCCTGCAGAACGTTTTTTTTCTCTTCCAGACTCTGCGTGAGCTCTGAAAATTCACGGATCGCCTTTTCTTCCAGGCTCAGACGGTAGTCGAGGACCGATTGCAGCTTAAACCGGAACATGAACCTTATTCCTGAAACAGGCCCAGGAGCTGCTCCTTCGCCTGTTTAAAATCGATTTTTTCATCAATCTTCTGCTGTAAAAACGCGTTCACCCTGTCCACCATCCGGACGGCGCGGTCGATCGCAGGATTCGATCCGTTGACGTACGCGCCGATGTTGATGATGTCTTCCGCTTTTTTATACGTGGCGAGAATATTCGCGAGTTCGCCGGCCTTGCTCTTATGCTCCGCGTCCACGATGTCGATCATCACCCGGCTGATGCTCTGCAGGACATCCACGGCAGGATAGTGGTTTTTGTTGGCGAGCGCCCGGGACAGGGAAATGTGGCCGTCGAGAATGGAGCGGGCCGCATCCGATATCGGTTCGTTGAAATCATCCCCCTCGACCAGAATGGTATAGAGTCCCGTGATGCTTCCCACGCCTTCGACAATGCCGGACCGTTCCAGCAGTTTCGGCAGAAGGCTGAACACGGACGGCGTATAGCCTTTCGTCGTCGGAGGTTCCCCGACGGACAGTCCGATTTCCCGCTGGGCCATCGCAAATCTGGTCAGCGAGTCGACCATCAGGAGCACGTCTTTGCCCTGATCGCGGAAATACTCGGAGATGGCCGTCGCGACGTACGCCGCCCGCATGCGGATCAAAGGATGCATGTCCGACGCCGCGACCACAACGACGGAGCGCGCCAGCCCTTCCGCGCCGAGATTCTTTTCCAGAAATTCGCGCACCTCCCGGCCCCTTTCACCGATCAGGCCGATCACGTTGACGTCGGCCTTGGTGTTGCGGGCGATCATGCCCATGAGCACGCTTTTGCCGACGCCTGATCCGGCAAAGATGCCCATGCGCTGGCCCTTGCCGCAGCTGAACAGGGCGTTCATGGAGCGGATACCCAGATCCATCGGCTCCCGGATTCTCCCCCGGTCCAGCGGATTGATGGGCTCCGCGTAAATCGGATATTCGTCCTCCAGCGCAATGGGGCCCTTATTATCGATGGGATTTCCCAGGCCGTTGATGACGCGCCCCAAAAGGCGCCGGCCCACGCCGATGCCCGCCTTGTGCCCGAGCGACAGAATCCGGCAGCCGGGACCGAGCCCCTGAATGCTCTCCAGGGGCATCAGCAAAACCCTGCCGTTTTTAAACCCGACGACTTCCGCCTCCACCGGCGGACCGCCGTTGACCGGCATGATGCCGCAAACCTCGCCTACGGATGCGGCCGGTCCGTTCCCCTGCACCATCAGACCGACGATCTCGGTGACCTTGCCGTTGACGCGGATCGGATTGATCCTTCTTACCATATCGGTGTAACGGGAAAGATCGATGACGGGATCCTGCATAGCCCTTTACTCCACGGCGGTCATTCTCCGGACAGGAGCGCCGCCGCAATTTCCTTCAGTTGATTTTCCAGGCGGGCGTCCACTTCGCCCAGCTGCGTTTCCACGACGGCGCCGCCTCTTTTGACGCCCGCATCTTCTTCGAAGACCATGTGGCGTATGCCGTCGAAGGTCTGCACAAATTCCTTCTTGACCTCCATCATGTACCGGAAATCCTCGGGATGGAGGCGAATTTTCATGCCGTCGGTTTCCGAGAGGTTTTTCAGCGCCCCCTTGAGCACGCCCAGAATCACGTCCGGCCTCGCGCTCACCTGCTGCTGGAGAATTTTTTCGGCGACGGCGATGGCCAGCCGGACCATTTGCTTTTCGGCTTTTTCCATCATGTCTTTTTTCATCCTGGGAACGGCCCGCATCACAGCGGCCAGCGCCTCCAGTTGTCCCGCGACTTCCTTGTGCTGGGCCTTCTGGCCGTCCGCATATCCTTTTGCGTAAGCTTCCTGGCGGATGGACGCGGCGTCGGCTTCAGCCGGCCGGCTGGTTTTGGCTGGGGCCGGCTGGCTTTTCGCCGTTCCCGGAATCGTCCTGGTTTTTGGCGCGTCGGGCGCAGCCGTTTTTTTGCCGATGCCGCCGATCGGCACGGACTGGCCGGTAAAGATAATCTCACCGGACTTGATGACTTTGCCTTTACACGAATCCATCTTTTTCATCACCACGCAGAATCACGATCCGGCCCTCGGATTCGAGTTTTTTCGTCATGTCGACAATTTTCCGCTGACTGGCTTCCACTTCGGACAAACGGATCGGCGGCATCAGCGCGATTTCCTCGCGCAGCATTTCAGCGCCCCGCTTGGACATGTTCTTGAAGATTCTTTCCCGCTGCGCCTCATCCACCAGTTTGAGCGACCGCGCCAGATCTTCGGCGCTGATTTCCTTCATCAGCTCCTGCAGAGACTTGTCGTCGAGCTTCAGGACGTCGTCGAAATTGAACATGAAGTTGCGGATCTGCGACGCCAGCTCCGGATCCGAATCTTCCAGCGACGTCATGATGGCGTTTTCCGTCGAGCGGTTCATCCGGTTGAGAATGTCGGCGATGACCTGCGCGCCGCCCATCTGCATGTCGGAGGAATTGCCGAGGATCAATTCCTTTTCCAGCGTTTTGGCGACCTCTTCGATGAACTCGCGCGGCACACTCTTGAGCGTCGCCATCCTTTTGGTAATTTCGTACTGGATGGCGGGCGGAAAGTGCTCCAGCACCTGCGCCGCTTTTTCCGGCTTGAGATGCACCATGATGAGCGCAATGGTCTGCGGATGCTCCGCGCGTGTGAACTCGGCCATAACCTTGGGATCGATGTCGTGCAGTTTGTCGATGATCGGATTGTCGAAGGTGGCGTTGTCCACTTCACTGATGATGTCTTCCGCGTCCTTTTCGCCCAGCGCCCGGACCATCAGCTTTTTGGGCGCTCCCTCGCGGACGGAAATCATTCCCCCCAGTTCCTTGGCCATGGTGCAGAACTCTTTGGCGACGGCATTGGCGGTTTCCGCCGGAATGTTGGAAATCCTGCTCATTTGCTTGCCCAGACGCCGGATTTCCGAAGGCCGCAGGTTTTGCATCACGGCCGCTGCCACTTCCTCGTCCAGCGACAGGAGCAAAATGGCCGCCTTTTCTTCACTCGTCATGATCTTCCCTCTTTTTTCCGAAGGAGAGCCCTTTTCATCATTTGATCCAGTTGCGCAGAATGTCGGCGAACTGCTTGGCATCCGTCCTGGCCATTTCGCCGGTGATTTCCGTTTCCGTCATGGGTCTTTCCGAGGCCGGCGAACGTCCGGACTGCCGGTCGTATGCCTCCAGGGCGGCGCCGGCGGGAAGGGAGGCCTGCGCCAGGGAAGACGGGGGCGCGGCGTTCATGACGCTTCTCAGAAGCGGGCGAAGAACAAAGAGCGCCAGCAGGGCGACAAGGGCGAAAATGCCCAGATACTTCAGAACCGGCGAGAAGGTTTCGACGGTTTCCTGCAGCGTGGCCTGCGGCGCTTCCTCCTCAACCGCCTTTCTGAAGGGCATGTTGGTCACCACGACCTGATCGCCGCGTTGCGCGTTGAATCCGGCCGATTTGCGCACCAGATCTTCCAGCGCCTCGATTTCCGTTTTGCTGAGCGCCTGGTATTCTTCTTCGTTTTTGTCGTTTTTTCTGTACTTGCCGTCCACCAGAACGGCAATGGACAGTTTTTTGGTTTCGCCGACCGGCATGACGGTCTTGCTCACCACTTTGTTGATTTCGTAATTGACGATCTCGTCGAGCTTTTCCTTTTTGGGCGTCTCCGAAACGGCGCCGGCGGGCGAAACCGCGTTTTCCTTTTCCGAGTTCCGCTGCGTGCTGCGGACAACCTGCGCTTCGGGATCGTAGCTTTCTTCCGTTTTCTCCATAATCCGGAAATCGAGCTCGGCGCTGACCCTTACTGCGGCCTTGCCCTGCCCCACGACATTTTCCAGCATGCTCTGAATGCGGCCGGCCAGGTCCTTTTCCATGTTCCGCTGAAAGTCGATCTGCTGCGCGGTCATTTTGGACAGTTTGCCGTCGTTTTGGCGGGCGCTGAGAATGGTTCCCCGCGCGTCCACGACCATCACGTCTTCCGGGTTCATTCCTTCAATGGAGCTGGCCACCAGATGCACGATGCCGTCGATCTGTCCCGGCCGCAGCGTCCGGCCCGGCTTGAGCCGCAGCGTGACGGAGGCCGTCGGCTTCTTCTGCCGGTCGGTAAACAGGGACTCCTTGGGCAAAGCGATATGCACGCGGCTGGACTGGATTTCTTCCAGGCCGTTGATGGTCCGCGCCAGTTCGCCCTGCAGCGCCCGCCGGTAATTCAACTGCTGTTCGAATTCCGTGGCGCCCAGCGTCTTCTGGTCGAAAATCTCGAATCCGACGCCGCCGCCCTGCGGCAATCCCGCGGCGGCCATTTCCATCCGCAGCTCGGAAACCTTCTCCTCCGGGACGGAAATCGCCCCGCCCGACGGCGAAATCCTGTAGGGAATCTTCTTTTCGCCAAGCCGGCTCACGATCGTCGCCGCGTCTTCATTGGAAAGATTGGAGAAGAGCACCCGGTACTCCACCTGGGCCGTGAGATACACGAGCAGCGCGATTAAGGCGACTGTGGCGGCGAGGACTCCGATGATGGCCGTCTTTTTGCCCGGGCCAAGCGAGGAAAAGCCGCTCCAGAGTTTGTTGACCGATTGATTCAGCGCATCCATAGCGTCGTTCTTTTAAGCTCCCCTACACCTGCATCCGCATGATTTCCTGGTAGGCATCCAGGATCTTGTTGCGCACCTGCATCATCACCTGAAACGAGATGCCCGCTTTTTCGAGCGCGATCATGGCTTCGTGAATGGATCCCGCATCTTCGAGCTGGACGCCCGCGATCGCCTTGTCCGCCTGCTTTTGAAGATCGTTGATGTCCGTAATGGCGTCTTTCAGAATCGCGCCGAAAGACGGGCCCTCTGTCGCCGGGGCGCCTTCGTCGCGCCTGGGCTCGGTCGGGGTTAACGGTTTGAGCGCGGCAATGGCGCTGCGAATCGTTACATCATCCGTCATGTTTTCCACTCCGTCCTTTTATTTTCCGATGTCCATGGCCTTGAGCGCCATGTTTTTCATGGCGTCAAACGCCGTCGCGTTGGCTTCGTAAGCCCGGCCGGCAGTGATCATCTCCGTCATTTCCTCAAGCAGATTGACGTTGGGAAAAGTGACAAATCCCTCCCCGTCCGCGTCCGGATGCGCCGGATCGTAAATTCTTTTGAAATCCTCCCGCGCGTCGGCGGCCGGCTCGGCCCGAACGGCGTTTACCGCCTGGGCGAGACTGCTGTCAAATCCCTTTTCCAGCGGTTCGGCGGCGAAAGCAATTTTCTGGCGCCGGTAGGGGCCTCCCTCCGGTGTGCTGGTTGTGGAAATGTTCGCGATATTGGCGGTCACCGCATCCATCTTCTTGCGCTGGGCGGAAAGACCGCTGCCGATAATCCGAAATGTCGTTAAAAAGTCCATTTACTTGGCCTCCGTGAGCACGTTGCGGATGCCTTTGAACTTGCGCGCCAGCAATTCCGCCGTTAAGTTGAACATCAGGTGGTTTTCCGCCAGATGCGTCATCTCGCCGTCCAGGTCCACCTTGTCGCCGGAGACGACCCGGGTGAAATCATTGCGGGAAATTTCGTCCGCCGCATTGGGAAAATGTTTCTCGTCTGTTCGGGCCAGCGGAATCCGGCCGGCCGGATTTTTTTTCAATTCTTGCTTGAACACATAATCGAACGGACGGTAATCAGGCGTATCGATGTTGGCGATATTTGAGGTAATCACCTTGTTGCGCTCTGAACGATAGTCCATCATTGCGCCCAGCAGATTAAAAGTTTTTCCGAATAATCTTTCCATTCGCTCCTCCTCGGTCGTGCGTAAATTTGCAAATGCCGTACCAGTGTCTTCTTCAATCTCCTGCCGCATCCTTGACGCCGTACTCGTTGAGCTTGTTGCGCATGGTGCGGACGCTGATGCCGAGTATTTTCGACGCCTTGGTTTTATTGCCGTTGACCTTTTGCAGCGTGTCAAAAATCATGTTTTTTTCCATTTCGTAGAGCGTGGCGACTGAACAATCGTCAATTTCCTGACAAGGGGCATCATCGTCCGCCGCCCCCTGATTTCCTTCTCGGAAGGTCGATT
>Ga0228535_1003483_pt1 | contig 11220 bp, 12 predicted proteins | sample SJ1metagenome_FD_168457 | JGI IMG/M metagenome (GOLD analysis project Ga0228535, IMG submission 168457) | Enriched culture of PCE-dechlorinating microbial communities from Ithaca, New York, USA - SJ1 | ecosystem: Engineered > Modeled > Simulated communities (microbial... > Unclassified | place... | reverse complement strand
GAGATCTGCCGGGCGGTCCGGAAAAAGAACCGGGATGCATATATCGTCGTAGATAACTGTTACGGCGAGTTTTGCGAGGAAAGGGAACCTTTGGAGGCCGGCGCCGATCTAATCTGCGGAAGCCTGATTAAAAATCCGGGGGGCGGGATCGCGCCCGCCGGCGGATACGTCGCGGGAAGGGCCGCGCTTGTTGACCAAGCCGCCTGCCGTCTGACCGTACCTGGGATCGGCGGCGAGTGCGGAGCCACGCTGGGAGTCAACCGGCTGATGTTTCAGGGGCTGTTTCTTGCCCCGCACGCGGTGGCCCAGGCGCTCAAAACGGCGGAGTTCTGCGCCTGTCTGCTCAGCCGGATGGGCTTTTCGGTTTCCCCTCTGCCCGGAGAAGCGAGGCCGGACATCATTCAGACAGTCGCTTTCGGCGGGCCGGAGCCGCTTTTAAAGTTTTGCAGGGGCGTCCAGGCGGGCAGCCCGATCGATGCCTTTGCCTCCCCGGAGCCTTGGGATATGCCCGGGTATGACTGCAAGGTGGTCATGGCGGCGGGCGCGTTTGTGCAGGGGTCGTCGCTCGAATTATCCTGCGACGCTCCCATGCGGCCGCCGTATCTTGCGTACCTGCAGGGGGGACTGACATGGGAGGCCGGCAGATGGGGAATTTTATCGGGCGCGAACGCCCTGTGGCAGGATGAGTGACACATGATCGTATTGGGGATCGATCCCGGCTACGCCACGGTGGGCTACGGAGCCGTCGCGCATGAAAACAACAAAAGCCGGGTGATTACATACGGAGCCATCACAACCGCGCCCCACGCGCCTCTTGCACTTCGGCTGCAGGAGATATATAATGATATGCTCACCGTGATCGACCAGGTGAAACCAGACGCTATCGCGGTGGAGGAGTTGTTTTTCAACACCAACGTAACTACCGGGATCCAGGTGGGGCACGCCCGGGGCGTGATTTTGCTCGCGGCGGCCCAGCGCGGATACGCCCCCTTTGAGTACACGCCGCTGCAGGTCAAGCAGGCGGTCGTCGGTTACGGCCGCGCGGAGAAAATGCAGGTGATGGAGATGACCAGGGTGCTTCTGGGGCTCGAGCGGGTGCCGAGGCCGGACGACGCCGCGGACGCGCTCGCGCTTGCCATTTGCCACGCTCACAATGCCCATTCGCTTTTGGACTAACCTTTTGCCGGAGGGAATCGTATGTTTTATTACATCCGCGGGAAAGTGGCCCGGGTCGAGCCGGGGCTGGTGGTGCTGGACGCAAACGGCGTGGGGTACGCGGTGTTTACCTCCTTTTTATCCGCGTCCCAGGCGAAGATGGGAGAGGAAGCCACTTTTTACACCTGGCTGTATGTGCGGGAGGATGTGTTTGACCTCTACGGCTTTTACACGCCGGAGGAGCTGAGCTGTTTTAGGCTGCTGCTAAGCGTGTCCGGCGTGGGGCCTAAAGCGGCCATAGCGGTATTGGGCCAGCTGACCCCGGCGCAGCTCGCGGCGGCGGTGGCAAGGGAGGACATCAAGGCGCTGTCGAGCGCCCCCGGCGTAGGCAAGAAACTGGCGCTGAGGCTCGCGATGGAGCTTAAGGATAAGATGGGCGCGGGATTTACGGCGGGCGAGGAAGGGTATTTGCCGGGAGTGCCGGCGGGCGTTGCCGGCGGCGCCAGAGAGGACGCTTTGGAAGCGCTGACCGCTTTGGGATATTCCCGCACGCAGGCGATCGGCGAGCTGAGCAAGCTCAAGGAAGAAGACCTGAGCGTGGATGAGATCGTCCGCAGGGTGCTCAAGGGAATGTATTGATCTTTTGCCGAAACGGAAAGAGAGGCGGGCAAGTGGCCATTCAGATCGGGGAACCTGAAAAGGCGGAGCGCATCGTCAGCGCTTCCCCAAACCGGGGGGACGAACCGGACGTTTCGCTGCGCCCCCGGTATTTGAACGAATATATCGGACAGCAAAAGGCGAAGGAAAACCTGTCCGTTTTCATTGAAGCGGCCAAAATGCGCAGGGAGCCGCTCGATCACGCTCTGCTTTACGGCCCTCCGGGGCTGGGAAAGACCACGCTCGCCGGCATCATCGCCGGCGAGATGGGAGTAAGCATCCGGGTGACGTCGGGGCCGGCCATTGAAAAGCCGAAGGATCTGGCGGCGCTGCTCACCAACCTGAATCAGAACGACGTGCTGTTCATCGACGAGATCCACAGGCTCAACCGGAGCGTGGAAGAAGTGCTGTATCCGGCCATGGAGGATTATGTGCTGGATATCATCATCGGGCAGGGGCCCGCGGCGCGGTCGGTGAGGCTCGATCTGCCCAGGTTCACCCTGATCGGCGCGACCACCCGGGCGGGACAGCTCAGCTCTCCGCTTCGCGACCGCTTCGGCGTGCAGCTCAAGCTGGAGATGTACTCGAAAGCGGAGCTTATGCAGATCGCAACCCGATCCGCGAGGATCCTGGGAATCCCGGCGGACCCGGACGGGCTCGAGGAAATCGCGTTCCGGTCCCGGGGCACGCCGCGCATCGCCAACCGGATTTTAAAGCGGGTGCGCGATTTCGCCCAGGTCAAGGGCGACGGGAATATCACCAGGCAAGTGGCGGATCAGGCGCTCAAAGCAATGGAGATCGACCGGCTGGGGCTGGACGCGATCGACCGGCGGATGCTTAAAAGCATCATTCAGAACTACGGCGGCGGGCCGGTGGGGCTGGAGACGCTCTCCGCCACCATCGGCGAGGAAAGCGTCACGCTCGAGGACGTATATGAGCCGTATCTGATGCAGATCGGTTTTTTGAACCGGACGCCCAGAGGCCGCTGCGCCACCAAACAGGCATACGATCATTTGGGCATTCCATTTATGGGGCAACTTGAAATAAAGGAGTAGTACATGGGCAAATATTTTGGAACCGACGGAATCCGGGGAGTCGCGGGCGAGGAGCTGACCGGCGCGCTCGCTTACCGGGCGGGGCTGGCCGCCGGGCAGGCGCTCGCCGAGAAACTGGGGCGCAAGCCGCTCGTTTGCATCGGACGGGACACCAGGGCCTCGGGCACGTTTTTGGAAGCGGCGCTGAGCGCCGGGCTATGCGCCGCGGGTGCGGACGTTTCCCTTTTGGGCGTGCTTCCCACGCCCGCCGTCGCGTATCTGACGATGAGCGGCAAAGCGGACGCGGGCGCGGTCATATCCGCCTCGCATAATCCGTTTGAGCATAACGGGATCAAGCTGTTTTCCGGCGCGGGGTATAAGCTGGACGACAGTTGGGAAGCGCTGGTGGAACGGTACATAGACGCGCCGCCAAAGGAAAAAACCGGCGGCGGTTTAGGGCGCATCGCCCATCTGGAAGGCGAGGGTGCCGAGCGCTACGTCGCGCATATAATAAAGAGCGCGCCCGGCAGGCTGGACGGCCTCAGGGTGTTGATCGACTGCGCCAACGGAGCGGCGTCGCGGACGGCGGAGCGGATATTTTCAGCGCTCGGATGCGATTGCCGGGTCATTTTCTGCGACCCGGACGGCATAAACATAAATACCGGCTGCGGTTCCACGCATATGAGCGCCCTGCAAAAGCAGGCTGCGGCGGGCCTTTTTGACGCCGGTATCGCGTTTGACGGCGACGCCGACCGGTGCCTGGCGTGCGATGAGCTGGGGCGCCTGATCGACGGCGACCGGATCATGGCGCTTCTGGCCGCCAGGATGAAAAGCGAAGGCACGCTCCGGGGCGGCGTCGCCGCCACCGTCATGTCCAACCTGGGCCTCCGGCGGTATCTGGGTGCGCTGAGCGTGGAAATGATCGAGACAAAGGTCGGGGACCGGTTTGTTCTGGAGGAGATGCAGAGCCGCGGCTTCAATCTGGGCGGCGAGCAGTCGGGGCATATCATTTTATCCGATTGGGCCACCACGGGAGACGGACAGCTTACGGCGGCGCATCTTTTGTGGCTTATCAAAAACAGCGGTCAGCCCGCGTCTACACTTCGGGACGCGGTAGAAATATTTCCGCAGGTGATGCTGAACGTCCCGGTGCCCACCAGGGCGAAGGGAAAAGTGGCCGCAGACCCGCGGGTACAGGCGGAGAACGAGCGGATTGCGGCCGCGCTCGGCGGAGCGGGGCGATTGCTCATCCGGCCGTCGGGCACTGAGCCGCTGGTGCGGGTGATGGTCGAAGGTCCGGATCAAGAGGAGATCACTCGGCTGGCGAAAGAGGCGGCGCAAGTCGTCCGGGAAGTCGCCGAAACATTATAGGCGGGCGTTTCGTCCGTACCGGAGAGGAGGGAGAAAGGCAGAGCGGGGAAAAAGCGCCGGAACTGTCCCAATGAGGGGGCAGTTGACGAGGGGGAGGGCGCGCCGGTCGGGAAAAGGCCGGCTGATCGAAGACTTCGGCGGATACCTCCTGCCTGTACCGCAGGGCATAAAGCCGACTGACAAATCCGGGGGGCGACCCGCGGGACAATAGGCGGCTGCGGCAAACGCTTTTACTTAAAAACGAAAGGATTTTCCATATGTGTGGAATTGTCGGATATACCGGCGAAGGGCCGGCTGTACCCGTTTTATTAAGCGGGCTTTATAAACTGGAATACCGTGGCTATGACTCGGCGGGCGTCGCCCTTTTGGAGCAGGATGCATTAAAGGTGATAAAAACCAAGGGGCGCATCAAGTCGCTGGAGGCGCTTGTCAAGAAGGAAGGAAACTTGACCGCCACCTGCGGGATCGGGCATACCCGCTGGGCGACGCACGGGGAACCGTCCGATCTGAACGCCCATCCCCACGTGAGCCAGAACGGGCGGGTGGCGCTGGTGCACAACGGCATTATTGAAAACTATCTGGAACTGAGAAGCATGCTGTCCGACCTGGGGTATACGATCAAGACGCAGACCGATACCGAGGTAGTGGCGCATCTGTTCGAACATTGCTTCAAAGGCGACGTCGTGAGCGCGCTGATCGAAACGGTAAAATATCTGCACGGCTCGTTCGCGCTGGCGGTTATCTCCGCCGACAAGCCGGGCGAGCTCGTATGCACCCGCCGGGACAATCCGCTGATCGTGGGTATCGGGCAGGGGGAAAACCTGATCGGTTCCGATATCCCGGCCATCATCGGAAGCACAAAGAAGTACATGATCCTGAACGACAACGAAGTGGCGCGGGTCACCCCCCGGGGGGTGCAGGTATACAACCTGATGGGCGAGACGGTGGAAAAAGAAGTGCTGGAAGTCCAGTGGGACATGGCCGCCGCGGAAAAGGGCGGATACGAGCATTTCATGATCAAGGAGATTTTGGAGCAGCCGCGCGCCATCCGCGACACGCTGGCGTCCCGGCTGAAAAACTGGCTTCCCAATCTGTCCGCCTACGGAATGGACCGGGACCTGTTCGCCGGCTTAAACATGATCCATATCGTGGCCTGCGGTTCCGCGCTGCACGCCGGGCTGGTCGGGAAAGCCGTGATTGAGCGGCTGGCCCGGATCCCGGTCATCTGCACCATCGCGAGCGAGTTTCGGTATCAGAACCCCATTATCGGCCCCAAGGACCTGTGCATTGTCATCAGCCAGTCCGGGGAAACGGCGGATACTCTGGCCGCCATGAGAGAAGCGAAGCGCAAGGGCGCCAAAACCGTCGCGGTTGTCAACGTGGTCGCGTCTTCTGCCGCGAGGGAAGCGGATAACGTCCTTTATACGCTCGCGGGGCCGGAGATCGCCGTGGCCACCACCAAGGCTTATTCCGCGCAGCTCGCGGCCATGTATCTGATCGCGGCCGAGGCGGCGCTCAGCCGCGGTACCATGAGCGAGGAGGAAGTCCGCGACTTCTGCCGGGAGCTTGGAAAGCTGCCGAAGCTCGTGGAGCAGACGCTCGGCGTGCGGGAACAGATCCAGTATCTCGCGTCCGTGTATTCCAACCGGCAGAACACCTTTTTCATCGGCCGCGGCGTGGATTTTGCCGCGGCGCAGGAGGCTTCGCTCAAGCTCAAGGAGATTTCCTACGTCCATTCGGAGGCGTATGCCGGAGGAGAGCTCAAGCACGGCACCATTTCGCTGATCGAAAAGGGGACGCTGGTCGTGGCGATGGACGACGACCCCATGCTGCATGAAAAGATCGTGTCCAATATCCAGTCGGTAAAGGCCAGGGGCGCCTCGGTGGTTTTGGTCACCTGCTTAAACGAGGAGATCGACCGGTCGATCTGCGACCATGTGGTAAAGATCCCGAATATTCGAAGCGAGATGACGGCGTCTCTGTCGATCATCCCCATGCAGCTTTTTTCCTACTATATCGGGGTCTGCCGGGGGTGCGACATCGACAAGCCGCGCAACCTCGCGAAATCGGTGACGGTGGAGTAAGAAAGAGTTTCCTATATAGAAAGACGGCGAATATATTCGCCGTCTTTTTTTAATCAGCAGATGATATATCATTTTTTAAGAATAAATAATTGGAATTCTGTTGTGACGAAGAATAATATTTTGTAAGATGCTTGACGCGCAAAATTGTACGCCGTATTATATAAAATATAAGAATGAAATTTTATAGACGATTGGGGGCTTTATGACGTTTGTGATGGACAATTTCGACAGGGCAATACTGCGAGAGATGCAGGAGGATTCTTCGGTATCGAACGTCGATTTATCGAAGAAAATCGGCCTCTCCCCTTCGGCATGTCTCGCGAGAACAAAGAACCTGGTTGAGACGGGGGTTATCAAAAAATTTACCGCCATTGTGGATGAGAAAAAACTGGGGATGGAGGTCTTGGCATTTGCCCTTGTGAATCTGACGCCTTTAAACAGGGACACGATCCGCTCGTTTTTAGAGCTGGTAAATCATTTGCCGCAGGTTCAAGAATGCTACACGCTAACCGGCGGCCATGATTATCTTCTGAAGATCGTTGCAGGGGATATGGCCGGGTATCGCAATTTTGTCATCGATTCATTAATGCAAAACTCCGCTATCAGCAGCGTTGAAACGAGTATGGTCATGGGGACGGAAAAGAGATCCGTTTCCGTTCCGATCGAAAATGCATAGGGGTATGGAAATGAAAGAGAAACGTATCGCGTTCAAGGCCGCGTTTCCCCATACGATTCCGGTATTGACCGGGTTTGTCTTCTTAGGCGTCGCGTATGGGATACTGATGAACAGCAAGGGTTATGGGTTCGGATGGACCGTCCTGATGAGCATGATGGTGTTCGCGGGTTCGATGCAGTATGTGGCGATTGCTTTGCTTACCTCTGCGTTCAATCCGGTCGCCGCGCTTTTGTTGACTTTAATGGTGAATGCGCGGCATTTATTTTATGGGATATCAATGCTTGAAAAGTATAAAGGAACAGGCAAAATGAAGCCGTATCTCATATTCGGTTTATGCGACGAAACATTTTCGATCATTAGCTCGGCAAAGCCTCCGGAAGGGGTAGATCGCAACTGGTTTATATTTTTTATCACGTTGCTCGACCATTGTTACTGGGTTTTCGGTTCGGCTCTCGGCGGTCTGGCCGGATACATGATTCGTTTCGAAATAAAAGGGCTCGATTTTGTTTTGACAGCGCTTTTTGTTGTGATCTTTCTTAGGCAGTGGAGAAGTCATACGGATCACAGACCTGAAATGATAGGCGTTGTCTGCTCAATCATATGTCTGGTGTTATTCGGAGAATCCAATTTCATCATCCCGGCAATGATCCTTATCTTAACGGTTTTGACGATATTCAGAAAAAAAATTTTTAAGGAGATCCCGCAATGATCTTAACCGCACTGCAGGCATTTACGATCATTTGTACGATCGCGCTTGGAACTGCCGTTACAAGGTTCTTACCCTTCCTGCTTTTTCCCGCGAACAGGAGGACTCCGCCCTACATCGCTTACCTCGGAAGCGTGCTTCCGTTTTCGATTATCGGTCTGTTGGTGGTGTACTGCCTTAAAAACGTTCATATTACGGCCGTTCCTTTTGGCATTCCGGAGGCAATCGCGATCGTCTGCATCATCATAATCGATGGTTGGAAAAACAATACGCTGTTGAGTATCGGCGCCGGCACGGTTGTATATATGCTGTTGATGCGGATGGCTGCCTAGAAAAAACGATATTCATAAAAGAGGGCGCTGCTACAGGGCAGCGCCGTCTAAAATAGGCTTTGATGCGGCTTCAATTACGCGCTTGCGGCGGAAATATACCAGATTGATGACCAGGCGGATCATATTGTCCAACAAAAACGCGATCCACAGCCAGGTGATATCCACATGCAGGACCCATGTGACCAATATGCCCAGCGGCACCCGGATGCCCCAAATGCCCGCCCCCGCGACGATCATGGGCATTTTTTTATGCCCGGCCGCCCGGATGAAGCCGCCGAACACCTTGTTCAGTACCTGCGGCAGCTGGCAGAAGCCCATGAGAAACACATATCTTGCGCCGATGTCCTGAATGGCCTGCTTATCGGTGAGCAGCCGCATGAAAACCCCGGAGCCCGCGATCAGGACAACCGTCCCCCAGGTCAATACGAACGTCGCCATTTTCATCAGCTGTCGGTAGTACGTTTTATAAAGCGAGGGGTCGCAGCGGGTGATGGCTTTGGTGGCCAAAGTGGTCGCGGCGATGATGAAGCCGCCGGAAAGGACGTCGCAGAACATCTCGATCTGGAGGCCCAATTGATACGCGGCGAAGGTATCGCTGCCGTAAGTGAGGATCATCTTGCTGAGCAGAACGGCTGAAAACTGCCAGAACAGGCTTTCGAACGCGGCGGGGATGCCGACGGAAAATACCGCCTTCAGCTCGTCCCAGTCGATTTGCAGCCGCTTTTTCAGCCTTTTGGTCAGGCCGTACAGACCGCCGGGAGCGTATAAGAGAAGCAATCCCAGCGCAGCGCCCGCGGCCTGGGAGATCAGGGTGCCCCACGCGGCTCCGAGCAGCCCCATTCCACGGAGGCCCAGACCCCCGAAAATCAAAAGATACCCCGCCACAATATTGACAATATTGAAAAAACCGGAAATCAGCATCGGGGTCTTGGTATTCCCCTGCCCGTTAAAGGCGGCGGTATTTGTAAGGATGATCGCGGTGAAGGGAAACGACCAGCATGCCACACGGATATAATGGACGGCGGCCTGCAGAATTTGCTGGTCGCTTGTGAAGAACCTTAAGATTGCGTGCGGGAAAAAGACGGTCAGGGCTACGCATGCAAAACTGATCGGCAGCACCGCCAGATAGGTCTGCTCGATCGTATGGCGGCATCTCTGATTTTCGCCGGTGCTCCAATGCCCGGCTACGATCACCGTGGCGCCCAGGCCGATCCCCTTGAACAGGCACCAGACGATATTGACCAGGCGGCCGCTGATGCCCTGGGCCGAGATATCCGCGGACAAAAGCCGCCCCACCATGGCGGCGGTAACAAGCCCTGCAAAAATTTGCAGGGCGTTTTCTAACACCAGTGGTATAATCAGGCTCCAAATTTCACGATTAACAGCCCGCTTTCCGAGGGCTGTCGTCTGTATTGCTTCCATTCGATGTTCCCTACCGCTGTTCTTTCATGAGAGACTTGAACTGAGTGCGGGAACGCCTCACCTCTTCTAAGGTCTGGCCGAGGGCGGCCTCCGCCCGTTTCATGGCGTCGTCGCAGTAGTCTCCCGCCGCTTTCATTACTTCCTTGGAACGCACTTCGGCGGAGGCGATGATCTCGGCGGCTTTTTTACGCGCTTCTGTCACGATGTCGTGTTCGTTCACTTTCTGACGGGCATATTCGTCCGCCTGCTTTTTCAGGGAGTCGTATTCCCGTTTGCCGGCGGTGATCACTTCGTTGCGCTTTTCCACGATTTCTCTGGCCATCCGCAGGTCGCTTGGCAGATTGGCGCGAATTTCGTCCAGAATATCCAGCGCCTTCTCCCGATCGAGCACGCACCGGTCGCCTCCCAGCGGAACGGAAAAGGCATCCTGCACCATTTCGTATAAATTGTTGATCAGTTCGTCAATCGCATTTCCCGCCATGCGTGTCACCGCTCCCTTTTCGTTTAGCGTTATTCGTCGAATATACTTTTTCCATTTCTTGTAGCACCAGAGGGGTCACCAGTGCGGATATGTCCTTACCTGCCGACATGCGCGCCTTGACCATTGTGGAACTGAGATCCCTAAGTTCCTCCTTTGCCGGCAAAAGCACCGTTTGCGCGCGGCATTTCCTGTCGTTATAATCGGACATTCGCAGTTCGTAGAGAAGGTCGCTTTGATCGCGCACTCCTTTGACGACCGCGCAGGCGTTTCTGAACGCCGCGTATTCGTAGAGCATTCCCGGCCACTCGTCAACGCACACGCCCGGAATCGAACCCACGGCGTCCATAAGCAGCGCCCGCCGTTTTTTCAGCGGAAACAGATACTGCTTCTCTTCATTTATCATGACTACCGCCCATACCCGGTCAAACAGCCGGGCTGCCCGGGCGATGATATCCACATGCCCGAGCGTTACCGGGTCGAAGCTGCCCGGTACGATCACCGTTCGCTCCATTTTAGTCCCTCGTAATTGTGGTCACCGCCACCCGCCCGTAGACATATCGTTTCAGCAGGCGGTATGGGGGTAAAACCGGGCCCAGATCGTCATTTTTATCACTTTCGCATATCATTATACCACGGGAGCGCAGGATGTCAAACCTGTAAATACAAGAAAGTATGCGGCGCATCGGCTCTCCGCCATAGGGGGGATCGAGAAAAATGATATCCATACTGCTTTGCCCGAGAGAAGCCGCCGCGCTTTCGGCGTCCTGACACCGGACATCCGCTTGTTCCGTCATCCGGCACATCTCCACGTTTTTCCGGCTGACCGCGGCGGCCCGCCGGTCGCTGTCGACCAGCAGGCAGCCGGCAGCACCCCGGCTGACCGCTTCGATCCCCATTTGGCCGGAGCCGCAGAACAGGTCCAGCACCTGGGCCTCGGGCAGCGTAAACTGGATGATATTAAAGATCGATTCCTTTACCCGGTCGGTGGTGGGACGGGTGTGCGCGCCCGGCGGAGCGGACAGCCTGCGCCCCTTTGCGCTTCCCCCAATCACTCTCACGCGTTTTCCTGCCTTTCGAAATATTCTATGATGCTCCGCGCAACCGGCTGCGGAACAAGCGCCCGCAGCTGCTGCTCAGTGGCCGCTTTGACGGCGGAAACCGAACCGAAATGGCTCAGGAGCTTTTGTTTCCGGCGGTCTCCCACCCCCGGGATCTGATCGAGCGCGGAAGCCGTGACTGTTTTGCCGCGCCGGCCCTGGTGATATTCCACCGCGTGCCGGTGGGTATCCTCCTGTATCCTTC
>Ga0228535_1003481_pt1 | contig 11223 bp, 12 predicted proteins | sample SJ1metagenome_FD_168457 | JGI IMG/M metagenome (GOLD analysis project Ga0228535, IMG submission 168457) | Enriched culture of PCE-dechlorinating microbial communities from Ithaca, New York, USA - SJ1 | ecosystem: Engineered > Modeled > Simulated communities (microbial... > Unclassified | place... | reverse complement strand
GGCTTCCGGCCGGGGACCGATTATGATATAGGGATGACCATAATAGAAGGAGGGTGAATCGATGCTGGAGAACCTGTTTTCTTTGGAAGGGAAAGTTGCCTTGATCACCGGCGGGAGCCGGGGCATCGGGCAGGCCATTGCCGTGGCCTTTGCAGAGGCGGGAGCCGATCTGGTGATCTGCAGCCGCGACAGGCACCCCCCGGAACTGGAAAACACGGCGGAACAACTGCGGGCCATGGGACGGAAGGTCCTGGCGGTACCGGCCCATGTGGGGAAAAAGGAGGATGTGGCCAACCTGGTTCGAAAGGCCCTTGACGCCTTCGGAAGGATCGACATCCTGGTCAACAACGCCGGGGGCAATACCTCTTTGAGCACCCTGGTGGACCTGGAAGAAAAGACCTTCGACAAGATCATGGAGATCAATCTGAAGGGGGCCTTTCTGGTGAGCCAGATGGTGGCGGCGGAAATGATCAAACAGGAGGGGGGCGGCAGGATCATCAATATAAGTTCCGTCAGCGGCCTCCGCGCCCGGAACGACGGGACAGGGACCTACTGCATCAGCAAGGCCGCTCTGAACATGATGACCCAGGTGATGGCCCGGGAACTGGCCCCGCACCACATCCTGGTCAACGCCATCGCGCCCGGGTCCATTCGGACGACGCTCAGCCGGGTCAACTGGGCGGATCCGGAGCGCCTGGCCCGGCGCGTCCGGGAAATCGAACTGAAACGTTTTGGCGAGCCCGAGGAAGTCGCGGGGATCGCCCTCTATCTGGCCTCCAAGGCCGGTTCGTTCGTGACGGGGGAGATCATCCGGGTGGACGGCGGGGAGATGATCTGAGGAGTTCCACATCAAAAGAGCCACCATGCGAGCGGCTGACGTGCATGATGGCTCTTTCCCTTAAGGATAATCTCTCCTTATATACCGACGATTTCGTTCATGCGCCGTCGTCGGTTGCCGCGTGCAACGCGCGGTTCGTCAAGGCTGTGATCCTGAAGTCCTTGAGCGACACGTCACTCTCCCATTGAGGCAACCTCTCGGCTGGACCTTCGATCCGAACGAGCGGAGGCACACGGGTCGCAAGTCCGTTGATCTTGGCCCACAGCGTCGTATCTCCCCAGAACTGCGGCGGCGTATCGGCTGCAGCCACCGATGCGAAGATCCTGTCCGGTCTCTCGAATCCATCACGGACTGCCGCCAAGGCCAGACGCTCAAGACGGCCCAAGCCGGTCGCCGGGTCAGGCTGCTCCTGCAGCCACCGGGTAACGGCAGCGGGGATCCACGGCAAAGGAGCATCGGCCAATGCCGTCAGCTCCGCGAACATGGCTGCGTCCTGCGTTGCGAATGCATCGTCCACGACAGCGGCCAATCTGAATTGCTCGTCGGTGAGCGGTCGTCGGTTGTCGTAGAGGGATGCCAATTGCTTCGGTTGCAGTTGGCCGAGTCCGTGGAACGGTTCGATCCCGGGGAATGCATCGACGCAAAGAAGTTCCACTTCCCGCATGTCTCTCGAATGCAGGCACGTGAGAATATGGGCGAGCATGGACTGGTCAAAAAGGCATGCATCGAACCACAGAACGATTCGCTCATGAGATGCGGTTTTCGCCAGTCTTTCATACTGATGACGGAGGGTTTTCAGGATGCTCTCCCCGTCCAGGCCTCCCCCGGTGAATTCTTCGAGAAACAGCGCCCGAGCTTTGAGGGTATCGTCATCCGGCCACCCGGGCCGTCGGGGCCCGTCATACAGAATGTCATGCCAGACGAATACGTCTCCGGGTAGCCCGGCCTTTGCCAGACTACCGCCGGCCCAGTCGCCACTGGTGATATGAAGCCTGTTGCCCATCTATCGGCTCCCTTCCAATGTGGCTTCAACGACATGGAGAAGGCTGCGTCCTGTTCATGGGAAATTTCAATCTCTGTTTCCTCATAAGCAGACCCTCTGCAGCAACGGATTCGAGATCCACATGCTAAAGCTGCTCAACGCCAAAAGCACCCTGCAGAAGCTGCTGAACCCGTAGGAGCCCTTTAGAACCGGTACTCCAGGTTTGCCGTGACGAGGATCTGTTCGGACCAGACTGTGACCCCGTTGTCCCAGCTCATGTCGACGCCGATAATGTCATGGAACCAGCGGTGAGTGCCCGTGGTCCGGAGCCAGAGGTATTCCGCCTCCAGACCCGCCTGGAAGTTTTTGGTCAGGCCGGCCTTGACGCCCAGCAGAGCGTGCCAGCCGTAGCCCTTGGTCTTCTCGTAGGTCCAGCGGTTCCCGCCCCGGAGGAGGTGGCGGTCCGCGTTGCTCCCCTCGACATAGGCCCCGTCAATCTGGCCGAGCAGTTTCATCTGCGGCACCCCGAGATGCTTCCCCAGGTCGAGGGCGGTTCTCATGCCCATGAAGTACTGCCAGTAGGTCTGTTCGAACCGGATCGCATCGCCGGAAAGGACATCCGGCGGCTGCGTGCTTCCCGGCGCCGGATATTCCTGGATGCCGTCGTGGGCCAGGAAGTGCAGGTTCTGCCAGCGGAACCCGATGACGGGACGCAGGTCGAACCAGGCCGGCAGCCCCAGCCAGTCGGACACCTTCAGGTCCGCGTCAGCGCGGACCATGTAGCTCGGCTCCACGCGGCACTTCGCCTCCGAATAGACCGACTTGACGGACGGTCGTGCATCGTCATCCCAGTCCGAATCCTTGAAAGAGCCGTCTGATTCGCCCGAAATACTTCCCAGCACTTCCAGCCCGATTGAAAAACGGGGAAAGCGGCGCTTGAGCTCTCCGCCAGCCCACCAGGTGTTCATGGGAAACTCCAGCCGGCTCAGGGGCGCCTGATAGGGCGGATCGGGGTTGCCGAATTCATAGGAGGTGTGGCTGTAGATCGAGCGCTTCACGAGCACCTCCGCCGACCAGGCTTTCTCCGGCTCGGCTGCCTTCTCATCGGCGGCTGCAACTGCCGGGAGGCCTGTCGCCACCAGCCAGAGGATCAGGAGCCCGGCCAAACCTTCTTTCAGGCGCTGTCCCATTTCGATGTCAGGATAATCCATCATCTTTCCTTATTAAAAATCGGCTCTTCGACATATCCTGTTCCGGGAACCACGCCAAAGCATCTGGCGACGGATCGGGGAAACAAGGCCCCCGCACCGTCCGCTTCCGACTCACCATCGGGGCGGACGAGCGGCTATTTGATGCACGTTCCGACGGACCCGTCCTTGCACTTGGACCCGTCGGTCCATGTCGCCCCGTCCAGGAGGGCCCCGGTCAGGTCGGCATTGTCCAATTTGGCCCCGGTGAGATTTGCCCTGTACAGGTCCGCATTGATGAGCTTGGCGCTTTTCAGGTCCGCGCCGCTGAGTTTCGCACTCTGCAGGACCGCATTGCTCAGGTCCGCCCCGCTCATGTGGACGTCGTACATCTCGGCGTAATTGAGGAGGGCATTGTTCAGGCGGGCATTGGTCAGGTATGTCCTGATCAGCTTCGCCCCGCTCAGGTCTGTCCTCCCGGTGAGGTCTGCCCCCTGCAGCCTTGCATCGGTCAGGTCCGCATCGGTCAGGTTACAGCCCTGACATTGGTTCGTCGATTTGAGCTTTGCCAGGTCAGCGGCATTAAAGGCCCATGCCTGGGCGGTGAGGACCGAGAAACCCGTAACCGCTATGATGAGAGCTTTGACCAGCAATCTTTTCATCATCTACCTCCTATGCGCAAATGTTGTCCAGCAGGACATTGATGCCTTTTCAGTTCCGTTTCCTCCCCCCCTTCCCTTGATGATTTTTGATGGCGGGGGAAACAGGCCGGGGGCCTTTTCAAAGACGGCGGATTTCGCCGTCCATCAACGATTCCATGTGGTGCCCTTCTGACGGATCGCATCGTCTATGTTCCCGGCGTCCACGATGTCCAGACCGGAATCGTTGATCGGCGGGACCTTGGCCCCCTCTTTCAACACCCGGTAGAGCATCTCCACGGTCCCTCCGCCCATCGCGGCGAAATCCTGCCCCACCAGCACGTTCACGATCCCCGCCTTCACGAAGGGTAGCATCGGCGCGAAGCTGTCGAAGCTGACCACCTTGCCGTGGAAATCCTGGAGGGGGCGGAGTCGATCGATCGGGACGAAGAGCGGCCAGCCGCCTGCGAAGAACCAAGCGTCGAACCGACCCAGATTCCCCTGGGTATACCGGTTCACGACAGCCACGGACTGGTCGATGTCGTCTCCGCCGCTGAGGATATCCACGACCTGGATCTTCGTTCCTTGCGTGGCCTCCCTGAAGCCGCGGATCCGCTCCTCCAGATTGAAGGCGCCGCGGATACCCGTCAGGACGGCGACCCTCCCGCCCTTTTCTCCCAAGAGCCCCTTCATCAGCGTCCCGCACCGGACGCCCCCGGCATGGTTGTCCGTACCGAGGTAAAACAGGCGCCTGCTGTCCGGGGCATCGGAGTCCCATGTCACCACGACGATCCCCGCAGCCATGGTCCGGTCGATCGCGTCCCTGAGCGCGGCAGGCTCTGTGACGCTGATCCCGATCGCATCGACCTTTTCCCGGATCAGGCGGTCGATCACCTTTGTCTGGGCCGTGGCGTCGGTCTTCGGCGGCGCGGCCCAGATCAGTTCCACCCCCAGTTGAGCCGCCTTGACCTCTGCCGCCTGGCGCGCCGCCACGAAGACGGGGTTCTCCAGATCCTTGGGCACCAGGGCGATCCGCAGTTTCTTATCACCAGCGTCGGCGAGGCCGAAGCACATCAGGGTCATGATCCCTGCCCATACCAGGACAGACCATCTTTTCATCGCAAAGCCTTTTCCTTCTAACTAATCTAATAAAAGCAAATTGTGTACCGTTATTACATACATAATCATTCCAGCCCCTTATTGGCTTTGTCGCCTTCCCTCGAGGCCCTTTGCTGCCAAATCCGTGGGCAAAAGGTGCCAACTTGCCTGCAGGCGGATTCCGGTTTGAGGTCCTCCTATTCGTTCCTTATTATCCCAAAATGCGACATAATCCCATCCCCTCTTTTTCAAATCTTCGGGCGTGCGGGAATGCCCGGTCACCTGACGGCCCTGTGGCCCACGATGCGAAGTTTCGGGTGGCCGAGTCGATTGCCCCGGAACACTTATCCATTGACAAGCCCAGGCGGCGCTCCTATACTGCCACCCGTAGAAAGCAACGCCTTATCAATAAAATAGATGCGGACATGGCGCCTGTCCGCCGGGTGGACCGATGGTCGGGATCCCTGGAACTTGTGGAACCCTGGAGGTGCGGTCTGGCAATGATCCGCTAAGGACTGCTTCCCACGAAGCAGGATTGGCGGGACTCCAGCGTGGCCATCGCCCGCGGGTCCGTGATCGGCTTCTTCCTCGGCGTCTTTGCCGGCGGCGTGTGCACAATGGCGTCGATTGCGGCCGTCCTTTCCGAGGCCCGGAGCCTTTACGGAGGCCTGACCGTGATCCCCGATCTGCTTTTACCCTATACGATCTGAGGCGTACCCCCATGGACCGACCGATCGCTCTGTCGCTCGCGGCGCTGAAAACGAAAGAGGAGATCCTTGAATACATCGCCGGCTTCGAGGCCCGGACGGGCCGAAAGGCGCTCTTCGAGCTGCCCTTCACGATGGAGAAGGGGCTTCTGGATTCCTTAAGACCGGTCCTCAGCGGAAGGACCATCTCCGTCCATGCCGCATGCCCGTCCACGGTATGCTTCCCCAACCTCGCCAGCGAGGATGCCGGTGTGATCTCACAGAGCCACCGCGACCTGGAGGCGACCCTCGATACCGCGGCCGAATTCGGGGCCTCCCTCGTCGTGGTCCATCCCGGCTACGCCACAAACCGCGCGATCCCTTCCGACGAGGCGCCGCGGCAGGGGCTCCTCACGTCGGCCGAATTTGCCCCTTACATCCGCGTCCAGGAGGGGTCGATCTGCGGTCCCGAGTACACCGATACGCCGGCCTACCGGCTCTTCCTGGAACGGATGCTCGCCAACCTCGGCCGGTTCGCCCAGCGGTGCGCTGAGCGCGGCATAGGCCTCGCTGTCGAGAACCTCAATCCACGGGTGGGCTATCTCATCCAAACCCCTCGCGACATGATCGAAACGGTCCGGACCATACCCTCGGCAGGGCTCTGCCTGGACATCGGGCATCTGTGGATTGCGGATGCGGTGCACGGATTCGACTTCCTGGAGGGCATCAGGCAGATCCTGGCGACCGGCAGGGTACTTACCACCCATCTGCACAGCAACCATTCGCTCCATCCGGGTGCCGGCTCGGTGCGCCACACCGACGATCATGAATCGCTGGACAGGGGAAACGTGCCGGTGCGCGAGGCCCTTCGCCTCCTGTGCGGGTCAGGCGCCCGCCTCGTGATCGAGGCCAAGAAGGAGGCGCTGAGGAACGGGATCTATCTGCACACGCTCCTTGCAGAAGGTTTCTAGAAGTTCTCTCCGATCAGATTCCTCGAACCGAGGGAGTTTCTCCCGGATCGCCGATGCGGCGGACGAATGGGGGCCATCCTGACGGAACCTGGCCGAGGGTCCCTTCCGGGATCGGCTGGCCACGGACGATTGGCAAATCGTTCCGGCCGGATCGAAGGATCATCGGGACTGGATCGGTGAGATTGACCCCTGGCAAAAGGCCTTGCGGAGTGGTAAAAGGGAAAGCACAATTTCACAAGCGCCTGTCAGGCGAAATTCCTGCCATCACAGAACAAGGAGGTCCCAGATGAAGAACCATGCCGTAAGAATGGGCTGGGTGTTCCTGGCATTCTGGATGCTGGCCGGTTGTGCGTGCGTGACGCCCCCGACGTCGCCGGACGGACTCTCCGGGGGGCGCCCCGGGTACGTGATCGGCTATCTCAAGCCTGAGCAACTGCCGAGCAGCCGGACCTTTCTGCCGCCGCCGCCAGCCGCCGGAAGCGCAGCCCTGGCCGCCGACGAGGAGATCTACAAGATGACGCGCAAGCTGCGCGACACGCCGCGATGGGCCCTGGCCGCGAAGGATGCGGACCTGACTTTCCCGAACGCGGCTGCAACCTTCTCCTGCGCCCTGGGCATCCCCATCTCGCAGGAAGAGACGCCGCACCTGAACATGCTGATCCGCCGGGTGAGGGCCGATGCGAGCCGGGCGAACGACAAGGCCAAGGATCTTTACAAGCGCAAACGCCCCTACGTGGCCCACGGCGACACAAGCTGCACGCCCAAGGAGAAGCACAAGGACGACTCCTATCCCTCGGGCCATTCCTCGATCGGGTGGGCCTGGGCGCTGGTCCTGGCGGAAATTGCCCCGGACCGGGCGGACACCATCTTCGCGCGCGCTCGCTTTCGGCGACAGCCGCGTCGTCTGCGGGGTGCACTGGAAGAGCGACATCGAGGCCGGGCGCATCGTCGGGGCCTCGACGGTGAGCCGTCTGCACCTGGACCCGGTCTTCAAGGCGCAGCTCGAACTGGCGCGCAAGGAGGTTGAGGCGGCGCGCGCGGCCGGGGCCAAATCGCCCCTCAACTGTACAGCCGAGGCCCAAGCCCTCTCGATCGGCCGGTAGGGCGAGTACAGGACAGGCCGCCGTGCGGGTGTCGGAGGGCGGTAGACAGGGACCACGACGGGATAGGAGGCGGAAGGATGGCGGACGCGGAAGGCGTGATCGTGCGGAGGATGACCCGGGAGGAGGTCGACCTGGCCGTCGGCTGGGCGGCGGAGGAGGGATGGAACCCGGGATTGAACGACGCGGGGTGCTTCTACGCGGCCGATCCGAAGGGCTTCTTTATCGCCGAGCGGACCGGCGAGCCCGTAGGGTGCCTTTCGGCCGTGGCCTATGACGATCGCTTCGCCTTCGCCGGTTTCTACATGGTCCGCAAGGGGTGGCGCGGCCAGGGGATCGGGAGTCTCCTGGTCCGCGAGGCCTCGGTCTATCTGGGCCGGCGAACCGTCGGCAACGACGCGGTCCCGGCCCAGCAGGAGACCTACAGGAGATACGGATTCGTCCTCGCCTACCGGAACATCCGCTATCGCGGCCTCGCCGGCCCCTCCGGGACCTATGGGGGGGCCGGGATCGTCGCGCTGGAGAACATCCCCTTCGAGCAGCTCTGCGCCTATGACCGGGGCCTCTTTCCCGCCGACCGGCCGGCCTTCCTGGAGCGCTGGGTCCGCCAGCCCGGCGGGGTTGCCCTGGGGTTTCTCACGGAAGGACGGCTGACCGGGTACGGCCTCCTGCGACCCTGCCGGGAGGGCTTCAAGATCGGCCCCCTCTTCGCCGACTCCGAGACGATTGCCGAGGCGCTCCTCGGGGCGCTGACCGGCCCTATCCCGGGGAAGACCTTCTTCCTCGACATCCCCGAGCCCAACCTGGGCGCCCGGGCCCTGGTGGCGCGCCACGGGATGACCGCGGTGTTCGAGACGGCCCGCATGTACACCGGCCAGGCCCCGGCGCTCCCCCTGGATCGGATCTTCGGGGTGACCAGCTTCGAGTTGGGATAATCGACAGGCGGCTTGCCCTGCCTTCTCGGGACAAACAATCCCGTCAGGGATCGATGCCCTGAGCGGTGAGTTTTATCCTGAGTTCCTCGATCTCTCTTTCCTGAAATTGAAACAGTTTGCGGGCCTTTTCCAATTCGATCTCGTCGCGTTTGCGTGCCGTGATGTCGTAGAGGACCGTCAGGATAGAGGGTTGTCCCTGAAAGAGGATCGGCATCGGGGTAACGACGACGGTGATGAAGCTCTCGTCCAGGCAGCGCAGATTGATCTCCAGATGCGGAAGGGGACGCATCGTTTCCTGCATGATCCGCCTCCCCCTTTCGATCTTATCGATGAGATCGGGATGGAAAAAATCGCTCGGGCGCGCCCCGATGAGTTCATCCGGCGCCGATGCCTTGAAGAGGGTCACAAAGGCCGGGTTGACATAGACGATCCTGCCGTTGGTATCAACGAAGACGGCCAGGGGCAGCGTCTCCATCAGCAGACGGTACTTCTCCTCGCTCTTGGCCAACGTCTCTTCCGCAGTTCTGTGCCCTTCGATCTCGACCATCAATTCCATTTCGATGCGCTCACTGTTCAGGATCAGAAAGCAAAAGGTCCAGAGGATGTTCGTGAGCAGCGGCAGCAGAAAGGTCAAGGTCTGCAACCAGTTCGGGGCAAACAGGTCCCGAATGTCGGGATTGAGTGCGGTGGCGACGATGCGGACCAACAGGAAGCCGCTGTGGATGGCGAAGAATGAAGCCGTCAGCCAATAGGTGGTCCGTCGGCCGGAGGGGAGCTCCAAGAGCAGCGCCACGGTCACCAGACCGTAGATCACGGCCAGAAGAAGGGAGAGGGTGATGATCCGCATCCGGATGTTGTCGTCCACGTAGCGGAAATAGAGAACCGTTACGGTCATGATGACGATCAAGGCGATGCCGAAGACCCTCTGGCTGGTCCATTGGCGAAAACGCAGCGTTCCCTCATAATGCAGGACCGCCGCGCCGATGATTAGAATATTGGCCAGAATGATCGAAAGGAAATCCGGAATGATGCCGCGAAGCCCGAGTAGGAGAAAGGCGGCTGCGAAAACAGCGTTGCCCGCCGTCCACAGGCCGAAGCCGGGGTAAGTCTTCCGAAACAGCCAGACGAAGAGCATAGCCAACCACTCGATCGTGGTGGCCAGCATCAGGATGAAGAGCAGAGAGCGGATATCGATGTGCATGAGGACAGCCCCCCCTGCGCATGAGTGCCCCTCTGGGCCGGGGCCATGGCGCGTCATTCCGGCCGCAATGGACCATCCCGGCCCAAGGGCATCTGTTCATAATTATTAAAATGACATGTTTTTTGATCTCCATCAACTGGAGAGTAGGATAATTTTCCTTCTCATTCCCGGGAAAATCAATTAGAGTCGCTGCGGATCGTTTGAAACGCTACTCGATTCGGTGTTCCCGGTAAAGGGCCATGAAGGCATGATGTTCTGGATCTCCCCGGTACTCCTTCCCATTATCGCTGTAGAGTTGCTCTATCGTATAGGGACATTCCTCCGGGACCTGTTCCAGAAATGCCTTGGCCGAAGCCTGGGTCTTGTCCGGAAGGATCGCTGCGTACAGTTCTCGGGAGAAGTCATCAATCGCCACAAAGAGATACTTTCTTCTCCCGAAGGCGGATTCTCCCTTAAGCAGAGGAAGTCGCTTCTGAAGCATCTGCCCGGGATAATCCTGGTTGTAACGCTTGGCCTGGGCCTTTAACCGGGCCTCGTTCTCCTTCTCGATCTTTGACAGACGCTTGATACCGTACCTCAGACAGCAAAATCGCTTGTTCGTGCTTCTGTGAATCGAAAAATCTCGCTGTCTGCCGCGGCGGATGATCTTGTATATCGTAGGTCGGGAAATATGATAGGACTCAGCAAGCTCACGGACCTTCTTCCCCGCACCATGATAGACTCGATAAATCTCCTCCCGCTGTACCGGTGTCAACCGCCTCCGTTTGTGTATCTCCATGGGACTTCCTCCGCTCTTTTCTTCTGGCAGGAAATCCCGAAAATGTAAACAACGCTACTTTAGCTCACAGCTAAGGTTTAAAGATCATATTCCCCCGCGGCCTCCGGTTGATACAGGACGTCCCGAATCTTCAGTCGTCTCACACCGGAAGGGACCTTCCACTCGACGGTATCGCCGACGCGATATCCCAGTAGCGCCGTGCCGATGGGAGCCAGAATGGATATTCTGTTGAATTCGATGTTCGCTTCGGACGGATAGACAATAGTGTAGGTCAGTTCTTCACCGGAAGCCTTGTCGTACAGGAGAACCCGGGAATTCATCGTGACCACCCCTTCGGGAATGTGCTTTGGGTCGACCACCTTTGCCCTGTTCAACTCCTCTTCCAGGTCATCGAGATCGGCCCTCGGCCTGGAAGTCGATCTCCTGACGCCGTGGATAAGACGTTTTATCTTATTCCTGTCTGCCTTGGTGATGCAAATCATTTTGTTTTTCATAAACTTTCCTTTTTTCGTTTCTATCCCAAGTGATCCAGGATTTTGCCCAGGGTTATTTTTGCATCCCCCAGAAGCATGGTGGTGTTGGCGTTTTGATAGAGGGGGTTCTCCACGCCGGAATAGCCCGGCCTGGCATCCAGATTGAGGACGGCGACCCTTCTCGCCTCATGGGCCAGCAGAATGGGCATTCCGGAAATGGGCGTTCCCTCCACATGGATGGCTGCTGGATTCACCACGTCGCAGGCGCCGACCACAAGGACGAACTCGGTTTGGGAAAATTCGGGATTCACTTCATCCATCTCGCGTAGCAGTTCA
>Ga0228535_1003478_pt1 | contig 11226 bp, 10 predicted proteins | sample SJ1metagenome_FD_168457 | JGI IMG/M metagenome (GOLD analysis project Ga0228535, IMG submission 168457) | Enriched culture of PCE-dechlorinating microbial communities from Ithaca, New York, USA - SJ1 | ecosystem: Engineered > Modeled > Simulated communities (microbial... > Unclassified | place... | reverse complement strand
TACAGATAATGAAGTCTAAATCTAACTCAAAGGGAGGTGTTCTCAATCTCCTTCTATTCGATTTTGAATAGATTCTATTTTGATGCATTAACTCTCTCTTGAGTAGATTTAATTTTGATGCATTACGATCATCTTGCGAAAATCGGGTACAGACCTCAAGAGCCTGTCAGTAGCCATTTTCGACAAATTCATATTGGGCTCGCAAGGGTCAAGGAGGGGAGGGCGGGGTGCGGTATAAGAACACCAGGGGATGACAATTAAGGGAGCATTCCCGGGGAAACAGGCGGTTTCATGAAAGTCGATCGACCTTTTTTCTGTCGGGTCAATGTAAACTGTACAGGAATTATTCAAAATAAGTCTAAAAGTTAGAACAGGAAAGAAAAAGGGGAGCAGATGGTATACAATCGCTCCGACGAGATGAAATTACGCTGAAGTTAATGCGTGTCATTAATGTTATAAGAGGAAGATCAACGAAACTGAATAAACCGATCGGGATACTCCGCAATATGGAGTTAACCCAAATCGAAGAAACGCAAAGTGATGCGACAATAAGCATAGCGTACGAAGTTCTGAGATCGTTTTTTTGAGGATACTTGCGAGAGAGGATCAAACATTAGGTCGGGTGAATGAAATGTGTAAAAAACCGGGTAAAAAGCGAAGCATGAACAGGGTTTGTGTTAAGGTGTTAACTGAATTTGGGATTATGTAAGAGCGGTTGTTCTTTCCAACGCTGCGCGTCCAGGTTCCTGGTAAACCCGATTACCTCTTAACTCCCTCTAACCTCTGTTCAGTTAAACGTTTCCGTCACCAGACGAAGCCCCTTTCGAACTTGGATTTCACGATTCGCAGTTTCCGCGGGACGTCCAGTCCGTAGGGACATCTCTGGCTGCAGATGCCGCAATCGGTACAGCTGTCGATACCCGGAGAGAGCGCTTCAAACTCCCTTCTGCCCTGTTCTTCGCTCGAAAACCAGTGGGCCAGTCTGTCTCTAAGGGCGTAATCGGGAGCATTACCGATCCTGCCATCTAACATCTGTCTGTCGTACCTGCCCTCGGACAAAAAGAAGCCCGGTATGTTTATGCCTTCGGGACAGGGGAGACATTTCATGCATTGGCGGCAGACGTAATCGGCCAGCTCTGGAGCTCCGGAAAAAAGTTCGTCCAGTTCGAAGGGTGTCATAGAGGGTCTGTCGAGGGCCAACAGGTCTTCATCGAGATGTTCCATGGAGTTCATGCCGCTGACTATACAGGAGACGGGCAGCGTTTTGACGTACCTGAAGGCCTCTTCCACGCTTCTCCAGAGATAGCCATCGGCCAGGGGTTTCATGGCCAGAATGCCTATACCGTTAGACAGAGCGTAAGGCAGGATCTTCATCTCTATCTCGGGAAAGTTGAATCTGTCGAAGTAATTGAAATGAGTCATGAAGAGATCGAAGGGATACTCTCTCAAAGCCCGGAAGAGGGTGCCTCCGTAGCCGTGGCTTGTGATGCCTGCGAATCTTATGAGCCCTTCGGTTTTCGCCCATTCTAGAGTCTTGAGAGCCCCGTCGGAAGAGGTTATCTTCTCCCAATCGCCATTTTCGGTCACCGCGTGGAGAAAGAGTATGTCTATGTGGTCTCTTCCAAGAGCTTTCAGACTTTCCATCAGCTGCCTTCGCGAACCTTCGAAGGTTCGCTCACCCGTTTTGGTGGCGACGATAACGCCTTCTTCGGGAAGAAAGTTCGAGAGTTTTCTTTCCGAATCCCCGTCGCCGTAAGATCTGGCCGTTTCAAAGTAGTTGCCTCCGGCATCGATATACTTTTTAACCATCTTTCCGACGGTTTCGACACCGACCTCCAGAAGATGAAAGCCCCCCAGACCGAGCAGGGAAAGCTTAAGGCCTGTTTTTCCAAGACTCCTGTACTCCACGATACTACCCCCGGATCACCTTCTCTTCTCGAGCAGTTCTATTATCGCGTTGTCTATCTCCGACATTCCCCTGCTCATGAGAAGCTGAATATTCTCGATTGACTTATCCAGCGTCGGCGCTATGAAACCCTGGGCCGAATCGATTCCCAACTCGTCGATCGCCAACAGGGCGCAACTGTAAGCCTCCTGACCACCCAGTCCCGCCTTCAGCGCGCAGCTCTCCTTCGCCCCATCGCACATCATACCGGTCGTATTGGAAAGCATGGTGATCATAGCCCTCTCCATGACTGATCTATCACCTCCCAGAAGATAAGCGATACCGGCCGTCGCTCCGGTACCGGCCGTCGTCACGCAGCCACATATGGGGGCGATCCTTCCCAGCTTCCTCTTCAGGTAACTAGAAAAAAGGTGGCTGATGGCGACAGCCCTTGCTATTTCACCCCTTGATTTGCCGTGATGCACGCCCACGAGAACTACCGGGAGGGTGGCCACTATTCCCTGGTTGCCGCTGCCGCCGCTGCTCATAACCGGCAGAGGAGCTCCGGTCATCCGCGCGGCCGAAGCCGCGAGACAGTACTTGCGGATCCTGTATCCCAGACTCCCGCTTTCGCATATCTCCGCTTTCTCCCTGGGGGCGACTATCTTTTCAAGACCGTATCTGGCTATTTCGAGGTTCATGTTTATACCCTCGAAGATTCTGTCGATCTCGCTTTCGGTCATCTCATCGACCGCCTTGAAAATGTCCTCGACGGTGAAGTCGATGTCGCGGCTTTCGACGATCCCCTCGTCGCTCTCGATAGCCCTGCCATCCCTTTCTATGAGCACTACTCTTGTGTGGTGGTCCTTTATCACGACTCTGCTTGTGTGGACGGAGCCCTTCGCGATCGCTTCTATGTATATTCCTGTTCTTGAAGTGTCGCACCTGACCGTCACTCTTCCCGAATCGATCATCTCTCTAGCCAGCGCCACCGACTCTGCGCAGCAGGGCTTCAGCGCTTCCAGCTGGAGGGAAGAATCACCGCAAATCGCCCCCAGAGCGGCCGCTACTTCATTTCCTTTTTCGCCGGTTCCGGGTATGTAAACGTACATTCCGTTCTTGTAAACGTTCTTGCTTGTGATCACTTCGACTCTCTCGATTGAATCCCGCAAATGACTGACCGCAAGAGAAACACAGTAAGCTATCGCGCCGGGCTCGGTGCAACCGAGGGCCGGTTTCACCTCTTTGATAAGGTACTCCTCAAGAAAATGCATTTCGATCCTCCACTTGTTAAGTATCTGATAAAGTATAACACCGAGCGCGGCGATACACCTGAAAAACTGTGGAGTGGATTGAAACGCTTCTGTTCGCTGAAGTGACTTTCATTGAAGAGATCACTTTCAGACTCTCAGGGCGGAAGAGAGAGATCAATCGCACCGCGTCCACATAAATTTACAAAACCATAATTTTAGATCCTCGTTGGAGGAGTATGATTTTTACCAACCGGTAAGTAAAAATCTTCTGGGGGTGTTTTTGATGGGCATTGTAGAAAGTATGAAGGCTTCTATGTTGAGACAGGCTGGGAAGTTCGTCGGTTCTCTAGTCAAGAATTCTTCGACGGAAAATATAGCACGTCTCTTCGGGACAGTCGCCGCGCTCAGTAAGGAACCGACCAAGAGCGGGCTGAAGAAGCTGACACAAATGGCCAAGGACGATCATCCGATGATCAAGTCCTGGCAAAGGGTTTTCCAGAGCGCGAGTCCAAAGGCCGTAGAAAAAGCGATGACCAACCTGGTGGTTAACGAATTCGCTCTGGGCGAAAAGATCCGGCAGGAAAAGATGCTCGAGCACGAAGTCGTTATTCCGAAGCTTCTGGTTCTGAGTCCCACTTATGCCTGCAACCTCAACTGCGTAGGCTGTTACGCCGGCCTCTACGGACGGAAGTACCAGTTGTCTAAGGAAGAGGTCAGTTCCATCATCAGGCAGGCGAACGAACTGGGCATCTACTTCTTTATAATAACTGGCGGAGAACCTTTCGTCTGGCCACATTTGCTGGAGATCTTCGAGGAGTTCAACGACTCTTATTTCCAGGTCTATACCAACGGTACGTTGATCACCAAAGAAGTGGCCAAAAAGCTGGCCGAGCTGGGGAATGCCACCTTCGCGGTATCGGTGGAAGGTTTCGAAGGTGAAACCGACTGGAGAAGGGGTAGGGGTGTCTTCGAAAAGATCAAGACCGCCTGGGCCAATCTGAAGGAAGCCGGAGTGATTTACGGAACTTCTGTAACCGCGACACGTCTGAACCACGACGTCATGATGAAGGACGAATTCTGGCAGTTCCTCAAGGACAATGGCGTCGCGTACGCGTGGGTCTTCCAGTTCATGCCGGTCGGTATGAATCCGTCGATGGATCTCGTTCCGACTCCCGAACAGAGGTACGAACGTTTCTTCAAGACCGAAGAGCAGAGACTCGGTGGAGGTTTCGCGTTCGTTGCCGATTTCTGGAATCACGGCTTCCTGACCAACGGCTGTCTAGCCGCCGGAGCCAAATATCTTCACATCAACGCCAAGGGCTACGTGGAACCGTGCGTCTTCCAGCAGTTCGCGGTGGATAGCATAAGAGAGAAGAGCCTGATAGAGATACTCAAGTCTCCATTCTTCACCGCTTACAAGAGAATGGTTCCTTACAGCAACAACCTGTTCAGACCATGTCCGATAATCGACAATCCGAAAGTGCTTCGCGCCATGGTCAACAAATTCAACGCCATTCCGCAGCACGATGGAAGCGAAAACGTAGTAACGGAACTGGCGGGTCAACTCGATGAACTGGCCGAAAGCTGGAAGCAGTACGCCGACAAGCTGTATTACGAAGAGGGCTTCGCCGAAACCCATCCGGCTCACAGGGGCGTGTACGACTTCGAAGTGAGAATGAGGAAGTACGCCAACAACGAAGAAAAACTCGCTATCGATAAAAAACCCTGATGGATGAAGGTGGTGAAATCCGGTGCGAGCCAGGTTGTCTTCAAAGGAGAGAATCGTCAGAGCCGCCCGGAAGGCCTTCGCGGATAGAGGCCGCGATGGAGTGAGCATGTCGGAAATAGCCGGTATCGCCGGAGTCAAAAAGGCCTTGATCTATTATTACTTTCCAAGCAAAGAGGATCTTTTCTACGAAGTCTGGCGATACTCGATCGATGAACTCGAAGACCACATTTTTTCTGAAGCCGATGGAGAAAATGTCTATCTCTCGAAGATAAAGAAAATCCTCCGGTCGTACATAGATTTCATAACCAGCAAGAACGAAGTCAAAAAGATAATGGACCAGGAGAGGGCCAATCTTACCAGAGAAGACATAGAATCCTGGAAAAGGGTACGGGACAGGTACCTGTCGCTGAAAAACAGATTGTCCACAGTGATCAACGACGCAAAAACGGCCAGAGAGATTTCGAACCATGTCGATCCCGACAGCACCGCGGACCTTATCTTGAACGGTTTCAGCATCACCGAAGACCCCGAGGGACTCGAAAGTATAAGAGAGATAATATGGAGAGGTCTAGTAAGTAATTCAGGAGAATGAGAGGGACTGAAGTCCCTCTCATTTTTTTCTTCTCTTGTAATCAAGCGCCTCTTTAAACTTCCTGTATCTCTCCTCGAATTCTTCACCGCACAGCTCCAGAAATCTCATGTAAAGAATGTCCACTATCAAAAGCTGAACGATCCGTGTGATCAACCCGCCTTCGGGAAAGACGAGGCGCGAGTAATAGCTTTCGAGGTTGACGTCTGAATAATTGCAGAGCTTTGAGTTCTCCGGAGCGACCGTTATCACGCCAGCTCCGGATTTTCTGGCGAACTCAAGCGCGTCCGCAAGATCGCCGGACATGCCAGTGCCGGAGATGGCCACTACGATTGAGTCGCGATAGAGGTTCGATGCCGAAATGATCTGTTCATAGCCGTTCTCCAGATGGCGGACCCTTTTGCCGCTCTGGAGCATTTTCAGGTACAGATCGTATCCGGCCACAGAGTCGAAGCCGAAAGAGTAGATATCGATGTTTTCGGCCTCTTTGAGAGAGGCGGCAGCAAGAGAAAGCCTATCCTCGCTGAGGTGTGAATAGGCCTCCCTTATAGTTTCCGAAGACAGCTCTTCGTATGACCGGAGGTCTTTAAGCAGAACGGGTGATTTTTCGCGACGGACAAGAATGTTCAACTCCCCGGCGATGACGAGCTTGAGACCGGTGAAACCAGAATACCCGAGTTTTCGGGCGGCTTTGACGATCATGGACTGGGAGACTTTCAGAATCTTAGACAGCTCGTTTATCGTACACTCCAGACACTTCTCGGGGTTGGATATCATGTAGTCGAGTATCCTCTCCTCGGTCGGCGTTAAGAGATGGAGATTTTCATTGTAAGACTGCAACAGATTTCCCATGTCTCAAAAGTCCGGCAGTCCGCCGCTCTTTATTCTTTCGTACCACTGGAATATCCTCTCCCGGATCTCCCCGGGCACGTATTTTATAAATAGAGGATCGTCGCGTGTATAATCGACCATGCCTTCGGAAATGCCCACCCTGGAATTGGAACCGAAAGGCAGAGAACCTTCGAAGGCCTTTATTATCGTTTCATAAACAAGTAGATCTATGTGCTTGAGGAAGCTGGCCAGTATAACGCCCGGTTTCATCGCCAGAGCGTTGGAATCTACGGTAATTACGTACTTGCCCCTGCTGGCGGCCTCCTCGATCGAGCCCATTCCGCTTCCGCCGGCGATCAACAGTATTATGTCGGCCTTGCCTTCGAACTGTCTGGACGCCAACTCCCTTCCCCTGGCGGGGTCCGACCAGCTGCCCACGATGCCGAAGAGCACTACCGCTTCAGGCTCTATACTTTTTACTCCGGCTTCGTACGCCGGTTTCATCGTGTTTATCATCGCCGGATACGTGTCGCCCGCGATCAGCCCCACGATCTTTTCAAGATTGGTTCCTTCGATGCCTGAGGTGGTTATCATACCGGCGAGAACACCGGCCAGAAAGGTCATTTCGTCATCTTTGAAGGCCACGGAATAAACGTTCGGCAATGGTTCGGGAACGATGCCGTCGAGAAGAACGAACTTCTGGTTCGGGAAGGCCCGGGCGACCTTCGCGACACTCGCCGGCATCCCCTCAGTGAAAGTCATAATCAGGTCGTATTTCCCGGTAGCGGCCATGCTAAGCAGGAGCGGCTCCCACTTCGACTGATTGTAACCGCCTTCGACGATTCTTATTTCTATGGCATCGCTGGCCGCTCTCAGAGCTCCCTGTTGAACCAGTTCATATATGGCGTTGCCGCCAATCTCGCCGGTGATCAAAATTCCCACGCTGAAAGGAGCCGCCAGGGACAGAACGCAACCGAGCAACACGATTGCCAGAAGAAAGCCTCTCATACTATCACTCCCGAAAATCAAGATAATACGAGTATATATTATGAGAAATAATTTCTCAAGTCTGAGAATATTATTCTTGAAACAGAGAATTGTTCTACATATTGGGAATTATATTCCCGTAGGGTTTCCTCATAACGTATCCCACATAATCGCTTATGTTCAGGTCAATCACTTTCACCAGCTCCACGGGCTCTATCAGCCAGTCCAGCGAGTATTCTTCCACCAGCTCGCTGACGGTTTCCTGAATCACTGCCAGTTCTACTCCGGCCATATAAGAGTGGTAAGCGAAAGACCAGACGAAAGGCGTTCTAGGGCTCTTCGCGGAGACATCGTCGAGGTTCTGGAGAGAAAGTGCCGCATACTCGCCCGGAAAATCTCCCGGCTTATCTACAATCCATCCGTCGGGAGTCCATTTGAAGAAACGTGTGAATTCCGAAAGCTCGGTTACTTCGAGCGATTTGACCATATGATCGTCCAGCACACGGAGCTCTTTGGTTCCGTCACCGTCGATATCCACGATATTTCTCACCTGACCGGGGCTGATCGCGACGGTAAGCGTATAGATGCCCCTTTCAGTTTGAGTGATGTAGAAGGCTCCCATGGGAGTTGCGTAATCGCCCGTGAGAAAGAGGAACACGGCGGTCTCGCTTTCGACCGTCGGCGTGTCGAGGGCTATGATCGGTCTGAGTATAGTCTTTCCCGAAAGCGTATCTATCAATACCCCGTCTTTATAGAACTCTATCACATCGGGAAGACCCAAGCCCGGGTCTCCAGGTTCAAAGCGGAATTCCACCCCTCCGGGTAGAGGTCCACCGCCGTATTCGATGTACACCGTTTCGGTGGCCGCGAACGGGCGAGCCGGCTCGAGAAGAGACTCAATCCGGGTAGCGACCTGTGTTGTTGCCGGAATGGAAACGGGATTTTCCTTTGTTGTTTCTATAGGCTGCTCCCGCGGTTCATCTATGAAAAAGCCTTCGAGCTTCAACAAATCTTCGAAAGAATCCAATTTCAGTATCTCTCTGGCTATATCTTCGAAATACGCGGTTGCGGTAGCAGAATGCATATCGGCGGGATCGCTGGCCACCAGACCGACAGATAAAAAGACAATTAAAAATAGGGAAAAAAACCCTCTAGAAATCAAATTCATCTCAACCTCACCCGATTATACACATCAATTATATACTCAAAACGGCCGTTTGGAAAAACGGCGAGGCTTGTTGTATAATAAATCGATCTGTCGAAAGGAGGTGGTGCAGAATGAAGGGTAATTTTACGATGTTTCTTAACCCCACGGGTTCCGGCACCGCCATCCAGACGGCTCACATAAGCTGACGTCATCAACAGTCCGATTATTGTGACCACAGGCGTTTCCGGAGCCTGTGGTCTTTATTTAATTCAGTCTTTTCAAAATCAAAACAATAATCGGAGGTCATCGATGAAAGGTGAAGTAGTAAACGTTCAAAAGGGAATGTACCACGTGAGGTCCGAAGACGGGGATTTTTTCCGCTGCCTTCTTAGAGGAAAGCTCCTCAAGCTGGAAAGGGAAGAAAAGAGTATTCTCGCCGTTGGAGACGAAGTACTTTTTGAAAGACTTCAAAAAGATCAGGGCATAATCACAGCGATAGAGGAAAGGCGCAGCAGTCTCGTCCGAAAGGGTGCCGGCAAGAAGGGAAGGCATCTTGAACAGGTGATCGCCGCCAACATAGATCAGCTTCTTGTCGTAGTTGCCGTCAAGGATCCCCCCTACAAAAAAAGTCTGATAGAGCGATACATAACTTCGGCCAGGAGTTCCGGTCTGGACGTGATAATAGCCTTCAACAAGGCCGATCTTGGATTTTCGGAAAGAACGATCGAAGATTCGAAGGTTTACAGTGAACTCGGGTACACCGTGAAATTCACGAGCGTGCTGACCGGAACGGGTATAGATGAACTCGCAGGCCTGCTGAGGAAAAAATCGACCGTGCTGGCCGGCAGTTCAGGCGTTGGCAAATCTTCTCTCGTAAACGCACTGCTGAACTGCGACTCGGCAAAGACAGGCGAGGTTAGCCTGTCAAGCCACAAAGGAAAGCACACGACTACCTCTTCGAGTGTTTACTATCTACCCGGAGGAGGAAAGCTAATAGACGTGCCAGGGATGAGGGAGTTCGCCGTGAGCGATACTGAAGGACTCGACGAAGCCTTCGACGACATAACCGAACTCTCAAGGGACTGTCGCTTCAATGATTGCACCCACACGGTGGAACCGGGCTGCGCAGTCCTCAAAGCCGTCGAAGAGGGAAGACTCGAGAAAAGAAGACTGAGAAACTATCTGAGGATCAAACAATACGAATAAGGCCCGGATGCCCGGGCCTTTTCTTTGAAATTACGAGAGATACCGTTCACCTCCTCGGGGCTGTATTGACAGTTCATAAGGCAACAAGTATTATTGGTAATACAAGTCATACAAGTCATACAAGTCATACAAGTCGTACGTGTCGACAACGATGGCAAGTGAAGAGGGGGCTGATGAACCATGAAGGCAAAATCCGAAAGCAAAGGCAAGTACATGGGCACGGTTAAAGTCGGCCAAAAAGGTCAGATTGTGATTCCAAAAGAGGTCAGAGAGATGTTCGAGATCTCCCCGGGAGACACTCTGGTGCTTCTGGCAGACTCAGAGAAGGGAATAGCCATAGAACGCTACAGCGTTTTTGCCGGGATCGCGGACAGAATACTGTCGGGCAGGGCAAAAGAAGTCTATCCAGATAACAGCGAAGAGGACTCGATAAAGTTCGCAAGAGCCATAAAGTCGATCGAAGATGAAGATGATGAGAAATGACGGCTATAGAGACAAAGGGCCTGTCAAAGACATACAAGGCAACGAGAGCGGTTGAAGATCTCAACCTTACGATTGAGAATGGGGAACTGTTCGCCTTACTTGGGGTCAACGGCGCGGGAAAGACTACGACTATCAAAATGCTCTCCTGCCTTATAAAACCGAGCAGCGGTGATGCAACTCTAATGGGAAACAGCGTTGTAACCTCGCCGCTCAAGGTGAAGGAAATCATAAACGTATCGCCTCAAGAAACGGCTGTGGCTCCCAATCTGTTCGTGCGTGAGAATCTCGAACTCATGTGCGGGATTTACGGTTACGACTCGAAAACCGCAAGGGAGAAGACCGACAAGACGATCAAGGACTTCTCACTTTCGGAGATCGAGAAGAGCAGAGCGAGGATACTATCCGGAGGCTGGCAGCGCAGGCTTTCCATTGCCATGGCTATAATAACGGAACCGGAAATACTCTTCCTGGACGAACCTACGCTTGGCCTTGACGTGCTTGCACGCCGTGAACTCTGGCGCATTATAGAAAAGATGAAAGGGAAAATCACGATTGTTCTTACTACACATTACCTTGAGGAAGCGAAGGCCCTGGCCGATAGAATCGCGATCATGTCCCGCGGAAAGCTGGTCGCTGTTGGAACGGCCGGAGAGCTGAAAACACTGGCAAACGCCGATAACTTTGAAGATGCCTTTGTTGCGCTTTGCGGAGGAGAAAAGACTTATGAAAATGGTTCTTCCTCAGTATATATGAGGGAATAGAGAAAACGGTTGTTTTTGGCAAGTGGGAAATGGTTCTTCCTCACAATCTATGAACTAGCTCATAATGGCCTTCAATCTCAGAAGTTCAAAAGAACATCTGCCGTACATTATCCGCTTGATCACCTTTATCTTGTTTATAACGCCTTCTATGATTCCGTTGCTGAACCCGGTTCTTATCGCATTCTTCACCGCTTCAATGTCTCTCTCTACCGACATGATGAAAGTGTTCAGCTCGCGGATGTTGTATCTCTTTACTTCTGAGAGCCAGTCCTCAAGTCTCGATTCATCTTTGCCCTTCAATATTTCTCTGAACCTGTTCACAGCCGAGTACAGGTTCTGTAAGTTACCGTCGGTT
>Ga0228535_1003476_pt1 | contig 11238 bp, 6 predicted proteins | sample SJ1metagenome_FD_168457 | JGI IMG/M metagenome (GOLD analysis project Ga0228535, IMG submission 168457) | Enriched culture of PCE-dechlorinating microbial communities from Ithaca, New York, USA - SJ1 | ecosystem: Engineered > Modeled > Simulated communities (microbial... > Unclassified | place... | reverse complement strand
ATCCATGGACTGGATGCGGAGACTGGCATGAATATTATTCGGAATCTCGTAAATAATTAACCCAATCCGTATTTTTTCATGGATGGGAAGGGCAATCCGGTCAACGATAACTTCCATAGGGTATAAATTGCATACTCCCTAACAATCGATTCAGGTTGAAATATGACATCGTACATCCTGGCAACTATACCTTCATCTGGTTGGTGGCTCAGATACTCCAGTGCAGCGATCTTCTCTTCATCGGTTCCATTTGTCAGAACCCTGAAAAACAAAGGAACAGCGGATGCGGTTGGAGAAATCCCTTCATCATTCCTAGCAGCATATGAAATTAGCCACGGAGTGTGATGTGGTTCCGGGAGCTGTCTAGGAATATGAGGGTCGATACCTGATTGATTTTCCAGCATCTGCGCAGCTGTATTTCTAATTACCCATTGACCATCTTCGGTTTGAAGTTTCTGGAGAATTTCAACACTCCAAGGTTCATTGATCAACCCCAGACCATACACTGCTGCACGACGTACAAGAATATCATCATATGTGGCGCCATCTTTAAGCGTCTGCTTTCCTTCAGCTGGATTCAGGCTTACAAGTTCAGCCACAACCCTTCGCATATTCTCATCTGCCTGCACAAGTATACGGGCGGTTAAATCTTGTGCTTGGGGCATGGACATGATAGATATCGCCATGGTGGCAGCATTTCGGACATGCTCATCTTCATCTCCAAGCAAGGTAGCCAGATCTGTCAGGGCAGATTCGTCATCAAGAATCCCGCATGCCAGAGCTGACAATCTTTTAACGCTAGGGGAACCGGTTTTACAGTATTGTTTGAAAAGTCCGATGATATTCTTTTCATTGGCAAATACCAGGGATGCGACAGCATTTGCCCGAATAGTAAATGAAAGATTTTCATTATTGAGGATTTGAGCAAGTCTACGCATTATCTGAGGTCGAAATATCGCCCCTGTTTTACATTCTCTCATCCAATGAGCTACAGCAAAGAGCTTCCGGTAGAGAGGACCACCTTCGTCCAGGATATCCAATTTTACATATTGCGATACATCAATCAGATGGGCTAAATAACGTAGAGATAGTTCTTTGGCAGACCAATCAGGTTGATCGAAAACCACCTGGCATTGACCATTCCGGATGAGGGCATTACTTGCCATAAATCCTAGAAAAGTGGGGTGGGTAAAAATTACATTCCCCCGGTTTGTTGGCTGCAATATAATCCGTTTAGAAACCAGTGAAAGTGCTTTTGTAGGTTTCACTGTTGCAGTAGATGTTTGTGCAGCTTGAGGTACATCTGTATCCGATTGGGGATTTTGGATCAACTCGGGTACATAATGAGCAATTTCATATCGGTTAATGATAGGGTTTTCGCTTATGATCGTCTGATATGCAAGTATTTCAAGTGAAGCGCGAGTCGAATTGTTGGGAACAAGCTGTTGGACATAGCTCTGAAGAATTTCAAATGAGGTCTTACCGGAATTAATTCCAGCAAGAGCGCTGATCCCTTGAATGGAATACTCCAATGCGGTTAGAGTTTCATCCTGCCGCTTAATCCATGCTAGAAGTGAATTTGTCCGGAGTTCCTTCTCTTCTTCTGACAGGTTGGTTTCAAATTTCTGAAAATATGCAACAGCCAACTTTCTCGCGAATAGCGAGACTTGAAGACGGTTCCAATGATTAACAATCATCGGATATGTGCCAAGTTTATAAAAGCCATCAATGTAATCCAGTGGTCCTGTAATTACAAGCCGGGTATCAGGATACTGGCGTAGTAATTCGGCAATAAATTGGTGGCATTCTTGAATCATATTCCGGGGGAATTCATCAAGACCATCCAGGCAGACCAAAACCTTCCCATGACTAAAATGGTCCCGTATCAGGTTTTCCAGTTTTCCTGAGGGGATATCTTCATGATAAGAAACAGCAATATCAATTAATTGATCAATCGTATGTTCTTTAGGTGAAAACTCAATTAAATCCCGAGCGTGTAGCAAAACAGGTAACAGATCGTTCAGGTAAGATGTATTTTTTGCCCTGCGCGCGACCTGACCGCATAGATAAGCGAGCGCAGCTGTTTTACCCGCGCCAGCCTGCCCGAGCAGAGAGATATTTACTCCTCCCCGCAATACTTCAGTTACCGGTATAGACTTAACTGAGTAAGCTGCAACCAATTCAGGCCATTCGGGGGTGTATGGTAATTCCTGGTGAACCAGGCTGGTTGATACAGACGGCACATCCGGAGAAAGGTGAATAGGTGGTGGAACAATCCCTGGTTGAATAATGACATCATCAAGCGGAAATAAATTTGCCAGCAAATGCATTGATTGTGCTCGCAAGTATACCTGGGTGAGATATTTATCCAAGATATTTTGGGATGATGGAGGTTGTTTTTTCTTTTTTGGATCTTCTTTAGCGGCCATAAATTATCCTTCCGCAAGTGGGGCAATAATTAAGGTCGGGAGATATCCTGGCTTTCTGCCATTCAGCCTGAGTTATCTCTGCACCACATTTCTCACAGGTATTGTCTTCAACCTGTGTTACAGGAATTCCCATTTTAGTTTTTCGTAATTTATCATAGATGGCAAGCAATTCATGCGTGATGTTGGCGGTGAGAGCCACTCTTTCAGATTGGAGACGATCTACCGCTTGACTTATTTCTGCTAATTCCGATGTAAAAATGTCTGTTTCTTTTTGTTTTTCAACCATGGATTGTTCAACTTGATGACTGGCAGAGCGCTCATTTGTTTGTTTCTCATCTACATGTACCATTGCGTTAAATTCATCTTCTTCAAGCGATGCAATTTGTTTTTTTAAAATAGCTAATTCTGCTTGCAAATCTTGAAGTTCTTTTGGATTTTGGATTTTGCCGCCATAGAGTGAAGATTCGGATTGCTGCATCTTTATTCGGGAAGCTTTTATCTTATTCTCAATTTCTACCAGCTTAATTTCTGCATGTTCTCGTTCCAATTTCGCTGCAGCTAATTGCGCTTTGGCATGCTCAATTACTGAATGGTCGGCGATGAGATCGGATATTTCCTTTTCTCTTCGAAATAATGCATCCAATTGGAGATCGATTTGTTGCAGTAAATATAAAGAGGTAGATTTATTCATGGAATTGATTATAGGAAAGGATAGAGGTATTGGCAAGCAGAGAGCCCAACTTGTTTGCTGAGGGTCGGTTTCTTGAGTATACTCTCAAGCATGGATAGAAAAACATTTCCATGGGTTGTATTAATTGTTTTCCTTTTAATGATATCAGTGCCGTATATCTTTGCGTGGACAGCTTCTGACGCGAATACATTTTTTAATGGCTTTTTATTGAACCCGGTTGATGGATATAGTTATCTTGCTAAAATTGAACAAGGACGATCTGGTAGCTGGTTGTTTCAGCTACCATTTACCAGTGATCCAAACCCTGGCGCTCCACTATTCTTATATTACCTTTTTCTTGGACATATTGCCCAAATATTTGGAATGAATTCATTGGCAATCTTTCACGGAGCGAGGATTATCAATTCTGTTTTACTTTTTCTTGTTTTATGGAAGGCTTCCCAGATTTTTACCGGAAAGGCAGAAAAATGGGTTATGGCAGCTGTTTCTCTGGGCGGTGGATTAGGATGGTTGATCCTGCCCTGGGTGAGTACCCCAACTGATTTCTGGGTGGCAGAAGCTTTTCCCTTCCTTGCATCATATACAAATCCACATTTTCCATTAGCAATGGCTCTTATTGTGATTTCGTTTCTGCAATGGAAAAATATGGATACAAAATTTGGCACCATCAAATTATTCATTTGCGCTTTATTATTATCGTTCATCCAACCTTTTGGCGTTGTGATTGTAGTGATTACTATTGGACTGGATTGGATCATTCTTATCATTCGGGAAAGAAAAGCAACTCGTTCAGGGATACTACGTCTGCTTGCATTTTTTGCCGGTGGGTTACCATATTCCATTTACTTAGTTATATTGATTAGTAACGATCCTGTATTAGCTGAATGGAACCGGCAAAATGTGACCCCATCGCCGGTATTTTTCGATCTTCTTTTCTCATTTTCTCCAGGTTTGCTTGTTATTATCGCAGGATTAGTCTATTCAATAAAGAAAAAGATAGCATTTGACCGACTTCTCGTGATTTGGGTGGGAGTAACCATTGGATTAAGCTTTATTCCATTTAACCTGCAGCGCAGGTTTTTACTTTCGGGATATATCTCAGTCACTTTTCTCGCCGCTACTCTGATCTATCATTTTTTAGATTCATCACCAGCAATCGGTAGGTTTATAAAAAAAGCATACCTACCCTTAGTACTGATTACACCTATATTGATATTACTCATCGGCTCAATAGGGATATATACAAAAAATTCGCTCATATATATCAATTCATACAAAGATGTTGCTGAAGGTGTTGCCTGGTTAAAGCAAAATGCACTTAAAACCAGCATAGTTTTCTCAGACGCTCAATCCGGATTGTATCTGCCGGGAATGGCAAATGTCAGAGTAGTTTATGGTCATCCTTTTGAAACGCCATATGCTGTACAAAAGAAGACATCAACTGACCAATGTTTTGCGGAAGGTATCACCACAGTATGTGAACAGGTCATAATTGCTGAAGATGTAAATTATGTGTGGTTGAATTTGGACAACTCAGAAAAGTTGACAAAATATTTGGAGAAGTATCGATTAGTTTTTGAATCTCACGCGGTAAGCATTTATGAGATTGATTAGAAGAATACCCATCTGGTTGGTTTTTTTAATCCCCCCCATGTTGATGATTCTCCCAGGCTTGGGGAAACTACATTTTGCTGCTGGCACAGAATTCAATGATATTGAAATAAGCCACTATCCCAATATGTTACTCATTCAGCAAACAATGATCACACATAACGAGATACCCCTATGGAATCCTTACATATTGGGGGGATATCCATTTGACGCAGATCCATTATCTGGATTGTGGTACCCGCCCAACTGGCTCATATTACTATTACCGATTTTGACCGGTATCAACCAGTCATTGATGATCCATATTTTCCTGGCTGGGACCGGCATGTATTATCTGATGCAGAGATTGTGGGTAGGAAAAGAAACAGCTATTGTTATTGGGTTATTGTTTACATCCTTGCCCAAGATTTACGGTCATTATGGCGCAGGGCACTTTTCATATCTAACTGCAATGAGTTTGACTCCATGGTTGTGCTATGCAGCATTTGGCAGGAGTAAATCATCCTGGATTGTCCAATCACTCTTAATTGGATCGATAATGCTTGCTGATATCCGCTGGCTGCCATTTGGTATCTTATGCTGGATCGCATGTATTGGATTAAGAATGATAAATGAACCCATGGGGAAACCCCGCTCTATTTTCGTATCGGCAGCCGGCTGGATGGTTTGCGGTATGATCCTTTGCAGCGGTTTTCTCTTTGCATTGTTTCAGTTCAGCCAATACTCTACCCGATCTACATTGTCTGTTAGTGATGTTTCAGAGCTAGCATTACCTGCAACCCGCTTGTTCACTATCTTCTTACCTTCTTTAGGTGTATCCCCAGAGTGGATGGTGTACCTTGGAATGGGAATTCCTCTTCTGGCAATTGTTGGAATAATAAGAGGTAAACAAAGATATACACTGATCTGGGTAATCCTTGCAGCAGGCTGTATCCTATTTTCTTTGGGCAGCCAGATTCCGGGTTTCAACTTAATCTCACAAGTACCCGGATTTGACATGATGCGGGTTCCTTCACGAGCAATGTTCGTTTCATGTCTATCAATTCTAATACTTGCAGGATATGGACTTGATTCTTTCCGGTCAGAATCGGCAGATCATAAATGGATTCTATGGATAAATGTAATGTTCCTGATAAGCGCAGGAAGAATTGTATGGTTGGCAATCCAAAATAAGACAGCCGGAGCCGAATTGTGGCTATTACCAATTTTGGTATTGTTTTCTGTATTGGTTATTTTGGTATTGAAACAAAAAAAGAAGATAACCTTTAATTTCCTGTCTTTTTGTCTGGCATTGTTTTTATTGATGGATATTGGAATAATAAGCAGGTTCAGCTTTACAGAAAAAACATTTGAGAATTTGATTCCTGTTGATGTTTTATCAACTTTTCCTAAATATCCGACTGGACGGGTATATTCTCCAGATTACGCCATTGGACAGTCGGAAGGTGTGGAAAAAGGGATTGCATTTGCGCAGGGAGTGCACCCTCTGCAAATATGGAAATATGTTAATTATCTATCCAAAGCCAGCGGAGTGGATTCATCTCAATATAGTGTCGTGCAACCTCCACTTCGAACTGGGAACCCGCATCTGGATAATATTACCGCCCAGCCAAACGCGAAGATGCTGGCAAGGCTTAATATCAGCCATATCATCTCGCGGAATCCGATTAGTGATAATAATTTGAAAATTGCTTATCAAGATTCTGATATTTGGGTGTATGAAAATCCAGTTTTTTCTCCATTTCCCGAAATAGCTAATCAGCATGAGAAAGTGAAGCTTCTTCATGCGTCTCCTAACATCTTGGAATACAACATAACTGGACCGGGCAGGTTATCCACTTCTGATTTATCTTATCCAGGGTGGAGGGTGACGATGGATGGCAAATTATTACAGATAAATACTGAGGATGATCTATTCCGTAGTGTTGAGGTTCCTGCTGGAGAGCATATAGTAAGATTTTATTATCACCCTACTTTTACCCTTTTAGGGATTAGTCTGGGAGTGATTTGCCTTCTGATATTCACATCAAGAGTTTTCAACAAATTTGATGAATAAACCATTGGATAAGAAGATACTAATTTGGACAGTGCTGTTGATCCTAATCAGCAGCATCCCTGTATTTATGGGTTTCATGAAGCAGAATGAGCAATGGAGCTTCAGTGGTTTTGTAATGAATATCGATGATGGAAATAGTTACATTACAAAAATGATGCAAGGCTATCAGGGTGACTGGTTGTATAGAGCTCCCTATTCGTTAGAGCCACAGAAAGGTTTACTGGTCTTCTTACCATATATAATTTTAGGCAAGTTGGTTTCTCCTCCAGCTATACATACTCAGATGGTTGTACTATTCCATCTATTTCGCGTATTGGCAATAGCTGTGATGATATATGGGGTCAACCGGTTTATCAAGCTGTTTCAATTAAAAAATGAATACCATTTGCTTGTTCTCGTACTATCCACTGCTGGTGGGGGGACTGGTTGGTTGATCATTTTATTGGGACAAAGCAATTTTGCAGGGTGGCTGCCATTAGAATTCATATCACCTGAAGGTTTTGGTTTCATCAGCGCGTACACAATTCCTCATTTGGCAATGGCGCGAGGATTACTATTCGGATCCATCGCATTTTTCATCGAAGGAATCTCATTCTGGGAGGAAAACGGTAGATATCCGAAATACAAATGGCTATTATGCGCGGCTGGATTATTTTTAATGGGAATATTTCAACCGTTGTATTGCGCCATAGCAGTTCTATGGATTGCATTAGTATCTATGATTACTTTCACAAAAAAGCGAATAATGAACAAAATCAGACTGAAAGATTTTCTTTATACTCTTTTGGTTTGTGTTCCCGCTGGAGTATGGATTGGATACATTCTAATTATGGGTTGGTTGGACCCATACATGAATGCATGGAATACTCAGAATCTTGTTCTATCACCACCGATTAGTCTATTTGTTATTTCATATGGGCTGTTTTACCTGTTTGGAATAATTAATATGACTAAATTGCGCGTAGCCACAAATTCTACACAGGGAAAGTTATTACTTATCCTTGCCATAATTATTCCAATATTGATTTATATTCCGTTTAATTTGCAGCGGAGATTATTAGAAGGGTTATGGGTATCTCTTTTAATTCTGACAATGCTTATTGTGCAAAATTCTGGAAACAATGTAAGAAAAATATCCAAGGTAGTCTTTTCAATTCTCAGCGTTCCTTCGACTATTATCATTTTGATCATGGGGATACAAGCAACGAACAAGCCAGCTTCACCGGTCTATGTAAATAATGATGCTCTCAAGATTTACAAAACAGCAGAAGAATTGAGTGCTAATGGTAATATTCTTACCTCCTTTCGAACCGGGAATGAAATCACAGCCTGGTTTCCTGTGAGAGTGTCGCTGGGTCATGGGTCTGAAACAATTCATTACAAAAAATTTAATAAGATGTATCTGGATTATGTAAACGGACAGACTGATTCAGGTACTCGATTATCATGGCTCGAACAATACAACATCCGTTATGCGATTGTTGAACGATCACAAATTGATAATATGAACGATGCAGATACATTCGGGAATGAAGTATATTCAAGTGGAAATTGGTTTATTACGGAGATCATACCTTGAAGGTAAAGGCAATTATCCAATGGATTTACGGGTATTCTGAATTTCTATTTCAAATACCTGGTCCATTGATTCTAATAGGCAAGATACTCATAAAAGGAGAGGTGATTTACTGGGGGACGGCTTACATGCAGTTTCTACCATGGCGCGTGGCTGCCTGGGAGATGCTACGAAATGGGATTTTCCCACTTTGGAATGCACAGAGTGGAATGGGTGCGCCACTAATGGCAAATTATCAGAGTGCTTTTTTTTACCCACCCAATTTATTTTTATGGTTAGGGGGTTTTCTGAATGGGATAAGTGGCATTGCTTACGCTCAAACAGTATTGGTAATGATCCATCTAATTTTGGGTGGAATAGGGATGGTTTTACTAACAAAATCGCTCGGGTTGTCGAAAACTGCTCAAACCATCAGCGGAATATCATTTGGGTTGACCAGTTATGCTGTCGCCCGGGCAAGTTTTTTAAGTATGAATGCTGCTATTGCGTGGATTCCATTCCAGTTATGGTCCAGTCTGAACTTTTTACGAGGATCAATTTCAGATAAAAACTGGCAGAGACGAAAATACCTGATTTTTCATACAATATTTTTAACCTTTCAACTGCTTTCTGGACACGCACAGATTACCTGGTATACGCAAATATTAATCCTCTTCTGGGCTTTACTTTGGATAATTGGGGAAAAAAGGAGAAAAGTCTTTAGGAATGCATATTCGCTTAGTCTTTCAATGCTAATTGCCTTATTGATCAGTGCGGTTCAACTCATTCCAACAGCTGAATACCTCCTTCAATCTCAACGGGCAGACGCAGTATCTTATGATTATGCAGTTAATTACTCCTTCTGGGGATGGCGTATATTATCTCTTTTCTCACCCAACCTCTTTGGAAACCCGGGGAATGGCAATTACTGGGTCACTGCAGACAATTATTGGGAAGATGCAATCTATTTTGGTTTTATTCCATTAATCCTTGCAATGATATTTTTTATCAGAACCATGCTGGGTCACAAGTCTAATATTCCAGATGCAAAGAAAGTGACTCTTTTTTGGGGCATCATCAGTCTCGTTGGATTTATCTTTGCGCTTGGTAAGAACACCGTTATCTTTCCATTTTTATACAGATACATCCCTTCGTTTGATTTATTCCAAGCGCCTACCCGTTTTAATGTATGGCTTGTGGTTGGCGGAGCCATTCTGGCAGGATACGGGTTTGATCAATGGATAAAACCTGTTGACCGATGGTTATACTGGTCAAGGTTGGGAGCAATGGCAGGAGCGGGGGCAGTTCTCACTTCAGCCGCAGCAAATGTATACCTGGTAGAGATGATTCAAAAATCGTATTTGCAGGGTGCTGTTGAAACAAGTATTCTCTTCTTATTTGCTGCCTTATTGAACTTGGCATTTACTGAAAAAGGAAAAAGAAAGTCGATATGGCAGTTCGCAGTTATTCTTGTTATTCTGTCAGATTTACTGTATGCAGGATGGTTTAGTAATCCGGGTATCAAGATCAATCAGGAAAACCTGGAAAGACAATCTGTATGGTATCCTGGTGGTGACACACGTGTCTGGCTCCCTCAGACTGATGAATCAATACTGAAATTCGATAAGTATTTCCGATTTGATACATTTGCTCTGCCTGTCTCTGGAGAACATCTCTTAGATGTTTATCTACCGAACACCAATTTACTATTTAAGAAATTTGCTGTAAATAATTATGATCCCTTTGTTCCTGCGAGATTTTCAAAATTTCAATCAGAAATACTTGAATACATACAAGTAAACAAATCTGCGCCACTGGCTTTTCTTAACATAGGTATGGTACATAGAGTGAATCCGGCAGTAGAAAAAATCTATCATTTCCCGATAGATAATGCAGAACGATATCACTATTTTACCTGTGCAGATTATTCATCCACCGAGGATGAAACACTAAAGAAAACGAAAGAATTATTCCTGAGCGGTGCTTTATTGGAAAAGGTTATATTGGAAGGAACAGTGGGTAACCAAACTAACCAGTGCGAGATTCGTAATGCAACTATCGATTATCAGGTTTTGGAAAACAATCCAAATTATCAAAAAATTGCTTTAAATACAAATGTTCATGGCTGGTTTGTGCAGATGGATTCATGGTATCCGGGTTGGGAGGTTAAAATTAATGGGCAATCAGGAGAATTACTGCGCGCTAATTATCTTTTTCGTGGAGTAGAAATACCTCCTGGAAATCATGTTATTGAATTCTTTTATGCCCCGGTTTCATTTGTAACAGGTTTAATAATTTCCATCATTAGTATGATTGGATGTATTTGTTGGATTACTCTCACATATCTTCGGAGAAAGCATTATGAATGAAAAATCGTTGCCTTTAGATAAATTCTATCAACAGGTCCAAGATAATATTTCAAAAGTAATCATTGGAAAAGATCAGGTGATTCAACTCATTACGATAGGATTACTTTCCGAAGGGCATATATTAATCGAGGATGTACCGGGGGTAGGAAAGACTATTCTTGCCCGAAGTCTTGCGAAAATTCTTGGCTGCACTTTTAAGCGTATTCAATTTACGCCAGATATGTTACCCTCCGACATCGTTGGCGTATCCATCTACAACCAAAAGGAACAACAGTTTGAATTTCGTCCTGGTCCGGTAATGACCCAAATTCTTCTGGCAGATGAAATTAATAGAGCAACGCCAAAAACACAATCTGCTTTATTGGAAGCAATGGAGGAGAGGCAGATTACGGTAGATGGGATAAGCTATAGATTACCGGTGCCTTTTATGGTAATGGCAACCCAAAACCCGATAGAGTATGAAGGTACATTTCCCCTTCCAGAAGCTCAACTAGACCGGTTCCTGATCAAAATTCAACTCGGTTATC
>Ga0228535_1003475_pt1 | contig 11245 bp, 7 predicted proteins | sample SJ1metagenome_FD_168457 | JGI IMG/M metagenome (GOLD analysis project Ga0228535, IMG submission 168457) | Enriched culture of PCE-dechlorinating microbial communities from Ithaca, New York, USA - SJ1 | ecosystem: Engineered > Modeled > Simulated communities (microbial... > Unclassified | place... | reverse complement strand
TTTCTCAATAAATTTAATAACCCTATCCTGCATCTTATCAAGATACTCGTACGTCTGCGGCACCCCAATAACCAGGCCTGTCAGGCGAATCGGATGTATTGTCATGGTAGCTGTCTCGGCAATAAATGAATAATCGGAAGCAACGGCAATGGGAACCCCGATACTGTGTCCGCCGCCGAGGATGATAGATACGGTAGGTTTGGACAGTCCGTCAATCATTTCCGCGATCGCCAGACCTGCTTCCACATCGCCCCCCACGGTATTTAGCAGGATAAGCATCCCTTCTATCTGTGGATTTTGTTCTATTGCAACCAATTGTGGAATAACATGTTCATATTTGGTGGTTTTGTTTTGCGGCGGCAGGATTATATGACCTTCTACCTGTCCAACTATAGTAAGGCAGTGTATATTAGAAACCTGTGCCGGTACGGGAACCTGGACGGTACCTAATTCCTTAATGTTTTCAACTTCATCGTTCCTGCCATTTTTTGTTCTTTTCCGCGTTCTGGGATTTTTACCGGGTTCCGGAATATTTGTTGCCAATCACATCACTCCTCACTGTATAGCTACTTAATATGATGCCTAGCAAAGATAAAAAAAATGCGTTTTTGGCAAAAAACGCATTTTTGGTATTTAATTGTAGTCAATACCCTCTACATTATACCTCCATAATTATAGGCATAATCATGGGTCGCCGGCCGGTTTTTTCGTAGAGGATCTTGCCCAGAGCATCCCGTACCTGCGACTTGATTGTAGCCCAGTCGGAAATCTTTTTCTCAAAACACCGGTCCAGTACCTGCTTAACGATATCTTTTGCATCCTCTATTAATTCTTCCGCTTCCCTTACATAAACAAAGCCGCGGGACACAATATCCGGTCCTGCTACCAGCATGTTGGCCTCTTTGTTGATAGTGAGGACGACGATAAGGATACCCTCCTGGGACAACTGCCTGCGATCGCGTAAAACGATATTTCCGACATCACCCACACCAAGCCCGTCTATTAAGGTTCGCCCTGCTGTAACTTTACCGCCGATAGCGCCTTTGTTCCTTGTAAATTCCAGGACCTGGCCGTTTTCAGCCACGAAGATGTTTTGCTTGTCAATCCCCATCATCTCTGCCAGTTTGGCGTGTTTAATAAGATGACGGTACTCGCCGTGTACCGGTACAAAAAATTTGGGACGCACTAAATTTATCATCATCTTCAATTCTTCCTGGCTGGCGTGACCCGAAACATGCACTCCGCTTAAAGCTTCATACATCACATCGGCTCCCAGCCTGTAGAGCTGGTTAATGACCCTGGCGACCAGTTTTTCGTTGCCGGGAATGGGAGATGCGGAAATTATTACCGTATCCCCGGGTACTATTTCCATTCGGCGATGGTCGGACATAGCCATCCTCGTCAGGGCGGACATAGGTTCACCCTGACTGCCCGTAGTCAGGATAACTATTTGACTGCGCGGGTAATTATGAATCTCTTCAATTTCAATAAGGGTACCTTCCGGTATTGTTAAGTAACCTGTTTCCTGGGCTATTGATGCTACGTTCACCATGCTCCTGCCCATGATGGCAACCTTACGGTTATATTTGCAGGCGGCATTGATAACCTGCTGGATGCGGTGGACATTGGACGCAAACGTAGTGACGATAATTCTTTCTTGAGCCAAGCTGAATTTCTCCTCAAAGGTCTGTCCTACCACCCGTTCAGAGAGGGTGAAACCGGGCCGCTCCACGTTAGTACTGTCGGATAGCATAACGAGAACTCCCTTTTCACCTATTTCCGCGATTTTTGCAAAATCTGTAACCGCATCATCAACGGGGGTCTGGTCAAACTTAAAGTCCCCCGTGTGAAGGACCGTCCCGACCGGCGTATGCACGGCCAGGCCGATGACATCAGGAATACTGTGGCTTACCCTGAAGAACTCAATATTAAAAGCAGTACCGAGCTTGACAGAATCTCTTGGACGAATAGGGATCAGTTTGACTCCTGTAATATTGTTTTCCTTCATTTTGGCCTGCACCAGACCAAGTGTTAATTTTGTCCCGTAGACCGGAACCTTAATTTCCTTGAGCACATAGGGCAGCGCTCCGACATGGTCCTCATGACCGTGGGTAAGAATAATTCCTTTGATTAATTCCCTGTTTTCCAAAAGGTAAGTAATATCAGGGATTACTATATCTATCCCCAGCATTTCATCTTCCGGAAACATCAGACCGGCGTCTATGATCATGATTTCATCTTCATATCGCAGCGCCATCATGTTTTTGCCTATTTCCCCCAAGCCGCCCAGGGGAATAAGCATTATTTTGTTTTGATTTTCAGACATTAATAACCTCCTGTTTTTCATTTAATATTTACATTAAAAAAAACCTTCTCCTATTCGTCCGCTCAGAAGGTTTTTCCGTAACCAGGATTAACCGCTCCGACCAAATCCCTTAGTGTTTATTATATGCTAACTCACCATATCTTGACAAGTATTATATTTTATCCGTATTACTATTATTGCCGTTATATATTATTATATACAATAAAAGGATGCTGTCTATATTAACATAAAGCATCCTTTTACGTTACTATTCTTTCACGGAGTAATTTCATCACCATCGGCAGTTAAATTGTTTTCTTTACTCCATATACATGTAAATGCATCATTTTATCCACTTCACTTTTACCATATGATAATCTCGCCCAGACATAAAATATAAGACCTAGTAAAGTCCATCCCAGGAATATTGACCATTCGTACGGCCATAACAATGCCGAAGGACTGCCAGGTAAATATAGAAAAATAAGTATCAGGCTAAACCCCACAGCAAGACAGCCCACAAGTTTGCCGTTTTTTACCTCGAAGGGACGGTTAAGGTTAGGTTCACGGTATTTCAAGATCAAGAATGAGAGAGCCACAACAAAATATGCTATTACAATCCCCAGCCCACCGGCATCCACAAGCCAGACCAGCATCTTCCTTCCGAACAACGGCGCTATTATTGAAATGATACCTATAAGTAAAATAGCATTATAGGGAGTTTTATACTTGGGATGTATCCTTCCAAGGAATTGCGGCAGCATTTTAGCCTGCGCCATAGCAAATATCGCCCTGCTGCCTCCGATATAAAAGGCGTTCCAGCTGGTTACTATTCCGCATATCCCGGCAATAATCAGTATATTGCCGGCCCATCTTCCTTTATACAATACGCTCATTGCATCTGCAGTAACCAGCGACGCATTATTCATCTGGGAAGGTGATAGGGCTAAGGATACCCCCATTATTATAAGAATATACCATAAAGCAGCCATAAGTACAGAGATGATCAGGATGATTCCGATAGTTTTGTAGGGGATATTCATTTCTTCCACTGCTTGCGGAATCACGTCAAAACCCACAAACATGAAGGGAGTCATGATTAAAACAGGAAAAATACCTTTCATTCCTTTAGTAAATAACGGCTGCATATTCTCTATGCCACCGTTTATTGCACTGCCTCCAACCAGCAGCAATCCAACTATTATGATAACTACCGTAAAGACGAATTGTATAAATGCTGCAAATCTTATGCCGATAAGATTAATAATCATAATAGCGATGGAACCGATGACCCCAACTGCAACCCAAGACGCATATACATCCCAGCCTGCAATCGTCCAGAGATATCCTTTCATGTAATTTGGAAAGAGATATTCAACAACAGTCGGCAGTGCAACAGCTTCAAAGGCTACAACTGAAATATAGCCTAAAATCATTGCCCAGGTACAGACAAACGACATGTCCATGCCCAGCGCTCTGTAGCTAAAGACATGGCCCCCTCCAACCTTGGGCATTGCTGACGTTAGTTCTGAATAGGTCAGTCCTATAAAAATTATCATAATCCCGCCAATCAAAAAAGCCAGCATGGCTCCCACGGACCCTGCCAGGCTTACCCAGGAACCAGCCAGGACAACCCATCCCCAGCCAATCATCGCTCCAAACGCCAGGGCTAATACATCTTTTCTCGAGAGGACCTTTACAAAATCTCCTTCTTGATTCATTAGCAAAACCCCCTAAAATTCATGAAAGAAAGCTAAATTTTCCTCGGTCATATAAATACGCAAATTTTATGCCAACAAAAATACTGTGATAGCCCTGTTATCTGATATGTTTTGATTCAACAATGAATTGTTATAAATACCGTAAATCACTTCTGAATTCTTGATAAATTAAAAGGCATCATAACCGTTAATCAGATTATGATGCCTAAAAAATAGTGATCTCTTTAATTCATTTATAAATTACACTTGTTTTAGAAATACCTTAGTTTCTGTCCCAGTCCTTTTTCCAGCGCTTTTAAATATATATGGTATCCGGTAGCCACATCTTCCGTACCCATTCCTCTTGCCCAGAATATAAATATTTCTTCATCGCTAGTCCTGCCGGGTTTCTTACCCTGTATAATCTCACCGACTTCACCATAAATGTCATCCCAGGTAATAACTTTATCATCAAACAGTACTGAAAAGCCCCAACCGGAATGGACATGCGTACACTGTTCAAAATTATCAACAACTATCTTAGAACATTTAGGCAATTCATAATCCAGCTCGTAGCATTGTCCTGTAGCTGCTATGAAGCATCCGGGCTTAACCCATTCCTTTTTTACCAGCGGAAAAGGTTTCGGCATCCTTGTACACGTGACTATTACATCACAATCACGGACAGTTTCTTCGTGAGTGCTTGTTCTGTAGGCCCTGATGCCACGCTCTCTGGTTATTTCTTTGGCTAGGTTCTCGGCCAGTTCTTCCTTAATATCAAATATCTTAACCTCTTCAATAGTTGGCACGCCTTCCAACACACAATAAATATTATATGGTGCCACTGCGCCTGCACCAAATATACCCAGTACTTTTGAATCATTTTTAGCCAGGTATTTTGCTCCTACTCCGGTAGCTGCTCCCGTCCTCAAAAGTGTAATTAAACTTCCGTCCATGATAGCCAGCGGCATCCCGGTTTTGGTATCATACAGATTTACCATAGCCATAGCGGAGGGAAGCCCTTTATCCCTGTTATTAATGTATGCTGTTATTAGCTTAATACCCTGTATATCCAAATCTGCCAGGTATCCAGGCATGATATTCAAATGTCCGCCGTAAATATGTTCAAGATCCAATGCGAATTTCGGAGGTAAAATCGCCTTGCCTTCGTCATGAGCAATAAATACCTTCTCTACTATATTGAGTGATTCCTGATAAGATGGCAGCAACCTTTTAACCTCATCAGTATTAAGATAAAGAAAATCAACATGTTTTTCCATACTCTCTTACCCCCTTATAAGTTTGCATTAACAACTTGTTTGCTTTTTTTTATTGCCAGGTACTGAACAAAAGTGATTATCAAGAAAACAGGCACACAGATTAAGTCGGTGATCAGATTGGGGTCTATTGACCCTATCGCACATATGAATAATAAAGTTCTTTCAAATTTATTAGTAGGTCGCAGCAAGTATCCCTGACAACTGGCTCCCAACGCCTTTATTCCAATATACGATGTGATAAGTATCCTGATAACATTTACGGCATTAGTATCAATCAATAACATATCCGGTGAAGTAACGAAAATAAATGGCACAATGAAGGCAGCCAGTGACAGTTTAAATCCTTCCACTGCTGTTTTTGTTGAATCTCCGTTTGCTATTGAAGCTGCCAGGTACGATGTAAGAGCGACCGGTGGTGTCACTGCGGCGAATACGCCAAAATAAAAGATAAACATATGTGCGGCAATTGGATTGACATTAAGCTCAACAATCGCAGGCGCAACCATTGCTGCCAGGATAACATACAGTGCCGTAGTCGGCATTCCCATTCCCATGATCAATGAGGCAAGAGCCGTAAGCAGTAAGGTGGGAATTAACAATCCTCCGGATAGCGTTAATATGATATTGGCCAATTTCAAACCCAGCCCTGTTAATGTAACAACTCCTACAATCAAGCCGGTAACCCCGCATGCGGCTATAATGCTCAGTGCACCCTTCATTCCGGCTTCCAAAGCGTTCATCAGTTCTCTGAAATTCATTCTGGTATTGGGTTTAACATAGCTGACCAGTATTATCATCAAGACTGAGTAAAGGGAAGCTTTTATCGGAGAGTAACCCGAACACAAGAAAGCTACCAGAGCTATCGGCGGTATCAATAACTGGCCGTTTTCTCTTAATATTTGAGATGCCTTGGGAAGTTGCTCGGCAGGCAAGCCTTTTAATCCTCTTCTGGCAGCCCTTAGATCCACCATAATGTAAATGGCTACAAAGTAAAGCAGGGCAGGTATTGCGGCATGCATAATGAGATTTCCGTAGCTAACCCCTAACATTTCAGCCATAATAAATGCTGCGGCGCCCATTATAGGCGGTGCTATCTGCCCGCCTGTCGAAGAAGCGGCTTCAACTCCCCCGGCAAACTCCGGCTCATATCCAACTTTTTTCATCAATGGAATAGTAAACTGACCTGTTCCTACGACGTTAGCATAAGAGCTTCCTGAAATCATGCCCAGGAAACCGCTTGATACAACCGCAGCTTTGGCCGGCCCCCCCCGGGATCTTCCCGTAAGCCCGAAGGCAAGATCAATGAAGAATTTTGCTCCACCCGACTGATGAAGAAATGCTCCAAAAAGAATAAATATTATTACGAATGTTGATGAAACATATAAAGGAACACCAAAAATACCGTTTGTGGTCAAAAACATTTCTTCGGCAATTCGTTTGATGCCATATCCCCTGTGCATTAACAGCCCGGGCATATAAGGCCCGAGGAAGGCATAAACAAGCGATACAATACCCACCAGTACAAGCGGCCATCCCATAACGCGTCTGGTGGCTTCCAGCACTAATAAAATCACGATTATACCAAATATCGTATCATATTGATTCGGAACACCCGCTCTGCTTATGATGTCGGCATAGTTAAGAATCAGGTATATTGTAAATGTTGCGCTGATTATTGCCAAAATATAATCGTAAAACGGAACCCTGTCTTTTTGTTTTTTCGTCATTGGATATAATAAAAACGTCAAAAACAGTCCTACCGATAAATGGATCGATCTGTGCCACATTGTGGGCAGGAGCATAGAATAAGCGGAAGCCAGATGGTATAATGCCGCTATCACAGAGACAAGGGTTACGATATATTTCCAGGTGCCTTTAACTTCCCTGGTACTGCTTTCCATTTCCTTAATTTCGGTATCCTTTTCCTGTTGTTTTTTTCTCATAGGTCGTCCCCTTCCCAAGGTGGTTATGACTGTAGGCAGTTGACACAGTAAGTATCATTGTCAACTGCCATTAACCTATAATACCTTACTATTTAATCAGACCTTTTTCCTTAAAGTAATTTTCCGCTCCCGGGTGCAACGGTATGGAAACCCCCTGTAAAGCTGTCTCCAGCTTGATACTCTTCCCCTGGACATGGGCTTTCTGTATTTCGGCAAGATTCTCATACATAGCCTTAGTGATATTGTATATCATTTTTTCATCCGCATCTGCTCTTGTAATCAGCAGACTGGGAGTAGCCAGTGTTTTTACTTCGTCTTTAACTGGAGCATATGTTCCGGCTGGAATATTGACAATAGTGAAATAGGGGTTGTCTTTCATAAATTTGTCCAGCTTAGCCTGGTCGTTCAAAAGTGCGGGAGACAGGTCAAGTATATTAATATCCATAGATGTACTTACTTCAATGACCGATGAAGTAGGAACGCCCGCGAAAATTATACCGGCATCAATATTTTTATCTTTTAAAGCAGTGACACACTCACCAAATGAAAGATATTCCGGCTTGATATCATTGTACGTAATACCATGCGCGGCCATTATCTGTTTGCCGATAGCTTCCGTCCCGCTGCCCGCGGCTCCGACTCCAACTTTTTTCCCTTTTAAGTCATCAATAATTTTCATTCCGGAATCTTTTCTGACTACAACCTGATAAGTCTCGGGATAAAGCGCACCGATTGCCCTGATATTTTTGGCAGGTTCTTTATCATAAGGGGGCAAACCATTGTACAACTGGTATGAGGAGGTTGCTCCGGCGATTCCCAGCATTACTTCGCCGTTGTTAATCATTCTGATATTGGCGACAGAACCTCCTGTACTCTCGGCTGTTGCCGTTACATTCGGCACCTTGGTACTTATAACATTACCAATAGCCCCGCCAATAGGATAATAAGTGCCGGTAACACCGCCGGTTGCAATTACAATTGCAGTCGGCTTCACTTCTTTAGCCCCGCAACCTGTTATCACAGAAGTAATTAACATAATTGCGATACACATTAGTACTAAACATTTTACACTCTTTTTCATTTTAAATCTTCCTTTCCATTACATTTGTCGGCCTAATAGCCGTATTTGAAGAACTCATTCAAATTGTCAACCTCAATATTCTCCAGGCCCATCTTTTTCAGTGTTCTGCCATTTTCTAAAAAGTTTTCATTTAGCAGGCTGGATGCCAAAGTAATCAACGACTCCATAACCGGTAGTTTGAGCCCCAGTTTTTTACCCATCTGAAACCAGGGAACCAGCCCATATGGCACATCTTCAGTCAGGTATCTGCTCTGCAGGTTAGCCGGTCCTTTGGCACGAAAAGCCTGACTTGTTGTATATAGTTCATAAAGACTGGCATTGGAATTGTGGTGGTATCCTAAATCAAGAATACGTTGCTTTGTAGATATTTTCCTGTATCCCAAAGCCTCGCAGACAGCCATTCTTTCCTTGTCCACCTCCTCTATTACCCTGGCTACTGACGGGGTTATTCCTTCCTGGTAATGGTAGTATTCTCCGTTGGCATACTCGATTCTTCCGGCGTTTAGCACACATGGCGCTACATGTGTAACAGGGTTACCATTGTTCAGACCTGTGTCAAAAACGTTTTCAAATCTAACTATCTGTAGGTATACCTGCTTAAAAATTGCATAAAGAATATCGGTATTTATTGCCGGAAAGGCAGAAAAATATAAATGATGGCAAGATAAGAATACATTTACCTCTCCCGAATTGTCAGGTTTTCTACGACAAGCATATGGAAGTGAATTAACTTCGCCCAACAGGATTGATTTATTCATATTATTTTCCCTGAATACCCTGGCAAAGACCAGACTTCCACCAGTAGAACCGGGAGTCAGGACAATTACTTGCCCCGTTTTTAGATAGGGGACGAGTTCCAACGCAGCTCTTTCATGCGCATATGAAGGGACAGCAGGAAGAATAAGATCAACATCATTTATTGCTTTTTCCAAATCAGTTGTTACCATGTTCAGTTTTGCTATTCCATTCCTGGCATCACCTGTTATTTTTATCTCTCTGCTTTCTTTAAACTGTTCAATATTCTCTATAAACTCTTCAAACTCAAATAAATTCACCGTAAAACCTGCTAACGTAAGGTCTGCAGCAATTGCTAATGCTCCATTTCCACCTCCTATCACTGCTATTTTTTGTACGTTCTCGTTCATCAGGCTTGGTTCCACCTTTCCTGTCAGTTTAATTACTTTTGATGCAAATTTTGTGCCTAAAAAAATACCGAGTTATCCCCGGTATTCCTGTTTGTTTATCATTCAGTAATGAATTTTTATTCTGGGTTAATTCAAATTTGAATTACTTACATACTTTTTAATCAGACGGTGAGCCGTTGGCTGGCTCACTCCCAGGACCTCCGCCACCTTGTAAGTGTTTTTATATTTCCTGTAAACCAGGTTAACTAGATTTTCCTCAACAATTTCTACCGCCTTGTTTAACGGGAGAATACTATCCATAGTTTCTTGCGAATGCAGTTTTTTCGCGTAGTGAATATATGGCAGCATTTTTTCAGGCAAATCATGGACCATGATTAAATCATACTCGCTAACCAGGCACACCCTTTCTATCAAGTGTTTTAGTTCTCTAATGTTGCCGGGCCAGTTATAGTTGTAAAACACTTCAATTACTTCACCTGAAAATTTTTTATTAATTGAGTATTTTTTATTAAATTGTTCTAAAAAGACATTGGCAAGGACACCGATATCTTCTTTCCTCTCCCGCAGGGGTGGCAGACTGATTGTTATGCCGTTAATCCTGTAATAAAAATCCTCCCGGAAGGTCTTTTGTTCTATTCTTTGTACCAGGTCTTGATTCGTTGCGGTAATCAATCTGAAATTAGCTTCTATTTGTTTGATGCCTCCAATTTTTCTGAATTTCCTTTCTTGAATTACCTGGAGCAATTTAGCCTGAAGTGTTGTAGACAATTCGCCAATCTCATCAAGAAAAATTGAACCTCCCTGTGCCAGCTCAAAAAGTCCCGTTTTTCCCTGCTTTAGCGCGCCGGTAAAAGCGCCTGCCTCATAACCAAAAAGTTCTGATTCCAGGAGTGTTTCAGGGATAGCGCTGCAATTTATTACCTGAAAAGGACCTTTGCTTCGCGTACTTTTATTATGAATCGTTTCCGCAATCATCGTTTTTCCCACCCCTGATTCACCCAGGATGAGAATACTGATATCACTGGCAGCTACTTTATCAATTAAGTGACTTATCTTTTCCATATTGGCATTAACATACATTAACTTTTCTGCAGAATGGATGTTTATATCCATTTCTTTGATTTTTCTCGATATCTGATTAACAAGCTGTTCCTGCTCCTCCAGTTGTTTCTTCAACATTATTAATTCTGTTAAGTCCCTTGAGTTATTAACAATTTTTACAATTTCATTTTTTTCATTTAAAATGGGGATTGCTGAAACCAGTACTTTTCTTCCTGATTTCGTAGTCTGTATGATACTTTCGCTCTTTTTTGTCTTACATACTATCTCTGTTATTGATGGCCAGAATACTCCTTGTTTTTCCAGATCTTTAACATGATTACCAATAATGTCTTCCGCTTTTTTATTGTAAAATTTTTCGCAGGCCTTATTAACGTTTACTACAATCCCTTTTGCATCTGTAACAAGTATTTCATCATAAATGGAATTTATTATAGTATCATACTCTTCCTTTAATTTTTTTATTTTTTCATCAACAATACTTGAAGAGCTGGTTTTCTCATTTAACATGAATTAAATGCTCCTCTAATTCAAAATAGTAATTGTTATTATTCTTTATGATTTTTACAATTCCTTCTTAGTTGAGATGTAAACATACCCCATATGGGGCTGTTGCACTAACAGCACCTTAAAAAAGAGCAAGAGACGGCGACTGGCAGATGCCAGAAGCCGTCTTTTGCCGTAAAATATAGTTGTGAAGACAAATACTTTACAGCCAGATTATACGTTAAC
>Ga0228535_1003472_pt1 | contig 11252 bp, 9 predicted proteins | sample SJ1metagenome_FD_168457 | JGI IMG/M metagenome (GOLD analysis project Ga0228535, IMG submission 168457) | Enriched culture of PCE-dechlorinating microbial communities from Ithaca, New York, USA - SJ1 | ecosystem: Engineered > Modeled > Simulated communities (microbial... > Unclassified | place... | reverse complement strand
CCCAGATTATTCATAAAAGATTAATTGGCTATAATTTTTTTGTAAATCGTTAAATTTTTTATATAAAAATCAGAACTTTATAAAATTATATAGAAAATATTTTGATATAGTTCGAATTTTTATTAAAGAAAGCTTTTTGTATCATTTTTTATCTAAAAATAAACGCAGTTATCCCTTGGTTACTGAAAAAAAGCTGTTATATAAGTGCTTAAGGCTTAATTATTAGGCCGAAAACACTCTATATTCTTAATTATAGTATTAAACTGATTCTGATAAGGGCTACTACTACAAAGCTTAAAGTGAATTTTTCTCCCAGTTTTTACACAGCGACAAGCTATTTTTATTATGCTTGTTCTAATTGAAGAAAGCCTACTTTTATGCATATCTACTGGAAATACTGCTCTTTTCATTATATTTATTATGTTATAAGCTAACGCTTTTATAAGCATTTTAGCTGCGTTAGCAGTAAAAGATGAGTGAGATGATGTATTCATAAAGAAATCTAGCTTGGCTTCTTTAATGAAGTTTTCCATATTGCCTCTTTTGTTGTAGGCTCTAACAACGTTTTTGGGTTCGCTGTTAAATGTTGTTGCAATGAAATTTACTCTTGGAAGAAGCTGGCCTGAATCTCTTTCAACTTTGCAAATAACTCTAAGAGGATTGCTCCAACTATCAGCTTTATAATCGAATTCATCATACATTACATGATATTTCGAGTAATCAAGCCCAAACTCATTCATAAATTCACTTACAACATAGTCTGAAAGCTTTTTTAATATAGCATTTGATTTAAGTTTTATTAGAATCTCAACATTATACTTATGACACAAATCATATATTTCAGAAGATGCAAATCCGCTATCGCCTCTTAAAACTATAGTGGCACTAGGATATTTTTCAGTTAACCATTTAAACACTGGTTCTAAAAAGTCCTTCGCATTTTTTGATGTATATACGCTTCCTTCTCTTAATTCTGTTTTAATTAAATCGCCGTTAAGGCCATTAAACAGCATTAAAGGATGGTAACCTTTTTCTCCATAATGATAGTTGTAACTACTACCTTCTTGTTTACCATGAGTTTCAAAGTTAGTAGAATCAATATCTAAAACTATATTGTTAGTAGTATTAAGGTCATTTCCTTTTTCAAATATATTTTGAAGAAGTTTGTTTAATGAAGCTATCGCTTTTTCATCAAGAGAATTTATAAATCTTGAAATAGTAGGCTGTGAAGCCAGAGAGTTTTTACCTAGTACATTAGTAAATACTGGATCATTTCTTAAGCTATCTGAATCATCATCATGGCGATAGCCAGCTATCGTTGTATAAATAAGTTGTTCGGCTATAGAAGAAAAACTGTGTTTTTTATATGAGTAATCTTTAAATATATCTTCTAATAAAGGCTTAATCTCAAGTTTTTCAACAAATGAGCGAATAATTAAAAGACCAGAATCAGAAGAAAGATTACCACCTTGAAAATTATATGAAATACTTTTATTGAAGTTAAGTGAATATTGCTGTAAACTAGACATAGAAAAGGCTCCTCTCATGTTTTGTTTTTGTTTAGTCACTTAAACTTTAACACGAAATTGAGCTCTTTTCTATTTTTTTGTAGTTTCACCTAATAGGTGTAAAAGGCTACGCCTGTGTAATGCTTTAAAATACAGAGCTTTATCGTTTTATTAAAAATTATATGAATAATTCAGGCTAAATTATATTATCCTTTATCATATTTGCTGCACAGACTTGTACTGGCATAAAAATTGCTCTCGTGTTTTGATTCCCAGAAACTCTTGATTTATTAATAGCCTAAGAATACAAATATTTTGGTTATATAATAAATCTACTCGTTGTTAATGATATTGTGAATCTTATATGCTAACGAAATGTTTTCAAAAAACCTAATGTTTTCTTCCTCAAATCCTAATAGTTGTTTAACTCTATTAACTCTATATCTGATTGTGTTCTGGTGTTGAAATAAATCCTCAGCCGTTCTATTTATGTCGCCATCATTTTTGACATAATTTAACAAGGTCTCTTTTAAGCGCCCACTCTTTATCTCGTCATACTCCTCTAGTGGTTTCATTATTTCATCATAAAATTTCTCAAGTGTCGCCCTGTTATTAATATCTAATAGAATTTTATATGTCCCAATATCCTTATACTGCATGATATTCCCTCTAACAACACTAGAAACTTTACATGAAATGAGGGCTTCTTCAATGCATTCTTTAACATATTTTAGATTATCATAATAATTACTTACCCCTAATGAATAATTATTAGCAAAATATTTTTCTATTATGTAAACATACTTGCTAATGTGTTTTTCTATAGCATCATCTGTAAATTTGACATCTGAAGATATAAATATCATTAACTTATTGTAGTATTGGACATTAAACGAATCCTCGATACTATTAATGTTAGTCGATAGATATTTAAGCTTATCATCATTTAATCCTTCCGTTTTTAAGCAAAATACGATTAAGTTATTTTTAATTTTATTATTTAAAGTATATGCTAATGAAACAATATTTTCACGATTTTCTTCACTTCGAATATCATTAATTATTGAAATTGCTATGTGATAATAATCTATTGACAAAATAGCACGTGTTATATCATGGATCATGTCTGCGTAAGCTGTATTTCTGTTTACCATAATTATTGGAAAGTTAAGTTCATTGGCTAAATTAGCAATATCTTCAGGCAAACTCTCATAATAGCGTCTAATAATACACATCCCACTTGAATTGTAGCTATCATATAACTTGACTGTATCATAAAACATTTGTGGTGAATCCTTTAGTGCATATAAACTGGTAATAAAAAAATCTCCGCCTCTAAAAAGTAAATTATCTTTAAGCCCAGCAACTTCAGGATCTAAAGGGAATTCAGGGCATTCCATGACCGTAACTTTTGCTACCTGCCTATCCAGGCCACCACTTCCAGCTAGTATTTGAGCACCATAGAAAGAAGGTAATTTTAGTATATCTGCCACCGAAATTGTCATTTTATAACCTCCTTACCTTTCCGTTTGTGAATACATCCAATATGCTCAATACAAAACTTACATATAGCTTCACATTCAGTATAATCATCATTGCTATCAGATTCATCACTCTTTAAACTCATGATGTATTCAACAAAATCTTTAACTAAACTTTTCTCTCCGACCACATCAAGCGTCAGGGATCCTTTAGCAGCTCCTAACCCACCTGAGCCTATTACATAACTTTCAAGTCCTGATATATACGATATCGCTTCTACTTCTGTAATTATTTCTCCAATCAAAGGAACTAACCCGACTGACATCCCCAAAGAGTATGACTTTTTCTTTCTGCCTGTCTTTTTTATTATCTCATTTATATTATTGGGAACAAGTTTTTCATAACCTACAGGTATTAATATAGGAACACCTTCTCCATACCATGTGTTTAATGCATAGGAAGTATCTCCGCCTGAAAGATTTCCAACCATCATAGCTGCATTTCCATGATTATCTATTGCATTAGCTCCGCAAATAACTAAATCCTTGTCGGTCATCTTTAATGCAGTTTCCATAAATATGCTGTCTATATTTTTTAGCTTATAATTTTCGTATAATGAAATATGGGGCATAGAATAATCCATGCCCATATTAATTACGGTCCCCCTACATGTTATTATACCGCATAGCTCAAGTTTCTGTTTAGTAATAATTTCTGATACCTTACATACAGTTGATCCACCTTTAAAAAGGATACTCCCTTTTTTTAAAACCTTGTTAACATATGGATGATTCTTTACACCTTCTGCTATTAGTCTTTTAGATTCTTCAACTGTAAGTGTGATTTGTGCTATAGTCATATCTTCTGCCCAAGTTATACTATCGGAACCCATTCGATATCATAACCAAAACTCTTTGGTCCGAAGGTTGCCAAACCTTTTTCCGTTGTCCACTCAACTGCTGCAGGTAAAGCAAATATGGTGACTTCCATTCCTTCCCTAAAGTTTGGGTTAAGAATTGGTTCTTTCTTATTTTCATCGATTATGCATATTAAGTCGGGAACTGTAGCATGATACTCACCATTTTTCCACGCAATTATATTCTCATTCTTGTACCATATTTTGTATTCATCTTCCCTATACTCTTTATTTCCTTTGAAACTAACCTCTCCTACAGTAAATCCATCAATGGTTTCCCATGAGTTCTCAATTACAGTGCCCTTGAACAACTCTTTACCTTTTCCTGCTTCAATCACTGAATTCGAAACGTCAGAATTACTTTCTTTAGCTATCCTAAAGGCTTTTCCAATATCCCATGCATAAGTAATTGCACCTTTGATAACTGTATTTTTAAGATTATCAACTGTATCTACATGATCAACTACAGCTATAGAATTCTTGCTGACCACCGCTAGGGCTCTTACCAGCCTTTCTGCTCTAAAATCATCCACAACATTTGTAATTATCGCCGATTCTCCAAATTGGTTTACCAAAGATATTGGCGCTATACTAACATCATTCAAATAGTATGTTGTATGTTGTAATTCGGGTACAGATCTACCTGCAGGATCTGCATCAACTATATATTTGCCAGACATCGCTCCACTGTAAAATGCTACCGCAGTATTCCCACCACCAAGCTCAGTTGATATTACTGCTTTTACTTTTTTATCAAGGTGCTTCTCCATTTCTCTCAAAGCAACAACATGAGGTACTTCATCGATAATTGGAAGTTTTTCATACTTTTTTCGTTCTTCTTCCGTTTCTGGTGATATAGCACCACATGAGTATGGTGTTGCAATCAAGTCATCGCCATCAAGCTCGTCAAATCCGACCAAAATGAATTCCTTTTGAAGTTTAAGAGCTTCGTCTATTTGTGCAATTCCTTTTTCTAAACTTCCTCCACCTCCAGTTCCTAAAATTGTGCACCCGTATAAAATATCTATTAAGTCTTGCCTATCTAATTTTTTCAATTTAAATTCTCCTCTCACTATATTCTATTTAGCTTATACCATATAATAATCCTGCAACCAGAGTCCTTGGTAGTATTACATTCTTTCCAGTTGCTGTTTTCACTAAGTTTTTCATTCGCATTGTAAATCCCATGCAATCAAGCAGAATTATTTGAATATCTTCATCAAATTTGTAACTGGTATCAACAATATGCTCTGTTGCTTCATACGGAGAAGCTGCAAATATTTGTGGGTTGAAATCCCTATACTGTTGCTGCGAATCCATTATTTGGTCCACTTCTGGCACGATAATTCCGATTCTATTTACACCTAACCCTTTTAAAGTAGCCTCAATCATTTTAGATGGTTGAACTAAAATTCCTTCATACTCCAAATCATCAAATTCACCTGTACACATTAACATTTTAACTTCAATACCTAATCTATCTAGATAAGCGAGTTTTTCATTTATCAGCTTGTAAGCATGTGAATGATCAATAATTACTGTGGTTCCGTCTGCAATAGCTGATACGATAAAAGGTTCACCTTCCTTTGCCCAAAATCTATCAACTATCTGTTCGTAGGAATAATCATCAAGTATTCCTAAACAAACAAGTTCAAAATCAGGTTCTAATATATCTTCAATATTTTCTTTGATATCTCCTCTAAGTGCTTGCCCCATAGAGATTAATCCTACTTTAGTTTCATTCGAGTCAGAAAGTCCACCTCTTACATACTCTCTAGGTTTTGAGTTAAAACTTTTTATGTTCTTAATCAAGTTTTTTTTATGCATTGTTTTCACTCCTATATAGCCAGCAAGATACCTGACGTCCTCCTGAAAACATTATAGTTTCAGGATCTTGTACTTTACACTTATCCATTACGTTTGGGCATCTTGTATGGAATCTGCAACCGTTTGGGGGATTAATAGCACTGGGGACATTACCTTCTATTGTATCTAATTCTTCTACACTATTTATATCAAGTGTCGGTATAGAATCAAATAATGCTTTGGTATATGGATGTAATGGCCCTTCAAAAATTTGATCTGAGTTCCCGTATTCAACTACCTTCCCTAGGTACATAATAGCTATATTATCTGCCATCTTATGGACTACACCCAAATCATGTGATATTAGTATGTTTGTTAATTTAAATTTGTCCTTTAAATCTGTTAGTAGGTTTAGAATCTGTGTTTGTGAAAAAACATCAATTGATGATGTTGGTTCGTCTAGAACTACTAACTCAGGATTTACGGCTAAAGCCCTCGCTATTGCAATTCTTTGTCTCTGACCTCCACTGAATTCGTGCGGATATTTATACGCATCTTCCTTATCCATACCAACCATTCCTAAAAGTGCAAACACCCTTTTTATAAGTCCCTCATTACCAATTTTCTCGTGGACTGCTATAGGTTCAGCTACAATATCTTTTATCAACCACCTTGGATTTAAAGACCAAAATGGATCTTGGAATACTATTTGAATCTTCTTTCGCATTTCTCTAGAATCTTTCTTGTTTAAACTATAGATATCTTTCCCATCAAGTATAACTTCACCAGAAGTAGGCTCATGTAAATGTAAGATCGTATTGACTAATGTCGATTTGCCACATCCAGATTCTCCTACAATACCCAAAACTTCTCCCTTCTTGATTTTTAGGCTTACACCATCAACCGCTTTGACGTAGGCTTTTGGTTTTGAAAGGAATCCTTCTCCTACTGGAAAATACTTTTTGAGATTAACTACATCTAACAATACTTCATCTTCAATTATCCTCTTAAAAGATATATCATCTTGATTATTAACAGATTTTATGAGTAGTTTAGTATACTCTTCTTCTGGGTTATCGAGAATCTCCCTAACTGGTCCTTGTTCGATAACCTTTCCATTATATAATATTCCTATCCTATCGCAGAATACTGATACCAAGTTTAAATTGTTTGCAATAAAGAGAACTGTAACCCCAAAACTTTCTTGCAACTCCTTAAGCAACTTAAGAATGCTTGCTTGGATAGTGACATCAAGATTCCTTGTAGGTTCATCCGCAATTAAAAACTCCGCCCCACACAACAACGCCAGCGCAATTATTATTCTCTGTCTTTGTCCTCCACTTAATTGATGTGGATACTTATTGTAAATATCCTCAGGGTCTGCAAGCTTAACTGTTTGGATCATTTTCAGTGCTTCTTTTTTTGCTTCCTTGTCTCTAAGTTTTTTGTTTTGTATTAGTACTTGAATCATCTGTTGTCCAACAGTGTAAACTGGGTTAAGTGTTGACATAGGATCTTGAAATATCATCGATATTTTCTTCCCTCGAATATTTTTTTCCAATTCACGAATGGACTTAGTCAACAGGTTGTCATTCTCAAATAAAATTTCTCCGCTTTCTATTTCACCAGGAGGACATTGAAGTAATCCTAGAATGGTAAGTGCTAAAACTGTTTTACCAGCCCCACTTTCTCCTGCTATTCCGTACGTCTTTCCCTTCTCTATTGTTAAATTAGCTATGTCTAGTACAGTTTTCTTCCCTTCAAAAGTATTATGATTTACCTTTAGATTCTTAATTTCGAAATATGCCAAATCATTCACCCGCCTTAATTCTTTCTAGTCTTAGGATCAAGAATCTCTCGTAATCCATCCCCTAAAAGATTAAATACCAACACTGTGATGAATATTGCCAGACCTGGAAAAATACTGTACCACCATGCGTCAGGAAAATAGTTCCGGCTTGTACTAATCATAAGACCCCATTCTGGAATAGGTGGCTGAGCTCCTAAACCCAAAAAGCTTAATGAAGCAACCGTCAATATTACTCCTCCCATATCCATTGAAGCCTGGACTATTACTGGAGACACGGTATTAGGCACTATATGCCTGAATATTATTTTCCATGTTGGTGTTCCAATCGCTTCTGCAGCCTGAACAAATTTTCTTTCTTTTAACGATATGGCTTGACCCCTTACTAATCTCGTATACCACGGCCACCATGATAAAGCTATTGCAATCATAGCGTTTCCAAGTCCTGGTCCAAGTATGGAAACTAATGCTATAGCTAAAAGCAGAGGTGGAAAACTTAGGAATACATCTGTTATTCTCATGATAACCTCATCAATCCACCCGCCTAGTGTGCCAGCTATAGCTCCTAGTGGTATGCCTATTAACAATGCCAATCCTACTGAAAGAATGGCAGTAGTAAGAGATACTCTTGTGCCATACAATACTCTACTAAAAATATCCCTTCCTAACTCATCAGTGCCATAGATGTTAGTAGAAGTTGGTGGTAGGAGTTTTTGAGACACATTTGCTTCATCCATTATATGACCTGGAAATGGACTTATTGCCTGCGAAAAAGTTGCTAAAAGAATCAACAGTATCACAATATAAAAAGACACTTTGGTCAGCCAGTTTCTGTTAAGCAGATATAATGAAAACTTCAGTTCTTTAAATCTTGGTTTAAGTGTTTCAATAAATTTGTTTTTTTCCATTACATCACCCCTATAACCTAATTCGCGGATCCATGGCAATTATGATGTCTGCAATCAAATTCAATAATATGTAAGTTGCCGCTGAAAAAATAGTAACTCCCATGATAGAGGGATAATCTAAGGTAACAACAGACGTGGCGACATAATTTCCAAGACCAGGCCAACTGAAAATTGTTTCAACCAAGAAAGTGTTTACTAAAGTATATCCGAGCGAAAGCGTCAATACTATTGCCGTTGATCCTAATGTGTTTTTTAGTGCATATCTCCACAAAACAAATTTTTCTTTCAAACCATAAGACCTAGCTGCTGTTATGTAATCTTCGTTGAGTACTTCCAACAACGCTGATCTCGTCATTCTAGCAACAAGTCCAATTGGATATAATGCTATTGTTATGCATGGTAGAATAATATGCCATAATGCATCTTTTAGTATTACCCAATTCCCAGTAATCATACTATCAAATATCAATAAACCTGTTACTCTAGGTATCTCATATAATATAGTTGTCTCTGCACTTATTCTACCTCCTAATGGGAACATCCCCAACATCCTGTAAAATATTAGTTGAAAGAAAAGTGCAACCCAAAATGTAGGAAGTGATACTGCACCGATTGAAAAAAGTCTACTGGCATGGTCTAAAAATTTATCTTTCATCTTTGCTGAGTATATCCCCAAAGGTATCCCTAAAATTATTGCCATCAAAAATGCCAATAAAACTAGTTCTAATGTTGGAGGAATATACGCTTTCAAATCCTCGACTACAGGTTGATGCGTTCGTAATGATCGTCCAAGATTACCTTGGGTCAAATCTATTACATAGTTTGCAAATTGAACTGGTAAGGGATCATTTAACCCAAGTTCAATTTTTGCCTCCTCAATCTGTTGGGGGGTTGCCCTAGGCCCTACCCACTTTGCGGCAGGGTCTGAGGGTATCATTCTTGCTATCACAAAAGTTATAGTCACTACACCTAATAAGACTATTAGCCCTAACAATATTCTTCTAATCACATATTTCCCCATCAATTATCACCTCATTGGACTTAATCATTCTCCATAATAAGTATAGTAGAAGAATACAACTCCTTCATATGCAGGATTAGGTTCGAATCCTTTAAAGTTTTTATCCATTACCCATGATGTTTTATCATCATAAATATGCAAGAAGTATGCTTCGTCTATTACCTCACTTTGTATTTCTTTAATCAACTCTTCTGCTTTTGATCTGTCCGTTGCTGCATATTTTTCAAATTCCATAACTAGATTATCTAGATTTTGATCTTTAATGTAGGACAAGTTAAACAGTATGTCCTCTTCTGATCTTACCAAACTCTGAACCCAGCTTAGTGGACTTGCATAATCAGGCCACCAGTTCATTATCACTATATCTTGTCTGTCTTGTGGACTAGGGTTCTTGGCTTTCTCCCAAACATTATCCCAGTTCATTTCTCTTATCTCTAACTCAATTCCTAGCTGTTGAAGATTAATCTTGTACAACTGCGCAAAGTTTCTATATGCCTCTGTTCCAGACGTGAAAGTCATTTCTAATTTTAGACCATTGGTATCGACACCTGATTTTTCTATATACTCTTTGGCTTTTTCTAGATCAAAACTATATTGATTAAGATTCTCATCGTGACCCCATAACCCTTTTGGAATCAAACCGTACGATTTACTAGCTAGACCCTCTTTAATCTCAGTTATTGTCTCCTCATAAGGAAATGCATACGCCATAGCTCTTCTAAAATCTGGATTATCAAGTGGAGCTTTCTCTGTATTAAAAAAGCCTATTACATTTCTCCATGTATCAGCGTCTTTAACAACTACGTTCGTATTCTCTCTGAGTGCTTTTAAATCTGTTACAGAGAAGGATGCAGCAATTTGAGCATCTCCTTTTTCTAGTAATTGTCTCCTAGCTGATCCTTCTGCTACCTTCTTAATCACAATATTTGTGTATTGGTTGTCATTCCATCCATTCCAGTAATCATCAAACTTCTCCAATATGACTTCTTCTCCCTTGGTTATCTTTTGAAGTTTATACGGTCCAGTTCCTGATGCATTTCCCTCATTAAACCACTGATTGTCTTTATCAATTGTTTCTGGAGACATAATGAATGCTGCATATGATCCAGATGCTATTAAATCGATTGGTGCCGGATAATCCAGAACGAATTCTACTGTATACTCATCTATCACATTTATTGAATTAACGCTATCCCAAATGAATGATGCCCCCATTTGTAGTTTTTTTGTTCTATCTATTGATTTTTTTACTGATTCAGCATCTAGATCGGAACCATCATGAAATTTTACTCCTTCTCTAATCCTGAAAGTCCAAGTCATACCATCTTCACTAACATCCCATGACTCTGCCAATAAAGGTTTAACAACTTCTTCATTACTATCGTATCTTGTTAATGTTTCATATATATTATGAAGTACTATCAACCCATTTGAATACTCCGAGCTTGGGTCAAGATCGATGTATGGCTCAGTATTAAATGCATAATATGCTATCCTTTTTTCAGTTTGTGTTGATTGACCGTTTGTGCTGCTATCTCCACAACCAACTAAAACACTTGCTAAAATTGCTAAAATAATAATAACACCTATACTCTTACTTGCTAGTCTCATTTTTATCCTCCTTTTATATTTTTATAGTTAGCTCATTGCAGAATTCTGTAATGAGCTTTGTTGCTTGATTTCAATATATAGAAACGGATAAGTTTCCCCCATTTTTGGGTATAAGTTTTTTGACAGAAAACTACCTCAAAATTCTTAATTAAATTAAGAAAGAAAGAAAGGAGAAACTTATGCCGGTTTCAAC
>Ga0228535_1003470_pt1 | contig 11255 bp, 10 predicted proteins | sample SJ1metagenome_FD_168457 | JGI IMG/M metagenome (GOLD analysis project Ga0228535, IMG submission 168457) | Enriched culture of PCE-dechlorinating microbial communities from Ithaca, New York, USA - SJ1 | ecosystem: Engineered > Modeled > Simulated communities (microbial... > Unclassified | place... | reverse complement strand
GGCGATACGGCGCGGGATGATGACCATGTACGGCCGCAGGACGCTGGACAACGACGCATTTGGACGATACTCCAGGCGCTATTCTCCCTTCGGCTCCACGGCATCCCTCTACCTCTGGGAGATCGCCGTCGGACGCTGAAACCTGGCAGATCCTGTTTGCTTTCCAGCCCCGTCATCCCTCCTTCACGTATTTGACCCTGCCAACGGAGCCGTCCTCGAGCCTTACCTTGATACCGTGCGGGTGGGTCGGACTCTTTGTCAAGACATCCCGAACAACGCCCTCGGTGAGTTCTCCCGTCCCCTGGTGATGTTTCTGTATGATCCTGACCCTCAGCCCGGGCCTGATAATGGTCCGTTCCATCCCTGACACTTAAAACCCCCCTTTTTTGTAAGTTTAACCCTTATCGAACCTTTTTTACGTACGTATAGTGTGTATTATTTCCATTCTTTCGTTTGTATTTTGTGAAGCATGCTGTTATTATTGCCCTGTAAAAGGGGGCGATACCGATGAAACGGAAAGCGATGGATGACCTGCTGGCCTGGAAAAATTCAACAAATCGCCTTCCTCTGGTGCTGCGGGGCCCGCGCCAGGTAGGCAAGACCTGGCTTATGAAAGAATTCGGCAAGTCGGCATACGAAGAGTACGCCTACATCAACATGGAGGGCAATCAGCAAATGCAAATGCTCTTCGAGCCCGACCTCGACGTCTCGCGAATACTTGTCGGCCTGCGGCTTCAGTCCGGCTGCCGGATTGAACCAGGGAAGACCCTTGTTGTCTTCGACGAGGTTCAGGAAGTTCCCAAGGCACTCACCAGCCTCAAGTATTTCCAGGAAAACCTTCCCCAGTACCATATCATGGCGGCCGGTTCCTTGCTTGGCGTTGCCCTTCATCCCGGCACCTCCTTCCCTGTCGGGAAGGTCGATTTCTACGATCTGCATCCTCTGGACTTCTTCGAATTCATCAAGGCAATGGGCAGGGGAGATCTTGTCGACTTTATGTTACAAGGCGATTGGGGCATGGTTTCAACATTCAGGAACGATCTTTCACTGCTATTGAGGCAGTACATGTTTCTGGGCGGGATGCCCGAAGTCGCAGCCGCGTTTGCCGAAAGCCGGGATTTCGACAATGCCCGAAAGATCCAGAAGAGGATCCTTTCGTCATACGAACAGGATTTCTCAAAACATGCTCCAAATGAAACCGTTCCCCGGATAAGGATGTTGTGGGAGTCAATGCCCTCGCAGCTATCAAAGGAGAACAGGAAGTTCGTTTACAGCCTGGTCAGACAGGGCGCAAGAGCCAGGGAGTACGAACTTGCCCTGACATGGCTGAACGACTGCGGCCTGGTCCGAAAGGTAAACCGTGTTGCAAAACCGGGGCTTCCGCTAAGGGCTTACGAAGATGCAGGTGCTTTCAAACTTTTCCTGTCCGATGTAGGTTTGCTGGCTGCAATGTCAGGTCTTGATGCCAGAACACTGCTTGATGGAGACAGGGTGTTCGAAGAGTTCAAAGGAGCTTTGACCGAACAGTATGTACTGCAGCAGCTCCTGGCGCATGGGAATCTGCAGGTCCATTACTGGTCATCGGAAAGAGGCTCTTCGGAACTGGACTTTGTTGTCCAGGCCAACAGCTCTGTCGTTCCCGTAGAGGTCAAGGCCGCCGAAAACCTCAAGGCAAAAAGCATGAAGATCTACAGGGATAAGTTCTCCCCACGGCTCTGTGTGAGGACATCCATGTCCGATTTCAGGGACGAAGGCTGGCTGGTCAATATCCCTCTTTACGGGATAGGGGCTTTCCCTTTCGAAGGAAACATTTGACAGAAGTCAGAACATACAGCACCTGATCATCACTGCTTCCTTTTAATCATGAACTTAGACCTGAAGCATTTCCGCTCCAAACCTGACACGAAAAATCCACCTTTCGGATCACCTTCGGAAACGGGGAGGAATTGTTACGTTCAGCCGCGTGGTATACCGGTTTAGTCAAAGGTGTAGGCCTGTCCCCCTGACCCTGCTCTTCCTGCGGACTGATGCCTGCCACCTCTCACCTCAACAAAATGGATCAGGTTTGTTGTGGGAAGATCCATTTCAGATCCCGAAGCGGGAAGGAGATCTGTTGAGGGATTCCAGGCCTGTTTCGGTGACGGCCACCAGGTTCTCGAAACGCACTCCGAATTTTCCTGGAAGGTATATCCCGGGCTCGATGCTGAAGACCATTCCGGGCTCCAGTATCGTGTTGTCGCCGGGAGAGATGTCGGGAAGTTCGTGGACCTCTATACCTATCCCGTGGCCTGTCCTATGGGTGAAGAACCTGCCGTACCCGCTGGCTTCTATATGCCCACGGACAATCGCATCCAGTTCCGAGGCACTCATTCCGGGCCGGCCCTCCTCTTCACCCCTCTGTTCGGCCGCGACGACAATGTCGAAGACCCGCCTCTGCTCTTCAGTGGGGTTTCCCACGAAAAAGGTTCGTGTTGTGTCGGAGTGGAACCCGTTGTACATGCACCCGGAATCGACAAGGATCACATCATTGTCCTCAATCGTCCTTGAATGTCCGTCATAGTGCGGGAGGGCACTGTTCGGCCCAGAAGCAACGATCGGCAGTGCCCCCGGCTGCCAGGAACCGCCGTATTCGCGGTACCAGTCAACAATTAAATGGGCTGCCTCGAGTTCCGTCATCCCTGAGTGAACCTCTTTCCCGAAAGCGATCATTACCCTGTCGGCTATCTCCGAGGCCTTGAGGATATTCTCGATATCTTCGGGGGTCTTAACCATACGCTGCCTGGCTACATAATGTTTTCCATTGAAGAACTCCACTCCGTCCCTGTGGGCTATGTCGGCCGCATCGCTGGCGCGGACAGAGGTGTTCACGGCGATCTTGGAACCTGCAAGGGCAAAATCCTTTAACGCACCTGAAAAGGTTTCGTGATAACCAGAGGCGTCTTCCCAGAAGAAGAGGGCTGCGTCGTTGCCAAGGGTTTCGGTGATCTCCTGCCTGTGCATCTCCGGGGCCACGCAGAAACAGTTTGCCCTTTTGTCGATAACGAAACCAAGGAAGCGTTCATAAAGCTTCAGGCGGAGGCCTGAGACGAAGTCCAGATCGTACGACGGTGCGATCAAAAGGGCGTCAATGCCCTCATTTGCAAGTTGGCGGGATATTTTCTCTATTACGCTTATCTTTATCATTTTTCTGTCACCTTTTCGTACAGTTCGAGGCTCAGCTCGTGTACGAGGTGGACCGCTGGTAAGTTGACATGATGTGCTCCCTCATGACTGCTTCCGCCTGCTCGGCGTTTCTCGAGGTAATGGCATCAACAATGCGTTCGTGCTGGGCTATGCTTGTCAGTTCATAGGGTTTTTCGAAACGGTCTACAACCCTCTCCTTTGCGGCAGGAAGGAAGGAGTCGAAGAAACAGACATAGAGCTGACATCTCCAGAAGACCTGGTTGAGGGACATGAACATGTATTTGTTGTCGGCGAGTTCGGCAATGCCCAGGTGCAGCCTTTCGTTTATCTCCTGGAGAGAGAGGCTGTCGTCATGATGTTCCTTTTTCTCCTCCTCGATAAGTTCGCGAAGGAAAGAACCCTTTTCGGGGTCAAACTTCATAGCGGCCAGACTTGCGATCCTGGGCTCTATTCTCAACCGCAGTTCAAAGAGGTCGTCCCAGTCCTTTTTAGACAGGATCGGGACCGAAGCACTCCTGTTGGACGTTATATCCAGGAGACCCGAGGAAACAAGCCTCCGCAGCGCCGCCCTTATGGGAGTACGGCTCATTTTGAGCCGCTCGGCCAGGGCCCCTTCCATCATCACGGAACCGGGCGGGATCTCCTGGGAGAGGATCATCGCCATTATTTCCGCGTAGGCCCTGTCTTCAGATGATTTTTTATCCAGAAGCATACATATCACCCTTTGCGGACAGGATATTGGTTAAACATATCATATTCCGCACATGATACAGGCAAATACTTTCGCCTCGTTGACCATGTGCTCGATCTCTATGAACTCGTTGGGCTGGTGAGCAGTGTCATTCCCCTGGCGCCAGACCACGGCGGGCATCCCCGCCTTCCTGAAGAAAGAGGCGCATGTTCCTCCCCCTATCCCTCCGACACGTGGTTCCACCTTCAGAACTTCCTTTATTGCCTTTTCCGTGATCGTCACCACCGGGGCATCTACGGGTGTGGCGGCCGGGGCTATGTCTTTCCTTGGAAAAGTCCAGGGAATTTTTGCCCCGTGCTTGTTTCCAAGGTATTCGGCGTTTATGGCTATCAATTCTTCGATCTTTTCAAAGGGTATCGAAGGAAGAACCCTGCAGTCGAAAGAGAAAACCTCCCTGCCCGGAATGGTGTTGCTGTTCTGCACGTTAAGGTTGCGCCTGGTAGGCTCGAATGTCGAAATGGGCGGGCTGAAGAGTGGGTCAGATTCCGGAAAGGCCTCGTGCAGTGCGCTGTCAAGAATGAAGGAAAGCTCGTTGGCTACCCTGCAGGCGTTGATCCCACGCTCCGGCACGCTGGCGTGAACCTGCCTGCCTTCTACCACGAATTCGATCGCGCAGTTGCTCTTTTCGGCGATCTCAATGAAACTTCCGTCCAGTGAACCGCTGTCGGGAACATATATCAGGTCGTCCGGTGAAAAGATCTCCTCTTCCAGCAGGTGGCATATCCCGTGTTCGCTCCCCACCTCTTCGTCGGACACAAAACAGAGGCATATTTCGTACTCTGGCTCAAAACCCAGCTCCTTCAATGCGGCCGCAGCATAGAGAGATGAAACGATCTCTTGGCCGTTATCACTCGTTCCCCTGCCGTAGATCCTTTTTCCCCTGACCAGGGCTTTAAAGGGATCACTGTCCCAGAGTGAAATATCTCCCTCGGGGACGACATCCATGTGAGACACGAACCATACCCGGCGTGCGGTGCGCCCTTTTATTCTTGCGACAAGGTTGGGATGGTAACCGCATTCGACCCTGTCATCGGGGGAGTTGTAGAACTCCTCGGACCCGAAACCGAGACTGTTCAACTTCGCCAGAAGGTATTCTGCCTTTTTTCTCTCCCCCTGTCCGCCGTTCAAGGGGGAGACAGCGGGAATATCGACCAGATCGCAAAGGGTCTGGACCATGCTTCCCTCGAATTCCTGGATCGTGGATAAAATGTCTTCCATCAAGGCTTTTCCCATCCTTTTTTCACAAAATCCCCGGGGGAAGGGGAAGTTACTTTCAGAAATGAAGAAGGGGCAGGGTCCTGATACAACCCGGACCCTGCCCCTGAAAAAACCTAGTAGACTATGAAATCCATGATGTAGAGGAGAAGGTTGTCGTAAACTACCCCGCTGTCCTGGAGTTTTTCAAAATCAACCTGAACACCCGCAAAATCTTCCATGAGTTTCTTGAGCACTGCGTCGTCCATCTTGCCATTGGTCTTGCCGTCCATCCACATGAGGGCGTATTCAACGCCTGTATGGGAGAGCAGCAGGGCACCGGGGACCGGAAGGTTGGAGAATCGGCCGAGAACACCCTTTTCTTTCAGCTTTTCGCGGGTAGCACCTATGATGTATTCAACATCGTATTTCTTGTCCCCGGAGGCATCTATACCGAGAGCTGTCGGGAAACCGTGGAAGGGCGAGGGACAGCAGGGGACCACGTAGATCCCGCCGAGGTCGGCTACCTGCTTTATCATAGGTATCTGCTGGGCGCAGTTGGTCCCATTGAAAGCTGTGTCCTTTCCGTACTCGTTGATCTTTTTTGGCACATCTTCCATGATGAACTGCTGGGTCCCTGAAACACCGGCATCGCTCATGGGGTCGGGAGCCGTCACTTCAAGGAAAGTAAGACCGAGTTCCTCGGCCTTTTTCTTCATGTTGTCCCTTCTGACCGAGAAGATCGGGATGGACAGGTGGCGAGGGAAGGAGTAGTGGATAAGGGTTTTGGCACCAAGTTTTTTCGCCTGGATGGCGATCCTGGTCCCCATCTCCATGCTGTTTCCGAGAAGCCCTATATCGGCCCTCTTGGCAACGTCAGGAGCGTTCTCGCTGTAGTTGCAGTAGATGATCAGCATGTCGTCCCTGATCTCGCGAAGTTTGTCCACTGCTGCATTTGAACCGGGGGAGGCCTGGTTCAAAACCACAGCCTTGATAGAAGGGTCGGCACCGATCTTCTGGAGCACAGTGATCATCTGTTCCTGCTCTTTTGCAACATTATCGGGCCAGGTCCTGTGGACGACCCTGTCCGGGTACTTCTCCATTGCAACCTGGGCGGAACGGTACTCTTCCTCGTTCGATGAAACAGTATTGGTAACGATAGCGACTTTACCCACAGGAGCTGCTTCAACAAGCGCACTCCCAACAGTTACGAACGCGAACGCAAGCACAAGGAAACAAACTGAAAGAACTGCAAACCCACACCTCTTCACGATACTTCCCCCTTCGGTCCTCAATTTTTTACTTCCTGGCTGTTGCCAGAGGCATAGCCTGAAACTGAATCGCTGGCCTCCTTTATGATCAACAAGCTTTTCTGCCTGTTTGTTTTCCATACGTAAATGCCGAGGGCAAGACCGATGACGCCGTATACCATGAAGGTCCTGAAGTATTCGCCGAGCAGGACCTGACCGAACACTGCCTGGCCGATCTCCGGAGAAATTATGAACATGGCGTTGAAGAGGATAGTTCCAAGGATCGCATGCCCGATGTTAGCTTTTGCCACCGATGCACCGCCCACAAGAAGTGCCGCCACCGAGAACATCCCGATCTGTTCATGGGAGGAATAGGTGTTGAAGGTTCCCATATCCTGGAGGTAGATGATCTGTCCGAAGGCGGCAAGGACAGTGGACATCATGACGGCAATGATCCTTTTACGGTCCACATCTATACCCGAAACCTTCGAAATGTACTGGCTCTTGCCCACACTGTTGAAATCCTGCCCCAGCTTCGTCTCGACGAGCCACTGGGTCATTATGCAGACGAGCACGACGATCACCGATGTCACAAGCGGGATCTCTACGTTCATCAGCATCGTATTGCCCCTGATCTCGCCGGCCAGGAAGAATGCTGCAACCAGAAGGACAGCGGCCTTGAAATAGTAACCGAACTTGCTCTCAGCCCTGTTTAACATCCTCCGCTTCCTGTATATGAAGAAAAGGACAACAAGCCCGATCACCGAAGCCAGCAGCAAGGCCCAGACAAGGGGCATTTTGGCTATGCCGTCTATGGCGTACTGCAAACCACCCTCGGCCGGCTTCCCCATATCGATGGTAGCCCTGAGCCCCACGCCGTCGGGCTTGACCATGGGATGGTCCGCAGGCACTTTTATCAGTCCGCCAACGCAATAGAGAAAAACGAACTGGTATACGCCGTTTGCAAAAAAGCCCACAATGAGGCCTGCGATCATCTCCTGACCCCGGGTCTTGTTGAAGAGCTTGCCGGTAAGGTAACCCAGGAAAAGGGCCACCGGAAAAGAAAGGGCGAACCAAAGCAGCGTTCCGGGTATACCCCCCGCGTCGAAAAATCTGACAAGAACGAGTGCTGCCTGCGCGGCCATTGCGCCGATAACTATCCCGAAGTTTAGCCCCAGTCCGGCGATGACCGGTATTACCAGGGACAGGACAAGGATAATGTTCCTGAAGAAACGGCTTGATAGTTCCCTGAAGAAGAATACTAGGGGCACATCGTCGGAGACGCTGAAACCGACAATAGTGAAAAGGACAAAGATTATTGGGACAAGGTTGTCTATGATCCATTCTGTGATCTTCCTGCCCCTCATATCTTCAGCCCCCCTTTCACCTGGGTCAATGCATAGAGGATGATGCCGTTCTGGATAACGGCGCGGACGATCTCGGAGAGGTCGGCGCCAGCGAATATTACATTGGTCACAGGCATGGAGATCGTCATAAGCCCCTGGAAAAGGGTGGTGCCAATTATCACGTGGGAGACCCTGGCCCTCGAGGCTGTAGCGCCTCCGATCAGCACTGCTGCGACAGCCGGGAACGCCATCATAAGAGGTGCTGCGTAAAGCTGCACGAAGCCGTAACTCTGGGAGTATACGATGATGCCTATAGCTCCCAGGATGGTCGATAGGATGTTCGCTATTATCCTGTTCCTGTCGATATCCAGCCCTGAGGCTTCGGCGAACTTGGGGTTCATTCCCCCTGCAGAGATAGCGATACCTGTTTTCGACTGGAAAAACAGGTAGACGAGGAAACACAAAAGCCCGAAGACAAGCAACAGTCCCGTTGGTATGACTGCGCTACCCACTTTGAACATTAGGAAGTTGTTGAAAACCTGTCCTGCTTCTGCAATATCGAGCTGAACGGTTTCCCTCAGCCCTTTCCCAAGGAACCACGACATGCCGGGATTGCTGAAGGGAAGCATCAGCCATGCAAGGCAAAAGAGCGCAACCACGGAAAACCCTGTGTAGGTGGCTATCATCATTTCGGCGCCTTTTACCGAATTTAGCAGTCGACCGTAAATGTAGCCGGCAACGGTTGCGAAGATCACAGCCATCCCGAAGCCGACAAGAAGGCACATAAGGCCTGTGAATCCCCACTCGATGGAATATACGATCCCCAGAAGCCCGCATACGATGCCAATAGGAAGGGCAAAGTTGGGCCCCGTCCCTGACTGGATAGAGGGGACCATGGCAAGAACAAGGATACCGTTCATTCCAACCCTTCTTAGGATGTCACCTATGATCTCCCCTATCCCCAGGTTCAGGAAAAACCCGAGGGTCATGAGGAATATGAAGAAGATTCCCAGGATAAGGCGGGCAAGGCCGAAACCCTTGATTAGTCTTCCGGATTTCCTGATCCCGGCTTTAATGTCCGCCATGGCCGGTCTCCCCTGTCTTGACTTTCAATCTTCTCTGGCTGCCTGACATCATCAGGCCGAAATCAGTATCGGAGGCGTCTGGAGGAAGGATCCCCTCTATTCTTCCCTCGCATACGATAACAATCCTGTCGCAGATGCTCCGAAGCTCGGCCAGTTCCGAAGAGGTCATTATTATGGTCATGTTGTGCTTCCTGTTCAGTTCGAGCAAAAGGTCGAGGATAAGCTTCTTTGCACCGATATCAATGCCGCGCGTCGGTTCAGATATCAGAAGCAGTCTTGGATTCTGTGTAAGAGCCCTGGCCAGGCAGACTTTCTGCTGGTTGCCACCGCTGAGGCTCCCCGCTGCCTGGAGGGATGAGGTGCACCTGATATCAAGGTCATCTATCATTTTTTTTGCATGCTTCCTGATGGCCTCAGCGTTCCTGATCTTTGCAAAACCCAGATCGTGAGTAAAACTGTTGTTCATCTGCATCACTGTGAACACGATATTCATCTCTATCGATTCATCCAGCAAAAGTCCGACGCCTTTCCTGTCCTCGGAAACGAACGCAAGCCCCGACCTGATCGAATTTTTTGAATCGTTCGGCTTAAGTTGCCTTCCGTCGAAAACGGCCTCGCCGGTGGCAGGGTAGATGCCCATGATGCCGTTGGCTATTCCGAGCTTGCCGTGCCCGGCAAGACCTCCTATCCCGAGGATCTCCCCCTCTTTCACTTCCAGGTCAACTCCTTTGACCTGCTCTCCTGGCATTTCAACATGAAAATTCTTGAGTGAAAGAATGCTGGAACCGAACTTCTTCTGGTCCGCAGTCTCGTTCCTTCGGATCGAGACCGTCCTGCCAACCATAAGTTGGGCTATTTCATGGGGGTCAGTATCTTTCTTTTCCTTGGTGACAACCAGGGAACCGTCCCTTAGTATGGTCACCTTGTCGGCTACATCCATGATCTCATCGAGCCTGTGGCTGATGAACACTATCCCGATCCCATTGGCGGCAAGCCTCTGAACGGCACTCAGGAGGTTGGCGGCCTCCGTTTCGGTCAGAACAGCTGTAGGTTCGTCAAAAACGAGGATCTTTAGACCTTCCTTGTCTATTTCCCTGGCGATCTCGATGAACTGCTTGTAGCCTACTGGAAGGCCTTCGATCTTCACATACTCTTCTATCCCTATATCAAGGGAGTCAAGGGCACGCCGGGCATCTTTGGCCATCTTGACCCTGTCGAGGGTCTGAAGCTGCTTCGAGAGGATCCTGCTGATAATGTTGTCGTAGGTTGTTTCCCTGTTGATCTTGATGTTCTCTGTAATGCTGTAGCCGGGGATCAGCATGAACTCCTGGTGAACCATTCCAATGCCGGCTCTCATCGCCTCAACAGGGCTTTTGATCGAAGATCTTTTGCCGTCTATCTCGATGGAACCTTTGAATCCCCCTGTGGAGTGTATAACGGGCATTCCGAAAAGAATGTTCATGAGGGTCGACTTGCCTGCCCCGTTCTCGCCGACAAGGGCATGGATCTCGCCCTTCATAACAGAAAAGCTGACATCCTTAAGCACCTGGTTCCCGTTATATTCCTTGGAAACGTTTTTTATGTTCAATAAACAGGTGTTCAACAAAACGCCTCCTCCAGCTACACCTTTGCTTCAACCGGAGCCGTGGGCGCTGGTTCAGGCCTCTCCGCATCTGGACATGGAAGGGCGGATTCGTATGTTTCATATATCGACCTGACGTATTCCTCAGGGAAATGGCATTTGGAAAGTCCGTCCGCGATATGTTTCCAGTAATAATTGGGGGGGCGCATGGCGACGCCTGGATCGGTCATCCGAAGTGACCAGCATTCATACATCTTTCCGTCGTCACCGTATACCGTAAGGAAGAAACGCTCAAATCCAGGGTATTCGCGGAAATATTTCGGGTCGTGTTCGAAAATAATTCCGCGCACTTCCGAACCCAGGGCCTCAACGGTATCGGTTATATGACAGTATCCCCTGTCGGAACGGCCATTGAATGCGCATATAACGAACTTTCTGTTCTTCGCCACCCCGGTGGTCACTTTTCTGGCATTGGGAACATAATTGCGTGACTCGTCGTCGTCAAGATAGGTTCCATAACCGAAATAAAGAGTATTACTCATATCCAAATCCTCCCTGATTTATGTCTACTTGAAAATAACCTTTAAATAGATGAACGAAGACCGTTATTTCTTGCCGTCTGAAATATAACACACAAATGAATTTTTTTCAGTATAAAAAAAAGTATTTTTTTAGGTATACATTTTAAGTACTGGTTATTGGAAAATCACAAAGAACAAAACGAGACACTAAAGACTATTCCGGTTATTATTAAACGAACCGCCCGGTCCCACCTGCTGAAGGGGGCAAGAGAGTAATGGAGATGAGCGTGATCTTCGCCTTTGTGGTCTGCGCGGGGTTCCTGGCCATCGGTGATGTTATCTC
>Ga0228535_1003469_pt1 | contig 11258 bp, 8 predicted proteins | sample SJ1metagenome_FD_168457 | JGI IMG/M metagenome (GOLD analysis project Ga0228535, IMG submission 168457) | Enriched culture of PCE-dechlorinating microbial communities from Ithaca, New York, USA - SJ1 | ecosystem: Engineered > Modeled > Simulated communities (microbial... > Unclassified | place... | reverse complement strand
CTTAATATGTTCTGAGCAGCTTGCAAACGAATCCGTGAATGGCATGGATCGAGACACCTTGACGTACCTACATGTTGGCACAGGTCCCGGTTCGCAGACGGGAGGGGGGCGGGGGGCGAAGCTTTTATTACTGCACCTTAAACGATTCAATCATCTTTTTGAACACTGGAATTTTAGCCATTACTTCCCCTTTTTCATTCCCGTATATCCCAAAAGTCACGAGTTCCTTTCTCAGAGAAACGCATTCGATACCAAAGATACCATGGTCGGTTTGTTTGCAGCTCCAATTATCAATCGACTGGAGCGCGCTTGCTTCAACAGGTAGGTGTTCATACGTTACACCCAATCTTCCGGCTTCGTCGTAGTACGACTTGTAATCCTGGCACACACTGGAAGATACCGCAAAGTTAAAAAATGTTTCTTTTCCTTTCAAGCCTTCCCTTGAAACAGCTTCCTTACTTTCCCAGAAGGTAACCACAAAAAAATCTGATTTGGTTTTGAAGTTCGCGGGATATTTTTTTACAAAAAACCAGTACCCGTCAGGCGGGGTAAAAATATATCGGCCGAATTTCAGCTCACCATTAGCTTGTATTGCTGAAGTGTCGACAGTACAGCCAAGAATAAAAACGCACAGGATCATTAATAAATAATAATTCAATTTATCCATAATCTTATCATTGGCCTCCATTGCCTTCATCGCCCTTTCATTGGGCAACACAACCGGTTCAGCGCAACTGGGGCATTCACTCGAAAGGGATTACATGGGTGGCGTCATCCGGATCTTTGCAAAAACATGAATCTCCGCTTTCAGGATCAGGACCCGTATTAACCACGATCCCGGAGGTCGAAGGCAAGCCATACCAATTTCCTGACCATATTTCCCCGTGCGGGCTGGTGCACAACCAATGACACCTGCACACCACATTAAAAACCCTTATAGCGACACCCTTCCAGGTTCCATCACACTTACCAGATGACTCTGCCGTCTCTTTACGCGATATGTGAACGCCATTCAATAATCCGGTAACGACACGGTTGCCCTGTAATATACCTTTTCCCGACATATTGATCCTCCTTTGATTTCACAAACAAAATAAGCTATCTTGGCATCTCCCAGGAATCCTCGGCCTCAATACCGTTCGGCTCGTAAGTCATTTTGATCTTTTTGTAAGTGAATGAAACCGCCTCCATGTGGCCGTAAGGCTCGTTTGCCGCGATCAAGGTACTTGGCATCGCGGGATGAAAGCTTGTGACGATGGCGTCTTCGAGTTTAATGGTGAAATAGTGCTCTTCATTTCCCAGTTTATTGATCCGGTAGAACTTCAGGGTGACGTTCTTCATGTGTTCGCCGGTGCAAAGCGCTTGGAAGAGCTTGGGGGAGCTCTTGTCGATCATCTTGACGATAGTGAAAGGATCATGAATACGCTTGCTCGTAGGTAGTCCAGAATGAAGATCTGATGGCATGTGCACTTTGTGTTGCAGTTCGTAGACAAAAATAGTTCCTTCACGACCCCCCATTTCGCAGGAACCTTCAATTTTTCCTTGTTTTTCCCCTTCAAGAGTTAGATGACAGGGCATTGGCATATCAACACCCTCCTTTCTAAAAAAATAATCAAATCACATATGATGACTAAATTAAATCAATACATTAATATTTGTCAATATAAAATATTAACACGTGCCAACAATAGAGTTCCCGGCCGATTGAGCATCCATATCTCGAAACATTATCTTGTATCACTTATAAATTGCGGATAAAGACACTTTAGCTTAATTCGGGCGTTCGCTGTTGTGAACTGCCAGTTGATTTTTCGGGAATTGTCATTTCTGTCGGCTTCCCAGGCCGCTACTTCTGCCTGCATGGTTGGCATGTCGGGGAACTGGCAGAGGAGCGGATACACGCTCACGTCTTCATTTGCGTGCTGGCGCTCCAGATTGAGCGTTGGATGCGGAAAAGACTCAATGGAACATCAGTGCCGGCGGCTATCCGGCAGTTACGGCAACTCAAGATGGTCGAGATAATCGATTTGGACGGCAAGCGGTTACTGCCGACACGGACAACGCCAGAACAGAAGGATATTCTGCTCAAGCTTGGCGTGCCGGAACCGGCAATAGCGCAGAAGAAATAGAGATGTAGTGTATAAACAGGGGTGTTTGAAAAATTATCTTATTGATTTATCAATGCTTTTGTGACCTAAGGTGTCAAACTTGGGGGGGGCATCGCCGGGACAGTTTCTGCGGCTGAATGTCAAGTAGTTACCTTGCACGGCATTATTCAAACAACAGGATCAGGCGTGAGCTTTAGCGAGTCGGCTGCATCCATTGGTTAGCGCCTTCAGTATTGTACCCTATAGGATTTCTTCAATTTTCCGTCTCTGCTAAATTCCAAATCCAGTGTATCTAAGTCGATGCGAAAACCGCTCCAGAAGCCAAGCTTGTAACTGAAGAACTCAGTCCTGTCTTCATAGTCGGGTTTTCCTATTAACGCCACAACCTCATCCTTGGACATGTTCTTTCTCAAATGGTTCTTTATGAGGTCGTCGAACATTTGTCCTCTCGGGTTATCCACATCGTCTCTGCCATAGTACGATTTCCAAAGATCCTTGTCGAATCTTTTGTCGCCAAAAGGATTGCCCCATGTTGCATGCGGCAGGAAATATATCCCAACAACAATAGCGACAAAAATGACTGCGATAGAGCCCACAACAAAGAGAGAGTATTTCTTCCATTTCTTCATATTTTCATGGTGCTAACGGGGCCGCGAGCTGAGCGGCCGAAGTGAGGCGCGCTTGGTGCGCCGAAACTGAGGTCCGCTCCAGTTCGCTGTTCTGCGGCGCGGGTCAGCGCGACGCAGGACGGCGTGGGCGGTGACCGGCGCAGGTTTATCGCGACCGATCTACTGGCCTAGTTGGCACCTTCGCGTGATAGTCTCAGTTCTAAATTGCCGACTCTGACCTTTTCCCTTTATCGTGCTTCGGATTATGGGAGGATTTCATTGGTTGTTCAGATAAACTCTTTCTCAATCAACTAAAATTGCGCTTTCCACGTCTCCAGTTATAGACTACATCTTTGAACAAAAAGAATATCATTAAGGCCGTGAGGTTGCCTATGAAACCAAAAAGAGCCCACTCATGCTTGCTTCTTTCTGCTTTGTTGTAAAGATAGCGAGCACAGATAAAGTTCGCAGCGATTACGACAAGAAACCAGATCACTTCTGATAGTGACTGCTTCCGGAATTTTTCAGACATCATGAATGAAAGGGCAACGCCGGTATACTGAATTACGATTATGCCGATAAGCGCTTTTTTCATGTGCTTCCTTTGCCAACGGGGCCGCGAGCTGAGCGGCCGAAGTGAGGCGCGCTTGGTGCGCCGAAACTGAGGTCCGCTCCAGTTCGCTGTTCTGCGGCGCGGGTCAGCGCGACGCAGGACGGCGAGCTGGTCCCAGCTCGCGGCCCCGTTCTGCGGGAGCGCAGCGACCGCAGAACGTGGGAGAGTGCAGCGGCGGAGCGAAGCGGAGACCGTCTGCCACGCTTGGTTAAAGATCCTCTTCGTCGTCTCTTCTTCGAAAAGTTTTGAGCTCCCACTGGGCCAACGTCAGTCCCTTGGTGGCGGAAATGGTTTTCAGCTCTTGAATTGCCTTTTTATATTCTTCGATTGAATCACTTCTTGTCCAAAGGTAGCTTATACCAGCCGCATCTCTGATGATTCCGTCGATTGGGCAATGAGGCGGTTCAGGGCAGAACCCTGCCGACCAGAGATACTTCAGGTGCACATTTACGAGTTTTTGAGCGACTCCCACTCTGAATCTTCCACGGTGAAGATAGGTCGCAAGCCCGTTAGAAACTCCTTCTGCGACTTCGGCTATGAAGGAAATGTGCTCAGCTTCAGTTACTATCCCGTTTATGTACTTTCCCTCGATTTCAACTAACCACTCACGTAGCACATTTTTCGCTCGCGTCCTTTGCCAGACCTTTGTTCCTTTGTCGTAGATTGGATACTGACGATCACGCGTCGAGAGCGCTGCTTTCAAGCTCAAAAGGCCAAGCTCGTAGGACAGGAATCGCTTTTTTTCCTCAATCATCTTCTTTTCTCTTTAACGGCTCGGAAATTGACCGGCTGTGGCCGGTCATATTTTCTGGTTGGGTAATCAGAAAATCAACCAATTGTCTTTTTATACCCTTGTAAATACAATGTGTTACGTAACTGAAGTCAACAAATCAACTACGTCCTCCTGATGTCCTTGTTCTCAACTGCTATCGCAGCTGCTTGATGCGCTCTTGGAGAGCTAAGGCGGTTGGGATATTCATAGCTGCAAGTGCAGCGGCTATCTCGACAACCGCCTGGCGCGCCTGAGCGTCTTGCGACAGGGCTTGCGCGTCGGAGCTCAACGCCGCCGCTACGAGCTCGACCAAAGCGTCGCCCGTACCTTCGCGGTACCAGCGACCGGAAGGCTCGCGTTCCTTCAGCATTGCGGCCAGCCAGCGAAGTCCGTCAAGGCGAAGCGGGGCTCCGAAGCTCGTCGTCAGGAAGTGGCAGAAGCGCGTGACGCATTCTTCGTCACGAGCCAGGTGTGCAGTGGCCCAGCGTTTGTAGAACTCCTTCATCCTCAGAGCCGCACCCGGGTGCAGCCTGGACAGGGCATCCTCATTTCCGAAGCCGAGCAGGTCACAAATCAAGCGCTCGCCGTAGAACCAGAGGCCTGGTTGAGACCAATGAGCTGCTAGGCCGTGCTCCGCGGTGGCCCGCCAGACGCGCTCGAATGCCAATGGGTCGTCACCTTTCCCGAGACGCAGGAACAAGCCGCGAATGAAGTGCTGCAGTGCGTAGTGTGCGGCTGGACCGTGGGCGAGAACGGGTTCCCAAACTGCGCGCTCATTCCCTGCGGGCGCCGCGATCGACAGAGCTCCGAGCTTCAGAAGGATGTCGTAGCCAAGGTTCTGGCTCGGTAAGTCGTACTCACCATACTTCTTCTTCTCGCGCGACTTGGCGCGCGTAGCGTCGTAATCCCAGATGCGCAGCGCCAAGCGCGTGTCGAGGTCGCGGTCGCCAGTGCCATCGCCTTCGATAAGCCAGTTGAACAGGACTTCGAGGAAGTGGCTGTCTAGCGAACCGCCACGTTCGCGCTCCGGCTTTCCGCGCCAAGCCTGGTCGCCGGCATTGTAGAGCCGCAACCGGCGCTGGAAGTCCAAACGCTCTCGGCCCGCGACGACACGCTTAAAGTCGAGGTCATCCGGCGTCGCGGTCGGTCCACGGAGCGGAAAGCGCCGTAGCCTCGCAAGCCACACCCTCCAGGCACGTTCTGCGTCGTCACCATCGCCGTGGTGCGGAGCGAGCATGATGAGGCCCGACCAGAAGAGCCCGGCGCGGAGCAGCCGCCACCACGCGGCGCCAAGCCGCTCACGATTGGCATAGGCGACGCCGACCACAACCGCGGCCGCTCGCGTGTCGCCGCTCGTCAGAAGACGCAGGACAGCGGTCTCCCACTCCTGAACGCCATCTCCATCGGCGAGCCACAGGTGCATGACCGCGTAGGCGACGAACTTCAGCTCGTCGCGGAGGCTCCCCATGCGCCGCTCGCGAATCTCTTCTGCTGTCGACGCGACCGCCGCCACACCGGCGCGCACGACTTCGAGTGCGAGTTTCTGCGCTTCAGGGTTCTGGGCGAGCCAAGCGCTGCCCAACGCGACGAGCGTACCGGCGACGGCGAAGCGGCATTTCGATTTCGCGTCCTCATCGTCCCCTTCCGCCCCCGCCTCACACTCCTTGAACAGATTGAAGAGGTACGTGACCTCATCGTCGGTGAGCGGTTGGCCGCCCCGAAGCCGCTGCTCGCACCGGTCCGGCACGAGAAGATATGCGAGGGTGGGCGCGCTATCGGCCTGCCACGACTGCACCTCTCGGCTCAGTTCGTCAGGACAGATGAAGCTCTGGGTTTCGGCGCCCGTCGCCGGGTCGGTGACGGTCTGATAGTTGGCCCGGTCGAGCGCGGCGAAGAGCAGCTTGAACTCCAACGCCTCCTTCGGATCTTCAGGCAGCGCCCAGGTCGGCAGCAGCGCTTGAAGATGCCGCGCAACGTCGTCGTTGGCCAACAGGAGTTCGACAACGACATCGAGGAACTTCCGCTGCCGATGGGGCGCCAGGGTCCAATCACGGGCGAAGTCAAACATCGCCTGCCCGCCCCGGAGCCAGCTCAAACCGATGAAGTTATAGCCAACCTGCTCCACGCGGACACTGTCCCAAAAGAACAGGTTCGGGAACGTCAGCAGAGCCGCGAGGGGGCCCGCCAGCAACGACGGCCGATACTTGGCGACGTTGAGAAGCACGCTGATGAGCGCCGCGGAGTTTCCCTCCCGGAATATCCTCTCGATATCAGCGGCGATGTCCTCACCCGCGTCTAGCCGTATCGTAAGCCAGCGCTCCAACGCATCGAGAGCACAGAACAGGTTTCCGTTGCGCATCTCATTGGACTGCGGCCAGCCGAAAACCTGCCACCAGCCGGGGAACGTCTTATCCGACCCGTCCGCGAAACGCAGTGTCACCCCGGGAGCCTCACCGGTGCGACCCTTCATGACCTCGGCGACCCAGCGCTCCGTGCAGAAGTTCACCAGCGCGATGAGCGAGGTGAGCGCCGGTTTTGGGGCCAGCTGGAAGAAGGGGAAGAACGGGCTCTTCCAGAAGGCCGTCGGGTACGCGTCCACGGGGTATTCGAGGCCGAGGTCAATTTCGAACCGAGAGGACCCGTATTCCCTTTCCGGCTGGTCTTCGATGATGAGTGCGAGCAGGACTTCGGCCGCCAGCTCAGGCTGCGCACGCATCAGAGACTGGATGCCGTTCTCCTTGATGCAGGCGGTCCGGAAATCCAGGTCTACCTTGTCGCTGGCGCCTAGCGGCCAATGCGGCAATCGCTCCCGAAACGACCCGAGGGAGAGCGGCATCTCCTTCCGTTTTTCGTGCCGCGCCTTGTATTCGGCATCCGTCTTCAGACGCTCGACGTGCGCCTTCGCCTTCTGTAGCTGAGCCTCGGCGATGCGCCGTTTGACGTCAGTGTCGACCTCTCGGCGCCCCGCGAGTTCGAGCGCCCAGTTCCCGACCTCTGTCGGCAGGTCGGCCGCGCCAGCAAGTGGTGCTGTGTACAGCAACGGCTCACGCGTCAGGTACATCACACCGTGGCCCTTCTCGACCTGCACGGTTCGAGCCATGGCGAGCGCCATCTCCGCCATTTCCAGGCGGAAAGGCATCGGATTCCCGCTGGTCAGCGTGCGCGGCGTCTTCGTGAGCCAGGTCTCGATGACCTTCGCGAGAGCGGACGAAACGAGCCCAGCTAGTCGCTCCCGCTGCGCGATGAGGAAGCGGAGAACGGGCGGCCACCGGCCAAAGACAATCGAGCGGTACCGCGCCTCCATATACAAGCCGACCGCCGCGCTCAGTCCCGTTCCGCCGCCGGTCGGCACCGTCGCGATGTGGTGGAAGCGCAGAAGTAGCCGCGTTAAGTGCTTTGCGCCGTTGCCGAGCAGGAGGTCGACGCGTTCGGTCAGGAAGCGTTCGGCGTAGGGGTCCAAGCAGAGCGCATCAAGGAGGATATCGCCGGCCAGCTCGTTCTTCGTGGTCACCGCGGCCTCGAAGGCGACGTCCCAGGCCGTGACAGTCTCGGCCGGCTGTCGCAGCAGAAACTGGCCCAGCATCCGGAGCGCGTTCGTCCAGAGCGGATTGCCGGCCAGGACAGCCCACTGCGGCATGTCAGTCCAAATCTGCTTCAGGAACTGAAAGCGCGCCCAATCCGCCGCGAGATCGTGCTCGAACTCGATGCGGTTGGTCCGCTCGTTCAGGCGCAGCGGAAGCTCCTCGGGCCGCTGCGTGAACGTCGCCGTGTCCGCCGGCTCCAAGTCGGTCAGCGCGAAGCTGCGCTCGAACGATGCTTCTCGCTGGGCGAGGCGCATCATCAACGCCTGCACGTCGGCGCGGTCTTTGGTCCAATACTTCCAGAGGCGGTCGGCAATGGCGGTGTGAGAGGCCAGTCCGCCGGCGTTCGACCCGAGCGCCGCGCCCGCCTTAATTACCCACGCCAGTGTCCGCAGGTTCGTCAGCGCCGCGATGGTGTCGTCATGCGCGGCCAACCAGCCCAAGGTGGGCGACGGCAGAAGAGCCAGCTTCACAGCATCGCTCTTGAGGGCATCGACCTCGACGAGATGCGCTTTCCGCCCGCCGAGTAGCATCTCTTCGCCTTCGACCCAACTCTGCGTCTGCGTGACGATGACGACCCGCCACGCACCCTGGTTCTCTTCGCCGTCATTTGGGAGGATGGCTTGAAGCAACTGGCGGATGACGACGAACTCGCCGGCCTCGATGCGTTCCGCAGAGTCGATGACCAGCACGTTCTGCGGCTTCACCGTGGCCTTCAGCACCAGCGAAAGTTCGTGCGTCAGTGGGAGGGCGCTGCGCCGCGCCGCGCTGAGCGCCGTCTTCAGGTCTTCCGGACCGAACCACACATGGTTCCAAGACGGGTACGCGCCGTCTAATACCGACTTGACCAGCGCTGACTTGCCTGAGCCCGACTCCCCAAAGACTACCGTGATCGGGTTATCGGCGACCGCTGCCTGGAGCGACGCCTTCTCCGCTGTCCGCGTGACGGCGTAGCCAGACGGTAACTCAGTCTCTATACGCGCCTTGTGGTCCGTGGTGATGTTGGAGAGCGTCTCCCAATCACGCTCGAAGTCCGGATGATGGCGGAGGCCAAACTGGCCCCGGAGCAAGGACAACAGGCCCTGGACGGTGATGGTCCCGCTGCGAAGACGCACCTCCTTCGCGACGTTGATGAGGCGCTGCCAAAGAGCCTGCGCTTCGTCGTCACGGCCAGACGCGAGCAAGCGCCGGCATTGCGCGATGGCCTGGGTCTCGTTCTCGGAGTGCGCGAACTGCAAGTCGGTCGGCAGTACGTGCAGGCGGCGAATGAGCTCGATGGTCTCCTCGTCGGACGCGCCGCCGGGCTTCTGGACGCTATCGAAGACGCCCGACTGCCTCGTGTTGCTGCGGATGCGGCTCATAGCGAGCACGGTATCCGCGCCGCTGCACGCGCTCTTCACTTCGCGCCACGCGGGGTCGAACGCCTGATGGGTGCCGAGCGTGACCAATGCCAGCCCGTCGGTCGCGCGGTTGAACGGCCCCTGCGGGACACGCCACTGTTCCCAAGCGCGCGTCACGAAGTCAGCGGGGAGGCCGGCTGCGCTTACCTGCACGTTGCCCTTAGCCGAAACCGCCAGCCGCCGCGTGGCGCCGGTCGCCTGCGCCGTCAGCAGCAGATCGTCGATACGCCAGCCCAACGTCGAGACCTGCGCTTGGACCTGTGTGACGACACCTCCGATTCCCGGCGCCAGTTCACCCGATAGGGCTTTCACCAACTGCCAGGCGCAAATCAGGTCCTCGAATTCAAACCCAGCGCCGCTCGTCGACCGCAGCGTCGCGGGCGCGCGCCTCGCGCTGCTGCCGCGAGAGGCCTTCGGCTTCGATGTGCTCTTAGACTGGGCCATTGACTTTCAAATGCGTGTACCTCTGGATTATTGTCATATCTGTCGGCGAGAAGCAGGGCGCAGGCTCCTCGCAGCCTTATGGTGGGCTTGAAGGCAATCCCCGATTGCAGACCTCCGGAACGTCTCCAAAGGTCGAAAGCGGGCGCTCCGGACTCCTTGACGCCCAACGGGGCCGCGAGCTGAGCGGCCGAAGTGAGGTGCGCTTGGTGCGCCGAAACTGAGGTCCGCTCCAGTTCGCTGTTCTGCGGCGCGGGTCAGCGCGACGCAGGACGGCGAGATGGTCCCAGCTCGCGGCCCCGTTCTGCGGGAGCGCAGCGACCGCAGAACTCCTCATTGACCAGATCCGGCCATCTGCCCTCCGTCGTAATAACGCTTCAAACCATCCACAAACCAAACTTGGTTAACTATTCGATAAATCTACAGTTTCCCTCTGACCAACATCCCACACGTCCTATTGGCCGGAATTCCGGCCAACATCTTCATACTCCTCTCAGATACCATTGGCAAACAAAATAGGAAGCCTTTTATGAGCTGTTTCTGTTTTCACGTATTTATCAGAACCCCAGACCAATCACCATCTAATTTTTGCTCATTAACGAGTGACGAACGGCAACAAGACTGCCCGCTGATAGCTACTTGCTACGCGTCCCGCATGTTTGGTAAACATGGTAAGCGGCAATTTACGCGGGATCATATGGGATATGGGCGGTGTTGGTGGGGCAACGGAAAAAGGTGCGTGTCGCGCCTATTACCAAAGTTCAGTCCATCTCGCTACATAAGCCTTCGAAGAGTCGTCTCGCAATTCCCGGCAATGAACTCGTTCAGCCGGTAGAGGACATCGCATTTGTGAACCGCGAAGTCCTCCTTGAACAAACCAAGCCTTGCTTCCCCTATTTTCCCGGCCAGACCCGTGACCCGGGAGATCAGGAATTTCCCGCTGATCCCGAGCTGCTCGGCAAGGGTTTCCCAGTGACTGCGCTGAACGGCAACGGGCTCGTTCTCACCGCTTATTTTCATGGCAAGGGCCGGGGCAACTCCGGCGTGTACATATATCCTGGTTGATAGAAGGTCGTAGAAAGGCGTCAGGACCGGGCCTTTCCGCAACAGCAGGAGTGAGATGTTATTGGCGTGGGCATCGGAGCTGCCGATGAGGTAATTGAAGATGACCCCAACCAACCTTCACAACTCAATCGCAAACGGCGCATCCTCGACCAGATTGAATTCGACGCGATAATTGAGGCTCTTCTGGAGCTCCGGGTCCTTCCATGGCTCGGTGGTTTCGCTCAGGTAGTTGAAATAGAGCGTGGGGGGCTGGTGGACTGAGCGGGCGATCACCCGCTGGACGGCTTCTCTGTCGGGGTGGCCGAAGATGGCGCCGTTGGTGCTGAACAGGAAGCGCGGGCTTTCCACCAGGCTGAGCAGTTCGTCGCTGATGTTGCCGGCGCTGCCGTGGTGCGAGACCTTGACCGCATCGACCTTGAGCCTGTTACGGCGTCGCTGTTTGAGCAGCCGCCGGAGCGACGCGGTGACCACCTCGTGGTGCGCATCGGCCAGGAACAGGCATCTCTTGCGCTCCAGCTCCGCCAGGAAGGCTATTGCGCTGCCGTTGGCCACGGCCTGGTCCACCTTGATCTGCTTTTCCAGCAGGGCGTCGAGCTCAGGAGTGGTGCCCAGCAGACCCTGTCCGGGGAGGTATGCCTTGCGTTTGCCCAGTCTCTGCCAGGCCGAATCC
>Ga0228535_1003468_pt1 | contig 11260 bp, 9 predicted proteins | sample SJ1metagenome_FD_168457 | JGI IMG/M metagenome (GOLD analysis project Ga0228535, IMG submission 168457) | Enriched culture of PCE-dechlorinating microbial communities from Ithaca, New York, USA - SJ1 | ecosystem: Engineered > Modeled > Simulated communities (microbial... > Unclassified | place... | reverse complement strand
GGACGGCGTCAGGATCGAGGTCCTGAATCCGCCGGAAGGCCTGGAATCCGGCTCGGGCATGGACAACGAGCTGTCCATGGCGATGCGGATCGCCTACGGCCGGGCCTCGTTTTTCCTGGCCGCGGATATCGGCGGAAAAACCGAACGGGAGATCCTCGAATACGCCCCGGGCCTGAGGGCGGGAGTCCTCAAGTCCGGGCACCACGGAAGCCGCACGTCAAGCTCCGGGGAATTCCTGGGGCGGATCGCTCCGGAAATCGTCGTCATCTCCGTCGGAGAGGGCAACCGCTATGGATTGCCGCATCCCGATGTCGTGGACAGGTACGCGCAAGCCGGCTGCCTGACCTTCCGGACCGACCGCCATGGGGCCGTGGAGGTCTCGAGCGACGGCCGAGGCTTCCAGGTCAGGACATCGGCGGACTGGTCGCGATCGCGGGGCCGATTCAGGGCTGAACCGGGCGGAACGGCCGGCCGCGGCCCGGATTGACAAAGGGGATTTAAAAGAATATCATTTTTTTAAGCAGGATGATGATTTTCAAAAAGATGCTCTCCATCGCGTTTCTTCCTTTGTTGCTGGTATCTCTGCTCTATTCTCAAAGTCTTTCCGAGCTTTCCAAAAAAGAAAAGGAAAGGCGGGACAGCCTGAAGGGCAAGAGGGTCGCCGTCGCGACGAACGCGGACCTGGTCAAGGTTAAGAAGAAACCGGCCCTCGTCGTCGAATCTCCGGCCGTCCTCGATGAGACGATCGAAGGCGAAGAGATGGAAACGGCTGAAACCGCGGAAACGACTGAAGAGATGGGGGAGCTGACGGAAACGCCGGAAAAGGGCGCAGCCGCGGCGACGCAAGAGCAACCGCAGGCCGCGGCGACGCCGCAAGAGCCGCCGACGGCAATCATGTCGGAAAGGGAGTTCAAGGGGACGAAGTCGGATCTCGAGTCCAAATGGAAAGCCGCTCAAGAGCAGGTCGAGCTGTACACGCTGAAAATGAACGGCTTGTGGCAGGAATTCTACGCCCTGGACGACATGAAATCGAGGGAACTCATTCAGCTCCAGATCAGCGAAACATATGACAAGCTGACCAGGGCCCAGGTCGAAGAGACGCGGGCCAAACAAGAGCTGGATGATTTCATCGCCAATGCCAGGCGGGAAGGCGTCCCTTCCATCTGGATCCGGTAACGTCGGCAGGAACCGAGAAGCAGGCGAGATTCCCGCGCAGGGGACATAATATTCATTTACCCTATAATCCGGGACACAATACCCATTTACCCTATTTCTCCCTCGCTATGATCCTTTTTGCGCATGATGGCGGCGACACAATGCCAGCTCGTCGCCGCGCAGACATCAAAGCGCGCGCTTGGACAGGACTAAATCGGGCAAATGGGTATTGTGTCCCGAATTAAATTAGCGGAAATAGATCATCGCTATCTGCAGGCCGAGCTCTCTCTGGTCCGCGGCATTGGGGATGATCTGGGCCGGGATAAACGTCTTATCCGTGGCAATGACCAGGTAGAACTCGTTCTTATCCCCGAGCTGCTCCTTCTTGAGGGAGTAAGATTTTTCAAAATTGCTCTCCGCCGGCACGAATTCGTCCAGGACGGTGTCGTTGATCTTGAAAATGACCTTCTGATCTTTGGCCGCGTCCAGATTCACGCCGCCGCGGATGACCAGCAGCGCATCGCGCTGCGGATTGTCGATCAGGCACTTGGCTTCTTTCGCCGTCCACCGCCACTGCTTCAAATAGGAGTTGCTGTCGTTTTCCTGGTCGTACCAGCCCTCTTCGTAGACGACCTCGGGAGTGTCCGGAGGCGGCGGGACAACCTTCAGCTTCTTCTCGAAGATCTCGAGCTTCGAGCTGCCGCTCCGGTCGAACGGCGAGTAAAGCCCTATGGACAGCTTCAGGGTTTCCTCCCCTTTGAATTGAGGATCGAACTCGTCGATGAAGGACGGGATATAGACTCTCCGGACCGTCTCGTATTCCTTGTTGGACTCCCACGCGGATACCGGCGGATCCGGCACGTAGTCATCCTGGATGAGCATGTTGGTGTTGTGCCAGAAGTGGACGAAGACATTGTAATCCTGGTCCATCTTCTGAAAATCCGGGCCGGTCTTCCAAATGTATCGAACGTCGGTATAGAGATTGTCCGTCAGGTTCTTTTCCGAGAAAACGACGTTGAGCTCAACACCCTTGACCTGGGCTCTTTTCTTGCATGACACCGAGCCGAAAACGACGAGAATGACGAGCATCGCCGGAATTAAATATTTTTTCATGTTCATCCTCCTCGATAAAGGGATGGAATTTTTTCCGCGTGAAACGGAGATATTATAAAGAAAGGCCAGCCCGAAGTAAAGGCCGCTCAGGGCCGGGACGGCACCGTTTCCGCCCGCGCGGCACTCGGATACGCCTTCATAGCCTGATCGCCGTTGATCCGTGCCCCTTTCCGGCTGGGGGCCATGCGGAGATCATCGGCGCGGCCGCCCGGCGCATCCATCAGTCCGCACCCTTTCCGCCCTTGGCCAAAGTTCTTTCGTCTCCTTGCAGAGATCGTATTCGATCCCACACCCCTCCCGCCCTTGGCCCGTGTGGCAGCACGGCCCCGCTTTCATTCCGGTCGATTCCGCCCCCCTTCCCCATCGGCCCGTTTAATAGGGTAAATAGGTATTGTGTCCCCCTTTTACCTATAGTATATTCGAAAAATATGAGGTTTCTTCTTTTCCCCTTTTCCCTGGCCTCGCGGGCGGTGTGCGCTATCAAGAACGTCCTCTATCGAAGGGGGATTTTCAGGCCCCGGGAAGCCCCTCTCCCGGTGATCAGCGTCGGCAACATCACGCTCGGCGGCTCTGAAAAAACGCCTCTTGTCATGGCGATCATCGCCCGGCTCCTGGATCAGGGATTCCGGCCGGCGGTCGTCACGCGCGGTTATCGGGGGAGTTGGGAGAAATCCGGCGGAATGCTCTCGGACGGCCGCAATCTCCTGGCGACGTGGCGGGAGAGCGGCGACGAACCGTTCATGATCGCCCGCAATTTCCCGGCCGCCGGCGTGTTCATCGGGAAGGACCGGCTGTCCTCCTGCGTCCGGGCGCTCGGGGCGGGATTCAACACAGCCGTCCTCGACGATGGATTTCAGCACAGGCGGCTCGGCCGGGGCCTGGACATCGTCCTCCATGATCCGCGCGAGAGAACCGCTCTCCGGGAATCCGTTTCAACGCTCGGCCGGGCCCACGTCATCCTTATCGGCCGGCAAGTGCCGGAGAGCCTGAAGGAAGGGCTTAAAAAACGCTTCCCCGATAAAGACGTCCTTGAATACGACAGGACCGCGGCCGGGTATATTCGGCTCGTCCCGGGGGCCGCGTCCCCCGGCCGTCTCCCCGCCGGCCAGGACGGCGGAACGCCGCTTTTCCCCGGTCCGGGGAGCCCTCGATCGGCCGACCCGGCCTGCTTCCCGCCATCTTTTTTCCTGGGGAAAAAAGTCGTCGCTTTCTGCGGAATCGCCCGGCCGCGCCGCTTTTTCTCCCTGCTGGCGTCGCAGGGCGCCGATATCGCCGGTTCGCTGAGTTTTCCCGACCATCATGTTTACCCGGCGGGCTCAATGCAAAAAATCGCCCGGATGATCGAAAAGACCCGGCCCGAAGCGGCCGTCACCACGGAAAAAGACGCGGTGAAGATCATGGATCGCCTGGAAATTTTCGGCAGGCTCCCGGTGTATTATCTAAAGTTGAACATCCGGATCGAAGGGAAGTTTTACGAAACGATCACCCGTTATCTCAAGTCAACGGGCCTTCCGGCGATTTCGGCTCCGGCCGCCGGAGGGGATCCCGGGGAGGGATGATCCCTTGTATCGCCTCCTTGCCAAAATTCCCCGCCTTGCCCTCCCCTCTTCCATGGCGGGAAAAGCTCAAGCGGGGGGAGGGAACCGCCCCTCATGAAAACGTGGCTTGAGTACGCCTTCTTTCAGGCGCTGAAGTCCGCTTTTATCGTTCTTCCGCGTCCTCTCTGCCTCGCCGCCGGGCGGGCGTTCGGCGGCCTCGTTTTTTTTCTGGACGGCCGGCACCGCCGTATCGCCCTCGCCAACCTCGAGACCGCCTTCGGGCATGACAAGTCTTCTTTCGACCGCCGGTCCATCGCCCTCCAATCTTTCCGTCATTTCGGGGCGGTCATGGCGGACGTCTTGAAGCTTATGAGTTCTCATCGCCTTCCCGAAAACAGCATCGCCGCCGTCGAGGGCGAAGAACACGTGGCCGCGGCCCTCGGCCGGGGGAAGGGCGCCATCATTTTCACGGCCCACTTCGGCAACTGGGAACTCGGGATCTCCTACTTTTCCAGGCTCGGCAGGCTGAACGTCATCGCCCGCGCCCTTGACAACGAGCTTTTGGAAGCGGAGCTCGCCGGCCTGCGCCGGGCGCTCGGCGCCCGCGTCATCGACAAGAAGCTCGCGGCCAAGCCCATCCTCCAGGCCCTCCGGCGCGGCGAGATGGTGGCCATCCTCATCGACCAGAACGTCCTCCGCAGCGAAGCCGTCTTTGTCCCTTTTTTCGGGAAAGCGGCGGCCACGACGCCGGCCGTCGGCGCTTTTTGCCTCCGAACCGGCGCCCCCGTCCTCCCCGCCTTCGCCTATCCGGCCTCGAAGTCAACCTACCGCCTGAAGTTCCTGGAGCCGCTCGAATTCGAGCCCGGCGGGGACGTCCGTCGAGACGTGTTGAAAATCACGGAGATATGCACTAATATTATCGAGAACGAAATCCGCCGAAATCCGGGCTATTGGCTCTGGTTTCATGACCGATGGAGAACGAGGCCCGTGGAAGAGCAAAAGAAACCATGATCAACAAGGGCAAAGCCGCACCCCAGAAGGAAAAAGAGTTTCGGAGAGCCGACAATCGCCCGGACGACGAAATCCGCCGCCTCCGCATCGTTCCCGATTATCTGGACTTCGCCGACGGGTCCGCCTATATCGAGATGGGCATGACGCGGGTCGTCGCGGCGGCGAGCGTCGAGGAAAGGGTCCCCCCGTTTCTCAAGGGCACGGGAACGGGCTGGATCACGGCCGAATACGCCATGCTTCCCCGCTCGACCGAGAAAAGGACGCAGCGTGAACGGACTCAAGGCCGCATCTCCGGCCGCAGCCAGGAGATCCAGCGGCTCATCGGCCGGGCGCTCAGGGCGGTGACCGACCTCACGGGGTTCGGCGAGACGACGATCATCATCGACTGCGATGTCATCCAGGCCGACGGCGGAACGCGCTCGGCGGCCGTGACCGCGGGCTGCGTCGCGCTGGGGCTGGCCTTCAAGAAAATGCTCGACGTCCACTACATCGACCGCATCCCGCTCAAGCATCTCGTGGCCGGCGTAAGCGTCGGGCTCTCTCACGGGCGGCTGCTTCTCGATCTCGACTACAGCGAGGATTCGGAGGCCGATATCGATATGAACGTCGTCGAAACCGACCAGGGAGAGCTCGTCGAGGTCCAGGCGGCCGGCGAGAAAAATCCGTTCTCCCGCAAGGACTTCACGAATCTCATGCGCCTGGCGGACAAGGGAATCGCCCAGGTCATCGAAACCCAGCGCGACGTGCTCAAGAAAAAGCATGTTTTGTTCATGGCCTACGGATAAGGGAAAGGACTCCGCCGCGGACGAAAAACGCCTATCCGGTGCGACCCTATCGAGAGAGTAAGGAGCGACAGATGATGAATCGCATTCTCGTCACAGGCGGCGCCGGCTTCCTGGGAAGCCACCTCTGTGACCATTTGATCGAACGCGGCGCGGACGTCATCTGCGTCGACAACTTTTTTTCCGGCCGCAAGGACAATATCCGCCACCTTTCCACGCATCCCCATTTCGAGGCCATCCGCCACGACGTCATCCACCCCCTGTTCATCGAGGTGGACCGGATCTATCATCTCGCCTGCCCCGCTTCGCCCATCCACTACCAGCAGAACTCCATCAAAACGGTCAAGACCAATGTCCTGGGCACGATCAACATGCTCGGCCTGGCCAAACGGATCAATGCCCGGATCCTGCTCTCCTCATCGTCCGAGGTCTACGGCGACGCGCGGGTCCATCCGCAGCCCGAAAGCTACTGGGGAAACGTCAATCCCATCGGCATCCGGAGTTGTTACGACGAAGGCAAGCGCATGGCCGAAACCTTGATGATGGACTACCACCGGAAAAACGGAGTGGACTCCAAGATCGTCCGCATTTTCAACACCTACGGCCCGCGCATGGCCGAACACGACGGCCGCGTCGTCTCCAACTTCATCGTCCAGGCCTTGCGGGGCGAACCGCTGACGGTTTACGGCGACGGATCCCAAACGCGCTCCTTCTGCTACGTCTCCGACCTCATCGGGGCGCTGGCGAAGATGATGGAAACCGATGACTTCGTCGGGCCCGTCAACCTCGGGAACCCGAGGGAGCTGACGATCGCCGAGTTCGCCGAACTCGTCCTGAAGCTCACCGGAAGCCGCTCCCAGATCGTCTACAAAAACCTCCCCCTGGACGATCCCGGCCGGCGCTGCCCCGACATCGGCCTGGCCAAATCGAAGCTCGGCTGGGAGCCCAAGGTGAGCCTCGAGGAAGGCCTGACCAGGACCATCGATGACTTCAGAAGAAGGCTCGCCGAATAATCCCCGGAGTTCCCCATGAAACTATCCATCGTCATCCCTGTTTTCAACGAAAAAAACACGGTCCGGGAGATCCTGCGGCGGGTCGAAGAAGCCGACGCCGGAGTCGACAAGGAAATCATCATCGTCGATGATTTTTCGACGGACGGCACGCGGGCGATCCTCATGGGCCTCGACAAGCCGGCCATCAAGGTCCTTCTCCACGAGAAAAACCGGGGCAAAGGCGCGGCGCTCCGCACTGGATTCGCCGCGGCGACCGGCGACATCATCCTCATCCAGGACGCCGACCTTGAATATAATCCCGCCGAATATCCGCGCCTCCTCGAGCCCATCCTGGACGGGCGGGCGGACGTTGTCTACGGCTCGCGTTTCCTGGGAGGCCCGCACCGCGTGCTCTTCTTCTGGCACTACGTCGGGAACCGGTTTCTGACGACGCTGTCCAACATAACCACCAACCTGAACCTGACCGACATGGAAACCTGTTATAAGGTCTTCCGGCGGGAGATCCTGCGGAAGATCACCCTCCGCTCCGAGCGGTTCGGCATCGAGCCCGAAATGACCATCAAAATCTCCCGGCTCAAGTGCCGCATCTACGAGGTCCCGATCTCCTATGCCGGCCGGGACTACTCCGAGGGCAAAAAGATCGGCTGGAAGGACGGCCTGGCCGCGCTGTTCCATATCATCCGTTACAAGTTTTTCGATTGAGAACGCGGAGGGGCGATCCCCTTCCTGAAAAATCATGTTTCGGGCCTCGCCCGGGCCCATGAGGCATGCCGGCGGTTGATCATGCGCGGCGACGTTCTGTTCCCGTCCCGGGCCGGCACAAAACCGCCGGAGAATGCTTCCTTCATCCCTTGACTTTAGCCTTCCGGCTGTATAATATCTTGCGTGCAGAATTCGTGAGGGATTAATGAGTCTGATCTCCGGCGATACGAGGCTGTAGACACGCGGCTCTCATTTCCAGAGGAAGGCATCCCTAGGAGGCTGGCATGAACTTTGCGCACTGGCTGATTCCGGCGGGCATCGTTGTCCTCATCATTGCGCTCCTCATTCTGATCATCGCCAAGCAGTACCGCAAGGTGGGACCGAACGAGGCGCTGATCATTTCCGGCGGTCGCAAGAAAACGGCGATTGTTGACGGCCAAAAAAAGAAGGTCGGCTACAGGTACCGCCTCGGCGGCGGAACATTCGTCTGGCCCTTCGTCGAGACCATCGACGTCCTACCCATGGAAGTCATTTCCATCAACATCCGGACGCCCGAGGTCCTGACGCGCGGCGGCGTGCCCCTCATGGCCGAAGCCTCCGCCCAGGTCAAGGTCGACTCTTCGGATACTTCCATCCGCCTGGCCGCCGAACAATTCCTCGGTCTCGGGAAGGACGGGATCCGCGAGGTCGCCAACACGATCCTCGAAGGCAAGATGCGCGAGGTCATCGGCACCATGACCGTCGAGGAGATCTACCGGGGACGCCAGGAATTCTCCGACAAGGTCGCCGCGGCGGTCAAGGAGGATTTCGCCCGGATGGGCCTTTTCATGCTCTCCTTCTCCCTCAGGGATATCGGCGATACCCAGGGCTATATCGACGCCCTGAGCCGTCCGCAGATCGCCGCCGCCAAGCGCGACGCGGCGATCGCCCAGGCCGAGACGGAAAAAGAGTCCGTCATCAAATCGTCCCAGGCGCGCAAAGAGGCCGAGGTCGCCCGTCTCCAGTCGGAGGCCCAGATCGCCAGGGCCCAATGGGAAAACGAGGCGAAGAAGGCCGAATCCCAAGTTTTCGTCAACGCCAAAAAGGCGCAGGCTGATTTCTCCTACGAACTCGAGCGCTTCCGCCTCAGCCAGGAGATCAAGAAAGAGGAAGCCAAGGTCAAGATGATCGAAAAGGAAGAGGCCATCAAGATCGAGAATCTCGAGATCAGCCGCAGGGAGAAGGAACTCCAGGCCAATGTCGTTAAGCCGGCCGACGCCCGCAAATACCAGATCAAGGCCGAGGCCGAAGCCGAGGGGTTCCGCATTCAGGCGGAAGCCAAGGGCAAGTCCGAAGCCCTCAAGCTCCAGGGCGAGGCGGAGGCCGAACAGATCAAGCTCAGAGGCCTGGCCGAAGCCGAGGCCATGCTCAAGAAGGCCGGGGCCTGGGACAAATACAACCAGGCGGCCGTCCTCGAAATGTATATCCGGGCCTTGCCCGAGTTGGCCAAGGCCGTTTCCGAACCCCTGTCCAAGGTGGACAAAATCGTCATCGTCGGCGGCGGCGACAAGAGCCTGGGCGCAAGCAAGATCACGGGCCAGGTGGCCGAGGTCCTGGCCCAGATGCCCGACATCGTGAAATCGCTGACGGGAGCGGACATCAAGAAATTCCTGCAGGACAAGTTCTCTCCAGAGGAGAAAAAAACGGAGCCCGGAGCCAAAGGCTGATCCGACTGATCGGCCGGACGATCCGAGGCGGATAAGGGTAAGCCATGATTTCAGAAAAAGTCAAACAAATCGGCGTATCCCCCACTCTCAAGATATCGGCCAAGGCCAAGTCCATGAAGGCCGAGGGGATCGACGTCATCGACCTGAGCGTCGGCGAACCGGATTTCCCGACGCCGGACAACATCAAGGCGGCGGGCATCAAGGCCATCGAGGAGAATTTCACCAAGTACACGGAAAACGCCGGCATCCCGGCCCTGCGCAAAGCCATCCTTCAGCGCTATAAGGACGATTACGGCCTGACTTACGGGATGAACGAGGTCATCGTTTCGAGCGGCGCCAAGAATTCCCTCTACTACGTCATCCAGACGCTCGTCAACGAGGGCGAGGAAGTCATCATTCCCTCGCCGTTCTGGGTCACCTACCCGGAGTGCGTCGCCCTGGCGGGCGGCAAGGCGGTTTTCGCCCACACCAAGGAGGAAAACGGTTTCCTGCTGACCCCCGACGAACTCCGGAGCGTCATATCGCCGGCCACCAAGGCGCTCGTCCTCAACAACCCCTCGAACCCGACCGGCGCGGCTTACGATAAATCCCAGCTCGAAGCCCTGGCCGCGGTCATCCGAGAGGAAGAAATGTACGTCATCGCCGACGAGATTTACGGGAAGCTCATCTACGACGGCTTCAACTTCGTGAGTTTCGCCTCGCTCGGCGACGACATCAAGAAAAAGACGGTCATCGTCAACGGGGTCTCCAAGTCCTATGCCATGACCGGCTGGCGGATCGGCTACGCGCTCGGCCCGGCCGAGATCATCAACGGCATGTCCAAGATCCAGAGCCATTCGACCTCGAACGCCTGCTCGATTTCCCAAAAAGCGAGCCTCGAGGCGCTGAGCGGGTCCCAGCACGAAGTGACGCGCATGGTCGCCGAGTTCCAGCGCCGCCGCAACTACGCCCTGATGAAGGTCAACACCATCCCCGGCATTTCCTGTTTCAAGCCGCAGGGCGCCTTCTACCTCTTCCCCAACATGAGGGGTTATTACGACAAGGAAGCCGACGGCGTGCCCATCCGGAACTCCTACGGCATGGCCAATTACCTGCTGAAGGAAGCCCAGGTGGCCATCGTTCCCGGAGACTCCTTCGGTGCCGACGACCATATCCGCATCTCCTACGCGACGTCGATGGAGAAGCTGGAAAAGGGCCTGGACCGGATCACCGCCGCGCTGGCCAAGCTCAAGACGCCGAAGAAGGTCAAGCGCGTGGCGCTCAACAACACGGTCACGCGGGTGAAAAAGGCCGTTCCGATCGAAGCGGCCTTGGAGGCCCGCGGGCGCGACGGGCTCGTCGCCGAGATGGAAAACCACCTGGGCTACGAGAATCTCTATGTCTGGAACGCGACGATCAACGGCGCCGTCGTTCAGCTCCGGACCAACAGCCTTCATCTCAACGACTTCTGGATGGAAAATTGGTTCCCCGCCCAGCTCGAAACCGACCTCGAGCCGCACGGCATCATCTACGCCGTGGACGGGATAGCGGGCCGGGAGCCGCGCGGTTTCTATCATTCGGCGACCAAGACCGGCATCCTGGTCAACGCCGACAATTACGGTCCCCTGCGGAGCCTCGCCCTGGGACTGGTCATGGACGTGGCGGAACGGCTGGGCAGCCATGCCGTGCGCGGCATGTCGGCCGATACCGCCGGAAACGGCCTGATCCTCGTCGGGCCGCAGGGCGCCAGGAAAACCGAGGTCTTTTTCGAGCTCCTGGGAGATCCGAAGTTCCGTTTTCACTCGAACGACATCGTCTTCATCCGGTATCCCGCGGGCGGGGCCGACACCGTCGAGCGCAAACTCTACGTCCCGACGAACGCCGTCGAATCGTTCGGACGCCTCGCCTCCCTTTTCGACCGCAGCAAGTGCGAAAACGTCGTGACCCGCCGGGACGACTGCCGGGACGTCGAATGCCTGAGGGGCGAGGACTGCCGCCTCGACCGGGGTTCCCCGTACTGCTACAAGGCCTCGGGGGACGCCTATGCCATGCTCGATCCCGGCTGGATCGGCGGGCCGGCCGGCTATGCCCGCCGTACGGCCCTGCGCTGGATTTTCATCCTGAGGAACGACAGCACCTCGCCCGCCGTCGTGGAGCTGGGCAAAGACGAGGCCCTTCGCATCCTTGAAGCCGGGGAAGCGGCCGGAGCCAGGAAGTCCGCGACGCCCGGAAAAGCCCAACCCTTTTTCAACCCCCACCTT
>Ga0228535_1003467_pt1 | contig 11285 bp, 12 predicted proteins | sample SJ1metagenome_FD_168457 | JGI IMG/M metagenome (GOLD analysis project Ga0228535, IMG submission 168457) | Enriched culture of PCE-dechlorinating microbial communities from Ithaca, New York, USA - SJ1 | ecosystem: Engineered > Modeled > Simulated communities (microbial... > Unclassified | place... | reverse complement strand
AAGTGCTTCTTTGAACCTGCCCGAGGCGTCCATGCTAGCAGGTACGGCTTTTGCCCCGGCTATAAACCCATGGGATTCTCCGGCAGGCGCAGAAACATTGAAACAGGAAGTGCTTAAGGCGTTGACTTCACAAAAAAAGATAACCCCGGCGGTTTTCAATGCTGCAGTCAGCGCCAAGGTGACTGTTACTGAAAAGACATTGAACGGGGTGAACAAGTATCCGGGTTTTAATCAGAAGGTTCTTGCCCAGATGGAAAAAATCTTTGGGAAAAGTCGTACAGAAAGGGGTGGTCTGATCATCCAGACTACCCTGGATACAAAATTACAGGCGGAAATCATCTGTACGTCCATTGCCCAATTAGCTGTCATTGAAGGACATTCTACCCAATCTGTGGCTTTCTCACATGTTTGCCCAACCTCCAGACTGCTGCCTCTTCTACCGCCTGTTGATCCCAGAGATAAAAAATCAATTGCTGCCAGTGTTATGGTGGTTGACCCTCAAAATGGAGATATCCTTGCTCTGATTGGAGAAACTACATCTGATGGTGTAGAGATTTTGCCAGAAAAACACCCGGCAGGATCATCCATTTCTCCTTTTGTTTATCTTAACAGCTTTACGCAAGGATTGTCTCCGGCAACCCTGGTATGGGATGTTCCAAAAATTCTGGAAGATGGCTCGTTTGATGGGATCACCCTCACAGGAGATTACCAGGGACCTGTTAGTATCCGCAATTCTTTGGTTAATGATTATCTGCAACCTGTTGTCACACAAATTGAACAGTCTGGTTGGAATAGCATATTCCGACTATTTTCTGCATTGGGATTGCCCACTAATAAGAATAAGCGTGCAAGTGAGATTTTTGTTCAGCCTCTTAGTCTGGATGAGATTACTAGCGCATACGCAGTTCTGGCTGCTGAAGGAAATCGGATAGGTTACCGATATTTTGGAGAGGTTTATCCATCTCTTAATACCATCCAAAAGGTGTGGGATGAACATGGCGTCTTGATCTGGGAAAATGACAAACCGGCTACAACAATGATTATCAGCCCTGGAATAGCTTACCTGGTTACCGATCCACTGAGTGATGAAGTGACAAGGCAGAAACGGCCGGAATACTCCAATATATTAAAATTCAGCTTTCGTACAGCAGTTAAGATTGGAATTGTTCCAGGAGGTAATGATACCTGGACAGTTGGCTACACTCCAGAACGATTAGTAAGTGTTTGGGTGGGTAATGTCTCAATACCGTCGACAGGATCGCAAGTTGACGAACTCTGGTCTGCGGGATTATGGCGGGCGATCATGGATAGATCAATGGAAGGGATCGATGCAACCGAATTTAGAAAACCCGCAAATATTAATACAGTGACGGTCTGTAATCCGGGTGGTATGCTACCTTCTGTTGATTGCCCGGAACTAGTAAAAGAAATTTTTGTGAATGGAACTGAGCCGCAAATAATTGACCCCCTTTATTTCAAACAATCAGTCAACCGTGAAACAGGAAGGCTAGCCACGGTGTTTACTCCACGGGAACTGGTGGAAGAGAAGACATTCATTCAGATACCGATAGAATATCAGAGTTGGGCGACAAAACAAGGATGGAATATTGCTCCCAAGGATTATGATATATTGTTGTCTCCTCAGAATAATCCTGCATTCCATTTCACCTCTCCTGAAATGTTCAGTTATGTGTCTGGAAGGGTTTCGCTCGTAGGCACTGCCAGCGGCAATGATTTTGCAAGTTACCGGGTGGATGTGGGCGAAGGATTGAATCCGCAATCTTGGCGGCAGGTGGGAGATCAAGGATTGCAACCTGTGATTGAAGGAGAACTGGCTGAATTTGATACCACGGGATTGCAGGGATTATTTGTGGTCAGACTGCAGGTAAAGGATAAGCAAGATCGAATTCAAACTGCGTTATTACAGATCACGGTTGATAATGAACCGCCAAGAACGAATATCGAATTTCCATCTGAGGGGTTGATCATAAACAGGGATTCCACACCTGAATTGTTCATCAAGGTTGCAGCTGATGATCCGATGGGAATATCAATTGTTGAATTAATAATTGACAACAAAAAGATGACAAGTTGGACCCAGGCGCCATTTATTTATATCTGGCAATCGCAGCCCGGTGAGCACAGCTTTCAAGCAATTGCCAAAGACCGGGTGGGCAACATCGCTGAAAGTGAAGTTGTAAGTATTACTGTAGAATAATTCAACATCCTCATATTTAAGACAAAAAATGAATCATAGGATGTTTTTGAGTAATTGACAGGAGCGGAATGTATGTACACTATTGTTCTCGAGATTCATTCTTTCATACGCTGGATCTATCTGGCAGGGACACTGGTGACAGCTTTTAGAGCTTGGTATGGCTGGCGAGGGGGACGTGCGTGGATCAAATTGGATGATTACCTTAGTTTATCGCTAACGATTGTCGCGGATGTACAAATGTTATTAGGAATTTTGCTTTACCTGGTTTTCAGTCCCAAAACCACCGGAATATGGAGTGATTTCTACACCACCTTTTATCAAGCCGCTTTTCAGTATTTTGGGGTGTACCATTTGTTCATGATGTTGGTATCTGTGTTCCTATTGCATTTGCTAAGGAAGCTAAACAATTCAACTGCCAGCGATAGCATGAAATTCAAGCGATCCCTGTTTCTGGTACTGCTGGCGTTAATGGTGACTATTCTGGCAATTCCCTGGCTGGCATAACCTGTTGTCATGAAGAATGTCTACTCTGCTGCAGTGCGGAGGTTCTTGTGTTTGTCTTCCCGGCTTACCCATCGCCGCAGATCTTCAGGTGGAATATACTCTTCCATTTTATTCAACAAATCAGATGCATTATCAGAGACAACAAATAGTGATTTATGCTCCGGGTAGATAAAACCTTCGATGCTGGCGTGCTCAACCAGGGTAATGAAAGGGTCGTAGTATCCTTCGAGATTTAAGATGCCTATGGGTTTGGTATGGAGACCAATTTGCGCCCAGGTTAATGCTTCAAAAAGCTCGTCAAATGTTCCATACCCACCGGGTAGCGCGATTAGACCGTCTGCCAGATCTTGCATTCTTTTTTTTCTGGACTGAATATCAGGACATACTTCAAGGCTGGTCAGATTGTCAGCGATAAGGTGTTTTTTATTCAGACTCTCAGGAACAACACCGGTGACTTCTCCGCCACCGAAAAGAACACCACCTGAAACCGCCCCCATCAAACCGGTTTTCCCGGCTCCATACACCAGACGAATTTTCCTTTCTGCAAGCAGCAACCCCAAGTTACGGGCACCTTTCAGAAAAACCGGGTGAATATCATCGGATGATCCACTGTAAACGCAAATTGATTTCAGGTTATTACGTTGCATGATGTTCCTCTTAAGTTTGGGTAATTGAGTCCGGTAAATATTCCAATAAGTCAGATGTTTGTTCCAGGATCAGGTCTGCTCCCGCCCGGCGCAGTTCACATTCTTCTCCAAAACCACATAGCACTCCCACTGATTGCGCGCCGGCTCGCCGGGCGGCAAGGATATCTACCGTGGTATCTCCTACCATTAGCAATTGATACGGGCGTAATCCTATTTGATCTGCTGCATGGCGGATTGGGTCAGGGAAGGGCTTTGTTCGAGGACAGGTCTGACCAGTAACAATCAATTTAAAGAAAGGAGCCAGATTGAATTGATCTAAAAAATGCATGGTCCCCTGCTGATTTCTCGCGCTGACCACGGCAAGCGGGTATCTGGAATGGAGGTGATTAAGCGTTTCAACAACCCGAGGAATCAATTGAAAATGATATTCTTTCCTGCTCCAATGGGCGAATTTTTCTGCCATCCACGTCAGTTCATCATCCAATCCCAGCATATCAGGTATGGATAAGAGCAGGTTTCCGGGTGTTTCGACCGCCATCACCAATCTGCGTGAAAAATGGTGAAAATTGGTTTTTCTAAACAAGAGAGAAAGTGGTTTGACCACTTTATAAACAGATTCTACCATCTGGTTGTCTGTATCGCTTAATGTGCCATCGACGTCAAAGCAAATTCCTTTTATGCGGCTGATATCCAGTGGCATGAATTACTCCATTAAGAAAGGTATAATTCGATTACTTAAGGTTTGGCTGGGCGCATCCACCCAACAGATTTCATCTCCAATTCTAATGATAGAATGCACAATTCCATTGGCTGTCCAGGTGTTTTGATTATCGCTTTTATTTATGGTTCCATAAGACCAGCGGGCATCACCATATTTGGTAAAAGCGTTTAGAAATTCATCAGCGTCTTCAGTGCTATCCCAGGCTGAACAAAAAACCCACGCGGAATCGGTATTTTTCTTGGGAGAACCAAATAACTGATATTTATCGCCACCCCAACCGCGCGCAGCAGCTCTGGCTTGAACTACCGGGAGTCGGCTGCCAGGCTCGATTCCCGATGACAAGACCAGGCTCAGATCCCATTCTCCCAACTCCCCTTCATCAAGGAGCGTCATGCCATCCGGCAGCGCGTCAGAAATATCAGGTATTTCCACCGGGATAGGAAGGTGATCGGGATAGAGCGATGGATGCATGATTTGCTCAGTGGTGACGGGGGGATTCTCATACAACGCATTTACTCCATCCCAACCGGATTGGTCAAAAATCAGATTAACAAAATTGAGCCCATATTGATATGGGAACAGGAGTGATTCCTGAAAATACGGCGGTATCTGGTCGAATACAGGGGACTCCAGTGACATGGTTGCCGACAACCACTCGCGATAATCTTCTTTGCTAAATTGTTTCGATTGCCATTGATATTCAGATAGCGAAGCATCTCCTTCTAATACCGCCTGTATTGCCGCACAAATTTGATCCTTACCGACGCACTCCTTATCACCATAACCTAATCCATCTTTGATGTTAAAAACCTGATCTTGTAATACATGTGTGTATTCATGGGCATAAGTCATCTGTTCTTGTGGACCGAATACCGCGCCACTGATTACATACATCTTTTTTTCTTCATTATCGTAATAACCGGCAATTTGCTCAGAGTAGAGGTCTTCATACAAAGAGATCAGGTCTTCTTCTGGGTTTATCAATCCTAAAGCGATAAGGACCTTTCGATCTATCTCTGCCTGCTCGCTGGTGTAATCTCTGAAAAAGTCATTTTCCACATTTTTCCGCAGGTCTTCTGACGTTAGGAACTCGCGAATAATTTCGGTATCAGGCAATAGACCCCTCTCCTGTATCACCTGTATCTGAATCTGCTGCATTTGTTCCTGAAGATTGGCAGGCAGGTTGGCACTGCTTTCCTCGGGCTGTGGCAGCTCATTCACCGGGAATGGAGTTGGTACTGGAGCGGGGATTGCATGATCAATTTGTCCCGGCAGCCAGGTTAGTGCAGCTCCGAGAAAGAGAATCCCACACAAGCAGAAAATGATCACAGCTGTTAGCAGGAAAAATGAAAGGAAGATTGGGTTACGTTTGTTTTCCATATGGGTCTTATTCTAATCGGACATGATTCAATGAGCAACCAAGCGATATGCGATTAAGAAATCCTCTTGTCAGTCAGGTTAACTCTAGCTATAATTGTAACCTTGTCATCATTAAGTACGTGAAAGAAGTTTGGTAAGCTATGCCTGTCTATACATATCGTTGCGAGAACTGTGGCGTTCAGTTCGATGAAAAACAAAAATTCACTGATCCTGTTCTGATAACCTGCCCGGAGTGTGGGAAAAAGTCACTTCGGAAAGTATACCAACCCGTTGGAATAGTGTTTAAGGGATCTGGATTTTATGCAACTGACCACAAATCTCCATCTGGGATGAGTAAAAATAACAAAGGCGATGAAAAACCGCCCAATTCTGAGAAGACCTCATCTGCAGAAACGGCATCCGCTTCCACTAAATCTGTAGTAAAGACTCCATCTGAGACGGCTGAAAAAGCTACCACCACCAAGTGATGGGATACTCCATCATAAAAAAAGGTTGATGAAGAATGACGCCTCTCTGGGCGTCATTCTTGTTTAGTTGAGGAGTAATCCATATGAAACAACCAGAGAAATCGACAATCAATTTTCGTAGTTATATTCGATCAGCCGGGTTAGATTTTTCTCGGCAAAGTTTACGAGACTATATTTATATCTTACTAGGTGCATTAGTTCAAGCGTTCGCGATGCGTTTGTTTCTGGTTCCAGGGCAGCTTGTCAGTGGCGGAATCAGTGGTGCTGCGCAGCTAATTAACCACTATACGAATATCCCAATAGGCTTAATGGTTTTCTTTGGCAATGTTCCCCTGTTCTTACTTGGATGGCGTTACTTGGGTGGTCCACGGTTTGTAGTACGAACTGCACTAGCAATTCTATCATTTTCTGTTCTGACCGATGCACTTGTGTGGTTCATTCCTTCTCAAGGTGTTACACATGATCTTGTTTTAAACTCACTTTATGGAGGATTGATGTTAGGGGCAGGTTTGGGTCTTGTATACCGCGGACAGGGTACCAGCGGGGGAAGCGATATTATTGGACGCATCCTTAACCATCGACTTGGAATATCTATATCACAAGCTTATCTGGCAACTGATTCTATTGTTGTACTGGCTGCAGGTTTTGTTTTTGGCTGGGAATATGCATTATATGGTCTGGTCATGATTTATGTCAGCGGGTTAGCGGCAGAGGTGGCTGTGGAAGGATCTTCAGTATTCCGAACTGCCATGATTGTTACATCTCAGCCTGCTGAAGTCGCGCAAAAGATCATGGATGATATGGAGCGCGGTGTTACCTTTCTATCAGGAAAGGGAGCTTATACCGGAGCCGAACGTGATGTGATTTATTGTGTTGTCAATCGATCAGAAATAACTGTATTGAAAAGCCTGGTAAAGCAAATCGATCCAGCTGCGTTTATGGTAATTGGCATTGCGCACGAGGCATTGGGCGAGGGATTCAGACCCTTAAAATAGACTTGTTCCCATGTAGTAGGCGTATTGTAGTATTACTCCACTGATAATGAATATCTGTCCCAGATGATAGGTAATTCGAACGATCAGGCGGGCGTTGTGGATAGGTTTGACGAACCGATCAAATCCGAGCAGGCTATCTGATGCAAAGAAGAAGATACCGCCGATAAATAGTACAACGGATGCTGGTTTCAACCACTCCGGGCGAAAAAGGGTAGATCCCACGCTCATCAACATGCCGGTGAGAACAACCCCGTAAATTATAAGAGGCAGCCTCATCCGCAAAGTTCCTATCATGTTCATCAACCCGAATTTGATTTTAATGATAATGAGTAACGCAGCGACTATCAGGGTTATACCAACAACAATGGATGATAATGAAAATGGGAATGGGGTCTGATTCATGCCAACGATATAACAGAGATGCGCCACTAAAAATGAGAATAATCCGGCAATAAAGAAACGTCTTGGAAGCATCAACCAAATATCTCCCAACAAGGAGAAAAATAATCCGAATGCAAAGTTTGCGGTAAAGCCAGAATATCCCGTAGTAATCAGCAGCCAGAATAACATGGCTACGATTACGAGAGGTTTTGTTACATATCTTAATGACTTGTGTTGATAGGCAACTATTGCCCAATCTGCTCCAGAAAAGATTATCGATAAAACTAAACCGTAAATAAATGCCATCAGATTAATCTTCTATGATGGAATAGTAACCCAGTTGACGGAGCGCGTTGGGATCATCTCGCCAGTTTTTCAATACTTTCACCTTTAATTCAAGATACACTTTTCTCTCTGTCAAAGCTTCGATTTCTTTTCGTGCCAGGGTGCCGATTTGTTTGATCATCTTGCCTCCCTGACCGATAACAATTGCCTTTTGTGATTCCCGTTCAACCATCAAGGTTGCGTGAATGCGGGCGAATGTTTCACCCTCATCTGTGTACTCATCCAAACGGACGCCAATCGCGTGAGGCACTTCATCCTGCAGGAGGATCAGAACTGCTTCACGGATGAGATCTATAACAATATCGCGCTCATAGAGATCAGTTATCTGGTTAGGTTCATAGTACCTGAAACCTTCAGGCAGACGATTGGAGAGAGACTCTAGAATAGTTTGAACCCCTTCACCAGTTTTTGCAGAAAAGACGATGGTTTCATCCACTGGGTACAGAGTCTTATATGCTTCTACTCTTTCTGCAAGTTTCTTCTGCGAGAATTGATCTGATTTATTGATACCAAGGATTACCGGGGGTAGTTTCTTCTGGTTTTTCAGGTACTCGGCAACCAGTTTATCTTCTTGAAGGGGTGAAGATGATCCATCCACCAGCCAGAGAATCACATCAGCATCCTGAAGGGTATCAATAGCCAGCTGGTTCATAAACTCACCAAGTTTATGCACCGGTTGGTGAATACCTGGTGTATCAATCAGGATTAATTGTGTGGTGTCACTGGTATAGATGCCCAATTGTTTACGGCGGGTTGTTTGAGGTCGTGGTGATACGGATGCTATTTTTTGACGTAGAAGGGAGTTGATGAGGGTTGATTTCCCAACACTCGGCCGTCCAACAACGGCAGCAAATCCGCTGTGAAATGGAGTAGTATTATTTTCGATCATAAATTTGATTATAGACGATGAAGCTAATTGCAGGTTAAATCATCAGGCGAGAGCCTTCTAACTTGAGCAGGGCGGCTTTGGTTTGAATACCCCCAAAACCGGAATAACCATGCAGTTTTCCATCCTTGCCGATTACCCGGTGGCAGGGAATAATGATGAGAATGGGGTTAGCTGCAAGACACATCCCAACGGCTCTGGCAGCTGCAGGAGGTCTGGAAAGCATCCGGGCAAGATCACCATATGTACGAGTTTGTCCGTATGGAATCTGTCTGCATAGTTCGAGGACATCATACATAAAACTATCCAACCCGGTTAGGTCCAAATCCACATTCCATTGAATACTGTCACCGTGAAAATACGCGATAAGGTTATCCACAAAGGTCTGATATTGAATGGGTATACTGGCAGCGTTAGCTTGATCGGGAACGGAAATATTGCCCAGATTTTTAAGTTCTATGATTCCACGGTTACCATACACAATTTGGATATTCCTCACAATTGGCAGATCAAAAATCCAGAAAGATTGTTTTTCTAAGGAATTAGTTATGCTCATAGGTAAATCGTATACCAAGCGTAGGGTAAGCGTCAAGTATTTCTTGTCATTACCGATTATATTAATATCAAAGGGCGACTTCTCTTCTTCTCCTCCTTAAAATGAGTGCCGGGGTCGGCGTCCCCGGCACTCAAATTTTGTTTTATTCCCACCTACTTGATTCTTGAAAATTCTGCTTGTATAATCCTCTTTTTTCCACTATTATTAATAAGCCTTGTGGATCGGTTGCCCCCCTCAACCGGTCTGCAAGGCACTTTTTATCGATAACTTCAAAAATTGTAGTAAACTTTCATTATCTCATCAAATTCTTACTGGAGGGGCTTTCATGTCGCCAGAAAAATCAACATATTCAGTAGAAATTGCAGGAGTAAAACGAGAATTAACTTTATTTGAAATCAAACCGGGTTTGAGGATTGCCATTCTTAATATTTTGGGCGACACAGAGCTGGTCGAAGCCTGTGCCAAAGAACTTGGCAAGAAGCTATCTTCAACCAGGTATGATATTTTAGTTACCGCTGAAACAAAATCCATTCCACTGGCGCATGCCCTGAGCGTGGAGACAAAAAAGCCATATGTGATTTTACGAAAATCGTACAAACCGTATATGGGAAAAGCACTATCTGCCGAAACTTTATCCATTACCACCGGGCAACCTCAGACCCTTTTTCTTGATGAAAAGGATCGTGAGCTGATGGAAGGAAAGAAAGTGGTAATTGTGGATGATGTAATCAGTACCGGCTCAACCCTGCAGGGAATGCGTTTACTCATCCAGAAAGCAGGTGCCCAGATTGTGGCTGAAGCCGCTATCTTCACTGAAGGCGAACGGGCAAAATGGCGCGAAATCGTATCCTTGGGGCACTTGCCTGTTTTTACCGATTAGGTGTCACCCGAACCCCATCGCTGGGTTTACAGGTAAATACACTTGCTGATCTACCGGTTGCCGCGAGGTAACCGGTTTCTAATATTTTGGAAAACTTTTCCACAAAAGACTCTGCAACCAGATTTACCGTGCATCCGCCAAATCCGGCGCCGGTTAATCGTGCGCCAAAACACCCCTCCGTTCTAGTGGCAATGTTCACGAGATGGTCGAGTTCGGGGATGCTGACCTCATAGAAATCACGAAGACTCTCATGGCAGGCGGCCATGAGCTTGCCAAATCCAATCGCATCACCTGTCTGCAGCAGTGGTATTGCCTGATCCACCCGTTCACATTCATCCACAACGTGCTGTGCACGAATATTCGCAGGCGCTGGGATTTGATGCCTGATTTTCTGATACTCCAGGCTGGATACATCACGCAACGCGCGAATGTTGGGCAAGTGTTTTTTACAAATATTAAGAGCCAGTTCGCAGGAGGCGCGTCTTTCGTTATAGGCTGAATTGTGAAGAGACCGGCGTATTCCAGAGTCCGCGATTACGATGATTGTATCATTCGGAAGCGGGACAGTTTGCCAATCAAGTGTGCGGGTATCCAGCAGAATGGCATGACCTGCTTTACCCATACCACAGGCGAATTGATCCATGATGCCACAATTTACCCCAACATACTCATTTTCTGCTCGTTGAGCGGCCTTTACCAGCGAAACAGTATCAGCCTTCTGGCTGCTCAAATAATTCCACAAAGCCGCAAAAGCCATTTCGACAGCTGCTGAAGAACTTAGACCCGAGCCAACCGGCAAATCAGATACCGCCACCGCATCCACACCACCAGTTGGAATTCCCATATCCTGTAATACCCAGGCAACACCTGCCGGATAATGTGCCCAACCAGGGATGTTGTCACGTTTTTCAAGGAGGTTATCCAGTGTAAAAGATGCTGTTAAATTACCAAGAGATTGCGCAATCAGCCTGACCTGGTTATCTTTTCTAGGTCGAAAATATACCTTAACTGTTCGATCTATTGCCGCTGGTAATACCGGACCGTCGTTGTAGTCTACATGCTCGCCAAGTAGATTTACTCTTCCGGGGGCAATAGCAACAAAAGGGTAGTCAGGATAGCTGGTGGATGTCATAAGGATTGGATTGGATTAGTTTTTCTTTTTGGTCGTGTTTCAACTGTTTGATTTGTTTTTCCCGTTTCATTGCTGATGACCGGTCAGGTTGTGCTTCAAGATAAACTAGGTTAACCGGACGATGCATTCGTGTGTATTTTGCCCCCCTGCCATCATTATGCTGCTTTTCTCGC
>Ga0228535_1003466_pt1 | contig 11287 bp, 9 predicted proteins | sample SJ1metagenome_FD_168457 | JGI IMG/M metagenome (GOLD analysis project Ga0228535, IMG submission 168457) | Enriched culture of PCE-dechlorinating microbial communities from Ithaca, New York, USA - SJ1 | ecosystem: Engineered > Modeled > Simulated communities (microbial... > Unclassified | place... | reverse complement strand
ATCGGGCTGGTGGCATTGCCGGAGCTGAGAAAATATGAGTACGATCCCCGGCTCGCTTATGGCCTGCTGGCAGCCGGAGGTACCCTGGGTATACTTATACCGCCGAGCAGCGCGATGATCGTCTTTTCCAGCATCACCGAGGAATCGACAGGCTCGCTGTTCATGGGCGGCATGGTGCCCGGTATCTTGATGGCCATAGTATTTGCGATTTACGCAGTCTTAATGTGTGTTAAAGGCGGCAAATACAAGCGGATGGAGAAAGCCGGCTTGAAGGAGCGGCTCGCTGTTTTAAAAAGCTCTTTTTGGGGTTTAATGACCCCCGTGGTAATACTGGTCAGCATCTACACCGGCCTCTGTACCCCGACTGAAGCGGCCAGCGTCTCGGTTGTCTACGCCCTGGTAGTATCCCTGCTGAGAAAAAGAATCAGCGGTAAAGCATTGCTGCCTGTATTAAAACAGGGCACCGGCAGCAGCGCCATGATCCTCATGATCGTTGTCGGCGCCATGATTCTGGGTACGGTGACGACGATCATGCAGGTGCCGCAGCAGGTTATCAATTTCGTCGGCGCTTTAAACGTAGCGCCCTGGGTAGTTATCCTCATTCTCTGTCTGGTTTATGTCGTTTTAGGCATGTTCCTCGAGGTTATCTCGATCATGTACATCACCGTGCCTATCGTTTATCCGCTTATACTATCGCTGGGTTATAACGGGGTTTGGTTCGGCGTATTCATCGTCCTGTTGATGGAGATGGCCTTGATCACCCCGCCGGTCGGACTGAATGTCTTTGTCATCCAAGGCATATCCAGGGCGCCGATGTCCGAGGTCATCAGGGGAGTCTGGCCCTTTATGGTGCTCTTGGCTTTGGGGCTGCTGATACTTTACATCTTCCCGGGCATCATTACCTGGCTGCCCAGCACAATGGGGTACGGAGGATTCTAAACTGATAGATTTATGTTACATTTTAATTGCGTGAGGGCTGCTTGAAACACAGCCCGTTTTTTCCCCCTTGACAATCGGGGCTTTTAGCGTGGCACATTTCTTGCAATCAAGTATTAACAGGGTTTGTTTTTAAGTATTTGGACGAGGGGAGTTGATGATTTCTGTGGGAATGACTCTGGCAGAAAAAATATTGGCTAAAAAAGCCGGGAAGAAGCAAGCGACAGCAGGTGAGATCGTCATAGCTCAGGTCGACTGCGCTATGATGGACGACATCCTGGGCCCGCGCTTTGAGATTGGCAGCGAGCTGAAGAGGCTGGGGGCGAAGGTCTGGGATCCGGATAAGGTCGTCATCATCTCCGATCATTACTCGCCGGCAGCCAACGTCAAGCAGGCGGATATTCTGACCTTTACGAGACATTGGGCTTGGGAAAACGGAATCAAGAACTTTTTTGAAGGGCAGGGTCCCTGCCACCAGATTTTAGCGGAGAAGGGCTTCAGCATACCGGGCACGCTTTTGGTCGGAACGGACTCGCATACTTGCACAGCCGGGGCTTTCGGCTGTTTTGGCACGGGGATCGGCTCGACCGAAATGCTGGGCGTGCTGGTTACCGGTGATATCTGGCTGCGTGTGCCGGAAAGCATCAGGATCGTCTGGAATGGCAAACTGCCCAGGGGCGTTATGGCCAAGGATATTTCCTTAAAAACAATTGGGGATATCGGTCATGCCGGGGCAACGTATAAGGTGATGGAGTATTGCGGCAGCGTCATTCGCGAACTGCACCTCGATGAGCGCATGTGCCTGACGAATATGGCCGTTGAAGCCGGAGCCAAAACCGGTCTGATCGAGGCCGATCAGAAGGTCTTTGATTTCCTGGATGCCATCGGCAAAAGAGGGTATGACAAGAAGCTGGCGAGCGATCAGGACGCTGTCTACAGCAGCGAACTGTACTATAACGCCTCTGAATTGACGCCGATGGTGGCGTGTCCCCATGAGGTCGACAATGTCAAGCCGATCGAGGCAGTCGAGGGGATTAAGGTAGACCAGGCCTATCTCGGATCCTGCACGGGCGGCAGGCTCTACGATCTGCAAGCCGCAGCCGAGATCGTCAAAGGTAAAAAGGTTTCGCCCAAATGCCGCTTCGTAGTAAGTCCGGCTTCACAGGATATTTGGATGAAAGCTTCAAAGCTGGGGATTCTGGAAATATTGGCGGAAGCGGGCGGCGTGATCCTGGCGCCCAGCTGCGGAGCTTGCCTGGGCGTACATTCGGGGGTAATCGGAGCAGGCGAACGCTGCATCTCTTCAACAAACCGCAACTTCATCGGCCGCATGGGCAGCAAGGAGGCCGAGGTCTACCTGGCTTCTCCGGCTGCGGTAGCTGCGGCGGCGCTGGCAGGGTCTATAGTTGACCCGCGCCGATACATGTAAAGGGGGAGCGTAAAAATGGCCGATTATTTAATTCGCGGGCGTGTTCACAAATACGGGAACAATATCAACACAGATATCATCTCGCCGGCTCAATACATGGAGATGTCCAATGAGGTCATGGCGGCGCATGCCATGGAGGGGATCGACCCCGACTTCGGCAAGAAGGTCAAGCCGGGGGACATTGTCGTGGCAGGGGCTAACTTTGGTTCCGGCTCCAGCAGGGAGACGGCGCCGATGGCCTTGAAATATGCCGGGGTAGGGGCGGTGGTAGCCGATTTCTTCGCGCGCATCTTCTACCGCAACGCTATCAACATCGGGCTGCCGGTTCTGGAATCAAAAGCTGTAGAAAAGATCAACGATGGGGACGAACTGGAGATCAATCCCCTTACCGGTGAAATCAAGAATCTCACGCAAAATACCACCTATCAGTGCAGTGTGCTTCCCGACCACATAATGGAGCTTATCAAGGCCGGAGGTCTTGTCAAGCTTCTTGAGAAAAAGATAGGCTGAGCGGATTTTCGGCTGCATGTGCAGGCGAAAAAATAGAAAAGGAGGAAAGAAAAATGCATTCAGAGATGGAAATGTACCGTGTGGTAATTCATAGAGGAGGATCGAGCAAAGGCATCTTTATCAAGACTAACGAGCTGCCCGTTGACCCGGTCAAGCGTGACAAGGTTGTCAGGGCTATCTTCGGCAGCCCCGACGTACGCCAGATCGACGGTCTCGCCGGCGCGGATGTGCTGACCAGCAAGCTGGCTATCATCGGACCTTCGACCAGACCGGACTGCGATGTGGACTATACCTTTGCCCAGGTCAGCTATGACAGCGAAATGGTGGATTTTGGCGGCAACTGCGGAAATATCTCCGCGGCGGTTGGCCCCTTTGCTATTGACGAGGGCATGGTCAAGGTCACAGAACCTATTACAAAAGTCCGTATACACCAGACTAACACCAAGAGCGTCATTGTTGCCGAAGTGCCTGTCGTTAACGGCAAGGCGGCCGTGGAAGGCGACTGTGTTGTCGACGGTGTGCCCGGAACAGGCGCGCAGATTTTGTTGGATATGTCCGATTCAGCCGGCGGCACAACCGGGGCCCTGCTGCCCACGGGCAATGCCAGGGATGTCTTGGATGTCAAGGGATATGGCAAGTTCGAGGTCAGCATTGTTGATGCCGCCAACGTCTTGGTATTTATCGAAGCCAAGAGCCTGGGCATGGTCGGCACCGAAACCCCGGCCGAGATTGAGGGTAACAAGGAACTGATGAAGAAGATCGAGGCCATCCGCGGGACGGCCGCCGTGGCGGCCGGTATGTTCAAGACTCCGGAAGAAGCTACGGCTAAACCGTACGTTCCGTTTTTTGCCATCGTCAGCAAACCGGCTGACTATACGACCTTCGATACCAAAAAATTAATCAAGGCGTCCGATTGCGACATGGTCATACGCCTGCTGTTCATGCTCCATATGCACAAGGCTTATCCCGGCACCGGCACGGCCTGCACCGGGGCGGCCGCCAGAATTCCGGGCAGCATTGTTTTTGATGCGCTTTCCGAGGAAGCTAAAAAACGCGAGCAGCTTAGGATCGGTCACCCGGCGGGAACAATCGTGGTTGCATCCGCGGCGGACGTTGGGAAGGACGGCAGCTTTAAACTGCTCAAGGCGGCCTATGACAGAACAGCCCGCCGCATTATGGAAGGCTACGTTTACGTAAGAAAAGATCGTTTATAAGGCCGGAGAGGAGCGAAAATGATGGGACCGACTGAGCAATTAGCGGCTTTTGTCGCTAAGACCTCTTACGATGATATACCGGAAGAAGTAATCAAGCGCGGCAAACAAGTCATGATAGATACTCTCTCCTGCGCAGTCGGCGGTTACACCGACGCGCCGGAAGAGTGTGAGTGGATAATTGAACTGGTAAAAGAGTTGGAGGGCAGACCCGAAGCGACCGTATGGTTTGACGGTTTCCGCACCTCGGCGATGCACGCGGCCCTGGCCAATGCCACCATGGTGCACACCGTGGATTTCGACGATACGCACATAGACTCTGTGTCGCATCTGGGTGCGGCCCTGCTGGGGACGGTAATCGCTATGGCTGAGAAAACCGGCGCTTCAGGGAAAGAGATCATCTCAGCCTTCATCCTCGGATTTGAGGTGGGGGCGCGGGCAGTTACCAGTGTGATGCGCGATAAATCCCACTATAAGTACTGGCACCCGACGGCTACAGGAGGCACGATTGCAGCGGCTGCTGCCGCGGCGAAGCTGGCCGGGCTCGATCAGAACGGCCTCGAGCAGGCCATCGGCCTGGGTATCGACCAGGCGGTCGGCTTCCGCTACTGTATCGACAAAGGCGATTTTTCGAAGAGCCTGCACCCCGGTTGGGGAGCGATGCGCGGCGTTATGGCAGCCATGGTCATGAAAATCGGGGCCACCGGGCCCAAGGGGCTGCTCGAATACCCGACCGGCTTCTGCAATGCCATGTCGGCCGGCCCGACTCTTGAGGACCTTACCGACGGTTTGGGCTTTGAGTACGCGATTATGCAGGACGCGGTGAAGATGTACCCGACTATCCACTGCAGCCATACCGGGATCGAGTCCGTCCTGGATATCATTGCCGAGAATAAGCTGACAAACGAAGACATCGAGGGTATCAATCTGCGCGTGACCGCGCTGGCCAAAGGACAGGGACAAAACTACAGCCCTACCAATATCCTTTCGGCCCGCTTGAGCATCCCTTATGTTATCGCGGCCGGGATCCGTTACGGGCAGGTAGGCTTGGCTGATTTCCCCGAGGAGGATCTGCACAATCCGGAACACCATGCAGTTATGCAAAAGATCCATATTACTGAAAATCCCGAGTTCAACAAAGAGTTTCCCAAAGGACTGGTGACAGAGGCAACTGTCGTAACTAAAGATGGCAAGAAATATGAAAAGCTCATCGTCTATCCGAAAGGGCACCCTTTAAGGCCGGCCACCGACGAAGATCTCTATGCGAAATACATGGGGCTGGCTACGCTGACTTGGTCAAAGGAAAAAGCTGAAAAGGTTTTCGCAACGATGATGGCACTGGAAAAACCGGGTTCTTATGAGGACCTGATCGCAGCATTGACCGAGTAAGAGGCGCAGCAAAACAAGCGGTAAACCTTTGCTTCCAGGCGGCTGACTGCGGCGCCCGAGGCACACACCGGTTCTCTTGGGATTTTTGGGGTGATGGCGGCACAGGGATTGATAATCTCTGTGCTGCCAACCCTGAGACATGTAACGCAAGGGTGTTACATGAGACATGTCACAGCATCTCGCACTCCCAAAACTTAAACCTGAAAAGCCTGCCAGAAATACCGGCAGCGTCTGAATTTTGACTATCGCGAAATGCCGCCCGTTTTATCCTGCGGCTGGCATAATTCTTGCAATATCAATATTATATGTTTTAAGCAAGGAAGGTGGCCTTTATGTACTTTCTCGAAAAGCTGGCGGAGTTTGTTACCAAGACAAGCTTTGAAAATATCAATACTGTGACGAAAAAGAATGCCGAGCACTTTTTTATCGATTGTCTAGGCTGTATGGTCGCCGGATCTTCAGAGCCGGCTGCGGAAATCGTCAGCGCCTATGCTGAGGAAATGGGCGGCAATAAAGCGGCGACTGTGGTAGGCCGAGGGTTCAAAACAACACCCTACCAGGCGGCGGTAATCAACGGCGTCTCCGCGCATGTACTGGATTTTGACGATGTCAGCGCCGGGCTTACCGGCCACCCGAGTGTCGTGGTTTTACCGGCGGTGCTGGCCTTGGGCGAGCAAAGAAAGATCAGCGGCAAGGCGGCGCTTGAGTCCTATATTATCGGTGTCGAGGTGGCCTGCGCCATCGGCAGGGGTATGAATCCCCGCCATTACAGCAAAGGCTGGCACACCACCAGTTCTCTGGGGATCTTCGGAGCGGCTGCTGCTGCCGGGAAAATACTTGGCCTTAATAAAGAAGAAATGGTCAACGCCTTGGCCATAGCGGCCAGCGAGGCTTCCGGGCTGAAGATCAACTTTGGAACAATGACAAAATCCTTCCACGCCGGGCGGGCGGCGGCAAAGGGCCTGATGGCCTCTCTGCTGGCGTCCCGGGGATTTACGGCATCTAAAGAGGCGTTCGAGGGCGAAGCCGGCTTCGCCCCGGTGACGACCCAGGAATATAACTTGGACAAGATACTCAAGACAATCGGCAATCCTTTTGAATTTGAGGAGCCGGGTCTGTCGATCAAGCCTTATTCATCCTGCAAGGGCACGCACAACGGCATTGACGCGATGCTCTATCTGGCCAAAGAATACGACCTCAAACCGGAGGATGTAGAGCGCATCGACTGCGGTGTGCAGCCGGTGGCCAAGGATATCCTCATCTATCCCGACCCCCAAACAGGTCTTGAAGGAAAATTCAGCATGAACTTCTGTGTGGCGCTGGCCCTCGTCGAAAGAGAGGTTAAGCTCGAGCATTTCAGCGACAGCAAGGTGCTGGACCCGCTCATCCAAAGCGTCATCAAAAAGGTCAGCATGGAGATCGATCCGGAGATGGCTAAGATCAGCTATTTCCGCGGGACCTGGGATACAGAGGTGACCGTAACGACAAAAGACGGACGCGTCTATAAAAAGAGGGTCGATGACGCCAAGGGCGATCCGAAGAACCCTTTGACCGAGGAAGAATTATACGGTAAATACAGGGATTGCGCCAGCCTTGTTTTGCCGAAAGAAAAAGTGGAACAATCAGACGCCCTGTTCAGACGCCTGACCGAGATCGGCGATATCAACGAGCTGCTGTCTTTGTTGGCCGGAAAAAGGCTGTTTTAAAGAAGCTGAAGAAATTGAAGGAGGGCATGCCATGAGCCAGTACCAGATCATCCCGATCAACTGCGGCGAGTTTCAGACTGCTGAGAAGTCTAATTTCACCTATTTTGTCGACGCCGGAACAAAAATCGTCGCCCCGATCATCATGTATTTGGTCAAGGGTGCGGATAAATTGATCCTGGTCGACGCTGGCGGCAGTGATGCGGAATGGGCCGCAAAATACCATCATCCCATCGTCCAGAACGAAGACCAGCAGCCTCTGAATGCCTTGAAGAAGCTAGGCGTCAACCCGGAGGATATCGATATCATCATTAATACCCATTTGCATTGGGACCACTGCTTTAACAACGCGTCCTTCCCGAACGCCAGGATATACGTGCAGCAGAAGGAGATCGAGGCGGCCATCAGCCCGCTGCCGCCGCACTATGTTTTCTATGAGTCCTACCAGATCGGCATGACACCGCAATGGATCAAAGCGATGGATAAATTTAGCGCCGTTGACGGCGATGCAACCATTGTACCGGGAATTGAGGTCTTGCCATTACCGGGGCATACCCTTGGTTTTCAAGGCGTATTGATTGACACCGCCGACGGCAAATACCTGATTGCCGGCGACAGCGTTCCTCTTTTTGAAAACTGGGAAGGCAACCCAAACTATAAGCACTATAAGCACATCATCCCCGGCATCCACTATAACATAGCCGACGCCTACCGCTCCTATGAAAGAATCGAAAAACTGGGGGTAAAGGTACTGCCGGGCCACGATAAAAGAGTGTTCGCAAAGAAAATATACCCGTAGGTAATTTCCAAGAGGCAAACATAAATTAACAGAGAATTATATATACTAATAAACGCAATTTAGTCAATGATTGATAAGACAACTAAAAATAAGCACAGTATAAAAATTATTATGAACATTTGTTCTAAACTTCTTAAATAAAGGCAGCCTTATTAAAGGATTATTAGCATTTATGCGGTTTTGTGAAGGGGGGTGAGATATGAAGCAATGCAACAATCCTCTAAAACCCTGGAAACCACATGGCAGAAAGAGAAAAAAAGGAGGTTATGGAATTGAGCAATGATGATGGTAAAGTCTACAAAAACGAGTTCCCGGGCGGGCTATGGTTTATCGCTCAAAGCACCACAGGAAAAGTCCTGCAGCTCGGCATTCTCCTGGTCTGGATCGGTGTCTGGGCCAGTGTCTCGGGCAGATTCATGAATTCCGGCAAGGACTGGCTCTTTGGTCTCCCTGATTCGGTAGGCTGGTTCTGGTTGTTGGTTATTATCGAAATAGCCATCCTCTGCGTAAACTTCTTTGTACGCTATCAGCAATGGGGTATCGACGTGGATGAGGCTGGCGAGAAAGACCCCAAATACTTCGAGCCTCCGGCCGACAGGATTAAACTCTTCGATTTCAAGTAGTAACGGACCTGGATTAGTATAAATCGAGACCTGATCTGTTAATTTTAAAAAGAAGAGGTGAGTTAATTGAGTGGTTATGCCATAGCATCAATTCTTGTTGTATCTCTTTGGCTTGTTGTTATGTTATGAATCGGTGTCTGGTCCTACAGGCAGTCGAAGGGCAACCCGGCCGACTACTTCCTGGCGGGCGGCGGACTCGGCACTCTTGTTCTCGTACTGACAAACGGCGCAACCTTTTTCAGCATGTGGACGTTCCTTGGCGCCTATGGCACGTTCTATAGAACGGGCGTCGCTTTCTTTGCCTTCCCGTTCTGGCAGATAGGCCTGATTTCACCCTTGATTTACTTCGCCGGCACCAGGATCTGGCTGCTCGGCAGAAGATACGGCTTTATAACTCCTTCCGACTTGATGGGCGACTACTACGGCAGTAAAGCCATTCACCTTATGGTTGCCATAATCGGTATTATCGCCATCTTCCCCTATGCCGCGGTGCAGTTGGTCGGCGCCGGCAAAGCCTTTGTCGGACTGACCGGCGGTGAGGTTCCCTACTGGGTCGGTCTCGCTCTCGGTATTGCCGCCGTCGGTATCTCCACGAACATCGGCGGTCTCCGCGCGGTAGGCTGGAGCGACGTCGTCCAAGGGCTGTTCTTCGGAGTTGCCATGTGGCTCCTGATGTTCTATATCATCAGCTACGCCGGCGGTCTCGGCGAAATCTTCAACTTTGCGGTTAATAAAAACCCGAAGCTCGTTATCCATTCCGGCACAGGCTGGCCTTCCTTTGTTAACCAGGTCATGATGTGGGGTCTCGGCTTCGTCTTCCTGCCCCATATGTGGCAGCGCTGGTACGCCGGCAAGAGTGCCAAGGTCATCTCCCGGGCGGCCGTATTCACACCGTTCTGGAACTGTATTGCCATGACGGTTCCGGTTTTTGTGGTCGGTATTGCAGCCCATAAGGTTATGGGTGACCTGACTGTGGCCCAGAGCGATATGATCCTGCCGCTCTTCTTCTCGCAGCACGCGCCCATGGTTGGTTTGATCGTTGTGGCCGGCGCCTTCGCGGCAGGGATGTCGAGCTTGAACTCGATGCTCTTGACCTGCGGCGCTCTGTTCACCGAAGACATCTATCACAAGTACTTTAACCCCGGCGCCTCCCCGGCCAAACGCTATAACGCCGGCCGTATTTTCGTCGCCGTGCTGGCCGTTGTCATGTTCCTCTTCAGCTTGAATGATGCCGGCACCTCGCTACTGATCCCTCTTTCCAATATAGGGGCTTCGATAGCAACCGTTGTCGTTCCGGCAGCTATCGGCCCGCTCTTCTGGCCGCGGGCGACTAAGACTGCTGCCACTTGGAGTATTATTCTTGCCTCGATCAACATGATTATCCAGTTCTGGGTTCCGAGCATCAAGGCCCTCTATCCGACTTTGGGCGGATGGGGAGTTTCGCCGGTTCCTTCCTCGTTCGTTATCGGTCTGGTTACCCTCGTTGTACTCAGCTATTTCACCAAGCCGCTGCCTTACAGCAAGCAGGTGGAATACCACCGCTACCTGTACTCCAGAATGTACAGGGCTTCGGCGGCTTCGACCTATGAACCCTAGGATCCAATAAAGACAAAGGGTGTGCGCGCCTTAGCGGCGTGCACACCCATCCTTATCTTTGCATAGCGTTTTACACCCGGATAAACTCAAGGAGGCCAAACAATGAGCTTAAATCTTGAAACGACTAAACCGGCAATAAGCGATAATAAAGAATACTGTGTTTCCCTCTATGGCTTGTCCCTGGATCATCCGCAGGATTGGATAGTGCGCTTCGGCAAGGTTCTCTACCGTGAGCATGGCGTCATGGACGTTCTGGAGCCTTCCAGCAAGTGCGAGGCCATCTTTACGGTGATGTGGCGTCCTTATCAGTCGCTATTTCTCCATCATTCCTTTGTGGAGGACGAGCAGGACCAAAACGCGCTGCAAAAAGGGCTGGACCGGCTTACCGGCAAGAACAAGGAAATCCCGGAAACCTCCGATCCTGATTTTAATAATAAAGCCAGGATCGCGCTTCAATCTTACAAGACAAAAGTGCGCAAGGGTTTTCAAAATGATTTCGGCCAGTTCAAGCTGCTCGACGATGAGGAGATAACCCTCAATTCCCATTACGCCATCAAGGAGACATCCCAATTTATGGCCGCTCATGGCGTTATCAAGAGGAGCAAGATCAAGGTGTATCGGCAAAGCTTTTATTATGTCTGCCCGGAGAGCAAGCGGCTCATGATCCTGCACAGCTCGGCCAATGTCGACAAGCATGAATTTTACCAGCAGTATTTTGACAGATTCCTGGATACATTCTGTTGTCATTAGAAGAAAGGAAGGGATGAACCGTGGCTATTACTGTTAAGGCTAGGCCCATCAGCAAGGGCTATGCCGAGGGCGAGGCCCTGGTTTGCCGCCAGCCGATCGGGTTCAACTTTGGCGTCGATATTACCAACGGTGTGATCAATGAATATAACCATGAACTCGAAGGCAAATCGATCAAGGATAAGATACTGGTTTTTCCGCACGGCAAAGGCAGCACGGGCGGTTCCTATGTAGTTTACCAACTGGCCAAGGCCAAGACGGGACCTAAAGCGATCATCAATCTGACCACCGAGACGATCATCGCCGTCGGGGCGATTATGGGTGAGATCCCGGTCGTCGACAGC